>Ga0307444_1000034_pt1 | contig 65269 bp, 58 predicted proteins | sample SalMarSW160340MG_FD_202145 | JGI IMG/M metagenome (GOLD analysis project Ga0307444, IMG submission 202145) | Salt marsh sediment microbial communities from the Plum Island Ecosystem LTER, Massachusetts, United States - SW1603-40 | ecosystem: Environmental > Aquatic > Marine > Intertidal zone >...
CTAAAAATCTTTAATTTAGAAGAAGAACTTAATAAACCAAATATAATTTTAACTGAACCATTAGGATACTTGGAATTCTTAAATTTGATGATGAATGCTAAGTTTATTCTAACCGATTCCGGCGGAATTCAAGAAGAAGCATCTTATCTTAAAATTCCTATTCTAACATTAAGACAAAATACGGAGAGACCAATAACAATTGAAAAAGGAACTAATACATTAATTGGAAATGATTTCAATAAATTGAAAATGTATGTAGATAAGATTTTATCAGATTCATATAAGAAAGGACAAGATATTGAGAAATGGGATGGAAAAACATCTCAAAGAATAGTAGAAATAATTAAAAATAAAGTATTATAAAGTCTATAAGTAAAAAAATAATTGTATTAATATGTCTTTTAAGGGTAAACGAATTGTTGTTACTGGTGCTGCTGGTTTTATTGGTAGTAATTTAACTGATAGGCTACTCGAATTGGGAGCGGAGGTAATTGGTATTGATAATCTATTTAGTGGAAGATTAGATAATTTGGAAGATGCTTTTAAGAATAAGAATTTTGATTTTCAAAAAGGAGACATAAGAGATCTAAACTTTCTTTTAGACATATTTAAAGATATCGATATTATCTATCATGAAGCTTCCTTTGTTAGTGTCCCACAATCGGTGAAAATGCCATCCTCGTGTAATGATTTTAATGTAAATGGTATTCTAAATATATTAAACGCAGCTAGAAAAAAAGATATTGAAAAGATAATATTTGCTTCAAGTGCTTCTGTGTACGGCGATTCTCCCACTTTACCTAAAAGAGAAGATATGCGGAGATTACCATTATCACCTTATGGGGTATCAAAGCTAGCTTGTGAAGCTTACATTCAGTCATATCATCATGTTTATGGATTGAACGCATCCTGTTTAAGATATTTTAATATATATGGTCCAAGGCAAAGAGATTCTCCTTATAGTGGAGTGATTGCAATATGGGTTGGTAGAATTATTAGAAATGAAGATTTGATTATATTTGGAGATGGTGAAAATATAAGAGATTTTACTTATGTTAAGGATGTTGTTCAAGCAAACTTATTGGCAGCAGAACATGAAATTGGTGGGGAAATCTTGAATATAGCATGCGGATCTCCAATTACAATGACAGATCTCGCAAAACTTATGTTAAAACTAACTAATAAGGAAAATCTTAAAATCGAATATACTGATCCGAGACCTGGTGATATACTACATAGTTATGGAGATATGTCAAAAGCAAAAAAATTAATTGGTTTTGAAGCAAAATTTAATCAAGAAGATGGCCTTCGAGATTACTTCTTATGGTATCGGAACAATTATAACGTAGATTTAAATGTAAATTGAGAAATTCAATAGTTTTTGAAGAATTTTATCTTTTTCATACATTAAATCCTAAATTATGAAGAATAAATCAATTGAGAATAAACTTTTAATTAATACAATTTTTAACTAATTTAAAAAAAATTAATCAAATTTTAATGATAAAAAATCAGAATGTATTAATTACTGGTGGGGCAGGTTTTATAGGTTCTCATCTTTTTGAAAGATTAATTGAAAATGATAATTTTATATTAATTTTAGATAATTTTAGCAGTCCTTATTCTGAAAATGAAAAAATAGTTTCAGAAATCACAAAAAATTATGAAATCAATAAAGATTATGAAATAATAAGAGGCAATTTAGTAGATAATTCAATTTTCACAAATATTGATTATGATATCGATATTATTTTTCATTTAGCAGCCATACCGGGAGTTCGTTATTCTATTAAGAATGCTGCTGAAGTTACAAATAATAATATTATCAGTACAGTGAATATCTTTGAAAACGCACTAAAAAAGAATGTTAAAAAGGTAGTTTTTGCATCATCATCTTCAATCTATGGAAATCCCCTTTATACTCCTGTTGATGAAAATCATCCAAAAAATCCAATTTCTCCTTATGCAGTTTCGAAATTATCCTGTGAAAATTACGCAGATTATTATTTTCGAGAGTTTGAATTGCCAGTAACTTCTCTTAGGTTTTATACAGTTTATGGACCAAGAGGCAGGCCTGATATGGCAATTAGGATATTCATTAATAATGTTTTGCACAATAAACCAATAAAAATATTTGGCGATGGAGAACAGATTAGAGATTTTACATTTATATCAGATATTATTGACGGTTTAATTTTAGCGGCAGAAAGCAATCAATCTTCGGGTGAGATATTCAATTTGGGAGGCTCGAATCCAATTACTATAAATCAATTGGTTGATAAAATATATGAAATAGCACAGAAACCTATAGATGTTCAGTATCTTGAAAAACAAAGAGGAGATGTGCAAGTTACGCATTCCAAAATAGAAAAAGCACAAAAAATGCTACGATTTAATCCTAAAGTCAAGATAGATGATGGTTTAACAAGGACTTATAAATGGCAACTTGAAAATTTAGATTAATTATATTGATAATTAAACAGTTTAAGCTATGAAAGATATTAAAATTGAATTTTATAGAGTTCTTTTTCATATTAGAAAGAGAATTCATTTAATCTTCTTTCTGTTATCTTTATTTTCTATATTATGTGTTTCTCTAAATTTATTTGGAATTTCATTTATAATGTTTCAACCCGTTACCCTATTAAGTACAATTTTTATTCTATTATTTTTACCGTCCTATCCAATTTTTTACGTTATACTAAAAAATAAGGAATTAAATTTTTTAGAAAAACTTAGTTTAACGATAGTAATAAATTCAGTTTTCTATATTCTTTTGGGATATATAGGTAATTTCCTAAGAATTCCCATTACGGGGTTTTTTTTCTTTTTTGTATTAATATTATGCTATTTTTTAATTTTAGTATACCTTATATATCGAGAATTTAAAACTGGGACAATAACTTTTTTTAAATCTGAAAAATCTTTAAATAAAAATAGTAAAAATATTAAGGAGTTTTCTTTATATAAATATCTTAAACATCGAATTCCCTCAAGTGTGTTATTATTAATTATTTTTCTATTTCTTATATGTACTTTAAATGTTGTAAGGGTGAGTTTTTTTGCAGGTACAGATCCATGGAAACACATTTTTAATAGTAAAATAATTACAGAATTGAATTTTCTACCTCTTGAAAATTACAAGGGGGGAATGGGTTTAAACATAATTGAAGCGGTTATAACGTTTTTTTCGGGTGTAGATCATATCCTTATTCCACGATATTTCTTATTTTACACTATTTTCTTATCAGGTTTAATATTTTATAACATCTCTCTGAGGATTTTTAAAAATCAAAATTTAGCATTATTTAGTGTTTTTATCTTAGAATTCTCCTCATTAGGATTTTCTATAATGATGCTTCAGTACTGGCCATCTGGTTTAACATTAATTATGTGTTTAATGGTATTTTTCCTTTTATATATAAGATTACAGAACTTAATTCAATTAGATCGTCCAGAGAAGAATACAATCTTCAAAGATATTTATTTTACTTACACTTTAGTTACTTTAATTTTTATAAGCGCTTTTCTTACCCATGTAATTACTGCCTCAATTTTCTTATTTTCATTTATATGGTTATACTTAATATACTTTTTAAAAGACTATAAACGTGGAATTGACTTCATATTAGTTATTGGATTATTGGGATTTTTATTAATTTTGAATTATTTAGGCATCGGTAGAGATTATATTGGTTTATTTATTCCAATTAATATCTCTTGGTATTTTCTTATAGCAATTAGCATTGCAGGAATCGTAGCAGGAGCATTCGTTTTCTGGAAGATACAGAAATCTATTAATTTTACAAAAGGAAGATATAAATCAACAATAATGGGGAAAACAAACCCAATTTATAAGAGAATTGAAGATAAAGTAATAATTCCGCTTATATTTAGTATAATAATTTTACTAACAATTGTAATGCTAATAGTAAATATTGTCTGGTTTGATTTTGAAGCTATAAATATTTTAAACATCTCTGAAATCATATTATTCAGTGCTTTTGCATTCTGGGGTTTAATTATATTTCAAAAAAAGCCAAAAGGTAAAGTTATAATGCTTTGGGGGGCATTTTTTGTTATATTATTAGCAGCAGGTTTTATACTTAACATATTCTTAATCAATATAATGATTTGGGAAAGAATATTATATCTTATCCCGCCTATAATTGTTGTTGGATTTATCTCATATATTTACAAGCTTATAAAGTTGAATTCAATACAATTTTTACGTAGTAAATTGGTTATTTTATTAATTATTACATTTTCACTATTTACAACTTACTTTAATGAATTTGTAAGTATTGGAATATTCAATATGAAACATAGAGAGGTAAGCACTCTCCAATGGTATTCAAATAATACTTCTAATGAAAATATTATTTTTTCTGAATTTGGGTGGGGGTATGTAATTGATTATTATGATTATCCTTTTGATGATAAAGATGAGGCTCTTCTATACAATGGGAGTATCTATATATTACCCAGTGAAATTGATTTATTTCCACCTAAGAATCATATAAATGGAAGCGGGATAAATCTTTTAAGAGAATTGAAAGAAAAATATAATTCTGATGTTTACATAATTTTTGAAAACGATTATGTAATAGATAAAGGTTTTGAATTATTTGGCCATTTAACATCCGAGGAAACAGAAGAATATTATACTCTAAATTATTTAAATAAAATATGTTCATCAAAAACTGAAAATGGTATAGAAATTCCTCTATTTTGGGTTATTTAAATATCTCATAGTCACCTGGAAATTCAATGTCCTGCTTTTCATTCAAAATTTTTTGTTTATCTCCTTCAATTTTTACTAGTTGAGGGAGTTTTCCTGTCTGACCAACTTTATTTTCTCTAGATATAAATGCACCTATGAGCTTATCAATATCATCTACAGCATCTAATCCCTTTTTTATGGATTTCTCAATATCTATTCCCTTAACTAAATTGCATATTTTTGTTGCTGCTGCATCTGCTAAAGCAGCATTTTTTGCAAAGATTGTAACCGCATCGGCTTGTCCTAAGCTAATTGCATGACCTACTGTTGCGGAGCTTGTTCCAATCCCCAGAGGACAATCGCTTTCTTTAACTAAAAAACCTAAATTAAGATTCAATTCATTTTCGCCTGCATATAATGCGATAGTGATTGGCTCTTTGGAATCGATTGCAATTTCTCCTCCATTTTCAACTACAGCAATTTTGGAAGGTATATAATCAGAATCTTTAGATTTCATTGTTTCAAGCATTAAATCTGCCAACGCCCCAGCTACCGCAGCCATAGGTCCTACATCACATATCTCTGCTACTTCAGCCATGATTTTAATGATTTTAAAATTTGTATTTATTTTAAGTGGAGAAAAAGAATTTAGAAACCGTTTATCTTTTAGCACATATTTCTCTAAATTCTTTCGGTGGAAATAAAAACTCTTTTTCGCACGTATAATTGCCTTCTTTGATTCAGATATAATTGTAATATCAGATTCTTTTTCCAAAAAACGTGTTTTGTAAGTTTTCAAATCAAATTAACGAGCAAAATTGTTACAATTTTAGTAATATTATGTTTCTAATAACTAAACAAATATAAATAAATAGTTTTTCATTATTTATGTAAAAACATTTTCCCTTAAATATGAGTCAAGTTAGTTACGAGGAAATAATCTCTCAATTAAAGTCTGACTTAAATGCTGAATGTGCCATAGCAAATAAGTATGGAATTATATTGGGATCGTTAATCAAGGAATTTGCGAAAGGAAAGATTATTCCCTATGGGATATTATCCTTAATTTCTAATTCTAAAGAAATTGCGAATGCACTAAGTTTAAATAAGATAAACTCCTTCGCATTAGAATCAGAAAAGTACAATTATCTGTTTACATTTAGCAAGGAATTAATATTTATCTCAAAATTAGAATTAGATGTAAATTTAGCAACGTTTATGCCAAGTGTTAGTGTTATTTTAAAGAAGTTAAGTTTAAGTATAACAACAGAAGAGGAAGTTAAAAGTTTTTCTGTCTTTGATTTTTCAAAAGAAATCTCAAAAATTGAAGAAAGCTTAGAAGGCGAAAAAATTAGAAAAGGTAAGTATTCAATTATAAAGGATTTAGTTAAACACATTTCAAGTTAAGTTGTAATAAGTATAATTTTATAAATCATGGTGAACGATTATTTTAAGACAGGTATTTGTGTACAGAAGCAATGAACTTTTATATTATAGACATTTTGGAAAAGCCCTAAAACAAGAAGTATTAAATCTTCTAGTTGAAGATATCATTAATGAAGCTTTGATTAGAACTGAATCCAAGATAGATTTTCACGATTATTATAAATTTAGAATATCTTACATCACAGATAATGAAACTAATCTTATTTTTTTATTTGTAACAGGCTTGACTGATAAATTTGAAAATATAAAAAAAGAATTGAAAAAATGTAAAACTGAATTCTTAAGTTTATTTGAAGACATATTACAACACCGTTTTGATGCAAAAACTTTTGAAGTTTTTGATCCTACCATAGATTCCATCCATAGGAATTTACGACCTAAAATATCTCTAATAGGTTTTTCTGGAGTAGGAAAAACTACTATTACGAAATTAATCAAAGCCGATGAGATTCCTATGCAACATATACCAACCATTACGGGAGATATTGCCACTATAAAAATTGGAAAACTCCATTTTCATTTATGGGATTTCGCTGGACAAGAGCAATTTAGTTATTTATGGAACAATTTTATCAAGGGAAGTGATGCAGTTCTTTTAATTACTGACTCTTCATTAGAAAACATTGAAAAGAGCAAGTATTTCTTAGAATTAATAAGAGAACAAGCACCTAACGCTCAATCTGCAGTAATAGGTAATAAACAAGACTTAAAAGAAGCTTTAAATCCCGTTCAAATTGAAAAAATGCTTGGATTAAAAACATACTCAATGATAGCATTAGAACCTAAAAATCGAGATAAAATGATTCAAATAATTGCTGATATTTTAGAAATGAGTGCAGAAGTTTCTCCTCTCTTGAGGCCATTGCTCGAGAGAGATAAACTAACTGAGGAAGCAGTAAAAGCCCTTAAGGACGCTGATTTTAATAAAGCAGCATTTTTATTTGACAAAATTAGTGATTTATGTCTAGATTTAGGAGATGATTCGTTAGGTAGAGAATTCTTTGATAAATCACAAAAAATTAAAGATATGTTAAATACAGTGGGCGCTCCACAACCCACACCGGCAACATCTATTGAGCCTGAAGAACAAAAACCTCCAACAATGGATAAAAAACCTAGGAAATTAGAAAAGACACATTCTCCTCCAACTCCAGCGATATCAGAGCCCCCATTGCCTCCCAAATTACCTCCTCAATTATCTCCCCCAGAGCAATCATTAAATATCCCCCAAAAATTACCTACTGAACAAAAACCAATAGAACCACCTAAAATTAAAAGACCTTCAGAAATTTCACCTTTATATGATAAAGAAAAAGTAACTGAAGTAAATACTCAAAAGGTTAAGAAAATTGATCCCCCAAAAGAGCCCGAAATAAAAACAGAGGAAATTGGTTTAACACTAAATCCAGAAGATTTTATGGTAAAATCTAGACCAAAATCAGTAAGTTTTGTCCCAAAAGATGCCAAAGATAAATTGAAAATGTCACCGAGTAGTCTAGTAGAAAATGTGGATGAGCCAAAAGCTCTTGTATCAGTATCACCATTAAAATTAATGGAGAAAAAGACAAGTATAAGTCCACCTCCATCTAAAACACCTATAGTTCCAAAAACTACACTCGAACCCAAAAAAGTAAAGACTCCTCCTATTCCTAACCAAGTTGAACAAAAACCTACAGTTTTAGATATAAACCAGATAGAAAATTTAAAAAAATCGTTATTGGAATTGAAAATTAAGAAAGCAGATATTTCTAGGATGTTATTAGATCTTGATATGAAGGAGCTCACTGGGGAAATCACATCAGAAGAATTTCAAGAAAAGAAAGAGAAAATAGATTTATTAATGGACAAAATTGATGGACAAATTCAAGAATTGCAGAATCTTTTAAATGATTAGGCTCAATAGAATTTAAATTATTTTTATACTTAGAGCCTATTAAAATGAAAAAGAGAGAGATTCTATCTTTAGCACTATTCCTAAGTTTAATATTAATTATTGTAGTAGATAGTTATTTAGTTCTATCAACTCAAGTTTTAATTGCTGCAGATTTGGGTATTTATTTTGATACAATTGAATTAATTATTCGAACTTATGTTATTGTTAATGGAATTTCCATTATTTGTTTTGGGTATCTGACTGATAAGATTGAGAAAAAGATCTGAGAAATTAAAAGCAATACAGATTAAATAAATTTCTTTAAATAACTATCAGGAACATTTGCTTCTCCCATCATAATATGCTTTTTCCCACCATGATAATCTGAACCTCCTGATTTAATAAGATTAAAATCATTCGCAATTTTTCGAAAGTAATCAGGAAAGTAATTCTGAGCCCAATCTGCTTTATCTGTCTCATAATAGGGTCTATTTTTTGCATATGTGTATTCCACTTCAATACCTTCAATCCCTGCTTCAATACTAAATTTTATAAATTCTTTCCAATCTGAAATCTTATAAATTCCTGGATGTGCTAAAATGGGAATTCCGCCAGCAGATTTAATTAACTCAGTAGATTCTTCAAGATTTAACTCAACTTTTCTATCAACATAAGCGGCGCCACCAATACTTATTAGTTTGAATAATTCATTTGTAGATTTTTCTTCAACTTTTTTAGGGTTATTTTTTCTTAAAATTTCTACAATATGAGGGCGTCCAACAATCTTGCTTCCAGCAATAGCTTTTACGTCTTTAAACGAGATATTATATCCAAATTCATCTCTTAATCGTCTGCAAATTGCTTTTTTTTGCTCTAATCGTCCTTTAATCTGTTTATTAATAGAATTAATCAATTTTGTAGAGCAATGATCTATATTTAAACCTATAATATGAACATCTATTAATTCCCTTATAGGGTCATGTCTAATTGAAATTTCTATACCAGGAATTACAATTATCTGCTTTAATTCTCCATATGACAAGAATTCCTCTATTCCTTCTATTGTGTCATGGTCTGTAATAGCAATTGCCTTTAGCTTAAGCTCTAGCGCGTGTTCTATTAATTGAGAAGGATTATCTAAACCATCAGACGCAGAAGAGTGTAGATGAAGATCAATCATTATAATTATAAATTTAAAATCTGATTTTTATTTTTGTTTAAAAGTGCACGGATGAATAAAATTTACTAAGTAAATATAATTAATTATTCATATTCAGAAGAACTAATATATTAAAAGAAAGAAGTAAACAAAATGCCAATATTCGTTATGAAATTCGGGGGTTCTTGTCTAAACGATAAGGATGGGTTTAATAAAATCCTCGATATTACAAATATTTATGAGAAAGTAAAGAAAGTATATGTTGTCTCCGCTTTGAGTGGTATAACAGATTTACTTTTAAAAACTGCAAATATGTTAGAAAATGATAAAGATACAGATAATAACATAGCATTAATAGAAAAGAGACATATTGATATAATTGAACAAATATTCACTGAAGATTCTGAGCATTATATTAAAGCAAGGGATTGGATCGATGATAGATTAAGTGAATTAGAGGATACTTTTGCAGATATTAAAGAATTTGGATTAGAACCTTATTATCAAGATTTTGTATTAAGTTTTGGAGAAATTTTATCTACATACATATTAGATCAATTTCTTCTAAGTAATGGGATTGATTCTATATATATTCCTGCAAATAGATTAATTATAACTAATGATGAGTTTAATAATGCTTATCCGTTGTATGATTTAACAAATTCCCGAATAAAAAGAATGTTAGTTCCATTATTAGAAAATCCGAATAAAAATACAATAGTGTGTTTAACTGGCTTTATTGGTAGGAACAAAATAGGTTATATCACCACTTTAGGGAGAGGGGGATCTGACTATACAGCAACTATTATAGCACGAGCTCTGTATGATATCGGAAATGATAAAAATATTAGAGTTATTTTATGGAAAAATGTTGATGGATTATTAGCGATAAATCCCAAATTTGTGCCCAACTCTTCTCTTATAAAAAATTTAGATTATAATGAAGCTAAACATATTGCTAGTTTTGGAGCTAAAATCCTCCATCCCAAATGTTTGGAAGCTATTGAAAAAGACAAAATACCTTTAGAAATAAGAAACTTTGAAAAACCTTTAGAAAAGAGCTTCACACAAATTTCAGAAATAACTGATAAGGAACATATTAAAGGGATTTCTGCTGTTGAATTTGTAACAATCATAACCATCATTTCTGGAAGTATGGTAGATATACCCGGTGTTCTTGCTAAAATATTCAGAGTTATGAGTAAAAATAGAATTAGCGTTTCATTAGTGGCTCAAAGTTCCTCTGAAATAAGTACTTCCTTCATTATAAGTGAAGTAGACTCAGAGCGCGCAATTGCCGCTTTGAAAAGTTCAAAATTCTTTTCAGAATTTTTCCAAATTAAGTGGGAGCATGTTTCTGTAATTAATATCATAGGTCTTAAAATCCTTGAAACGAGGACAAAGGTAGAGATCTTCAACGCATTAGATAAAAAAAACATACAAGTCAAAGCAATTTCACAAAGTCATGATGAGTTAAATTTGTCAATAGTTATTGAGAGAAGTAAATTAGAGGATGCAATAAAAATAATTCATGATGATCTTTACAAGGAATTTGAAGGTCCAAATTAAGACCCTCAATACATCTTTAAAAAAAGTTCAAGAAAACGATTTTTATTTTTAAGAAACAGAACTTCTAATCAAATTACTAAATTAGAATTTAGATAAATAAATTTATTCTTAAAGCTTAAGTTCTTGAGTCAATTATTCGACGGGTTAACTCTGTAAAAGATTCATCAACATTAATCCCAGTCTTAGCAGAAGTTTCTATATAAATACTCCCCTCATTTTCTGCAAATGAACGAGCTTCATCTCGATCAATTACTACGCCAACGTCTTCCATTAAATCTGCTTTATTCCCAATCAAAACAAATGGAATGTTCTCACCGGCGAATTGGCGAATCTCCGTAAGCCATTTCCTTGTTTCCGTGTATGTCTGTTCTCGAGTTAAGTCAAAGACTAATAAAGCTCCAGCTGCTCCTTTGTAAAATGTACTACGGATAAACTCAAATCTCTGTTGTCCTCCAATATCCCATATAGAAAGTGTTGCTATTTCACCTTGTCTGAATTCTACATCTTTAGTTAAAATATCTACGCCAACAGTTAATTTATAATTTGCTTGGAACCTGTTTTTGATGAATCTCTGAACAAGACTAGTCTTTCCCACAGCAGCGGCTCCAGTTAATAATACTTTTAGTTTAAAACTTGACATAAAGCTTCACTCACGTCGGTTTTTACAATCTTTTAATTTTTTTTTTTAATTGTGTATATAAATAAATATTATAAATGGTATTTAAGAATTTATTTAATTTATTAATATGGACTAAATTAAAGATAAAATAAATTCTAAATTTAAATATTTTTACATAAAGTAATAATGATTTTTATTCATTTCTATGGTTTTAAAATCACATAAAAATAAAAATAATTAAGTAGGGGAATTCTAATAACCAAATTTTACCTTTTGGGGATTACTTTATATTCTTTTAAGCTTGGAAAATAATCAAGATTAAAATGAGGAAAGTACATTGCCTCAGCGTATTCTTTTTGAAAGCTTTTATCTACTGCAATTTCAATATATTGAATTTTCTTTAATAATGTTTGTGCTTTATTTCGCAAATTTTTATTCAATAAACAATGTTGTGCTCCTATTCCAGCAGCATTTCCTATCTGAAAAATGTTATCATCATGAATATCTGGAATCATGCCTATAAATTTTGCATTATAAGCATTAATATAATTTCCAAAAGCGCCTGCTAAAAAGATTTGTTCAATTTTTAAATTACTCTTTAAATTATTCAGAATAATCTTTGCGCCAGCATAAAAAGCAGCTTTTGCCATTTGGATTTGTCTCACATCGTTTTGGCTAATCGTTATGTCCTTATCTAAAGATGTCTCTTCATTTTTAGCTACAATAAATTCTATCTTTTTATCTTTTTTAATAAATCTTTCATGATTAATAATTTCTTTATTGAAATTACCACTTCTTGTAATTATTTTAGATTTCAACATCTCTGCTATTACATCAACCAATCCAGAACCACATATTCCTATTGGTTTCTTATGTTTGATTGTAGTATAAGATACATCCAAATTCTTGGGATTAATTTTAATTTTATCAATAGCACCTGCCGCTGCTCTCATTCCATCAGCAATATGAGCCCCTTCCAAAGCAGAACCTGCAGCACATGATCCTACTGTTAGAATTTTACGATTCCCTATAATAATTTCACCATTAGTACCTATATCAATAGCTAAAGTAAGCTTTTTTTCATTAAAGATACACGACGAGAGAATAACGCCTATAGTATCGGCTCCAACAAAACCAGCAATTAATGGAGATGTATACACATTTCCGTTTTTTAAAATATTAAGATTTAAATTTTTTGCTTTAATATTCAAATTTTTTTGAATAACTGGAATAAATGGACTTAAACCTATATTAACAGGGTTTAATCCTAAAAAAATGTGATGCATAACAGAATTTCCTACAACACTAGCTTCATAGATTTGAGAAGGTTTAATATTTGCTTTATTACATACGTTTGCAATTATTTCATTTAAATCATATATTACAGCAGAATTTAATTTCTGAAGATTTTTTTGATTATCTTTTATAAATGTTAATCGTGTTATTAAATCCTCTCCATATGCAGTTTGGCTATTCAATTTTGAATCAACAGCATAAATTTTACCGTTATTTAAATTCATCAGATACCCCACAATTGTGGTAGTCCCAATGTCAAAAGCGATTCCAAAATTCTCTTCAGTTGTATTACCTGGCTCACAAGTGATAATATTAGTATTATTCCATAAAACTAAAGTGATTTTGTATTGATTTTCTCTTAGAAGAGTCGGAATATCATTTAGAACGTTAAAGTTTATCTCAATTTCATCATTTCTCTTCAAATTCAGACTTTTAGACAAAAAAGCTGATTCAATTCTTTCAAAATCAGCAATCGGTTCCTTTAATGATGGTTTTTTTACTTCAATGAAAATCTTTGTAATAGCTGGTTTAATTTCAATTCCCTTACTGATCCCTGACACTAAAATGTTAAAATCTTCAAGTAAGAGTTCACGGGGCAAAAATACACGAAATTGTGGGGGTTGAAGTGTTTCAAGATGTGTTTTTTTTTTAATATCAATTTTTGTTTGACAAGCGAGACGCCACCCATCTTCAATTTCATGATTACTCAAAAAATTTTTTTCAGAAAGAGTGGGATTATTCAAATACTCATTACCCCGTTGAATTAAGACTTTACATTTTCCACAGGTCCCCAAACCTCCACATATCGAACTTATTGGCACGTTTAATTCTGAAAGAATTTCATAAAGCGAGTAATCATCTGAAAAAATCACTCTTCTTGAAATTGGTTCAAAATCAATAATAATATTTTCGTTTTTTGCTTTCATATTTTAGGTTCATTGATGTATATAATTTCTATTTAAAAATTTGAATTCAATATTATGGTAAATTCAAAATTGTGTATCGTTTTCACTAAATTAGTTAAAATAATAATCATAATATAAAAAGTTTAATTACTTAATTGGTTAAATTAAAGTAAGAAAAGTGTTTGCATTTTTAATATCAAATTACAATTAGGTGGCTTCGGTTAAATTGCAAAATCCAGAGGAATTAGCACAAGAAGCTTTAAAATTTTTAGAGCTTGCTCAAAATTTTGAAGTAGAGAAAGATGTAGAAAAAGCTATTTCAAATTATCAAAAAGCAGCCGATCTTCTTAAGCAGAGTGGATTTTTGATTCATAGAATCCAAGAGATTTATGATAGGATTGGTGAGTTAAAGGATTTTATCCAAAAAGAGACATTATATCAGCGAGTTCAAACTCAAGCTCAAATTGAACAATTGCAAGATCAAGCTTTTATTTTATTAGAAGGTGCAAAGAAACTGGAATTTGATGGTTTCTTTGAAGATGCTATCCAACAATATTTATCTGCAGTAAAGCTATTAGTTCAAGCAGGATGGTCTGAAACTCAATTAGAGAATATAAAATCAAAAATTCATAAACTAACAAGAGACTTAAAACAGCAAATAGCTGTTCAGCACCCTCAAGAACAGGAAATGGACTTGAAACAACAGATTCCTACAGTATTACCAGACGAGAAACCTCAAGTTGTTGGTATGTTTGGACAAAAGAGCAGTGTTGAAAAAGGAGAAATTATTGACAAATTCCGAGTACAGAAAAAACATGAAGAAGATATACAAAATCAAGCTTTTGCCCATATTGATGCTGCTAAAATATTTGAAAAAGATAAGAAATTCGATAATGCTATAATGAATTATGAAAGAGCTATTGAATTACTAAAATCTATCGGATGGGATGCTCAGACTCAAAATATTCAATTATTAATTGAAAAACTTAAAACAGATAAAAAATATTATGAGTCTCTTCAAGTTCGGCAAAAGCAAGAAGCGCTGCAGTTAACAAGTGACATTGAGGACCAAAAAATTGTTTCAGAAAAAGAAGCAGAAATGAAAAAGGAAAAACTTATTGAATTTGAAGTGAAGAAACAGCATGATGAACAAATTCAGATGAAAGCATTTAATCTGATAGATATTGGAAACAGACTTGAAAGGGAAAAAAAATATGATTCAGCAATCGAAAAATTAGATGAGGCAGTTCAACTTCTTAACTCAATAGAATGGGATTCATATATCCAGCCTATTATAAGTTTAATTGATGGAATAAAAAGTAAGCAAAAAAGAGAACTAGCAGCTGACTATGTAAAAGAGAGAAGACAAAAGGATTTATTGATTCTTCAAGACTCAATTTATAAAAAGCAAAAAGAACAGATAGTCCAATCAGCAAAAGAATTGGATACAAAGAGAAAGGGGTTTGAAGCAAAAAGAAGCGATGAAGTATTGAAAGAAGAAAATCTTTTCATAATATTAGATAAAGCAGATGAAATTTTAAAAGAAAAAAATTTCGATGATGCCATAAAAGAATACAACCAGGCTTTAGAAATACTCACAGATTTAGGCTCTGGTTGGGAGGTTTATAAATCAATGATCAAGAACACAATTTCAAATATAGAAAATCTGAAGCATAGCCGGCTTACAAAAAAATATGAAGAACAGAAGAAAGTAGAAGAAAGAAGACGAGAAGAATTAGATTTTCAAAAACAAATTGCTATTCTTTTAAATAAAGAACGAGATCGTTTAAAAAAGAAAGAAATTGTTGTCAGAGATACTGAAAAAGAAATTAAGTTTTTTGAACATCGTAAAAATATTGCGTTTGAATTTTTGGATTCCGCGATTGATTCCTTAAAAAAAGGGAAATATGAAGATACAATTCTAGCATATCAAAATGCAGCAAATATTTTTGCTGAAATTCAATGGTCAGAAGAAATTCCATTAATTGAGAATTCGATAAGAGAGGTTGAAGATTTACAAAGACAGCAAAACATCGAAAAACAAAAAAAACTGCAAGATGCTATTGAGAGAGAAAAAAATGAGGAAACATTCCAAAAACAAATTTCAAAATATTTACAAAAAGAACGTGAAAAACTGAAAATAAGAGAGATTGAATTAGTGGAACGTGAAAAAGAATCACAATATCGCGAGGAAAAAAGAGAAGCAGGCTTTAAATTACTAGAAGAGGCACAAGAAAATGTAAAACAAAATAATTTTGACGATGCAATTGAGATCCTCCAATATGCTATAAACTTTTTTGCGGATATTGAATGGCAAAATGAAATTACTCTAATCCAAAATTCTATTGTAGAAATTGAAAACAGAAAAAGAGAAGCAGAATTACAAAATCAATTCAAATTGCAAGCTGAATTAAAACGTGAAAAACGAGAAAAGATATTTCAAGAACTTATCACAAAAGAAATGAAGACTCAACGCGAAAAGTTTATGGAAAGAGCAATTGTTTTAAGAGAAAGAGAAAAAGAACTTTCCTATCGTGAAGAAAAGAAGAAGGAAGCATTCGATTTATTAGAAAAAGCTCAAGATTTTGTTTCTCACAGAAAATTTGATGATGCACTTGAAATATACTATAACGTGGCAAATATATTCGCTCAGATTCAATGGACTGATGAAATTTCAGTGATCCAAGAAGCAATCAATGGTATTGAAAATAAAAAGAGAGAGAACGAATTAAGTAAACAAAAACTCCTTCAAACTGCAATTAAAAAAGAAACTGAAGATAAAGCATTTATTGATCTAATTAGATATCAAAGAGAGAGAGAAAAAGCGGATTTTTTGAAAGAAAAAGATTTAATGGAACAACAAAAGCGCATTTCTGCTCAAAACTTAACAAAACAGCAAGAAGGATTTAGATTAATTGAAGATGGAGACATTCTACTAGAAGCTGAAAATTTTGATGAAGCAATAAACAATTATAGAAAAGCAATAGAACTTTTAAAGGATATTGGCTGGGGAGAAGGATATTTAAAATTATTACATGATACAATTCAAACTATTAACATAAAGAAAAAAGAGAGAGAAAAAGAAAAACAATTAGAATTTGAGGCTTCATTAAAACGTCAAAAAGAGGATGATATGTTTCAGAAGAAAATCAGTGAATATATGCAGGTAGAGCGAGAGAAATTTAAATCCAAAGAAATTGAATTGCAAAAGAGAGAAGATCTCGCAAGAGGTATGGAGAATCGCAAGTTAAAGGCTTTTAAAATAATGGACGATGCTGAAAATCTATTGAATAAAGGTGAATATGATCAATCAATTGATAGATATCATCAAGCTGAATTAATATTGAATGAGATCAATTTCCCAATAATAGCTATTAGAGAAATGATTCAAAAGATTCAAGAGAAAAAAAGAGAAGAAGATTTGAATAAATTGAAGGACTTAGAGATTAAATCAAGAAGAGAGCAAGAGGAACTGTTATTTCAGCAACAAGTTTTGGAGAAAATAAAACTTGAACAACAAAAAATGAGAGAGAAACAAGAACAACTATTAAAAGAAGAACAGTTAAAAGTATTTCATGAACAGAAAAAGCAAGAAGCATTTAACAATTTGGAAGAAGCACAAAGACAAATAGAAAAAGGAAAATTTGATGAGGCAATTGCTTTGTATCGAAAAGCAGGAGAGATTTTTGTAGATATTCAATGGGAGGGGGAAATAGAATTAATTCAAAATTCTATCTTGGAAATTGAAAACAAAAAGCGACAAGCAGAATTAAAAAAACAAACAGAATTAAAAGCTGCGTTAGAAAAGGAAGAAGAAGAAAACTTATTTCAACAAAAACTTAAAGATGAAATGAAAACACAAAGAGAAGAATTAAAGAAAAAAGAGATTAAACTTAGAGAATTAGAAAAAGAGCTTGAGTATCGTGAAAAAAGGAAAGAAGATGCATTTATATCATTAGAAAAAGCTCAAAATTATCTTTCAGAGGGTAAATTTGATGATGTAATCGAAATTTACCACGATGTAGCTAATTTTTTTGCCCAAATACAATGGATTGATGAAATTCCAATATTATACAAAGCAATTCAAGATATTGAAGACAAAAAAAGAGAAAAAGATCTCTTAAAACAGAAAACAATTCAGGAAGCTATCGAAGTAGAAAAACAAAACAATGCTTTTATGGAACAGATTAACGATCTGAGGGAGAGAGAAGAAGTTAAATCATTGGAACAAAGAGAATTAATCCAAAAAAGAGAACTGATTACAGAACAAAATTTAATTACACAACAAGAAGCGTTCAAATTAATAAATGAGGGATATGCATTACTTAGGCAAAAAAGTTATGACAAGGCAATGCAAAATTATCAAAATGCAATAAATCTTTTAACCGAAATAGGTTGGACAAGTGATTATTTAATATTACTTCAAGATACAGTTAAAACAATTGAAGTTAGAAAAAGAGAAATTGACCGAAAGAGAGAATTAGAACTTGAATCACTGAAGCAGCAACAAGAAGAAGAATTACAATTTCAACAAAAAATTTCTGATAGCATGCGAAGAGAACAAGAAAGATTAAAAACAAAAGAAATTGAGATTCAAAAACAAGAAAAATTATTGCAATTATTGGAGAAACGTAAAGCAGAAGCATTTGATTTAATGGATGAAGGGGAACAGCATTTTAATAAGAAGCAATATCTTAAAGCAATTGAAAAATATCGCCAAGCAGAGTTATTTTTAAATGAAATTGGATTCCCAACTAATGCAGTAAGAGAAATGATTCACAAAATTCAAGAGAAAAACAGAGAAGAATGGATTGCTAAACAAAAGGATTTGGAGCTTAAACTTGAAAAAGAAAAAGAAGAATTAAAATTTCAGCGAAAAGTTTCTGAGAGCATAAGAATAAGAAATATGAAATTGAAAGCTAAGCAAGAAGAAATTAATAAACAAAAAGAAGCTCAAACTTATATGGAAAGAAGAAAGGAGGAGGCATTTCATCTTCTTGAAGATGCCGAAATATATATGAATAAATCACAATATGATAAATCTCTTGAATATTATTATGCAGCTGAATTAATTTTAAATGAAATTGCGTTTCCAACAGATTCTATAAGAGAATTAATTCTTAAAATTCAAGAGAAAAAACGAGAATATCAAATGGCAAAACAAAAAGAATTAACACAAAGCATTCAAAGAGAACGAGAAGAGTGGAATATTCATCAAAAAGTAGCGGAAAATTTACAGATTGAAAAAGAACGTTTGAAAACAAAAGAATTAGAAATTTTAAAAATGGAACAACTGAAGTCAAAGTTGGAAGAAAGAAAAGAACAAGCGTTTAAGATTTTAGATGAAGGAGAACGCTTTCTAAAAGAGCAAATTTATGATAATGCAATAGTTTGTTATAGAAGGGCGGGAAATATTTTGAATGAATTACAATTTCCAACTGATTCTATAAATAATACTATATTTAAAATAAAAAAAATAAAACATCAAAAAGAAGAAGAAGAAGGCTTAAAGTATCAAAAAGAATTAGAGCGATTAGAAGAAGAAAAAGCTTTAAAAGCCCTTATTGAAGAAAGAAAGAGGCAAGAAAAAGAAAAAAGAGAAGCTCGACAATCAGCACTGAAAGAACGAGAAAAAATGATCCAAGAACAAATGAGTGTAAGAGAATCAGCATATTCTCTGTTAGAAGAAGCTGGAAAGTACCTGAAGCATCGTATTCCCAACTATAATAAAGCAATATCTCTATATATTCAAGCAAGGCATATTTTAGAAGAAAATATTGGTTGGGAGCCAGAAATAAAAAACTTAAATGCTATGATAAAAGATTTACAACAAGAACAGGCGAATTTTTTTGAAAAGAAAAGATTAGAAGAACAAGCTCACCTACAAAGGCAAAATGAATATGCAGTATTTCAAGAAGAAGTGAAGAAAAGACGGTTAGAACAAGAAAAGCTAAAAAGAAAACAAGAAAAGCAATATAGAAATGTAATTCTGAAAAGACGACAAGTTGATAAATTAAGAGATGATGGATTAAAACTTATTGATGAAGGCAAAAAATGGTCATCCTATCATAATTTTAAAAAGGCATATCAAAATTTTAACTCTGCAATAATGAAGTTCAAAGAAATTGGATGGGATGAAGAAGTTAAATATATTGAAACCGAAATTAAAAATACAAAACTATTAGAAGAAAGAGTTAAAAAAGAGGAACTTAGGATGCAATCTATTCAAGATCAATTAGATAAGCAAAGAGCTTTAGAAGATAGCCGTAGAAAAGATGAAGAAGCAAAATTAAAGAATATGATTGGAGAGGTTGGTGAATTAGCAGATGATGTAATAGGTCTAATTGAAAAAAAGAGACAAGAACAAAAATCAGTTGAAAAACAGAAAAGAAAGAAGATCGTAGATGAGTCAAAAGAGTTTCGTAAAGAGATGGGAGATTTACTAAAAATTAAACAAGAACTTATAGAGGAAATTGGAAAAAAGGAAAAACAAAGAAGTAAATTCCAAGAAGAACTGCGGAAAGCCAAAGAAAGGGAAGAAGTTGATAATCTTAAAAGAATGATTAAAGAAACAGCAAAAAAGAAAAAAGGTTAAAAATCATCCTCTAAAAAACAATATTAACTATTTATCTAAATTATTTTCTTATTATTTGTAATAAACGACTAAAAGAGTTTAAATTTAGATCTTGAAATATAAATATTATAATAATAAAAAATAGGGTTTTTTAAAATGACTGAAAAAACAGATGATATTGTTAAGTCCCGTATGTATGCTAGACAACAATTAATTGAAGGCTGGGATCAAGAGACAATAGATAATGGAACAATCATGATTATTGGTATAGGTGCTCTTGGTTGCGAAATAGCTAAAGATTTTGCTCTAATGGGAATTGGTAAGTTGATCCTTGTTGATCTAGATACAATTGAAACTTCTAATTTATCGCGACAAATGCTCTTTAAGCCTGGGGATGAAGGTCGTCCTAAAGCTGAAGTTGCTGCCGAAAGATTGAAGGAAATGAATCCTTACCTTAAAGTTGATTTTTACTTCGAAAAACTCCAGAAATTACCAATGTCTGTTTATGAAGAATCTGATGTTATAATCGCAGCTTTAGATAATTTTAACGCGAGATTGGATTTAAATAAGATATGTTTAAGATTAAAAAAACCAATGGTCGAAGCTGGAACTGTGGGATTTGAATCACATTGTCAAATTATAATTCCTGAAGGTTCAGGTGTACAATATAAGAATAGAGACAGAGAAATTGACAATGTAGTTGAAGCAAAGCTTTGGGAAATAACTGAAATTGAATATCCCGAATATTTTCAGGCTCAAAAAAGAATTGAAGAATTAGAAGAAGAAATTGAGACAATAAAAGCAGATAAAATAACGCCTATTATCAATAAAATTCGAAAAGAAATAGAATTGGTGTTTGATTGGAAATATGCTCCAAAATTATTAGATCAAACTCCTTGTTATAGATGCTTAGTGCCAATACCTCCTGCCGATGATAAACTCATTGCTGCATGTACATTAAAAGGTTTACCACGCAATAGGAATCACTGTGTAATAAAGGCGGAAGTAGAGTTTGAAAAAGAATATGGACATAAACCCGATTTGAATTTAAACGATGAAGTGATAAAGCTAAGAGAATTAGCTCAAGAAGAATTAAGGAAACTACGAGAAAGAGTATTTAATGAAAATATTTCTCCTGAAAAGAGAGAAACTCTAACAGAAGAAGAAATTGAAGAATGGAAAAAAAATATTGAAGACACATTTGGACCTGATTACAAATTCGAAGAAATGGAAAATATACTAGGTAATAAAATTGCAGCTATACAAACTGTAAGCTCTGTTATTGCTAGTATAGAATCTCAAGAAGCATTAAAATTGTTATTTAGAGTTAAAGGGAGAAATATAGGCCCTCCTATGGATCCTCCATATGTAAATTATAACGGAATATATGGCCAATTCGATCATCTAAACATCATTAAAAGAGAAGATTGTCTAGCTTGTGGGAAAATAGAAGGAGAAGAGAATGTACAAATTGTTGTTCCATTTGATGCGGATGTGGGTTATATCTTTAAAGCCATGAAAGTAACAGGATTTGAGTTAGATCCAGATTTATGGATGATAACCAACCCAATGACTAAAGAAATTTATTGGAATCCGTATATGCCTTCACTGAGAGACCCAGATATTAAATTAACTTTATTGAAAATAAAGAGCAATGATATTATATCTTTAACTCCTCTAGGAAAAGCTTTAGCAGAGTCAGAAATTAAAAAATATAATGTCATAATCTCTTTTATGTGAAATTCAATTTTTTAATTATAAATTTATATCTGAAGAAAAGGTGTTGTTGATTCCAGAAAAGTTAAAGAAAGATAGGCCAATGAATAAATCACATTTTAAGTTTATGGTAAAACATTTTGAAAAACGTGATAAAGAGTATCCCCCTCTTGATAAAATTAGAAAAACTAAAATTAAAGAGGGAAGTATTGTACTAGATTATGGCTGTGGTCCAGGTAGTTACTCAATTGCGGCAGCACAGGTTGTCGGCGACTTAGGAAAAGTATATGCTGCTGACATTAATACTTTAGCGATCAATGAAGTTAAAAACAGAGCAAGAAAAAAGGGAATAATAAACATTGAGACAATTTTAACTGACTGTAATACAAATTTAGATGAAAATTCTATTGACGTTGTTTTATTATTAGATATTTACCATAATCTTTCAGATCCAAAGAGTATCTTAGAAGAATTACACCGTGTTTTAAAAAAAAATGGGTCACTTTCTGTAGATGACCATCATTTTAAAAATGACGAAATTATACGCAAGATTACCAGCACAAAATTATTTAAATTTTCTGAGAGAAAGGAAGAGCTCTTTAATTTTATAAAAGTATAGAATTACTTGAAATATTTATTTTATTTTTGTTTTATTTTGCTTTTTGTTTTATTTACAAGTTCTATTAAATCGTCTATATAGTAGGATTCAATACCCGCATTTTTCCCAGTTAATATATCATGTTCTAAATCCCCAAAATATATCATTTCTTCCTTCTTTATTTTAAAGTGTTTTTGAATCTTTAATAGACCTTTAGGAGAGGGTTTCCATTTCCTTACATCTTCCCTACCGACAATATATTCTATTTTATTAACTATATTTGCGAGTTCTAAAGCCCGTTTAATAGTATTTCTTGTATTTAGAGAGAAAATGGCAAACTTCGCTTCTTTTTTAACACTAAATAATTCTTTATTATTAATAAAAAAAATAGTTTCTTCAATAAGTTGAGTATCTTTTATGTTTTTAAGCTCAAATTCTCGTATCAAATCGAAAAAGTTGTTCAAGATTGCTTCATCTTGCTTTTGAACAACTTTATTAAGACAAGTAGAAATTCTTTCAATATTACAATCATCATTATAATGTTCCTTATACCTCTCAATTAAAATATCTCTTAAAGTATCCCAATCCGCTGATAATCTTACCACTGTGCCATCTAAGTCGAAAGTTATGATTTTTTTATTAACAAATGAAATATTCATAATGATCTGTTAGAGAATTTGATAACTTTATTGGATTAAAATCCCTAAAACATAAAAATTAAAAATGAAAGATAAAAAATAATTAAAGAAAGGCTCGAGATTAACGATTCAGTTAATCTCCTAGTCTTTTGCATACTTCTCTGTCCATGATTTTGCTTTAGCCTCAAACTTTTTCTGTGCTCTAAAATACTGTTCACCTGCTTCATGATTTAATGGATCTCCAGGATTAAAGAAGGGAGGTTCAATATGCATCATCCCTTTTAATGCTTCTATAATGTTTGTAAGTGTTTTACTTGGAGTCCAACCTGATGCACCTGTACTAGCGTCAACTTTGCCTACAAGATCTGGATTAATTAAATCTAAACAGATATTTAATTTTCCTGGAGGAATTGAAGAATCAATATTAGGATGCCACATTAAAGTGACAGCATATGCGTAAGGAGGAGCAAATGGGTAGTTTTCAGGAAACTTGATTTCAAATACAAACTTACCATCAGCATAAGGAGTTCCCTTCTTTCCAATGATGGTAAGTCTTAAATGATCAATACTTCTACCCCATGGTTCTAAAATTATGAGTGGTTCATTTTTGTATGACTCGATTGCTTCAGTATAGTCTGTTTCTTCTCTAATGATTATCACCCATCTTTTAATTTTGCATTTAAATTGTAATTGTTATATTACTTTAATTTTATAAAATTATGGATTAATATATTAAAAATTTTTCACAACAAAAGTATTTTACGATTTTTAGTTGTAGAATTTTTGGGTTAATATTCTTATAATGTAAGTAATTTTTAAGTTTTGTCAAACAAAAAATCACTATTATGTCTCGCATAAATTTGTATTAACTCTAATCCAAATTTAAAAAAGCGTAAAAAATATATAAATTCTATAATTACTTAATTTAAAAAATAACCCCTCCCTAACTCAGTGGCTAGAGTGCTCGGCTGTAGATAATATCGCGTACTAAAGCTTGTAGCTAATGAAGTTACGTCAGCCGAAACCGAGCGGTCCCCGGCTCGAAATATGGATTTGAATCGAATTCCACTAGAATCCGGGGGGAGGGACCATTATATTTAATATTCGAATGAAAAATGCATAAATGATGAGAAAATAATTATATGAATCAGAAAGACCCTAATTTTGAGCAGCATGAGCTTGAGAAAATTCGTATGAAAAAAATGAAAGCAATAATGGACGCCAAAAAGATAAAAGAAGCAGCTCGAGAAAGAATTGTTTCTGTTTCTGAAAAAATAGATTATGTCTTAAGAGTTGTTCTAGCTCCAGAAGCATATAATTATTTAAATAATATTAAGAACAATGAGCCAAATGTCTATCAAGCTATTTATAATGAATTAATTAGCCCAGATGTGGTACAAAGTATTGATTATTTACTTGCAATAATTCAAAAGCAAGGAGGGGTTCCAAGAAAAATCCCTTTAGATGCAATTATTTATTTAGAACGGAAAGTTAAAGGGATAAAATCTAAGATACAAGTGAAACGAGGGGACGATATGATGGATTTAAGCTCATATCTTAGTAAGGAATAAATTTATTGTTCTCTTCCAGAAATAATCGCTATTACTTCCCATTCATTATTGGAAAGAGGATTTGCGGATATATCAAAAAATTGAAATGCAAACGGTCTCCCAAATATTTGTTCAACCATAAAACCAAAAGAACTTATTGCAAAGATAAAGATTCTCTTTAAAATTGACTCTGTTTTAACTTGAAGATTTAATTGGCTTATTACGTCTTTAATAATTTCGATTTCTTTATCGTTATAATGATACTTAAATACTAATTTGAAATCAACTGGAGTTGGAGCTTCTGGTTCTGAGAATGATAAACCCTTCTTCCGAAAATGAAAAAAAGTATTCAAATAAAAACTAAAGATTTCCTCATGATGATCTACTAAGAGATTAGAAATGCGAGAACGTTCTTTGTATTGAGGCCAATAATTTTGCATTAATTCTAAAAGCCGAGGGTAATTTTTATATTTATTTTCGCTCTCTTTCTTTAAATAGTTAAGTAATTGGTTCTTGAGAGGTTTAAACTCTGATTTTTGACCGACTCGATTGATGAATTTTCGGAAGTTTTGGCTCATTCTCTTAAGATAATAACTAATTTTATATGAATTATCTTCAAATACATTTATTTTTTTCTATGATATTTTGATAATACAAGTTCTCATATTTATTACTACTTTTTTTTACAACTTATCAACTATTACCTAGAATAATAAAAGAGATTTGTAATTTACATTAGTAAAATTAAAAGGAATTTTAAGTTATATAACAATTATGGTTGATAATGTCGGTTTAATTTATACTGAAGATTATCAGAAATATAATTTTGGCAGAGATCACCCTCTAAGACCTTTAAGACTTAAATTAACATATAGTCTGATGGAAAAATTAAAGCTTTTAGATCATGAGAGGCTTACAATTTTGAACCCTCGATTAGCTACACAACAAGAAATTGAAAGAGTGCATTCACCCCAATATGTATATGTTGTTAAAAAATTAAGTGAAAATCCAGACGATATAAGTACAATTCTCATGGTTCCCCGTCATTATGGATTAGGTCCAGGAGATAATCCTATATTCAAAGGAATGTATGAAGCATCTGCTTTAGTATGTGGAGCTTCAATTAAAGCAGCAGAAACAGTTTGGAACGAGGAAGACTTTATAATTGCATTTAATCCTGCTGGTGGTTTACATCACGCAATGAGAGATAAGGCTTCGGGATTTTGCATTTTCAATGATATTGGGGTTGCAATTAAATATCTTAAAAATTTGAAAAAAGATATTAGAATTGCTTATTTAGATATTGATTGTCATCATGGAGATGGTGTGCAATGGCTATTTTATGACGATCCTAATGTCTTAAAAATATCTTATCACCAGGATGGAAGATTTCTCTTTCCAGGGACAGGAAGTGTTAACGAGATAGGAGAAGGAAAGGGAAAGGGATTCTCCATTAACTTTCCGTTGCTTCCTGGAACATATAATAAACCATTCATAAATTTATTCAGAAAAACCGCACCAAAATTATTAGAAACCTATGCCCCTGATATCTTAATAACACAACTTGGTGTTGATACATATTTTGATGACCCATTAACTCAAATGGGCTTTTCTCTAGCAGTTTATAGAGATGTTGCTCAAACACTTAAAACTTCAGCTCGTGATTATTGCAATAACAAATGGTTAGCGTTAGGAGGAGGTGGATATTTAATGACTGTTGTTCCCAGGGCGTGGACAATTTTTTTAGCAAAGATGCTTGATGTAGAGTTGAAAAATGAATTACCAGACAGTTGGATACAAGAAGTTAAAAAAAATGTTCCATATGAAGAAACTCCCTATTTATTATGGGATAGAGGTGAAAAAGTAGAAGTCCAAATGCTATCTCATCCAGAAATTGCTAAAAAAATTATTGAATATACCAAAAGTTTAGTAGAAATCTCAAATGAGAGATATCTGCCCAATTTAAGTAAAACATAAAACAATCGAATATGATTTTATCTTAATATCAAAAATAATTCACTTTTGAATATAATTTATTAATCCTCTTACCCGTTTACCTTTATTTTTAGAGAGATTTTTTTCTTAATTAAGATAAAAATAAAATATCACATGGGTAAATGTCCAATCTTTTATCCACTCATAACACGAAATCAGAATCATTTTACCATAAAGCAATCAAAAGATTATTTTTTAAGTTTATTTCAGAATATAACAAAAATGTTAGGGAGAAATCTCTTGAGAAATATATTAATAATAGAAGAGCGGATGTATATTTTAGGTTAAATTCTGGGGAGCAAATAGTTGTAGAAGTTCAAAATTCAAAAATTTCGGTAAAAGAAATCATTGATCGAACTGAACATTATAACAAAATGGGAATATATGTTTTATGGATCCTCTATGGAAATGGTTCGTGTGTCGCTTCGCCGAAATATCCTCAAGATAAAAAGAATGTAAAGATTAGTCCTGTTGAAAATTATTTACATAAGACGTATGGTGGAAGGGTATATTATGTCAATTTTAATTTTTATGAAGACAAAACTACAATCTCTGCTCCTTTTGCTTTACATTTCTCTGATTCTTTAAATAAAAAAAACCAAAAAATTTTTCGAACAAAATATGAGAGTTATTATATCAAAAATGTTAATTATACCAAAATTCCAAGTTGGAATTTACTGTGCGTAGAATTTAATGAGTTTAAACTAGCTAGATTCTACGACAAAAGCATAAAACGAGTAATCAAAAATCAAATTATTAGTTTTTTCAAGAGAAATTTAAAAAAAGAAACGAATCAAAAGAAAATACTCAACTCAATCATTAAATATTTTAAACAAAAATATGGATTATCATTGATTTTGCAAACGCTTTTAGAATTAACAAAAGAAAAAAAAATTGAATTAAATCACAGAATTATTAATAAAATTCAGAAAAAAGTGCATTATCAATATTCATAAAATATCAAAAAGTCGTTAGATTAGAATTATTTTTAAAGATCTTACCAAATCGCTATTAAAATCGCAAAAACAATTATAATTATTTAAGGTTAGCTAATATTGAGCCTTTACATTAAAGTCAATTTTGTCATGAGAAAAAAAGGAAATCCTTAAATACTAGTTTTTGATGAATATTAAATGATGTAAAACAAAAAAAGATCGGATAATCATGATACTAAAATATATTCTTATACCTAATGCCGTTGAATCGGCTAAATACCTCAACCCTTAACCCTGTTATTAGATAAATACTGTCTCCTCTTTTTGATTTTGATTATCATGTTTTCCGATTTTTTCTCTTTTTTCTTATAATTTTCCCAGAGAGAGATCTGAACAATAGTATATTAGATCACTAAAATTTTATAAAAATTTTTGGTTTCTTATGGTATATTCCTAATTGTTCTTTAATGTATTTTATTTTAAAAATTAGGAGTTTTAGCTTAATATTCTATAATTACCTTAAAATAACTAATGATACAAAAATGCCACAAATATGTTTAAAAATTATCCTACCGCATGATAATGAAGCATGGAATGATGATAATATGCTGGTGCGATTATATACGCTAAGGGCCTTCTCTTAATATAGGTCTCTAAGTCTTCTTCTAAGTATGAATAGATACTTAAATGAATTGTAGGGATTATTAAAGACTTCCATTTAATTAGCTGTTCTTGTGTTATATCATTTTCGATTGCTAAAATATTCGGGTTTAGGACCATTAACAAGGCATATTCAATAAGTTCAGGAATAAATTTCGCACTTTGAGCTTTTAGGATATTGGATTGAGCTCTTAATAAAATCATCCATGTTTCTTCAGGATCCCAAGGGAATAAAGATCCTATAGAAGAGAAAAATTTACTTCCTTCGAGAACTTCTTTGAAAAGGTTATAAAAGTAATTATAAGCATCAAGGTTAGTAGAATATGCAAGTGTTATAAATACATATAGCATTTCCTCATCTATCTCTTGATTTAAATGCTCAAAAAGACTCGAATTTTTACCAATTATCGGTAAATCTCCTTTAAATTCAACAAAGATTCCCAAATTATTGAGATATTCATTTAAATCTTGCTCATTTTGATTGTCTTTTGAGACCCAGACTGAAAAAAGTCTTGAAAGTAGGGATATTGCTTTCTGGATTTTAAATGTAGATATACCGGCGTTAATAAACATTTCATTTAGTTGTTGTATGGGTGCATATTTTTCATATCTATTTTTAAATTCACTATCTAACATATTAGCAGATCCTAAATTTCTTGGAATGGTTATTTCCGGATGGCTCATAAGATAAAAAGATAAACGCATCATTTTCATTTGAGCTTTATTATACGAATATTCGCTCATGGTGATATCATTCATAATATGAGTAAGGTTTAACATATTTGTATTGATTAAGTATAACGCCCAAATTGGAGAAAACTTGCTTGTTCGCATAATAGTTCCTATTTGGTTAATAATCTTACCGAATTCCTCATCTAATCTCCTAATGACATCTATGAGGTCTGATAGTTCCCTTGAATAAAAACGTCTACGTACTTGGATTTCATTAATCAAGGTATTTCCAAGTGGTGTAAGAACAACTTTTTTACCATTAACTTTAACGGCACGCTTATATGTCTCCTTTTCAATAGTTAGCAATAAAATTTGATCTTTTAACCTTTTAGCTTTTTCTTCTTTGCTCTTTATTATAACTTTAAGTAAATTGATCTCCTTTTTTAGCTTATAATTTAATCTAAAATTTTTGAGATCTGCCTCCATTGACATCAAAGTTCTATAGGAGTCCCGGATTTCAGTGTTTAATCTAATAAATTGATTTTTTTGCCCTTTTAAATCGTATTTTAGGGATATACTGGGTTTCTTTGAAGTAAAATAAGAGATAAGGTTAAAATTAGCTAATTCTGATATTTCTTCATAGGAACAAATAATATCAGTCGCAGCTAATATCGAGTTTAATATTTCTAATGCTCTTTCACATATCAATTTTAATTCACCATTTCGATTAAGGGTATCTCAACACTTGGAAGAGAATCACCCTCTATTATTATTAATAAATTATTATTTCGGTTTTCAGCATAGGTGAAAATATCTTTATTAAGTGCATGATGGATAAGTAATGCTAATTCCTCCCGCTGAATTTTCCATTCCAAATTTCTTTCATTAAGAGTATGACGATAAGAATCAATTTTAATTAGTGCATATAAAAACTCAAATACCAATTTTTGCCATTCTTCTTTTATGGTTTTATCATATTCTTCTTGTGAGCTGTTTTTCCAAATAAATCCTTCTATGTCTGCAAAATGAATAATACCATCTGGTGCTACCACACAGTCTTTATCAAACCACACATCTTTATATATAATACCAGAAATTTGCTTACCCTCAATTTTAGCTGATCTTGCATAAAGTGTTAATAATGCAATTCCGCTTTTTATAAAATTGAGTTCAAAGGATTCTGCTTTTTCAACAGAATTTATCTCAAATAATGAAAAAATTGATTTAGGATTTGCAATAACTTGAGTAGATTCAAAATATAACCTAATATTTGAAGGGACGAGCCGAATTACTTGATAGAAATGATTATCATAAGCCCTGCACCAAAAGAATTTTTTTGCAACTTTTTCAATATTTTTAGGGAGTTGAACAAGCCCAATAGCAGGGCATAAATGGGCACCATTAATTGAATCCAAATTACCTATTGATGAAAAATTAAGTTCATCAAACCCATTAATGTATCCTTGTGCACCATACGGGCTCTCACCCATCCAAGACTCACCCATTATAAAACCTGAATTACTTTTGATGTTTTTTAAAAGATGGAAATAACTTGGATCCCGGCAAGCAGCTTTAAGTTTATCAGCAGTTAATTTTCCCCCAAAAAACATGTCTTCTTGTGCTCCACAACCTTTTACAGATAAATAAAAAAGCTTTCCATCAAATTCTTTATTAAGATGAGGAATTATGGCATTTCGATTCTCATCCCTTAAAGCAGCATATTTTTTATCTGAGATATTGTGAAATTCTGCTGTAGCAGGACCTAAATATGCGGTTACCCATTTCTCCAAAGATTTATAATTAGGGTTGATATTTCGACTTTCCGGTTCAGTTTCATACAGACTATAATCTAAAGAATCAATCAAATACCGATGATAAGTGGTTTTATCCAATTTCGACCGATTCAGTATCTTCTCACCTTAACTTTTGGTAGCTTTTTACCAAAGAGATTGATTTTACCGACCTTTTGTGCTCTAAAGTCGTCATATATGCTTTTTGCAGGGCTGTTCCATTCAGCGATCTCTGTTATTGCAGTACCACATCCCATCGCTTTAAGAGCTGACAATCTTGCTAATACCAACATTCGTCCGATCCCTTGATTTCTGAAAGCAGGATGTACATAAAGCCCATATAACCAACCTGTGCCAATTCCAGGGGTCGCAAATCCCACCCCTAAAATAATTTTATTATTAGCTATTTCAGGTTTTGGATAGTTCCATCGAAATAATTCAGACATTATTTTGCTAATCCAATTTTCTTGTTTGATCGCTGTAGCAGCTATAGCAATATCATCTTTGAAAGAATTAATAACCCAATTAGCGTATTTTTCTCTTTTTATTCCACTATCTTCATTTGCAATCATTCTCATTATTGCCCCTAAATGAGATTCTTCGGCTGCTTTAATATGATCTGTATCAAAATTAAAATCACGTTGTTGAAGATTTTCAATCTGAAATATATCATAGGTTTCGATGTTTCTGTAATTTGGTAATTGTCTCATTTCTGTAAAAACAAATTTCACTTTAGCAAATTTTACTAATTCTCTAATGTATTGCCCAAAAAAGCTTCCAAAATTTCTTTTAGTTTCTATAAAACCGATTCCAATAATTTTATTTTGATTATGAGCGTAAACCACCATTTTCCCTTGTGATCTAGCCCGAGCTAGGTAGGTGGATATCATATCTGAATAAACAGATGTTATCGATAAATTAGAGCTAGTTGGGGCAGTTCTCTGAATTATGACATTCCTTTCTTGAGATAATTTAGGAATTACTCGAGGTCTCCATCGGATTTTTTCATAAACAACATAGAATAGCACAAATAAAAATAAGAGTGGGAACCAATACGCTAGGAAGTAATAACCAAAACAAAAAGGCAGAGTATAACTTGAAGAAGTCACATATAGTACGGAATCTAGGTCAAAAACAGACCATAACGCTGTGTCTCGATCATATCCCTCATCATGTTCATGGTAGAACTCCCTAATCACATATCCTTCTGGTGAAAAATAATTATTTGTGTTAAATACCGCTTCAAATTGTCCATAAGTATCATTTCGATTGTACATCCCCTCAGAATGCAGTTGTATTCCTTTAAAGGGCATTAAATGGCGTACCCATATGACAACATCTCCAATTACTTCATAATAAGTATCAAGGATCTCATATGAACTTGCAGTAACTCCATCTGGAATATGAAACCATACATTCATTCCAGTGGCATTATAGTCTTGATCATCTCCCGAAAGATATGAACCATTAATCAAGGAATAAGTGAACATATAGTTTTCAGTATCTCCATCCGTTATATAATAATAATTATCTTCCCATGTCCAAGTTACTACAGCAGTTACATAAGCGATATCACCATTAAAATCCACTATATAATGACCACTAGAACGATATTTTTCAGTATAACCTTGATACCATCCCCCAGTACCTTTCAGATCCCAATTATATGTATATTCAAATTCTAAACTATGTGAAGTAGATATTGTTCTAAAAATTGGAATTCCAAATAATTGTATAATTAATACAGTGCTGGTAAAAATAATCATTAAAATTGTTCTTTTTCTCATGATTTATAATCAGCCCTCTTAGTTTTAGGCCTCTTACGCCATTTTTATTATCAAATCTTTTCTTATTATTATGATTAATTTAAAATTATTTAAAATTATACAATTTAGCACTAACATTTAAAAAGTATTTCAAACACTTATAAGAGTAATCACTATAAGAACTTCGGGTTAATTAACCATTTCAGATTCTCTTTTCCAAGCAACTAGTAAATTTTCTATTCTTTCATTAGTGATCCTATAATTACGATGGTGAATCCTATAATCAACATTATTAACGAAGTTGGATAAGGAATACACATACGTAGTCCAAAGATATTTGCTGAAATATTAAATGCCTCTAAGAATAACCCTCCTAGTATTAAAATCAATCCTATAAGAACTAACCAATAATCTCTGCTCTTTTTTGCCCATTTACCGCCAATTATAATACAAGTAAGTCCCGTAATAATCAGAATGCAATCTATAACAAAACCTATTAGAGCTATATCCCATACCATGGCAGAAATTATATATAAAGGTACTGCTCCAATATACAATATAAGACCAATAACAATTAACTTATTTCCAATATCTAATTTATCCACCAAAATCCCTCCTATTTATAATATTTTTTATATTTTTTTAAGATCTAAGTCATAAAAGGAGAGGGTTGTTCAATATTTAAATATTAAGGTTGTTAATTTCAAGGATATAAAATATCTGAAAAATTAAGACATATTTTTAAATTATTAAATCATCTATTATCCTCTATAAATCTCTAATTAAAAATAAAAGTGAAATAGAATGTCAGGTAAATCAGTTTTTGGGAGTATTTTAATAAGTATATTAGGTTCTGTAATTATAGTTGGGATATAGGGATACTTTTTACTTCCTACTTTCTTACCACAAACAAGCATACAGACAAATCCAGTTATAATCCAATCAAAATATCAAGAATGGGACAGTGCTGCATACATTTGGGATGATGATACCATAAATTATTTGAAAATGAATGATACTGAAATGAGCATTACAATTAAACAAAATTCGAAAATTTCAGTAACATTTTTTGCGATGGCTCTTTTGAGCCTTCAACCAACTTTCGATGTTAAAAATTCATACAAAATCTCTTTAGTAATAATGGGTGTTAGTAATCGTACATTTGTCGTTGGCTATTATGATGATAGTGGCGCTACTGGATCTGTTCGACAGTTGACTTTTGATTTATATAGTAATTACATATCTCAATCTTTACCGGCTGGAACTTATACATGTGCTGTGTATTGGAAATCTACTTTTGATGCTGCAGGTATAAATTCCCTTAGTGTAGCGCATGCTCCAACTTGGAATTATACTCGTTCTTTGTTGATCCAAGAAATGGTATAAAAATAAAATTATTGATATTTAATTTTTATTTTTTTTTCCTTAAGAGAAGAAATTTTCTTTTAATTAAAAATATCGAAACTGTTGTGGCGATACCGAAAAGAATAACTGTATCATATCCAGGTATGCCATTACCATTTTTTTCTTCTTCTTGTGCGACAGGGCATTGCCCAATTATGAATTCTACTAGGCAAATATCACTTCCACCCACTCCATAGCTCATTGTATATCCCGTAACGAAAGCCGTTCCATTCGGACCCAATACTACTCCTTGAGTAAGATCGGTTTCGCTTCCGCCCCAAATACAGGACCAATCTGCAACACCACTAGAGTTAAACCTTACCAAGCACCAATCGTAATCTCCATAATGGGTAGCTGAAGTATATCCTGCAATATATGCATTTCCTGAAGAATCCATTACCATAGCATAGGTATAAGCATGATCTCTTTCTTTCCAAGTATTATTCCATTGATAAACGCCTTCAGAAGTAAATTTTATCAAACCAAGTCTCTGGGGGATCGGGCCCATATCAGCAGGTTTAGAGCAATTCGGAGATTGTTCGTAAAACCCAGCAACATATAAGTCACCCGAAGGACTATAAATTATTTCTGTGCCATAATCATTATCAGCACAACCCCATGTATAGTTCCATACCATCCCGCTCGAGTTAAACTTTGCCAAGTAAAGGTCGTATTTTCCCATTCCAAAGCTTTTAGTAGAGCCAACAACATAGGCGTTTCCTAATGGATCTAAAGTCAAGCCATAAGCTCGATCACTATCAATTCCTCCACAGGTGTAATTCCATACCACGCCACTCGAATTGAACTTTACCAAACACATGTCAAAATCTCCTTCCCCAAAGCTCTGTGTATATCCAGCTACATATGCGTTGTTTTGTGAATCCAACGCAATACTCCATCCGAACTCATCGTAAATTCCTCCCCATGTATGGTTCCATTCTACACTCCCAGTAGGGTTCATTTTTAGCAACCATATATCAGAACCGCCTGCACCATAACTTTCAGTGTATCCTGCGATATATATATTATCGAGTGAATCTAATACGATACTTCTTCCAAAGTCTTCATAGACTCCACCAAACGTTTTGTTCCATTCCACTCCAGAAGAATTGAATTTTATTAAACAAAGATCATAATCACCTACTCCGTAACTATCAGTGAATCCAACTACATAAGAATTGTTTGAAGAATCTTTAGCGATATCCCACGCTGATTCTGAACCACTTCCTCCCCAAGTGTAATATGAAAGATTAGTTGGTGTAATTGAATTATGAAGCTGATTAGAATCCATGTTGATTTTAGGATTGATCTCCTTAAATGATGTCGGACCAATTAAGAGAAGCACGCATATCCAAACTGCAAAAACTATTGAGAACCATTTTTTGTTTGTTTTCATTTTTAGTACATATCAAAAATGACTTTTATATTATAAACTTATTAGTAGATTCGCTATAATAGTGAATATCTTTTCACTATTTTTATTTATTCCATAATAAACTAACTATATAAAACTTTTGCTTGAATAAACTATTTTGAGAATTATTAATTAATAATTACAGAATAGTTTTGTCGTTGTAAAATTATAAATTAAATTAAAAGAGGATCTTTAGGGTTATATGTTACTTGTTCGCATTTTTCTTTACCGACTATAAGATCATCTTCTAGTCTTATACCCCATTTACCAATCCAATATAAACCAGGTTCATTTGTATACACCATATTCTCTTTTAATATAGAAGATTCAGGGGCTTTTGAACTTACTCGAGGACCTACACCGTGTGCTTCGAAATCTAGTGCATGTCCTAATCCATGAAAAAATAATTTCTCATGATCATAACCCTTTTCAGCTAAATATTCGCGACATTTTATTGCGGGTAAACAACTTGGAGTACCATCAGTGTAATATTTATTTGCAATTATTTTTGACTCATAAAGTGCATTATAGGCATCTATAAATTTTTTTGAAGGATTACTGCCTACCCAATATGTCCAAGTAATATCAGAACACATTTCATCAATTTGCATACCAGTATCAATTAGAAGAGGACCAGGTTTTATTTTTTCATTTGAAGAATTATGGTGTGGGTCAGCAGAATGTTCCCCAGTGCCCACGATTGCTGGAAAAGCGGGTTTACCTAGTTTCGCATATTCATATTCTAATTTTGCCATTACTTCCCTTTCAGTCATGCCGATTTTTGCGAAATCTGGAACAGTTTCTAGTAATTCAATGGTAGCTTTGCATACATTCCGTAAATCTTCAAGTTCTTCTGCAGATTTAACGCTTCTAAGTTCATATATTATAGGTGCTGCTGAAATAAACTCTGTAGTTGGTAATAATTTTTTTAGTGCTGAATAAGTACCAAATGGTATATAATCTGCATATGAAGTTGTATTCTCTTGAAAAATATTCTCTCCAAAATCAAGAGCTATCTTTGGTTTGCTAACGAAATTTTTTAATTTTTCAACAAATTCGCTTAAGGAATTAAACGGAATTACTTCTGCGTCTACTCCCTTTTTTTTAAGAGAATTTTTAACCATATTTGCTTCCATAACCACGGGGAAAACTTTATGGTTGCCATCAGCAGCAATAAAAATCGCGTGAAGAGCATGAGACCCAACTCCTAATAGATATCGAGAGTGGATATCGTTATCTTCATTGACAACTATTAACCAACCATCTCCATTGATTTCTTGGAGTATCTGTTGAGCTTTTTCAAATTTATTCATATATCAAATCATTACATGGTTTTTAATTAATTTTATTAAAATATAGAATTTTTGATATATTTGTATAAAAATAAAAATTTATAAATTCAAATTTTAGCGAATAATTGTTATAATCTATTTATACAAGGAAAAAAGAATTTTTGCTAATTTTTTATTTTTTAAGAATAAAAATATTTATTATAACTTAGTCCATTAATTAATAAGGATTAACAAAAATATTCAATTAAGTTGAGGAATGATATGACAGAAATAAAAAAACTACAATTAAGTACGGGAACAGAGGTAGATTTTGATAAAAAAGCACCAACTACTCTCTTTGAGCTGATAATTAGCGAGATATTGATTCCTAAATATAAAGAAAATGCTGATTGGAACTTAAGTTTAAATATTATCCTCGAAGAAATGAATCGCCTTATAAAAATGTATGATTTAAACCCCAAGTTAAAGCTAGGATTGCTTAATGATGTTGAAGAACATTTAGATCAAGATATAGAAGAACTCACGGGAGTAGATAAAATTGAAATATTATTTTTGAATATGGATGATTATGTTGAAGATATAAAAAAGATAATAATTGCAGGGAAAGATAAAGAAGAACTTCGCACAAGTATGGCTCAGCTAACAATGGCCTTAACGCCTTTTGAATTATCTGAACTTTTTATTTATTTAGGAAAGCGAGCTTTTTTAAAATAATCAATTTTTTATCTTTTTTTAAATTCTATCTGTTTTACTTTTTCTTAAAGTTGTAATCGGTCTACTCTATAAAATATAGAGAAGGTTATCTTCTATTGCCCATCCAATGTCTTGAGGATAATTGAAACTTTTTTCAAGCTTTAATCCAAGTTTATAGAGTTGAAAAAGTTGCGACTCATTAAGAGAATATACATTTTGAAGATTTTTTTTAGATGCTAATACAGTTGTAGAAGATTCAGAAGAATTAGGAGTAGTTATTTTTTCTTTTTCTCCTATAACCTTTTTTATAATACTGAGTAGATGGTATTCATGAAAAATTTAGATACATGTGAAATAAGGTCGGTTATAATGGAATATTTACAATCATTTTGGAGATCTTAGACTTAAATTTTAAAATTAAAAGTTTTATATTATTTAACATTTAATCTAAATTAAAGTATTAAATAATATGAGATGTTTAGGAGAAAGTAAAAATGTGTAAATGGTGTATGCAACATGGAATCGGAAAAAAATGGTACATGAATGCAAGAAATTATTCAGATCAGCTTGCTGATGAATATAATCTTCGAGAATATCTAACTGAACAATGGATGAATTTTGAAGCAGTATACATCCGAAAAATTGCTGGAATATCTTCAAAAGCTTTGGGCTACAAATTGCAGATGCCGATAATTGGGAAAATTCTTCGATGGAGTGTTGAGCGAATGATACACGGAGCTGTTAAACATCCGAATCCTATTAGGGCAGATGGTCATATTGGGCAAGTTATACCTATGGAAGACGCTCAAATTATTCTTTCAAAACTCGCAGCAGAACCCATAGTTGAAACCTATTGTATGTGTCGCAAGATGCAACGAGGCATAAATTATCAATGTTGCATAAATTTTGGAGTGCTTTCAGAAGTTTTAGAAAAACTTCCGAGATTTATACCTAAAGAGAGAGCACATCGGATATCTCGAGAAGAAGCAATGGAAAAAATAGAACTACATAATAAAAATGGATTAGTATCTACTGTGTGGTATCAACCTTATCCATATATAAATGCTATATGTAATTGTGAGAGTCCAGAATGCGGTGCATTGCGCTTAAGAAATGATTTTGATCTAATGATAATGTCTAAAGCAGAATATATAATTAATTTAGATCAAGATAAGTGTCAAGGGTGTAAAGCTTGTGTATCTATGTGCCAATGGAATGCTATACGTTATATCCCATCTATTAAGAGAGTTATAATTGATTACAATAAGTGCTTTGGATGTGGAGTCTGTCGTCATGCTTGTAAACATGATGCTCTAAAGCTTATACCAAGGCAAGAATTTCATGGATTTGATGGACATTTTTAGGTGGTTGTATGGGAAAAACAAAAATAAAAATTGATTATTCGAAATGTGGTCCTGAGGGTAACGTTGATCCGAGAGACTGTGCAAAATGCCTAAATGTATGTGATCCCTGTGTGTTTTTAAGACATGAGGATTTAAAATTTAAAGAAGAAAATGTATTTGACCCTCAACATTGGAAGATTACACCAATTTGGCCATCTGTTTGTACACGCTGTTATAAATGTATAGATGTATGTCCAGAAAATGCAATAAGTATTAAATGGTGACAATTTTCTTTTTCATAATACATAATCAAAGAATTAGTCTATATCTGCTTCTTTTGCTGATTTATAAAGATAGTCAAAATAGTATAAGGAAGCTGGCCCAAAAGCCACGTGGTCTGTTAAAATCCCAAAATAAGACATTTTTTTTGGAAAAAAGCTTTCAGAAAGCATAATAAACGCATCTTCTCCTTCATCAATAACAACCGCACTACCGAAAATTTGATCTCTCCATCTTATTTCGCAAAGTGAGTTATACTTTTTAATCAGAGTTCTAAACTTTTTATCTTCTAATGCTTCTGCCTCTACGAGAAGTCGCAAATCAGTTACACCTCGTGCTCTAGCTTTTTTCATATCTTCATAAAACACTTCCAATAATTCATATTTAGTAGAAACAAGATAAATTGATGTCCTTGCTAAATTAATTAATGATAATGCTTTGTTAACACACACGTCCCTTCCACGATGAATATATAAAGCAATCTTAATAGGAGTATCATGAGATTGATAAATTGGTGTTAATGTATGAATAATTTTATTCGAATGACCATCGAAACTAGTATTATATTGCTTCTTAGCAATAATTAAGGCTTCATCTGGACTTTTAGCAAAATAACGCGAAGGACGAGATTCTTCTTCTTTAATAATCCATAATTTTTCTTTCTCAAGTTGAGTTAGAATGTTATAGATTCTCGAGTAGGGGACTCCAGACGCTTCAGAAAGTTCTCTTGCATCCATAGGACCTTTACTTATTAATGTTAGATATATAGAAATCTCATAATCCGTAAGACCAATAGCTCTTAAAGACTCTTTTACATTTTCTGGTATTTCTTTTGACATTGTTTTACCCATTCAATCATTTTAATGATGTAGATAAAGAAATTATGTATCAATAATAATAATAATAATAATATTAATATTCTTTTTCTTAGGAGTTAAGTATTCAGGAAGAAAAATTGATAACCTTTACTGTTAAATTCCACTCTTTATCTCTTTTAATAGTGGCACCCCTCTTTAAAATTTATTGGTAAATTTAGTAGAGAGGGAATTCAAATGAATACTACTGCTGATGATGCACAAATGTTAATTATACCAGTCGCGAAATAAAGAATTCTCCAAGCGTCTCCATTATTGAAAAATAACGCAAATGAGATAACAACCCATATGAAAGAACTTATTGGGAAAAGTAAGTTGCTTAGCCTATTTTTATTTTGTATTTTGTTGGATGTAAATCTAATCAGAGTGGGAATAAGATATGCAAGTAAACAGCTCGTGATAAGAAAAACTAGAATAACTATTTCCCATGTCCATAATAAACTTGCAAATATAGAACTATATCCAATTATTATTATAGCCGCTATGATTAAAGGTTCTTTAGCAATCTTATCCACAAATCTTAGTGAAATTATGAATATAATTGAAAATAATATGAAACTTAAAGCCATTAAATTCGCAAATGGGATGCTATAAACAAAAATTGACCAATGAGATTCAAGAATTTCGGGATTTAAAAACATTAAGAGATTGTAAACGGGTCCTGAAAAGATACTTGACAAAACAGCAAATGGTATAAAAAACTTTAAAATTGTGTGTTTCTCCATGTTATTCATTTTAATATGGAATCCTTAAAAAGTTTTATTTTGCAAAAAAAGCTTTTTCATAATATCTAACTAATTAACTTTAATGAAGCTAGTTGAATATTACTATAGGAGGAATAAATTAGCAATAATAAGATTCAATGTATTTTAAGTGGAAATATTTAATAATATTATACAATTCAAAATATTTATTATGCAACACAAATCAAAATTAAACCTTTCAGTAATTATATTGGTTATTGGATTAGGAATATTACCAACTGGATTGTTTATTAAAGGTTATCTCACTGATCAAGTTTCTTCAAAAGTTGCTCCTTTTTTATCTGTTCTTGAAGAGGAGGCTTTAATCGCTATCGAAGATGATTATCTTAGTTTAGGCGTTTCAGAGACACTTGAGGGACTCTCTACTGGGTTACTCCCTATAACACAAGGATGGGCATTAATAAAAGGTATTCCCACTACTCTTTTATATCTTCAAAATACAACACTTAAAGAGTTGCCACAATTTATTAATGCATCTCGAGCTGCTTTAGCTATTAGTACTGCAATAAATGATGTTATAACGCTTAATGGCTCTTCAATTTTTATTGCTACGGATGCATTTTTTAACAATTATTCGTTTCAAGATAATTTCTCCTCTACAGTACAAGGAATTTCAGAATATATGACTGGGGGGGTATATTCTCTTAATTATACTTATATTACTATAGCTAGACTATTGAACGGGGATTTTAATGTCCCAGGATTATTAACTGATCTAGAATTAGGAACAGGTGTTTTAGATTGGCTTGAATTTTATTCTTATGCTGAAGCAAATATTTCAAATTATAGGACTTCGATAGAAAGTGCATATGAATGCAACTGGTCATCTGGTCAGCTTCAGAATCTTTCAGCATATATAACAACATACTTGTTTGATGACATAGTTAAATCTCAGTATGCTCCTTTAAATTTGACTGCTTTTACGGAACTAACATTTTATAGTCAATGGGCTAATACTTCAATGGTATCCTCTGGATTTAATTTGAACTATTTTAGCGAAAATATTACAACGAATATAGTGGGCTTAGAAGCCGGTAGGCCAATTCCTACAAATATTACATTACAAACTGCTAAGGATCTATGGGATCCTCTGAATAATTATTCCTTTACTAACGAGATTGGAGTTTGGACGTGGTATCTTGCTATAGAGGGGAATTCCGAAAATTCAGAGTCGTTGATGTTAGAGTTACAAACAATTTTCTCGTTAGATAATTTTACAATGGAAATACTTTTAAATTGGTTACCGAATATAGTTGCTAAAAATTTAGTTCCATTAATATTTCCTCTTCCGCACCCGATTGGTAGTGGAATGTCTATATTAGATTATGCTGAAATTTTACTCATGGAACAATGGGCTAATGGTACGCTTTATAGTGGAGGAATTATTTTAGGTACTGGTGTTAAGGGATTTGAAGTAGGAATTCCAACAAAATCAAATCTTTCTTTAGCTATTGCAACTGCTCTATTTGATACAAAAAACATCTCTTCTTTAGTTAATAGAACGGGTATAGTAAAATGGATGAATGCATATGAAGGAGATACTGCTGCTCAAAATGAGATTATTGGAACTTTTAGTTTGAGTTCAAACCAATTAGATTTAATCACAACCTGGTTATTTACCTCATTTAGATATAATGTAACACCTGCAATAACATATATTTATACATCAACCAAAATGTCGACTTATGCTCAATTTGGGTTCTATTATCAATGGTCTGATGGGACACTCTTTCCAAGTGGGCTTGATCTGGGTCCAATATTAGGTTTAAGTCTAATTAACGGATGGGAATTAGGAATTCCAACGGGAACAAATATCAATGAATCGATCTCAGCACAACTATGGTCAAAGAAAGAAGAATTATCACTAATTCATTATAAGGGGATTGCGTATTGGTTTAAGGCAATGGGAGCAAGAGATTTAAATTATGAGTATTTAATGAATTATTTTGGACTAACATATAACCAAATGGATGCAATTTTAGAATGGTTAGTAAATATCAGAGAAAATTTTGGAGTTCCTATAGCTCAATTAGACGCTAATTTTCCTGTAGACCATTATACGCTAGGAAATAATATTTTCTTTGGATTCTTGATAGGTGGAAGTGTCATCGCAGGTCTTGGAGCCTTGGGTATTGTTTTACTAGCATTATTTAAAAAGAGATAGGAAAAAAGGAACTGACTTTAGGAGAATTTTATTTTTTTAATTTTTTTTTTCGATTATTCCAACATTAACTTTTTTTTTAACTGCAAAACTCTTTGGAAATGCTTCATTATTAAACTTTAGTTATTATCGGATATTCTGGTCATCAATTTTTTTTATTCGAATGGAGATAGCGGAAAAACTTGGAATTCTATGAAAGACTATTGAATATCTAAAAGAAGGGTTAGATTTAATGCTAAGAAAAAAAAATGAAATAGTCCGAAGCAATTATTAATTGTAAGGGATTTGATTTCTTTTTTCGAAATTTATCGTCAAATTTGATTAAGAAATTTAATGAACCGTAGTATACGACTTTCATCTTCTTCTAAGATATTACCTTATGCAATACTTTTAGGTGTTATCTTACCTTTTTAGCGTAGTTTAAGTTTATTATAAGGTAAAAAGGAGATATTATTGTATAAAGAAGGAGTCTCGAATGATTTAATTCCAAAATTTAAATTGTCTAGTAAAGTATTATAGTTTGATGGAAAAAGAAAAAAATTTACTGAAGATTAATAGATTGATAAATTTAAATAAGGTTTTTCATACATACTCTTTTAACAATATATACAAAATTTTGCAAAAAAAGAATAAAATTGTAGATTTGATAAATAAAATTTAATAAATGATTCATTATATTTAATAATTAAAAAAAATTATTATTAAAAAAGAATATAATTATAAGAATGTGATGTCATGGATATCGTTGATCTAAAAATTTTGGAATTATTAAAAGACAATAGTAGGATGTCATTTAACGACATTTCTCTAAATGTAGGTAAGACTGAGGCTACTATAAGAAGAAGAGTTAAAAAATTAACAGAAGACGGAATTATAAAAAAGTTTACTATTGACTATACTGTCGATAATAAGCCTCGTACAAGGGCTACTGTAAAAGTTGAGCCAGATTTCAAAGAAATTAAACGAATTTTAAAAGAATTATTAGAAATTGAAGAAATTACGGATATTTGGAGGCTTTCAGGGGATTGCGGGTTATTTATGAGAGTAGAAATTCCCTCAATTGAAAATTTCAATCCCTTAATTGAGGAAAAGATCTCTCAGATTAAGGGTGTAAAAATTGTTGAAACCTGCTTTATCACAGATGTGATTAAATAATTTTCTTTGTAATATTACTTAATTTATCTTTTATTAAATTTTATTCAGTTGAGTGGCTGAATTAAAAAGATTATGTGATTTTTTTTGGTTACTTTTCTAAAAGTTTATCAATTATATCCATTCTTTTTTTAGTTTTCTTAAGGTCATGTTGAAGTTTTTTTGAACGCTTAACATACTCATCATCATTTAATTTTCCTGATGAGTGTTTTTTATCGATAAATTTCAATAAATCTTGAACTGAACTTAATTTTGTTTTTAAACCTTCCTTTTCATCTTTTAATTCATTTTTAGATCTGGCTTTTGTTTTAGTATTAAGCTTAGGAGGTGGTTTTAATTCACGTTCATCTTTTTTCAATCTTTCTGGTTTTGGTGGAAGAGCTGTTAAAGATGGTTCTTCTTGAAGAATAGTATCTTCAATATCTTGTTTATTTATTTCTTCAGAATTATGTGTCAGGAGATCTTCAGTTTGCTCATTAATATTAATCATTTGAGAAGATTCAGATACTTGATTATTTTCTGAAATTTCTAACTCAAATATTCCATCATCTGAATTTATCGCCTCTTTTATTAATTTATCAACTGTAGATTTTATAGTATTAATTTGGCTTTGGAATATTTTTAATAATTCTACGAGGTCACTTTTTTTAGAAATCTTCATTGAAAAATCAAGATTTAGTGATCTGTTATTAGCAGGAGTATAAGGTATAGATATTTCTTGTTGTTCTGATAATTTTTGTGCACTTATGGATGTTTGAGGAATAGGAACGGGATCATCTTCATTTGCCCTCAATTCCATTCGAAAATCAGAGACAAGCCATTTAAAAATATTTTGTGCTAATTGGGGGTTGTTATTACATTGAAAACCTCCACCTATCTTATCTCTAAATATTTCATAACTTCCAATACAACAAACTCGTCCCTTTTCTGGTTCTGATACACAGATAAGAGGACATGAAAAGGGTTCAGAAGTTTCATTTGAATCGGCGATTGAAAATGCCCCACTTCCAATAATCGAAAGTGAAGATCCTGATCTATAACATAGGGTACCTATATCCGCAGTAATAGGATGTGGGATATTAAATACAGAAATTAAAGGTACATTTTCTATTCCTAAGTTAATCCGCTCATCTAATACTTGATCATTTTCAAAAATAATTCCAAATTGTTCCGATATTTCAGATAAATTACTCCCACGACCTTTATCTCCACCTGCATGAGATAATAATAGTAATCCTCCTCCAGAATTTTTCACCCAATTTACGATAGTATTTATTTCAAAAGAAGAGATTCTGGCAAAATCTGGGCACACAAAAACAAGAATATCATATGGTGTTAATGATTCTTCTGTGATTGGTACTTCTAAATAATTGTAACAAATAAAATCATTTGAATTTAAATAATCTCGGAGTTCAGTAAGATTTTCATCAATTCTACCTCTCGGTTTGTGAGAAATATCAAATGCAATATGATATGGCATGGTTGATCATCAAAATTGTATTTTTTTAATTTTAAGGTTAATCAATTTCTTGTTATTATTATGTAGTATTTTAATATTTCTATAATTAATATTTAACTATAATATATAGAAGTAATAACCGATACTTTTCAAGGTTTAGCATACAATTATTTGAAAGTTATTTAATAAATACTTTTATCCCCAATTATCAAATTATCCTTACTAATATTTTCGACTATTACATTACTCCCAATAATTGAGTTTTGTGAAATTATATTGTTAAGATGAGCTCTTTCTTCGATAACACAATTTTCTAAAATACAATTTTCAATTTTCGAGTGATCACCTATTGAAACATATGGTCCAATTACAGAATTTATGATTTTTGTGCTTCCTCCTATATAAACAGGATTTTTTATGTGTGATCTCTCAACTATAATATTGAATTTCTGAAAATCTTCAGAACTAATAGAATTTTGTTTTAATAAATATCTATTCCCTCTTAAAAGTTCATAAGGTCGTCCAAAGTCTAAGATTCCTTGTTTTAATTCAACAGCAGCGATCTTATAACCTTGATCTATCAAATCCTGTAAACTTTCTGTCATATAAACTTCTTTAGAATCACTAGTCCTCTGATCCAGATATTTTTTTATATTTTTAAAAAGCGCTATAGTTGCGGTTTTAGAAAATGAATATATTCCAGCAATAGCTAAATCTGATACAAAGTCTTTAGGTTTTTCAAGAAGGTTTTTGATTAAATTATTGCTATCTACAACTACAACACCATAAGAACTGGCATCCTCCTTGGGTATTTTCATAACGGTTATTATACCATCTACATCAGATTCCCAATATTTGTATAGCAGATATGAATATTCATCAATGGGTATCATATCACCTAGGAAAATAAGGGACCCATCTCTTTTATCTTCTTCTATACTCTTTATATTTGATTCTTTGAATCTATTATGTGCTAAATAGACCGCTTCCCCTAATCCCCAATAATAAGGTATGCCATCTTTGTATCCTCTTGGAGTTTGTTCTAGAAATGTTAATTTAAATTTATCGTTATAATGATTTTGTATATATTCCATTATTTGCTGCTTTTTATAACCCACGATTAAAATTAATTCTGTATCAGAATCAAATGTATTACTGAATTTAAGAAGAATATGGTCTAAGACAGTTTTCCCAGCAACAGTTAAGAATGCCTTTGGTTTACTTAATGTAAATGGACGTAATCTTGAACCGATACCAGCAATAGGACCAATAATTTTCATTTTTTTTTCAAGTTTGATGGATTTAATAGAATTTAGATTTATCAGAATCAAAAATTCTTTGTAAATATGCAAATAGCAGTTCTAAACCTCTTTCTTCCTTGGTTGAGCAAGGTATTAATTCTGAAGTCGAACCTAATTGAATGAAAACATCTGAAATTAACATTGATAATTCTCTAATTAATCCCTTTTCCCGTTCATTCGTAGATTCCTCTAGAGCCCGAAAATCTTGGCTCCAATTAACAATCATCTCGATTTGATCTTCATCTAATAGATCTACTTTAGAGAGCACATTTATCTGAGAAATATTTTTAAATCGGAATTGGACGGAGGCAGCAAGTAATAATGTCGAAATAAATCCATTTGGCCTAAGTACAAAATTTGAATCAAAAAGAAAGGTAACTGCTCTTTGAATGGAACCAAAACCTAAAGTACTTGCTATTAATGGCCCCGTTTCTCTAAAAGCAAAAAGTTCTAGTTGTCCTGCAGTATCTACAAATATCCAATCTGGATTATAGTCATCAATTTCGTCTTTTAAATCATCAAGATAATTCACCATTAAATCCGAGGCGAGAATCATCGCTCCATTTGGTCCTAAACTATATTTTTCCATAACTTCCTCAAGTACAATATAATCTCGTATATCAATATCAGGCTGATAGGGCATTAATCTTACACCTGGATCTAAATTTAACGAAATTGCAGAGATTTCTGGATCTCTATTCACAACATAGTCTTTTATATCTCCAGTAAGAGTACTTTTTCCACTTCCTGCAGTACCTATGAAGTAATTTAATAAAATTTTATTTAACCTCGATTTAATTGTATTTATTGAGATGTGAATATTGATATATAGTTAAAGATTTCTCATAAAGTAATAGCTTTTATCTCTTATAGAGTTGATAATAAATATAATTTTTGTGATCAAATAAAATTTTATTAATTATTCTGGTGGTTTCAAATTTTCTAAATGAATTTCGTTATCCTCTTGTTTTTTAAGTCTTCTAATTTGGTTTTTAATAGCTTCTGTTTCTTTTTTCTTTAAGTCTTCATCATTAGGTCTCATTGCATTTAATTCTTCTTCAGATAATGGTTTTAGTATACTTCGAATAGTAAATTCTGAATTTCGTTCTATGTTTTCTTTAAAGATTGATTTCATCTCTTTAATAACCATTAATTTGCTAGGAGATATCTGTCCTTGAATTAAAGCAGGGTTCGTTGGAAGTTTAATTCTCTCAATTCCTAGTTCAGATCCTCTCCTATTTGGAACTGAAGGAATATACTGAATGGTACTATTCGATGTATTTTGAAAAGAGAAAGATAAGTTCTGTAAGGCTTGCTCTATTCTTTTTAATGTCTTATTACCTTCACTTATTAATAACGCTAGAGAATCTTCTTCGGAAGATTTTTCTATTTTACTCTTTTGATAAAGTAAAGTTCTTTTTTCTGTATTCTCATGGATACTAGTTTTTATTTCCTGGAATATTTTCTCCTGAGTGATTTTACCTTTAATTCTTCTTTTTAATTGTAAATCTTCAAATTCAAACCCATTATAACAATCATCATTAACCCAAATATCAGAGATTTTGAAACTTTCTTCAAAATGATATTGAAATCTTTGACCAGAAAATAGAAAAATTGATAATCTTAGAATTTTAATATGCAATCCCTCAGTATTTTTCAATTCATCTAGTTCGATCGAGAATGATAAAGTTTCAGAGGAGTGATATAATCTTTTAATGGCAATTAGATATGGGGGTTGATTATGATGAAGCTCTTGTTTTGAAATTTCAAATTGCATTGTTAATCGTCTTATTTTTTCGGGAAGAAATAAAACTTGTTCTTCTTCATTTTTTTTAAATTCTAGAAATAATTTATTACGGTCGTCCCAAAAAACTTGGAACAATTCCATTTTGATTTTAACCCTTTAGGTGTGTGATTTTTATATACAATTTGAAATATCTACAAATTAAATTCAATCTTTAATTTAAAATATGGCGAGTTTATCAATTTAATGATTTACGTCAACAAGGTGATAAAAAAAAGTGTAATAAATTGTATATATAGCTATTTGGATTCTTTTAATTTTGATAAATAATATATTGGCCTTTTCAATTTCTTATTAAAATATTCTATCTCCTCTTTTGAGTGGTCTCCAAGATAACCATTAACATCCAAGACTAAAATAGCCTCTTGAAATTGTAATTTAGTTAAAGCAATCTTTTGTAAGTGATCCCATTCTGTAGCAGAAAACTCCTTTTTGTTTAATAAACCATCGATAGAACAGATAGAAACTAACTTATTATATAATATTTGTAAAATCGATTCGATTTTTATAAAATAATCTTTAAATCTTATAGATCCTATTAAATAGATTTTATTCTCCTTAATACTTGAAAAATCGTATTCCTTGAACTCATCCAAGAACTTCTTATTTAATCGAACTTTTTCCATAATATATAGTAATTTCAATAGTTATTTAATTTTCACATGAAATTAAACGCAGTTTATCTAGCAGAGAATCTAGAAATTTTAAAGAAGATTCCTGCGGAGTTTATTGATTTAATTTACATAGATCCACCTTTTTTTAGTGGGGTGGATTATAAGGAGTTCTCTGATTTATGGAATTCCTTGGATGACTATTTAGATTTTATTATTGGAAGATTAATAGAAATTTATCGAGTTATTAAGCCCTCTGGAAGTTTTTATTGCCAATGTGATCCCAATGCAGTTTTTGATTTAAAACCTTTATGTGATACAATTTTTGGGAAAAAAAATTTTCGAAGAGAAATCATATGGAATGTAGGTAGTGTTTCTGGATTTAAAAGTCAGGTGAAAGGATGGGTACGACAACATGATACGATTCTCTATTACACGAAATCTGATGTTTTTACTTTTAATAAACAATACCTTCCATACAAGGATGAGTATATCAAAAAAATGTTCCGATACAAAGATGAGAACGGACGTCTCTACAGAAAAAGACGAGGAGGAAAACAATATTTAGATGAAAAACCAGGTAATGCCTTAGGTGACGTATGGAATGATATATACTCTTTTCAAACATCTACAAGATCAAAAGAATACCTTGGTTATCCTACTCAGAAACCAGAAAAGTTATTAGAACGTATCATTTTAGCTTCATCCAATGAAGGAGATCTTGTAGCAGACTTTTTTTGTGGAACGGGCACAACTTTAGTCGTAGCAAAAAAATTAAAAAGAACTTGGATTGGAGTAGATAACAATCCAAAAGCAATAGAATTATGTAGAAAAAGGTTAAATAAAACTGATTAGAACTTTCAAGTTAATCTCTTTGGATTATTATTTTACTTAATCCAATCCACTTTCTTGCTTCCTCAAGAGTGGTTACTATTTTTCTTTTTGGAGAATCTGCCCTATCCAGTAAGATTTGAGCTTCTTTATCTAAAACGGGATTCCCAGCAACGATGTAGGCAGATCTTACTAGCTTTTTATTATTCTTTTTTAGGAAATCCAAAATTATTTCAAATGATTTAAGATTAAGTATTATTAAATCTAATCCATCAACTATAACAGAGAAATTATTTAACCTTTTTATACTTTCATTAAATTCAGTGATAAATCGCTCAGCAACAGAGGGGGGAAAAGTGCCTAATACTTTAATATAAAAATGGAATTCTCCAATTTTTTCGATTCGAAACATCTTAATAACTTTTATAATCTATTTAGATTCGATATTTAATATAAATTCCATATTAACTTTTAATATTTTACGGTTTTTATTCTCGCTCTTAAGCCTATAAAATTGATTACTACCAAATGAACTTCCCTAAGAGTAGAAACTTTTAAATTTTCACTATATGATCGTGAAATTATGAATCCGCTATTAATGAATCGTGTACATTGGAAACAAAAAAATATATATAAGGAGTCTAGAGAAAAATTATTATAATAAGAATATTGCTATCGAAAACACTCTAAACCAGTAATTGTATGCGGAGTTTTATCCTAAAATTGAAGCATTTTTTATTCCTGTTACTTCATTTAATTTATATCTCTTCCAATCTTTTTTAGTACTTTTCCTTACCGTATTTCTACTCCCACATCCCTCACATAAAGGTTTTTTTTCCCAATGAAAATATCCACATTTATCACAAACATATGGATATGTTATTTTAAATAAATCCCATTCTATGGTAATAACACAACACCTCCGATTATAGATTCCTCATGAAAAACTAGAAAATTTATCCTAATTAATCGATTTATTAAATCTAATAAGCAAAAACTATTGTTAAATTACAAGAATGAACGATTTATGCGTTTTAACTTACTTTCAAAAGGTTTAATCTTAAAAAAATCTAATTAGAATAATAAATATTAGAATGATCGTGAAATCGGGCTTTCACGAATATTTGACAACCATTTTTGGTTTAATTATAAAATATTTAGACGTAAAAAATAACTAGCTGTTGTAAACTCTCAGAAAGAATGGGGACTGGGGGAGTATCAAAAAGCTTAGAAGGTAAGCTTTTATTTGAACCCCCGACCGACAGGTGTCCACGGAACAGCTTTTGCTTGTAGGATCTGGAGCCTGCTGTGCCACCGGGTTGTGCTTTCTCAGCGATAGTGCTTGGAAAACTACACCAAGTCCCCTATATTAAGTTGAATTATTAAAGAATTTATGAAATAAATATCTTTTTCTTGTTATTATATTTAATTTTGATTAATTCATAAATGTAATATTGATTTAAAAATTTGAATTATCAATGCTCAAATTGAAATTCAAATTGAATGAATTGAGACTAAGAACAATTACTTTAATCCAGATTACGATAGCGACAACAATCTCTATGATTTTCCAGTTTATAATACCATTTTCATGGCAACCATTAGATACATTTCTTTATGGCGCGAAAAACCATGGAGATCCTGGAGCTAATATAGTTATTTTCACAATAAGTCAATGGTATTTCTCATTTTCATTAGCATGGCTTATTTACCGTAATAACCCATATATAAATAATTTTTTAATTTATTCGATTGTCCCACTTGGAATAATTTTCGTGTATGAATTCTTTTTCTTATATCTCTATTATGATTATATTCATGCAATTCCTGTTTTTATTGACATCTACTTGATATGGAAGAAAAAGAAAACACTTTCTCAAAAATTAGGCATCTATATTATTGCATTGAATATATGTTGGTTAATTTTGGTATACTTCTTAAAATTAGCTTACTATAATGAAGACTCATTGGTATTCCTAAGAAATATCTTAATATATTCAGTTTTATGGATTTTATTATCATTTCTGTTTAGAGCTGAAAAAATGGATGAAAATAACATTATTTAATAGGTGTATTACAATATGGACAAATATTTGTATTACCATTGATTTTTTCTCCACATGCAAAACAGACTAAATTATGGACTCCATATAATATCTTTTCTTCATCTTTCTCAGGATTGTTGTCTTTCGATTCACTTAAATTTTTATCAGACATTGTTTTAATTTGAAATAGGATTGAAATTAAATATGGTATTAATGAAAATGTTTAATAAAGAATTGGAGTCCGATCTTTAAAACATGATAAAGATAATAAAATTTAAGAGTTTGAAATTATTTATATATTCATACTATAATTATAAAATCGAGTAGATTAAAAGAAAATGCCCGGGTCTCATGGTTCTTTAACAAAAGCAGGAAAAGTTAAAATGCAAACTCCGAAAATTGATCGAAGTGGCGTAAATGCTAAAAAAAAAAAAATTCCAAGAATGCGATTCCGAGAATTATATGCAATTAGAATTGTAAAGGGTCGTTTTGGGGGTCAACAAGACAGTCTTGGGGCTAAAAGGTCTCAATTTTCGAGATAGAAAAAAAAATCATATTCTAAGCATTTATTCCTATCATTTGAAGTTGATTTCTTAATTTCTGACTCTGTTTTAAATAAAACTGAGATTTATCATGATTTTCTTCAAAAGTATTATAGAAATCAACCATTAATAAATTCCAACGTATTCCCCTTTTCATATTGCTTATTTCTTTTAGAAATATTTCATTCTCAAGATTTTTGAGCAGATAATAGGCTCTTCGCGAATCCTTCTTATGATGAATATAAAATTCGGACAATTCAAGCATTAAATCTGTCAAAACTTTAAGTATTTTCTTGTTTTCAAAATTTAAACCAACTGTATCAAACCCTGCTTTCAAAAATTTCTGTGCTAGTGTAAGATTGCCTCGTTTTTTATAGAAAATTGCTCGATGCAGAAAATATTTTAATTTCACTTTTAAACTATTATCTCCAATTAGGAACGCGTTCTTAAAGTATATTTTAGAACCATCAACATCATTTTGTTCTAAATGAATTAAACCAATGTAGAGATAGGCCGACCCCAAAAACTCTTCTTTTCTAAAAGAAATTATTTCTTTTTCTAAGAAAGTTATTATAATTCTAAAATGATTTAGTGCTTCTTGAAAATCCTTCCTTTTATAATAGGTAACTCCGAGTTTATAATGAACTTTTATAATAAAATCTATTGGAATTTCTCCAGATTTTGCTACACCTAATGCATTTTGTAAATAATTAAGAGCTGTATCTTCGTGGTTTAAGAGTTTTGCGATTTTTCTCAATTTTAATAAGATTGACACGACAATTTTACGTTGTTGATTTTTGTTAAATACAATTAAAGCATCATTCAGAATATTAGCGGCTTCTTCAAACCTATAGTTCTTTATTAATTGTTCAGCTTCAATATATTGATTTATTGATTCAATTACTTCAAAATTAGTTGGGGGTTTATTGAATAAATCATTATGAATATTGAATAATTCTTTTGTTATTACACTTTCATAACTTAAGGCAGAGAAGGGGAAATTATTGTGATCTTCTATAAAATTTTGATTACCATAGATGAGCTCTTTAACTGGTCGAAAATTAATAAATTCAGTTTGGTTTATATTTCTTTTTTGAATGATTTCTACTAGAGAATTTAAAATTAAGCGTGTAAATTGAATCCAATTTTCAACAAATGATTCTAATTTAAACTCAGAATTATCTTTAAATAATTCATTTAAAATATAAGGTGTATAACTATCAAATAAACCCCTGAGATGAAATTTATTATATTCTAAATCTTTGAAATATGTGAAGTAGCCTTTCTCTAAAATAAAAAACTCTTCTAAAGAGCTATCATTTGAAAACAGTAAGGTTTCAGAGGTTCTAAGCTTGGGAATTCCATATTTTAATTCCCAAGGTATTTTAAAGCTGGGCATTAATCCAGTATTTTGAAGGGATTCTACAATTTTACTTAAATTTGTATTAGAAAAGTCTTTAAGTCTATCTCTTTTATTCATCAGTGAAATCCGTATACGGTTTAACCATGAATTTTCTTTTTCATTATTGATAAGTTCTGGAATTACTAAATTTAATAGATTACTAACTTGCTGCTTTTTACCTTGTAAAGGGAAAATATGTTCAAGAGTTAAAGATATTGCTAAATTTCGCAATGCTTTCATAAGATAAAGAATTACTCTATAAGTTTTTTTTTCTAAATTCCAGAATTGAAAAGCTACTGAAATTCGAAAACTTACAACTTCAAATGGGATGTTAATTCTTATTGGTAGAGTTATTGGAAATTTGATTGTAAATAGGAGTAGCTTCTCCTTTTTTAAACTATAGCGAAAATAGTTTTCAATAGTTCCTTCGATCTTCCATCCATTTTTTTCGATTAATTCTCTTAAATTTTTTATCTCATTTGAAGAAAGAGGAGAAATTGACATAAACCAGTTGCTCTTAAGTTATTATTGTTCTCAGAGATATTATATACTTTTATATAACTAGTAGTGATTTAAAATATTAAATTTTGTATTACAATTCGAAAAAAGATTTTATATTAGAATTTATTTGTAAACATTGTATTTAAAAGAACAAAAAAAGAGTCTATCATGGACATTACACAATTTAATAAAGAGCTTGGAATTAAAATTACAATAGCACAAAGATTTGAAAAAAAAGGTGATATTAAGGCTGCGATCCAAGAATGGGTAGATATATCTGAGATGGCAATTAATTTTTCAAAATCTCCAAAGATAGACATTTCATTTAAGAATATGATTATTAATAGGACAAAAGGTATTTTTACTCACATAAAAAAATTGAAAGCTGGGCAATTAAAAGAAAAAATCTATAGAGATGATTTACAATATTTAGAAGAAGAACCAAAACCAGAAATATCATCAGAAAAAATTCTAGGCGAGGACATGATTAGACAAGAGGAGCAAGTAAAGCGAGATTCCGTTTTAAATCCATCTGTTATTAATGAGTCTAAGATTATAGAAGATTCTGAATTTAGAGATTTACCAAAAGGATTTAAAGAAATTCAACCGTCAGAAGACTTTACGATAATTACTCCCCATGATGAAGAATTCGTTAAAAAACAGCGCGCTAAAGCAGAAGAAAGTGTAATGTTCAAACCAAGTAAACAAGACCCTTCAGATGGAGTTAATAAACCGGCTGATAGGATAGAGTTCGAGCAACCTAAAGATAGTAAAAGTCTTATTTGTTTTGCATGTGGTTATGATAAAAATGCGCTAAATGATAAAGTCTGTAAGAATTGTGGAACAGAACTAAATTAGAAATTCTCAAATTTATTCATGTCTTCAAATCTGAAAACTCCAAATCTTTCTGATCTCCTTCTTTTCAATACGTATTCCCAACCCATTCTGGTATCTTTTAAACATAGTTGGGTTCGATATCCTTTCATTAACTCATAAAGCCTTTTTTGGTATTGTTCCGCTTTTATTTTAACTTGCTTTTCTTTTGGAGCCTTTAAAACATTATATAAGGCATAAACATAGAATTCAGCATTTTTTAAATTAACCTCTTTAGCTGCTCTTTTAGCTATAGTGTGAGTAGCTTGATGATCTACATGATTATTGTTATCACTTGGGAGAACAATCCTATCTGCATCTTTTATTATTTCTTTTGCTAAAGTCACCCCATATTCAATATTATTCATAGCTCCTTGGTCATGAAATTTAAATAAATGAACATTCTTTTTTGAAAATCCAAAATCCTTTGATACTTCTTCCGCTTCTTTTAAAGCAATTTTAGCAATTTCTTCTTCGCTGAGATTGATGAAGTCTTTTGCTTCTTCTAAAAGAAGTTGTTTCTCTTTTAGCCCCCATTTTATTAGAACCCGATTATCAGTAACATATATAATATGAACATCATGTCCTTCTTCCATCCATTTTAAGATGCTACCGCCACATCCAAAAATTTCATCATCGGGATGAGGTGTAAAAACAACAATTTTCATGATTTTGTATTTCTATATGAACTTCTAATTTTTTTATATTTTTCAATAGCACGATCTCGCCAAACAGTGTTCCATTTTTTAAATCCGGATTTCACATACTTTTCTCTTTTAAAAATATCATAGCAAACCCAATTAAACAATACAAAGAATCGTTTGGCTCCACTTTTCTTAGTTAACCTTGTTGATCTCACGCCTAAATCATTTCGAAGATGCTCAATTAGTCTTCCTTCGACAGCATCCTGTAATTTCCCTTCGACTATAGTATCTTTATAATTTATCCCTTCTTCTATAAAGTAATTCCTTACTTGATCAAAAATGTTACCTCTACAAATTTCTATCTTTTCAGTATGATTTTGAAAATTTAGTTCTTTTAGTCCCTCTTGTACAAGTTCAACAACAACCTCAAAGGGCTTTTTGTTATTCCAGTTTTCTCCTTGAAAAAGCTGAACAGGTAATACTTTAAAAACTAATTCTCCAGTTTCTTTTCTTAATAGACCAATAAATACATCTCCTACTAAATCTCCTGTTCCTGCATCATCAATTTCAATTGTCATTATTAATCGACGTTAAAAAGTCTTATTTAATGAACAATATAAAATTAATAGTTCCTAATTTTATTAAATTAGACTTTAAAGAAAGATTTAATGAAATTAGTTAATTAATTTAATATAAATATTTTTAATTTTTTTAAGTAGTTATTTTGATTGTTGAACTTTTGATTATTGGAAATGAAATTCTTATTGGAAAGACTCAAGACACAAATTCTAATTGGATGGCAAAAAGAATTACGAAGTATGGACATCAAGTTAAAAGGATTACAACTATCGGAGATGAGCTTAAAACTATCGCGGATACATTTCAAACAATATTACAGCGTAAACCGGATATAATTATAACCTCAGGAGGAATTGGACCTACGTTTGATGATATGACCCTAGAAGGTATTGCTTCAGGTTTAAATCGAGAATTAGAGTTAAATCAACATGCTTATAATTCAATTAAGAAAGCTTATGAAAACGCATTTCATAAAGGACTTCTTAAACTTGAAGGAATGATAAAAGAGAGAGAAAAGATGGCTTATCTTCCTCAAGACTCTACTCCTTTACCCAATACAATAGGTACAGCTCCAGGAGTTAAGATTAGTGAAAGAAATTCGACAATTTTCATACTTCCTGGAGTACCTGCCGAGATGAAAGCTATGTTTAGAAATATAATAGTACCAATTTTAAAAGAGCAAAAAGGTAATTTCATTGAAAAAGGCTTTATTTTTTTGGGTATTGGGGAAAGTCAGATTGCAGCATATACAAATGAGTTAGAGAAAAAATATCCCCAACTTTGGATTAAAACTCATCCTAGAATTGGCTTATCTGTTGAGGTAGAGGTTTCTATAACTGCATTTAATGTAAAGAATGGTGAAAAATTAATAGATAAAGCCTTAAATGAAATTAGAGAAATTATTACACAACTTGATGGTAAAATAAAGGAAAGAGAATAACGCTAATTTTGATGCCACTTCGCATGTGGAATTTTCAATAAGCACCCATATTAAATGTTTAAGCTTATATCATCAACATCTTTAAATATTTGTAATTTCAAGATTTTGGACATTTTCTGAAATTCTGACTATGCCTGGTTGGTCTTTAATTATTGTGCCTACGATCCAGTTTGATATTTTATTGCTAGTGAGCACGGTTGTAAATTCTTCTACTTTGGAGGGATCAATAGAAAGAAGCATACCTCCTGCAGTTTCATGGCACATGCAATCATCAAAAGAATACCCTAATTCATGAGATAATTCTTCAGATAATTTTATCGACGGAATAGTATCAATTATAGCAGATAATTTTGAATTCTGAAGCATTTCGGCAGTATGGCCTGCCAAACCAAATCCAGTAATATCACTTAACGCATGGATAAATGAAAAATCCTTGTATGAATGAATTGTTTTTACAATATTTTGATTTGGAGTAGTCATTATTTTTATAGCAAGGTTAATTGATTTTTGGAGTTCATTGACAGAATAATGTTCAAGCATTTCTGGAAAATCCTTAAGAAGTCTGTATGACGCCATGATTGCTTGTAATCCTATTGGCTTGGTTAAAATTAATTTATCTCCTTTCTTTACTCCTTGTTTTCGAATTATTGAATCTTTATGTACATATCCAGAAGCTTCACCGCCCATTAATGGCCATTCACTATAAATCGTGTGTCCCCCAACAATGCTGGAATTAATCTTTTTCTCCATGAAGTATTTTATTCCTCTTAGAATTCCTTCAGCAACTTCTATTGGAGTTCTATTACTTATAGCTAAGAATACAAGCATTCCTGATATCTCAGGCACGTTCATCGCAAATATGTCGTTTGTTACATTACACGCAGCAATTTCACCTTGAATTTCGGGCTCATCTATGATAGGTGTAAATATATCGATATTTTTGACAAGAACTAAATCACTATGTGGTATTGGTATAATGGCAGCATCTTCACTGGTCCCCGAGAGTCCTGCTTTAGTTAATAGATTATTTAGATCGTTTTGTCCAAGCTTACAGCTTCATCCATGAATTTTAACGTCATTAGTAAGCCTATATGCTGGTTTTTTCATTTTCACCTCACATTAATAATTTTATCTAATTCAATTAAGATTTTCAATATATTATACTATACAATTATTTTTTATTAAATTCATTAAATTTACTCGCAAATTTCAAAAAAATGGGTTTAGTTTAATTTTAATATCCTTAGTTTAACATTTCGAGGAATGCTTCAATTCTAGTTTCTAGAGATCCTTCATCCTCAGAAGAATAATCAGTAGATATTGAAAGCACAGGTATACCTTCTTCTTTAAGCTGTTTTTCTAAACGAATAGCTTCTATATCATAGGGTTGGCAAAAATTTAATGTATAAAGTAAAACACCATCAACATTGTAATCTTTCACTAGCTTTGTAATATCCTCTTTACGTCCTTCATTTGGAGTAAAACAGGCGCAATTAATACCTAAGTATCTGTCAGCAATAACTTCAAGAAGCTCATCTATTGTGTTTCCTTTTATTTCATATTCAGAATCAAAGTATCTGGTCCCAGTACAAGTTTCCTCTGCTACAATAACAGCTCCTTTAGATTCTACTAAATCATGTATTTTCCAATTTGGAACTGCCATAGGAGTTCCGCTTACTAGAATCCTTTTTGATCCTTTCTCCATGACCCCAACATGCTTATTTACACGTTCTTCTAACTCATCAGCAAGTTTTCCTACCATTTGAATTTGACGCTCGGGATCATCGTAGAAAGCAATTTGAGAGACTAATAAAGCATCCTTTCCCGATATTGGTACTGGATCTGCCTTTCTTGTCTCATATAATCTTTTTAACTGTTCCCTCTTCTTCTTTATTTTCTCCATCGATATTCTCAAATTTTCAGCGTTAAGTTTGTTCCCAGTTACTTCTTCCAATTTTTTAATTAATCCTTTTAATTCCTCAAGAAAATGAGCCTTAGCTTGAGGTCGAGTTTTGCATTGTGGTGTCTCGACAATGTATATTGGTTTAAATTCACTAATTACCTCCCATGCTTTTTTTTTACCATCACAAGTTGTTTCACCAATTAAAATGTCTGTTATTGCATAATAAGGGCAAATGTTTCCAATACCAAATCCTAATGCAGATTTAATCAAAGCACAAATATTTATTGGTAATAAGTCCTCTGAAGCAAAGTTGGAGAAATTAGTTCCTCCACATAAACCGACACCAATAGCATCTAAAGCAAATATTATCTCATCTGGAATGTACAAACAAAAAGTTCCAATAATTTTTTTACCCTCATCTTTTGCTTTCTTAAGTTCGCTAACTCGAATACCGTGTATATCACCAACAACAAAATCAAAAAATCCCATTCCTTTTGGTCTATTTTTCTGTGAATCAATGAATACTTTTTTAAATATATCTGGTAATACTGCTAAAAGTTGATCGTGTTTTTCAATATCTAAACCTAATTCTTTCCACATTGGGTACCAATCAATTTTTTCTGTTGTCATCTTTTTTATACCAATTATTTCTTAGTTTAATGGTGTTTGAAGTAATTTTTTCTTTTTATTAATCTTTTCGATATTATTTATTGATTATTTCGATAATTAAAAAAACAAGAGTATAACTAATAATAGTAATTAGTAATGAAATTTTTGAAAAAATTAAGATAAATAAAGAATTACTAATATTTTTTGATGCTGTTTAGCAACAGGATTCTCGATAAGCCCCCACATTACTGTGTTTTTGCTTATTTCATAGACATCATTATATTTTTATTATTTCAATATGCTCAGCATTATTAGAAACGCGAACATATTTAGGTCTATTTATGTTATCAATCGTACCTATAATCCAATTTTTCACATTATATTCTTCATTGAGTCTTTGTGAAAACTCTTCCGCATATTCATGATCTACAGAAAGAAGCATCCCTCCAGCAGTCTCAGGCATTTTACATTCATCATATTTATAACCAAATTCATAAGCTAATTCACGTGTTAATTTAATACTAGGAATTTTCTCAATTATAGCTGAAAGATGTGAATTTTGAAGCATTTCTCTTAAATGCCCAGAAAGACCATAACCACTTACATCAGTCATGGAATGTATAAATGATATATCATTGAATGTATGTATTGCTTTAACAATATTTTGTAGAGGTGTTATCATTAATTTCACTGCTAAGTCTATAGAATCTTCGATTTCTTTCATATTAAAATTCTCTAAAAGGTCAGGACTTTTTTTTTGAAGTCTATATGCTGCCATTATTGCTTGGTTTCCGATTGGTTTGGTTAAAATAATTTTGTCTCCTTCTTTCACATAGTCTTTTTTAATAATTTTGTCTCTTTCAACGAATCCTGAGGCTTCTCCTCCTATTAAAGGCCACTCTGAATATATTGTATGCCCTCCTAAAATCCTAGAGTTAATTTTATTCTCCATGAAATTTCTGATTCCTTTAAATATCCCTTCAGCGATGTACATAGGCATATTTTTCTTCAATCCTAGGAAAACAAGCATGCCAGAGATTTCAGGAACGTTTAATGCGAATACATCATTTGTCACATTAGCAGCAGCGATTTCTCCCATTATTTTTGGTTCATCAATAATAGGAGTGAATATGTCTATATTTTTCGCCATCATCAGATTCGTGTTTGGTACGGGAATAAGCGTAGAATCTTCAATATCTCCAGTTAATCCCGCATTAGCCAGTAGTTTTTCTAATTTATTATTAGACAGTTTACAGTCTCACCCGAATAATTTTGTTTGCAAAGTTAATCGATAACTTTCCAATTCTTGCATTTTTCACCTCAATTTTTAAATTCTATTTTTAATATTGGTAGATTTATCTAGAAGAGTTGGATATATTAATTTTTTCCAAATATATTATTTAAATTTTCAATAAATTGAATTTATTTATAAATCCAATAAGAAGAAATACTTTATGATATATAGTTAACGCTTCGAATTACTAACGTATAAAGAGATCAATGTGCTTTGTTGATTTTTTAGATAGATTAAATTGATCTCTGTAATAAAGATCAAGTTTTATCTCATCAGCAGTTGGGTCAAATAGATTTTTTTTCAGCTCTTTTCTTTTATCTACTTTTAGAACATAATTAAATTTAAAGATATTTCCTGGTTTAAGTTCATTTACTTGGAGGAACTTAGGAAAACTTTCTTTTCTTTGGAAATTAAGATATGATGGTGTTTTTAGTGATATTTGTAAATCTTTAAAATCAAAGTTTGAAGGATTCATCAATTTAAAGTTTAGGTAAATTTCATTACCAATTGTCTTAATATTTTTAAAGAAGAGAATTTCTTTTGAATCTGGCATTTCCGATTCAATCTGTTGGAAATAGAGTTTGTCATTAATAATTTTAGCATTGAGTTTATTCTTATTTATAAATTTTAGAATGAGATCCTTCAATCGCTCAATATCTAAGTGCATATAGGAAGATAAAAGGTCTAGTTTAATTGGATTCAATATTTTCGAGTAATATTTCAATTGGTTTAAGTAAAGTTTATTATTCGATTTCCGGTTAAAAGTTTTTAATCGATTTATTAAAAGTTCTTTTGAAGAATTAAACTTATTGATATAAGGTCTAATATATAAATTAAAGACATTATTATCTTCAAATATTTTTTCATTACCGATGATTGTACTAATTTGTTTTTCTGAATCTTCAATAAAGTTTTGAACTTGTGTTGAATTCATTTCTAATAATTTCCTAGCATCTGAAAATTCGTCTTTTTTAAATAAAAATTCCAGTTTAGAACTGAGGTTATTAAAATCATTATTAAATTTTTTCATTCCTTCAATTCTTTCTGTAATAATAGATTGAATATGTCCTTGAAGAAGTTGAAAACTTAATTCATTAGTAATCCCATTAATCATTTTAGATTTAATACGTGTACTGCTTACAGGTTCTGCTTCTTCATATTCAACTAATTTGTCTTTCATTAATTTGATTTGGCGATCTAAATCATTTAAATATTCTTGAATTTCAATTTTAGTTGCAACCCATTTTTGTAAAAGGTTTTTAAATATTTCGTTGAATTCTACATTTGATATTAATATTTCTCTAATTTCCCCATCCAATTTAAAGAGTTTTTTCCTAATTTGGGTGATATTTACCAAATTTTCTTCTTCAATATAAGCAAACCCACCATGAGATAATCTTTCGTCTAATTTAACTTCAAACTTGGTTTCTTTCACATAGTCAAATTCAGCTTTTAGAACATCAATACGTTTAATTATTGTATTAACATGCTCTTTCAAATTAGACGCAAATTCGGCTTTTTTTTCTTCACAAATTTCAGAGATAAAGCCTTTGATAATGCTTAATTCTTCAATTATTTGAATTCTCGTTTCTTCCCATTCTTCGATTAAATCAAAAGCCAATCTTTTATACTCAAATCTATTAATTAGATGGGAAAACTTTTTAATTTTTTTTAAAATTTTATTGTATTTTTCATTTAACTGGATTTCTGTATCGTTAAATTTGAAATTTTCTATATATGAATTTAATTTTTCTCTAAATTGGGCAGGAATTTTCTGGAATTCGATAATTCTATTATGAAAAATTGATAATTCATTATTAATTCTTTTAATGGCTTCATCTATATCTGGAAAGCTCACTCTAATATTTTTTAACGTATAAATGATTTCAGTTTTAATTTCTGGATCTTTTTCAATATTTAAAGCATTACTCAATTCAATTGTAATCCAGACCGCGATCTTTTTATTTTCTAAAATAAAACAAATTTGTTGTAGTAGATTAATCGTTTTTTTTCTTTCTCTCCAAAATCGTGATTCTAATTGATAGAGAATTTTAGTGATTTCATTTTCTAATTCAATCTGATATTCTTCAAATAACCGTTGAAAAACGAGTGCAATACCTTCTCTTATATTTTCAGACGGGTTTTCCAATTCTTCAAATAAATATGGGAATATTTCAGTTATATTCTTGCGACTAAGATGAAAAATTGCATTAATTAATGAATTTCTATAATTAGAATCACTTGCTTCTAACATAGAATGTAATAAATTTGCCCAAATTTGATCAAAATTATTTTCAGCTATATTTACAAGCGCTTCAATAACTTTTAACTGAATCCGATAATCATTTTCTTTTAATAAGTTAATTAATTTTGGAATTATTGAGATTATCTCTGATGATTTTTCTTCCCCAATTTCTCCAAATAACCAAATAATGAGTTCCTTAACTCTATTTTCTTCATTATAAAGGAGATTCAATAAAATATAGAATATTTTTTCTTTCGAAAGAAAATAGGTCCCATGAATTTTTAAAAGTTCTGCCGCTGCTCGAGCCACATCATCGTCTTCATCCCTTAGGTTAATGATTACCATAGATAACAAAGGCTCTAAATTCTGAATTTTTGTATAATCTTGATTTAAAATTTTTTGGATAGTCTTAATTACAAGTAATTTTACTTTCCAATCGTTATCCATTAATTTTTCTGTATATTCTTTAATTATCTCTAATAATATGTTTGTATCAATATGTAAAGATAAAATCAGATTACCAATGATCTTTACTGTTAATCTCCTTACAGAGGGATCTTGATCGTATAATCTTCCTCTAATTTTCTCTATTGATTCAATGAGTAAATTTGGTCTAAATAGACTTATTTGATATGAAATTTCCAATGAAACTAATCTAATCCAAGAATCTGAATCATTAGTAAAATGAGAAATATTTTTTATTGCTCTCTCTGATATAGCTGGTGATTTATCACAGATTAAATTTAATAAGCTTAGGCTTCGATAAATTAACTCTTTATCAGAATGATTTTGATAAGTTTCTATTAAACTAAATATTTCTTCAGCAGCTTTTTCATTATATCCATTTAATATTAAACTCTCAATTTTTTCAGTATCCAATGGTTCTTGATGATCAATTGGTTCTCGAGTTGTCAAAGCGGTAGGGAAGATTATGTTTTTATAAATTAATTTTATGTTTTTATTTTAATTATAGTAATATTGAAAATTTTTCTTTTTATAATTATGTTCAAATAGATAATAAAGATATAAGAATAAAATTATCTTAAATCCTATATCTGCATATTTAATATATCTATTTTTTGATTTACGAATTAACTATTAGCTTCATAAATGTTTCTAACAATTATTAAAAATTTATTAAAAAATAATAAATTGTCAAAATACTGATTTTTTATTATTATCTAATATCTCTAAGAAAAATTAATAAATCGGAGAAGTGAAGAACTTTGATGGGATAAGGGGATGAAGTTCTTTTTTGGCTTATAATAAGCTCTAACCCATCATCAAAATAAAACTCGACATATTGAGTAAAATCAAAATCAAGGGTTTTGAGTTTCTTATTAATGATGTCTATAACTGTAAAAAATGCAATAATTTTATTGGAAAGAGGCTCTATTTTTTGATCTAATGGAGAAATGAGAGACATATAAATCAAAGATATATAGTCAATCATATAGTCCTTAATCTTTTCGATTCTGTTCCTAATTTCGTTTCTCAATTGCGTATTGCTGAAGAGTTTTCATATCCCATGAATCAACTACAATTTTAGCTAATCTTCCCATATTCTCTTCATTATAACTCATTTTTTTTTATCACATCTTTTTATTATTTAGCTAATTTTCAATTCAAAAACACTAAAAATATGGTTATTTAATTCTATAACTAACTTCTTAATCTTTAGTAAATGAGATCTTGAAGTTTTCGTTGAATCCACGATTTTGATTAACTCGTTAAATCTCCGAATCTCCCTTTTGTATTCTAAATCTGAATTTTTGATCCATTCTAATAGTTCGATGGCTTGAAATGTATTTGTCTTTTGAAATTC
>Ga0307444_1000036_pt1 | contig 65099 bp, 54 predicted proteins | sample SalMarSW160340MG_FD_202145 | JGI IMG/M metagenome (GOLD analysis project Ga0307444, IMG submission 202145) | Salt marsh sediment microbial communities from the Plum Island Ecosystem LTER, Massachusetts, United States - SW1603-40 | ecosystem: Environmental > Aquatic > Marine > Intertidal zone >...
CGATTTGACACGCTTCGCTGCCGGATGGTGCGATGAGTCCCGGTGGGGCGCGTCCGGAAACGGTGCCCCGGGTGGCCGGCGGCTCCGTCTCGCCGTCACATTGTGACCTTCCGAGCTGCCACCCAGGAGGTCGCATGAAGCCCACGCTCCGATTCCGCCCGTCCCGACACGCCGTCCTGGCGGTGTCCCTGGTCGCCTCGTGGAGCCCTACGCGCGCCGGGGCGCAGGAGGTTCGGCCGGCTCTCGACCACGAGGACACGTACCGCTGGAGCGAGATCGATGACCGCGCCCTTTCCCCCGACGGCGCGTGGCTGGCGTACGTCCTCGCCCCCTGGGATGGAGATCCGACCCTCGTGGTGACCAGGACGGACGGCTCGCTCGAGCGGCGCTTTCGGGGCCGGGCGCCGGTGTTCACACGGGACTCGCGTCACGTCGCGTTCCGCGTTCCGCCGGTAGACGCGGTCGTGGATTCGCTCGCGCTCGCGGGGACGAAGGACGACGAGCTGCCCGGCGACTCGATCGCCGTCGTCGATCTCGAGGTGATCGGCGTGTCGGGTGTGCCCCCGGACGAAGGGATCTTCCGGGACGGCCCGATCGAGTCGTTCTCCGTGCCCGAGGACGGGGGCGTGTGGCTGGTCTATCGCCTGGCCGAGGAGCCCGAGGCCGAAGGCGAGGGCCGTGAGAGCGAGGGCGAAGCGGAGACGACGGAGGGAGAGACACCGCAGGAGGAGCGCTCGCCGACCTGGGAGGCGAGCCACGAGAAGGAGGATGGGACGACGCTCGTCCTGCGCGACCTGGCGGGCGGCTCGGAGTGGCGCTTCGAGTCCGTGCTCGAATACGGCGTGGCGCCCAACGGGTCCGCGCTGGCGTACGTCGTGTCCACGGAGGAGGGAGATCGGGACGGGCTGCGCGCCGTGGATCCCTCCTCGGGCGCCGCCACCCCGGTGCTCACCGGGACGGGACACTACACGCAGCTCGCCTTCGACGACGAGGGCCGGCGTCTGGCCTTCCTGAGCGACCGCGACGGCTGGGACGACGAGCGCCCCGAGTACGTCCTCTACGTGGCGACGGGCGCCGGGTGGAGCACGCGCACGGTCGCGGACTCCCGCACCAGGGGCATGCCCCCCGGCTGGTGGGTCGGCCCGCACGGCCCGCTGGAGTTCTCCGAGGACGGCTCGCGACTCTTCTTCGGCACCGCTCCGCGGCCCGGTCCGGAGCCCGAGAAGATCCTCGACGAGGACGAGGTGCGGGTCGACGTGTGGAACTGGCGGGACGACTACCTGCAGCCGATGCAGCTCCTCCGGGCGGAGCGCGACCGCGAGCGGACGTATGCGGCCGTCGCGCGCGACGGCGAGGATGGGATCGTCCAGCTCGGCTCCCCGGACACACCGGACGTGGAGCGCCCGCTCGACGGATCGGGCGACTTCGTCCTCGGCACGACAGACGCTCCGTATCGCCAGGAGCTGTCGTGGGATGCGCAGTACCGCGACGCCTGGGCCATCGACGTCCGAACCGGGGCCCGGCGCCCCGTCACCTCACGCGTGCGCGGGTTCGGCGGCGTGCGTCTGTCGCCGGCCGGACGGTACGCGTACTGGTGGGATGATGGCGACCGCGACTGGAAGCTCGCCCCCGTGGACGGGAGCGCCGAGCCGCACAGCCTCACGGCCGCCATCCCGCAGGCCTTCCACGACGAGCTGGACGATCACCCGCAGGGTCCCCCGCCGTACGCATCGCCCGATTGGATCGAGGGGGACGCGGGGCTCCTCGTCTACGACCGCTTCGACGCATGGCGCATCGACCCGAGCGGCCGCTCCGCCCCGCTTCGCCTCACCGACGGACGCGACGACAGCGTGCGATACCGGGCCGTGGAGCTCGATCCGGACGACCCGACCCTGCCGGAAGGTCCGATCCTCCTGTCCACGTTCGATACGAGGACGCGCGCCGCCGGCTTCGCCGCGGGGCGGGACGACCGGGCGGGCGCCACGCGGACGCTGATCGAGGCGGACGCGTGGTTCGGCACGCCGCGCAAGGCCCGCGATGCGGAGCTGCTGCTGTGGACGCGCGAGACCTTCGTGGAGTTCCCGGATCTGTGGGTGAGCGGCCCCGCGTTCGGGTCGCCGCGCCGGCTGAGCGACGCCAACCCCCAGCAGGCCGAGTATCGCTGGGGGAGCGCGGAGCTCGTGTCGTGGCTGTCGGCGGACCGCACCCCGCTCGAGGGCATCCTCATCAAGCCGGATGGCTTCGATCCGTCGCAGCGCTACCCGATGATGGTGTACTTCTACGAGCGTCTGTCCGACGACCTCAACCGCTATCAGTCCCCGGTCCCCAACCGGGCCTCGATCCGCTACGCGTTCTACGCGAGCCGCGGATACCTCGTGTTCATCCCCGACATCCCGTACGAGATCGGATACCCGGGCGAGAGCGCCCTCGACGCGGTGGTGCCGGGCGTGCTGTCGCTGATCGACGACGGGTTCGTGGATCCGGACCGGATCGGCGTGCAGGGGCACTCGTGGGGAGGCTACCAGATCGCCTACATGATCACGAAGACGGATCTGTTCGCGGCCGCCGAGGCGGGCGCCCCGGTGGCCAACATGACGAGCGCCTACGGGGGGATCCGGTGGGGGAGCGGGATGAGCCGCATGTTCCAGTACGAGCGCACGCAGAGCCGCATCGGAGGCTCGCTGTGGGAATCCACCATGGAGTACGTGCACAACTCGCCGGTGTTCTACGCCGACAAGATCCGCACGCCGCTCCTCATGATGCACAACGACGCGGACGGGGCGGTGCCCTGGTACCAGGGGATCGAGATGTTCGTGGCCATGCGCCGGCTCGGGAAGCCCGCATACCTGCTCGACTACAACGGAGAGGACCACGGGCTGGGACGCAGGGCGAACCGGGAGGACTGGGCGATCCGCATGCAGCAGTTCTTCGACCATCACCTGAAGGGCGCCCCCGCGCCCGAATGGATGGCGACGGGTGTGCCGGCGGTCGCCAAGGGCCGCGACCTCGGCCTCGGCCTCGTCGAGAGCGCCGCGACCGGGGAGGAAGGAGGGGGCTCGCCGTAGCGCACCGGGCCCGTCGGGCCCGGTCGCTCACCGTCGATTCAGGGGGTGACTCCCTCGGCCGGCATGCGGCGAACGACGCGTCCGCCGCCCTCGGACTTCGCCTCGTACAGGGCGCGGTCCGCGTCCTCGAGGAGCTCTGCCGTGCTCCCGACGCCGGGCCCGTAGGAGGAGATCCCGGCGCTCAGACCCACGAGGTCCGTGCGCGCTTCGAGCTCCCGGAGCACGCGCTGGGCGAACACGAACGCCGTGTCGGCCGTCTCGCCGCCCAGGATGGACAGGAACTCATCGCCCCCCAGACGCCCCGACAGGTCCGAGGCGCGCGTGTTCTGACCCAGCACGTCCGCGACGACCTTGAGCACGCGGTCGCCCTCCGCATGGCCGGATTCGTCGTTGTGGCGCTTGAAGCCGTCGATGTCGAACAGGACGATGGCGAGCCCCCGGCCCCGCTGGGCCTCGGCGAACTCCTTCCCCAGGAACCATTCCAGCGTGCGACGGTTCGGCAGCCCGGTCAGGTGGTCCAGGTAGGCGAGATCGAGCGCGCTGGATCGCTCCCGGTGCAGGCGCTCGGAGATCACGCCCGCCCCGAGGCTGACCGTGATCAGGATGACGATCACCCCGCTCACGACCCACCAGCGCACCTCGCGGTTGGCGAGGTAGGAGCCTCCGACCTCGACGCCCACCAGGAGCACCATGCCGATCGACAGCGCGAGCGTCGCGCCTTCCCACCCCTTGTAATAGGCGAGCAGGAAGGGCGGGATGAGCGCGAGCAGCCACAGGAGTGCGAAGTAGTTCTCGAGCTGCTCCGGGAAGAAGATGTTGCCCGTCGCCGCGGTCCCGAGCGCGAGGACGGAGACCAGGAGGGCGCTTCGTGGGACGTCTCGCTTCGAGCCGCCGATCAGGGGAACGAGCCCCGTCGCCCCGTTCGAAACCGTCGCAGTCTTCACCCCCCGCACCCCCCCTCGGGCTCGGCTACGGGGGCTTCACAGCGTCAGTTCGCCCCCGGCAGCGTCGCGACGCGAAACCAGAACTCCGCGATGGCGCGGATCGACTCGAAGAAGTCGTCGATCTGCACCGGCTTGGTCACGTAGCAGTTGGCCAATCGATCGTAGCTCGACTGAATGTCTCGCGGGTTGTCCGATGTAGTCAAGACGATGACCGGAATCCGCCTGAGCTCGGCGTCCCCCTTGAGCCGGGCGAGGATCTCGCGGCCATCCATCCCCGGGAGGTTCAGGTCGAGCAGCACGAGGTCGGGAGCCCGACTTCCGCCAGAGGCCGAATGCAGGTATTCGAGGGCTGCCGGCCCGTCCGCGACATGGCGGATGTGGCTCGGGAACCCGGCCTCCCGGAGGGCCGACTCGATGAGGAACGCGTCGCCCTCGTTGTCCTCCACCAGGAGGATCTCGGCGGTCCGCCCCCCGAGGGTGCCCATCACCTCTCCTTTGCGCCGGCCGTCCCGCCGCCCGCTCGGTCTCAACCGCCGGCGGGAGAGGGGCTCGCGAGCGCCTCGGGCGGCGGGCCGAGGCGCCCGCCTTCCAGCAGGCGCTCGAACGCCCTCGGTGTGACCGCCTTGGCGAACAGGTATCCCTGACCCACGTCGCACCCGAGGTCCAGGAGACGTCGGAGCTGATCCTCGGTCTCGATCCCCTCGGCCACCACCGACACGCCGAGGCGCCGGCCCAGCACGATCATCGCCTCCACCACGGCAGTGTCCCGCGAGCTGGTGCCGAGGCCGCCCACGAACGTCTGGTCGATCTTCAGAACGTCCACTTCCAGCCGGGTGATGTTCTCCAGCGATGCGTGGCCCTTCCCGATGTCGTCGAGGGCGATCGACACGCCGAGCTTCTTGTACCCTGCGAGGTGCCGTGCCGCGCGGATGGCGGCCGCCTCTTCCACCTCGAGCTGGAGCATGCGCGGCTCGATCCCGGTCTCCTCGAGCACCTCGGCAACGATCGCGACGAAGCCGGGGTCGCCGAGCTGCCGCGCCGACACGTTGACGGCGAGCGTCAGGCTGGAGCGGGTCGCATCGACCCTGATCCAATCGCGCCAGCGCTCGGTGGCCTGTCGCAGCACCGACTCACCCAGCTCCCGTACGAGCCCGGATTCCTCCGCCAGGGCGATGAACTCCCCGGGGAAGATGAACCCCCGCCTGGGGTGCTCCCACCGCACGAGGCCCTCGCCACCCACGATCTGTCCCGTCGCCAGCTCGACGATCGGCTGGAAATGGACGCGCAGGTGGCGCTTGCGGATGGCCTCGCGGAGCTCGTTCTGTACCTGGACGCGGCGTGTCGCGCCGAAGTCCTCGCGCGGATCGAAGATCTCGTAGGTCGTCCCCGGCTTCTCCTTGGCCCGATACATGGCCACGTCGGCGAAGCGCAGCAGATCCTCGGGGCCCTCCTGCTCGCTCGTCAGGGGCGCGATTCCCATGCTCGCGTTCACCTGGATCGGCGAACCCATCACCTCGAAGGGCTTCTCGAACGCCGTGGCGATCCTGCCTGCGACCGTATGGATGATCTGCTCGTCGGTGACCTTGTCGAGCAGGATCGCGAACTCGTCTCCTCCCATTCTCGCGACGGTGTCGTCGGCGCGCGTAAGGTCGACGAGCCGCTGGCCGACCATGGAGATCAACGCGTCTCCCACCGGGTGTCCAAAGGAATCGTTGATCGCCTTGAATCCGTCGAGATCGAGCATGAGCACCGCGACGGGCGTGCTCATGCGAGCCCGCCGCTTCATGGCGTGATCGAGACGGTCCTCGAACAGCATGCGGTTGGGGAGACCCGTGAGCGGGTCGGAAAAGGCGGCGCGTGCAAGCTCGACCTCGGTGCGCTTCCGAGAGGTAACGTCCATGAGCAGGATCACGCGGCCCCGCTTGCGACCGTAGTCGTCCTTCAGGGACGAACAGGAGGCGTGGACCGAGATCGAGGCCCCGTCCTCGCGTCGGAAGTCGAGCTCCACGTCTCCCGAATCGGGAAACGGATCGCCGAACTCGCCGTTCCCATCCGTGACGTGGAACAACTCCCCGACCAGACGGCCGATCAGCTCGTCGGGCTCGCGGTCGAGCATCCGACCCAGGCTGGGATTGACGAGCGTCGCGCGCCCCTCCTCGTCGAGGGCCAGGATGCCTTCCCGCGATGTGTTCACGATCGACCGGTACAGGAGCTCTCCGGCGACGGCGGCACGCGTCCACCGGAAGCGCTCGATGCTGTACCGGATCGTGCGGCGCAGGTCCTTCGGCTCGAAGGCGCCCTTGCGGAGGTAATCCTGGGCGCCCTCGCGCAGCGCCAGACGGGGGAGATCCTCATCCAGGGCACCGGTGAGAACGACGACCGGAGTGTCGGAGGCAGCCTCGACGGCCTTGCGGATGGTCGCGACCCCTCCGTCTCCCGGAAGCGACAGGTCGAGGAACATGATGTCGCAGCCGGAGCGCCCGATCTCGTCGAGGGCCGGCGTCAGGCTCGCGGCGTGCTTGAGGGTCGCGCGCCCGAGCTTCGCGCGGCCGACGAGATCCTGGAACAGACGGACATCGGCGGGATTGTCTTCGACGAGCAGGATGGTGAGAGGAGCGACCTGGTCATCGGGCCCCCACTCTTCCGCACGCACGGCCACGGGGTCCGGCTGATCCGGCTCGATCTCGGTTTCCATGCTCGTGGTTCCCGGCTCCTCGGCCACGTCCCGCCCCCCCCTTGTCCGTGTCGCTCGGGTGCACACCGCGTCCGCGCACACCCCTCCTCCTGCTAAGGGTACACGAGTCGACGAAATCTAACATCCGGGGTTTCAACGACTCGCTCCGGTTTCCCGGTCTCGAACCCGGATGTTAGATTTTGCCCACTCGTGTACCCTATACACTGGGAAACGGAGGGCCGGACGCGCCCGTGGACTTCGACCAGCGCGCGAATGCTCGAGACGAACAAGCTCCGACCGACCTCGACACGGCGGCGTTGCATGCGACGCTCGATCGGCTGGCCACCGGCGATGTCGTGGCGCTCGCGGAGATCTACCGGGCGTACGCGGAGCGGGTCTATCGGCTGGCCTATCGGCTCACGCGTTCGGTCCAGGACGCCCAGGACATCGTTCAGGATCTGTTTCTCGGTCTCCCGGAGGCGCTCGGTCCGTACCGCGGAGGCGGCAGCTTCCACGCCTGGCTTCGCACCGCGACGGTGCGGGTGGCGCTCTACAGGATCCGTTGCCGGCAGAGACGGCGGGAGGTGGCCTTCGAACCCGACTGGTTGCCGGGCAGGACACCGGGGCATGGGACGCGCATCGACCTGGAGTCGGCGATCGATGCGTTGCCGGAGAGGCTCCGCGTGGTGGTCGTGCTCAAGGAGATCGAGGGATTCTCGCATACCGAGATCGGCGAGCTCCTCGGAATCACGGCCGCGGCGTCGGCCATGCGTCTCATGCGGGCCCGGGAGCAGCTGCGGCGCGCGCTCGCTTGAAATCTCGTTCCGTCGATAGCCGCATGTTCTTCCGCACACACCCGTCATACGAGAAGCTCTCCCGGCTCGCCGACGGCGACCTGACGGCTCGGGAAACCCTCGACATCAACGGTCATCTCGCCAGCTGCGAGCGCTGTCGCGAGGAAGTCGACTTCATGATCGAGCTGCGCGCCCGGCTGCGCGAGCTGGCGGTGCCCGGCCCGCCGAGCTCCCTGTTGCCGGACCTCCTCGAGCGTCGCGAGGCGGGCGAGCGGCGCGTCCTGCCGCTCGAAGATGTGGAGGGTCCATCCGGAGGGAGACGCCGCGCGTGGCAAGGGGTCGCCGTGATGTCGATCGTCATGGCGCTCGCGTTGGGGAGCTTCCTGATCTTCGGAGCCAACCCCATCCGCGCGGGCTCGCGGACGTTCGAGATCGAGTCTCGCGGCGCCGCCCGCCCGCTCGAGGTGAGCTTCTCGACGTCGGGGGTGCTGTCGGGAGAGCCGGCCCTGCGCGTCCGCGGCGAGTACTACAACCCCGGCCAGCAGTCGTCCGGCGCGACGAGTCCCGGCGTCGTGATCGAGGGCGACCTCGAGTCGCGGCACGACGGGGAGTTCCGCGGCGAGCTCCCGTTGCCTTCGTCGGCCGCGTACGCGCGCTTCGTGGTGGAGGACCTGCGGGGCGAGGTGGTGGACCGCGACTACGGCGAACGCTGGGAGTACCTCCAGAAGGGCTCGGACGGTCTCCCGACGTTCGACGCGCTGTGGCAGCGGACGCTCGTGCTCGAGGATGTGGCCCCCGGAGGGGCGCTCGAGTCGGCCCGGGAGCTGGTCCGCCTGTACCCGGATCAGCCACAGGGGTGGGGGTACCTGGCGTCGCATCGCCAACGGGTCGGGCGCGATGCCGAGCCGGTGGCCAGCGAGAAGCGGTTGGAGCGGTTCGTGGAGGCGCTTCCGGCGAATCCCGATCCGGACGAGCTGGCCGAGCTCATCGAGTATGCCCGCCATACCGGTGACCCGGCGACGCCGGCCCGGCTTCTATCGCGCCTCCAGCAGATCGCTCCGCGACACCCCAGCGTCGTCAGGGATCGGGTGCTGAAGCTGTCCGCCGAGCTCCGTGGGAACCCCCGTCAGCTCGCCGCTTCGCTCGAGGCCGAGTGGCGGAGCCACGGACAGCCGGTCGGGCTTCTCCTCGAGGCGGGTCTGGGGACCGCCGTGGCGATTGCGGATGACGAGGCGGCCCTCCGGTGGGCCGACCGCTGGGCGGCCACCGATCCCTCCGCGGCCGCCATGCTGACGCGCGAGCTGGCGAGCTTCCCGTCGCTGCGGTCTACCTCCATGGAGCGGCTGCGGTCCGAGCTCAGGCGTCTGGACGAGCGGCCGCCCCCCCGGGCCCTCGGCACCACCCGCTCGGGCTATCTGGCCGCCGTAGGCCGTCGACGCGCTGCACTCCTCAAGACCCTGGGTGAGCTCCTCCAGGCCGAGGGGTCGCTGGGATCCGCGGCCGACACCCTCAACCGGGCCTCGGCGCTCGTGTGGGATCCCGAGCTCCTGGTGCGGCTGGCCAGCCTCTCGGAGACGCTGGGGCGACCGGATGCGGCGGAGCGGTACCGCCTCCTGCAGGCGGCCGATCCGCTTCTGGGGGACGCGGACCGTCGGACGATCGAGGAAGCGACGGGGCTCGATCGGGCCACGTTCGATACCCGTCTCGCCGCGGCCCGCGTGGAGATGATCGGCGAGCTTCTCGGCTCGGGCCGCAACCAGATCTACCCGCAGGGACCGATCCCGGTTCGGGCGCTGGATGGAGGGCCGCGCGACCTGGGCTCCCGGCTGGGGCACCGGACCACGATCGTCCAGTTCTGGACCCCGCTGCTCCCGGGCTCGGTGGACAAGCTCGAGACCCTGATCGAGAGCTGCCCGCGTCTGGAGTCCGCGGGCGTGCGTCTGATCGCCGTGTCGGTCGACCGCGTCACGCCGGCCGATGTGCCGGACGGGGCCGAGAGCTGTCCCGCCTTGGACGTCCTGGTCGACACGGGTCAGGAGGCGCTGCTGTCGTTCCGCACGGCCACCTTCTCCGAGGCCGTCGTGCTGGATGCCGGCGGCCAGGTGCGGGCCCGGTTCGTCCGGGCAGGCGACGTGTTGCGGGCCGCCCTCGCGCTGGCGGCGATCGGGTAGCCGGGCAGTCGCGATCGCTTCCGGTGGACGCGGCGGCGTCCCCGCCGGGGCGCCGCCGTTTTCATCCACTCCCCATCCCGCCAGTGTCATCGGGCCGACCGGAGCGGCGGTCGGCAAAGGCCGTCGACCGCAATGTCGGCGGCGCGCGGAGCCCCCGCGAGCACTTCCAACCACACACAAGGAGAACATCATGACCGCCATTCGAAGCATCCGCTGGACGTTCGTCGCCGCGCTCGTGGCCACCCTGTTCCTGATCCCCGTGTCGGTCTCGCCGGCCGGGAGCGTGGAGCTCGAGGGCGTGTGCGCCTCGGTCGAATGCAAGCCGCACTACGCGTCGTACTGCTGGGATCAGGGCTCCGTCCGGCCCGACTCCAAGCGCGCCATCATCGAGATCGACTGAGTCGGAACCGTGTTCCTTCGAAGACCGGTCGGTCGGGCGAGGATCCGACCACAGGGGGCTCCGCTCGTGGACTCCCCGCTCGCCGGCCGGTCGACGGCGGGACGTTGCCCCGAAACGACACAGACGCCGCCACGGAACAAGGGGCGAATCGTGACATCCAGGAAGCACATCGCGATGCTGGCCGCGGGGCTGGCGGCCATTTTCGTAGGGGGGACCCTCCTCCGCACGGTGATCCGGCAGCGTCCGCACGAGTATGGACTGGAGCCGATCCCGCTCGAGGGGGAGGTGTTCCACACCGGGGATCATCTGGGCGTGCCCGTGGACCTCGCCCCGGTCGACGGGGTGGTCGTCGTCCTCGATCGGCACGGCGAGAAGAACCTCCACCTGATCGACGCGGCCGGGGGGACGCTCATCGCGTCGGTCGGCAACCCCGGCGAAGGGCCGGCGGAGTTCATGGCGCCCGCCACGATCACGCGGGATGCCGACGGTCGGGTGTGGATCCTCGACACGACGACGCAGCGGATGACGCGCATCGATCTCGCCAGACTGGGAGAGGCGACGGGGTGGGCGGACTCATCGTTCCAGCTGCACGGCGCCCTGGTCACGGACCTGTCGTGGACCTCGAGCTCCGGGTTGCTCGCTGGCGGCGCCTTTCTCGACGCGCGCTTCGGGCTGCTGGACCGGAGCGGAGCGCTCACGCGCGAGGTCGGCGCGTTCCCGAGCCTGCCGGGCGACCTGCCCACGGTGCTCCGCCAGCAGGCGTTCCAGTCGCGGATCGCGGGACGTCCCGACGGACGTCTGTTCGCGGTCGCGGCGCGCTACGCAGGCCGCATCGACATCGTGAGCGGTCAGGGGGAGTCCCGCGGCCAGGTGAGCGCGCCGATCCCCTTCGAGCCGGAGTTCGTGGTCGGGAAGAAGGGCAGCTTCCCCGTGGCCATGTTCCCGCCCGAGAGCGCGCTGGGCTATATCGACGCGACGGCCGGCCGCGACTTCATCTTCGGGCTGTTCTCGGGTCGGAGCGAGGCCGACTTCCCGGGTCGCGACAACTACGCCCGCGACATCCACGTATTCGACTGGAAGGGGTCGCTGGTGGCCGTGTTGCGCGCCGATCGGGATGTGTTCGCGATCGCCCTGGACGAAGATCGACACCGTCTGCTGGCCATCGCCCACGATCCGGTTCCCGCGATCCTGAGCTTCCCGTTGCCCGCCCTCGAGGCGCCCGGTCGGGTCACCGGTGAGACCGGCCCGGGTGTCGGATGACGGGTCGGAGCGCTCCGCGGCCTCGCCCGCTCAGGGCGAACGGTCGAGCGACGCGGTCACCTCGCCGATGATGTCGGACAGGTAGGTCGTGACGTCCCCGGCGCTCGGACCCAGCCGCACGATGACCATGTCGAGCGACGGGATGATGGCCGTGAACTGCCCCATGAACCCGGCCGCGTAGTAGGTATCGGCCGGCGCACGCGGCAGGTGGCCGCCGCGATTGAGCCAGAAGAGGCCGCCGTAGTTGCGGTCGGGATCGCCGGGTGCCGGCGTGCGCTCGAACTCGACCCACCCCTCCGGCAGGATCCGCTCCCCCCGCCACATGCCGTCCCACAGATGGAGCAGCCCGAAACGGGCCCAGTCGCGCGCGCTCCCGAAGTCGTAGCCCGTGATGATGAAGTTGCCCCACGCGTCCGGCTCGAGGACGTAGCTCCGCGCGCCGATCCGATCGAACAGGATCCGTTGCGGATAGGTCAGCCAGTCCGCGCCGGCGGCCTCGGCCGCCCGGCGGACGATCCGAGCCACCGCGAGCGGGTCGGAGTTCCGATACCGGAACCGCTCGCCCGGCGCCAGGTCCATGGGCTGGTCGATCGCGTGCTCGTACACGTCGAGCCCGTCGAAGTAGATCCGGAAGTGCTCGTTCTGGCTCATCCACGTGCGCGGGGGACCGATGCCCCAGTTCTGAAAGTCCAGCCCCGAGCTCATGTTGAGCAGATCCCGCACCCGGATCGCGTTCCGCGGGTCGCCCTCGCCGTGCCACTCCGGGACGGGCGCCGGATCGTCCAGCCCCACGTCGAGCAGACCGGCCTGGATGGTGGCGCCGAGAAGCGTGGCGGCGATGCTCTTCCCCTGTGACCAGGAGATCTGTGGCGTGTTCGGCCCGAAGCCCTCGGCGTAGCGCTCGCCGAGGATCTTCCCCCCGTAGACGACCACCAGGGCCCGGGTGTGGTGCTCCTCCTGGGCCATGGCCCAGTCGAGGGCGGCCTGGAAGCGGTCGTAGTCGACGTCGGCGGGGAAGGGATCGTGGTGTGCGTCCGCGTCCCCCATGGGCCATGGCGTCGTCTCCGGGTCCGGCACGTGGCGCGGCACCGGTGTGGGGTGGAAACGGACATCGTCCATGCCCTCCGGCAGGATGGTGCACCCCTGATCCCCGTTGTACTCGGCCTTCCGGGCCGGAACTCCCTCCCCCCACACCGACGCGGTCCGGCTCTCGCGATCGACCGCGTACGAGAAGTCGTCCTGCCAGTTGAACATCGGGAAGCGCGCGATGTCGTTCTGCACGACCGTATCGGGGTCCCGCGGGTGGTCGCGTCCCACGACGAATACACCGGCGCACAGGTGGTGCGCGGCCATGGCGGCCGTGTGGATCCGCACCTCGGCCGGGTCGACCTCGACTCCCGTGGTCGCCGGGGCCTGCGCGACGATCGCGTGCGGGGTGGCGACCAGCAGGACGCCGAGGACGGCGCCGACAACGGACGGGGAGGTGTGGCGGGTGCGGGTCGGGGCGGTTGCGGGCCTCATGGTGTTCCTCCTGAGTGGACACCTGGAGGAATGTGGCCGTCGGGCCGGGGCCGGGCCACCGGGGTGCGTGCAGCCGGACGCGCCCGATCGCGACGCGCACGCCCGGGAGCGGCGGGCGAGGAGCCCCGCCGGGCTACTCGTACCTGAGCGCCTCGATCGGGTCGAGCGACGCCGCCTGCCGGGCCGGGTAGAAGCCGAAGAAGATCCCGATCGCGCCCGAGAAGCCGAGCGCGATGAACACCGTCGCCGGCGAAATCGCGGTGCTCCACCCCGTGACCCCGCCCAGCGCCCGCGCGCTTCCGAAGCCGAGCCCCACCCCCAGCAGCCCGCCGATCGCGCTCATCACCACCGCTTCCACGAGAAACTGCTTGAGGACGTCCGAGCCACGGGCTCCGATCGCGAGTCGGATGCCGATCTCCCGCGTCCGCTCGGTCACCGACACGAGCATGATGTTCATGATCCCGATGCCCCCCACGAGGAGCGAGATTCCCGCGATGGCCGACAGGAGCAGGGTCATGACCTGGGTAGTGCCCTGTGCCGCGTCGGTGAGGTCGGACTGGTTGCGGACCGTGAAGTCGTCGTCCTCGTAATCGGGAAGCTCGTGCGATTCCCGCATGATCGCTGTGATCTCGGCCTGTGCCGCCGGGATGTCGCCGGGCGAGAAGGTGGAGGCGAGGATCTGCGGGATGAAGCTCCGTCCCGAGAGCCGCGTCTGAACGGTGGTGTACGGGGCCAGCACCACGTCGTCCTGGTCGTTTCCCTCCGCCGATTGACCCTTGGCGGCGAGCACTCCGATGATCCGGAACGGGACGTTCCGGAGCTGCACCTGCTCGCCGACCGGATCGGTGTCGGGAAACAGGTTGCGGGCCACGGTCTGACCGAGGATGGCCACGCGTCGCGAGGACCGCTGGTCGCTCTCGTCGAAGAACGTCCCGCTGGCGAGCGGCCAGTCGCGGATGACCTGGTAGTCGGTCGATACGCCGTTGATCCGGGTGCGCCAATTGCCCTGTCCCCCGATCACCTGCGTTCCGGTCGAGATCACCGGCGACACCCCGGAGAGAAGCACGGACTCGCGCCGCAGCTTCTCGACGTCATCGAGCCTGAGGCGATTGAAGCTCCCCGCGCCCCGGCTCACGCCCCCCTGGTCGCTCGAGCCGGGCGACACCACGATGAGGTTCGTGCCCAGGTTCTCGATCTGCGAGCGGATCTGGCCCTGGGCGCCCTGACCGATGGCCACCATGAGGATCACGGCGCCGACGCCGATGATGATCCCCAGCATCGTGAGCAGAGTGCGCAGCTTGTTCTTGAGGATGCTCTGCGCCGCGACCCGGGTGAGGACGGTCATCTTCACGGCGCCGCCTCCCCCGCGTCCCGGTCGTCGAGCTCGGACAGACGCTCCAGGTCCTCGCGCGCGGTCCGAGGATGCGCGACGGGCTCGTCGGCGATCACCCGGCCGTCACGCATGCGGATGATCCGCTTGGTGTAGCGCGCGATGTCCGACTCGTGCGTGACGATCACGATCGTGATCCCCTGGTCGTTGAGCTCCTGGAACAAGGTCATGATGTCGACCGAAGTCCGGCTGTCGAGGTTCCCGGTGGGCTCGTCGGCGAGGATCATGGCCGGCTGACCGACCAGGGCCCGCGCGATCGCCACGCGCTGCTGCTCGCCGCCCGAGAGCTCGCTCGGCTCGTGATCGAGGCGGTCACCGAGACCGACGTGCTCGAGCGCATCGACGGCGGCGGCCCGCCCGTCGATCCCGCGGTTCGAGCGGTCGTACAGCAGGGGCAGCTCGACGTTGTCGATGGCCGCCGTGCGCGGGAGCAGGTTGAAGCTCTGGAAGACGAAGCCGATGCGCCGGTTCCGGATATCGGCCAGCGCGTTCCTGTCCAGCCCCTCCACCCGGATCCCGTCCAGCTCGTACGTGCCGGTGGTGGGGCGGTCGAGGCAGCCCAGGATGTTCATGAGCGTCGACTTTCCCGAGCCCGAGGCACCCATGATCGACACGAACTCTCCCGCGCGGATGATGATGTCCACGCCGTTGAGGGCGCGCACCTCGGTCCGCCCCGTGGCGTACACCCGCGACAGACCCGACGTGCGGATCACGACGCGATCGGCGTCCGACTGCGCCGCGAGCTCCATGGCCGCGAGTGCGGCGAGCTCGCCTCCGGCCATCGTCACTCCCTCGCCGATCGCCTCAGAAGCCACGGCCGAAGCCGCGCTCCGGGCGCTGGGGTTGGAACGGATTGACGGTCGTGCCGCTCTCGGCCTGTACGACGACCCCGGCGATCACCTCGAGCCCCTCCTCCAGACCCCGTCCACGCACCTCCGTGAACTGGCCATCCGTGACGCCTACCTGCACCCTCGCCACCTGGAGCGCACCGCTCGCGTCCACGTACCACAGCTGGGTGCCGCCGCCCCGCGCGCCGACGGCCGCCCCTCCGAGCCCGTCCCCCGGACCGGCCCCGCCGCCGGGCCTCTGGCCTCCGTTCGCCTCCCGCATGGCGCGGAAGCGCTCACGGACAGAGTCCGGGACCTCGCCGCCGAACCGTGCGGCCCCCGGCGCGGCGCCCGTGTCGCCCTCGGGCCGCGCGCGCTGGAACTCCTCGCGTCGGGCCTGGATGCGCTCCTGGATCTGGGCCAGCATGGCCTGGCTGGGACGGAACCGAAGCGCGGCGTTGGGCACCTTGAGGACATCCTCCACGCGCTGGACGATGAAGTCCACGGTGGCCGTCATCCCGGGGAGCAGGCGGCCGTCGGGGTTCGTCACGCTCACCACCACGGTGTAGTTGACCACGTTCTCCTGCGTGACCGACTGGAGCCGGACCTGCCGCACGGTGCCCGAAAAGCTCTCGTCCGGGTACGCCTGGACGGTGAACCGGGCCTCCTGCCCCTCCTCGATCTGCCCGATGTCGCTCTCGTCCACCTGGGCCAGGATCTCCATCTCCGAAAGGTCGTTCGCGATCAGGAAGAGCTGCGGAGCCGAGAGGCTGGCCGCCACGGTCTGTCCCACGTCCACGTTACGCTCCACCACGACCCCATCGATGGGCGCGTAGATCTCGCTGTACGCCAGGTTGTTCCGGGCGCGCTCGAGGCTCACCTGGGCGGCCTTCAAGTTGGCCTCGGATACGGCGACCTGGTATTCGGCGTCCTTGTACTCGCTCTCGGTGACGCCCTGGATGGCGAACAGCTCCTTCGTGCGCTCGAGCTCCCAGCGATTCCGCTCGAGCTCCGCCGTGATGCGCTCGATGTTGGCCTCCGCGTCGCGTACGGTCTGTTGGAGGGGCGTCGGATCGATGCGGGCGATGAGCTGGCCGCGCTTCACGTGATCGTTGAAGTCGACGAAGATCTCGTTCACCTGACCCGACACCTGCGTGCCGACCTGGACGGTGGTCACCGCGCTCAGCTGCCCGGTCGCGGCCACGACGGCCTCGATGTCGCCGCGCTCGACGGTGACGAATCGATACGAGCTGGTCTCGGCACTCCCGGATCGGGTGATGAAGAAGATCCCGACGGCCACGGCCGCGACCACCGCCAGCCCGAGGATGAGTCTCTTCATGGATGCCTCTGGTATCGTTAACGACTGTCGAAGCGATGAGATAGACACTTCACGGCTCCGAAATGTTAGGCGTGCGGCCGGGAGATGGGGCCGCTAACGCGACGCTCGCGCCGGCTGTCGTATCCAGCGGACGAGACGTCGTGCCGGGGTCGTGCCCCGGCGGGGCGGACGGACGACAGACCGACAACGAGAGGGCGTTCCGATGTGGACAGACAGGGCGGGTTTCGCTGCCGCGGCGGTGTTGTTCGCGGCGGTCATGGCGGCTCCGGTGGCCGCACAGCAGGGTCCGGGCGGTCCGCCGCGGCGCGGGCCGGGTCTCGACCGGCAGATGCGGATGCTCACCGAGCAGCTCCAGCTCACCGCAGAGCAGGCCGTGTCGGTGCGCGAGATCCTCGAACAACAGGGTGAGCGGCGCCGCGAGGCGATGCAGGCCGCCGCGGGCGACCGGAGCGCGATGCGCTCCGCGATGGAGGAGATCCGCGGAGAGACCGACACCCTCCTGGCCGAGGTTCTCGACGAGACGCAGATGCAGACGTTCCGGGAGCTCCGGCAGCGACGCGCGGCCCGACGGCCTCCGCCCGAACGCTCCCCGGCGTGATGGCGTGCGGATCCACACGCCCGGTGGCGGGCCGTCGCGGGGCACCGCCCCGACCCGTCAGGCGGAGGCCCCCTCCGGGGCCTTCGTCCGCCGCCGGGCCATCCGCGCGCGCCCCCGCTGCACGAGGGCGACCGAGACCACCACGATCGAAGCGCCCACCGCCATCCTGGCGGTGAGCGTCTCGCCCGCCAGCCACCACCCCAGAAGCACCGCCACGACGGGGTTGACGTAGGCGTACGTGCCGACGAGCGCCGGGCGCACCACCCTGAGCAGCCAGGCGTAGGCCGAGAACGCCACGATCGATCCGAACACGATCAGGTAGGCGAGCGCGGCGACCGAGCGGCCCGAGACGGCCCCCGGGTCGAATCGGCCCGCCTCGCCCCGCGCAACCCCGGCCGCGAGAAGGAGCGCTCCACCCGCCAGCATGGTGAGTGCCGTCGCGTACAGCGGTGGAGAGGGAAGCGGAGCACGCCGGGTGTACAGAGAGCCGGCGGCCCAGCTCCCCGATGCCGCGACCACGGCGAGCGCGCCCCACACGACCATCCCGCCTCCCGCCGCGGACGTGGAGCGGCCGGAATCGGCGACCAGGAGGGCGACGCCGAACAACCCGAGGCCGACGCCCGCGAGCTCGAGCGGTGCGGGCGCCTCTCGATCCGGACCCAGCCACACCAGTCCGACGAACCACAGGGGGACGGTGGCGACGATGAGCGCGGCCACCCCGGAGGGCACGTACAGCTCGGCCCAGCTCAGCACGCCGTTCCCGCCGAGGATCATCAGCGCGCCCGACACGCCGGCAGCCCACCATTGACGGGCGTCGGGGCGAGGCGCGCCGCGTGCGCGCAGCACGATGCACAGGGTGAGGCCGGCCACGCCGAACCGCACCCCGGCCATGAGGAGCGGAGGGAGCGTCTCGACCGCGAAACGGATCGCCAGGTAGGTGGAGCCCCAGATCACGTACACGGCGGCGAACGCGAGGGCCACCTTGCCCGGGGGGGCCGGAGATTCGGTCATGTCGGCGCGTCGGTCGGTGCGAGGAAGTCGGTGCGAACGGAAGGACGCAATCGCGCGCCACCCGGCATTGAACGCGCGGTCCGCGCGGACGTGAGAGCGGCGCGCCGCCGGCCCCCGCGGGCGCGGCCGTGTGGTAGCGACCGGACCGCCGTTACACACGCGTTTCGGGACCCTGATCGCGCGGTGAGGCGCGGGCCCCAAACTGCGCGTGTGGCCACCGGCGGTCCTCCCGTCCGTAAGTGAGCCGGGGCTGGGTTCCGGCAACGCGATCGTCGCGGGCGAGACCCACCCCGGTATCCCGCCTGACCCATGGAACCGCGCGCGGCGGTCGCACCTCCCTCCCTGCTAGACGTCGAGCCCCGCCGCCCGCATGATCGCGAGCGCGTTCCCCGCTTCCACGACCCCCGGGCGCAGCCGGTAGTCGAACCGGACCCGGTCTCCCTCGAGCGCGAACTCGAAGTGGGCGTTCACGGCGCGCGCCCCCGGACGCTCGGCGATCTCCGCCAGGGCGAGGTCGTGCGTGGTGACGATCCCGATCGCCCCCCGCTCGAGAAAGGCGCGTACGATCGCCTCGGCGCCCGGCCGGCGGTCGTGCGAGTTGGTGCCGTGCAGGAGCTCGTCGAGGAGGAAGAGCGCCGGTGGCGAGGTCTCCGCGGCATCCATCGCCCGCTTGATGGCCCGGATCTCGGTGTAGAAGCGGGACGCTCCGTCCTGGAGCGAGTCGACGGTGCGGATGGAGGCGCCCACCGAGAGGTCGCCGAGGGCCAGCGACCGGGCGCGCACCGGGGCCCCTGCCAGCGCGAGCACCGCGTTGATCCCCACCGTCCTGAGCAGAGTGCTCTTTCCGGACATGTTGGACCCCGTGACCATCAGGAGGGCGCGGTCGGCGTCCAGCGACACGTCGTTGGGGGTGCAAACCGGGAGCAGCGGGTGCGCTAGCTCCGTGGCGTCGAGACGCGCCACCCCCGGTTCGACCGATGGGAACACGTACTCGGGGCGCTCGTACGTCAGCCGTCCCAGATCGAGGAGCGCCTCGAGCTCTCCCACCGACCGGATCCAGCCTGCGACCTCGGCCCCGTGCCTCCGGCGCCAGCGGTCGATCGCGAACGCCCAGTTCGTGCCCCACAGGAGGAGGGCCGACACGGGCAGGAACAGCTGGTTGCGTCTCCACTCGAGCGCATCCACCCGCCGCAGGAGGTCGCCCAGCCGCCCGGAGGCCGGCATGCCGCCGTCGCCGGGCGCGGGCGCGATAGCCCGGATGCGGGGAGCCTCGAAGCGTTCGCGCTCGATCCGCTCCAGGGCGGAGCGCACGAGATGCAGCGACACGGCCGGGTGCTCGACCGCCTCGAGGACCGCGGCCACGCGCCCACGGAGGCGCCACCACAGCCCGATCTCGAGGACCACGAGCCACGCCAGGGGCGTTGTCCCCAGCCAGGGGACCGCGACGGCGGCCGCCGCGGTGGCCGCGGCCAGCCCCAGCCCGGCCATGCGGAGGGCACCCGACGGGAGCAGCGCCGGTGCGGTGGCCCACGCCACGAGCTCCGTGGAGCCGAACGCCGCGAGGACCCGGTCCTCGATCGTCGCGAGGTCCTCCCTCAGGTCGAGGTGGTGGGCCAGCTCGCGGGCCGCGTCCTGGCGCGCCGCGACCTCCGCCGCGGAGGCCGGCTCGAGCAGCCAGCGCGCCACCGTCTCACGACCCGCCGCGGTCCGCGCCCCGCACAGGAGCTCGTACAGCGAGCCCATCCCGAACAGATCGAGGTGCGTGGCGTACGGATGGGATGGGTCGAGCCACTCGTCCCCGATCGGGCCGCCCCCGGCGAAGCGGTGCTCGAGGCGGTCCAGCGCACGCCGATAGAAGACGACCGAGCGACGAGCGAGCGCGTGGCGACGCTTCACGCGACCGTGCACGAGCACGAGCGCGGCGAACAGGAGCGCGAGAACCGCGAGCGACGCGAGCGGGGCGACACGCTGGCGAAGCAGCCACACGGTGGCGGCCCCGAGCACGAACAGCGCGAGCCTGAGATCGGCGATGCGACGCTCGCTCGCGGCCGCGCGCCCGGCGACGAGTTCGCGCGCTTCGAGGCGGCTCCCATACTCGGACCGCGCCGCGCCGGGCCCCATGCTCAGGAAGAGAAGCGGGCGAGGATCCAGTCCGAGATCGTCTCGAGGACGCCCGGCGCGAACCGGCTGTCGAGCGTCGCGTACTCGGAGGGGCTCCCCGTCCCGGCGCTCTGGAACAGGTGGTTGGCGCCGGGCACGACCTGGAGCGTCGCGTCGGGGTTGTCGCGCAGCGCATCGGTCATCGGACCCATGTTCTGCGCCGGGGTCACTTGCAGATCGCGCTCGCCGAACAACGCGAGGACCGGGACGGTCGTGGCCCGCAGCGCCGGGATCGGATCGTACGCCAGGAAGAAGCGGAACCACGGTGTCTGGATCTGCTGGATCTGCGCGGCCGCCTGGCGCCCAACGTACTCGTCGACATCGACGATCGCGTCCCGCTCGGCCGCCGGAAGCGCCGCGATCCGTTCGCGGATGGAGGCTTCCACCTCGGGTAGGAACGGTGCCAGGTCGCCGCCGTTCACCAGCGTCTCGAACATGCGCTGCTGGAGATCGCGGCCGGACGCGATGTCCGCCTCGCTGGCGCCGGCGACACGCGCGATCGCCGCGCCCTGCTCGTAGATCACCTCCGCGCCCGGCACCGTGGTACCGGCGAGCAGCACCACGAACGCCACCGTTTCCGAGCGCGAGGCCGCGAGCGGCGCCACCACGGCCCCCTCGCTGTGACCGAACAGGCCGATCCGGTCGGGATCGATGTCGGGGAGACCGGCGAGGCTCCGGATCGCCGCCAGCGCGTCGTCCGCGAAGTCGTCGGTGGTCGACAGGAACACGCTCCCCGTCGAGCCGCCCACCCCGCGGTCGTCGTAGCGCAGCACCGCGATCCCGCTCCGGGTCAGGTGATCCGCCAGCACGCGGAACACCGGGAAGCCGAGCAGGTCCGAGTCCCGATCCTGGGGCCCCGAGCCCGAGAGGAGCACGACGGCGGGAAACGGACCGCTCCCCTCCGGCACCGTCAGGGTGCCCGAGAGGCGGACGTCACCGTTGGCGAACTCGAGCTCGTCGCTCCGGTAGGGCCGGGTCTCGACGGCCGTCGCGGGCGGTGGCGGCGCCTCGCCGCGCGCCATGTGGAACGTCCCCCGGGCGCCCCCCTGCGTGAACTCCCCCTCGACGACACCGTCGACCATCCGTCCGTCCCACACCGCGAGCCCCGGCCCGGCCTCGAGCTCGAAGTGGACGCGGGCCGACGTCGCCGCGACGTGGATGAGTTCGAGCTCGTGGGCGCCCTGCGCGGGGATGTCCATGGTGGCCCGCAGCGAGTCTCCCTCGCGGCGAAAGGCCACCCGAAACCCGAGGTCCTGACCGAGGACGGCGAGCGATCCCGTCCACACGCCGCCCTCCGCGGCCGGATCGGTCTCCTGCGCCGCGAGGTCGCTCGCGCCGGGCTTGCCCTCGCCGGCGCACAGCCCGGCGAGGACGCACACCGTGACGGGCACACGCGCTGCGCAGGGGGTCACTCGCTCTCCAGCGTCACCGCCGAGCCGTAGACGAGGATCTCCGCTGCGCCGCCCATCACGTAGGAGGTCGAGAACCGGACGTTGAGCACCGCATCCGCCCCCAGCGTCTCGGCGTCCTCCACCATGCGGTCGATCGCCTGCTCGCGCGCTTCCGCCATCATCTTCGTGTACTCCTGGATCTCGCCGCCGATGAGGCTCTTGAGGCCGGCGAGGATGTCGCGGCCGAGGTTCCTCGCCCGGATCGTGTTGCCGCGCACGAGCCCGAGGTCCGTGGAGACCGTTCGGCCCGGAATGCGGCTCGACGGAGTGACGATCATCGCACCACGTCCTTGTAGGGGTCATCCCTCTGCAGGAACCAGCGTTCGCGGACGACCGACACGAACAGGATCGCGAGCCCCGCGGCGAGCACCAGCACGGACCAGCGTACGAACACGGGCAGGGTCGTGTCTGCCAGCAACTCGCTCACCCACGTCCACACGCCCCACACGGTGAGCACGATGGCGCCCACCGAGACCAGGATCCACGCCAGCCCCCGCTCCAACCGTCGGTATACGCCCTGCCAGTACGTATCCCACACCTCGGGGGGCGGTCGCCTTGGTGTCATGGTGCTCGTCACCTCCCTGAGCCTCTCGAAGGAGCGCAATTCACGGCGCAGGCCCGCGTCCCCTGCCAGGGCGTGTTCCAGCGTCGCGCGGTCGTTGTCGGAGATCTCGCCGTCGACGGCCGCCATCATCAGGCGGCGCCACCGCTCCTTCTCCGTCGGGGCCCGTTCCGACTCGTCCTTCACGGGGAGCCCTCCTCGGGTCGTCTCGTTTCGTCCGTAGCGGAGGCTGGGGGCCGCACCAGGCCCCCCGCCTCCAGCTCTCGAGCCAGCGCCCTCCTGGCCGCGTACAGCCGCGACATCACCGTCCCCACCGGGATGCCCACCACATCCGCGATCTCCCGGTACTTCAGGCCCTCGAATTCGCGCAATACGAGGACTTCACGCTCCCGGACCGACAGCCGGTCGATGGCGCGGGTGATGATGTCGCGCAGCTCCCGGCGTTCGGTCTCGGCGTCGGGGTTCGCCGGGCTCTCGCCCATCGTCGTGTCGGCCAGCCACGCGCCGGCCCGCTCGAGCTTGCGGCGATGGCTCGAACGGTCACGCGTGTGATTGAAGCACAGACGCCGAATGATCTGGTACAGCCACGGGAAGAACGGCCGCTCCGGATCGATCTTCGCGCGAGCCCGGAAGGCGCGCGCGAACGCCTCCTGCGAGAGGTCGAGCGCATCGTCGTGCGACCCGACCAGCCCGAGGGCGGCGAAGTACGCCCGTTGCATGTACCGGGTGACGAGTTCGCCGAACGCGGCGCGCTCGCCGCCCTGCGCCCGCAGGACCAGCGCGCGGTCGGTCACCTCGCTACCGTTCAGGGCTCGTTCCATGGCGCGTGCGTCACCGGAAGCTGTCGCCGTTTCGCAGGGGTACCCATCGAGGATGCATGTTATTCGATTCTGGGGATCGATGAAGGCCCGCGGGGGCGTCGACGCCCCCACGGCGCTCGCGCTCGCGTGCGCGGCGCTCGCCGCGGCCTCCCTCGCCGCTCAGGAGCCCGCGTGCCCGCGCCCCGGTGACGAGGGTCTCCTCGAGGGCGTGACCCCCCCCGACTCCAGCCAGCGCTCCGAGGCCTACTGGGCATGGGGAAACGGGCTCGAGCGTCGGAATCTCGGCGTGGGCTATCTGGAGCCGCGCGAGACGGGCGACGATGCCGGTGCGGCGACGCCGCCCTCGAATGGGGATTGGCTGCCGCACGTCACCTTGCCGCTCTTCTGGACGCCCGCGGAGGACGATGCCGGCGTGTGGATCCATCGCGGCTGGTGGATTCCGATCGACCCCCCTCGCGATCGCCTCGCGCTGACCTACCGCGGCATGGTGGAGACGGATTACGAAGCGGCCCGCCCGATCGTGATCTCGACGCGCGAGGACGGTTGGATCGAGCTGTGGGTGGACCCGGGGCCGCTCGGCCCCGGCGAGACATCCGGGCGCATGTGGACGCGACGCTGTCTGCTCGGGTCGGGCGAGCTCGCCCTCGACGTCGTCCTGTGGAGCGAGCGGTTCGCGGGGGCCGATGCGCCCCCTCTGTCGTTCCGCGACGAGTCGCGCCACGCGCTCCGCACCGGTCCGGCGCCCGATGCCGAACGCACGGCGTGGCTCCAGCCGCGTGATGAGGTGGAGCTGCTCGAGGTCCGCGGCGACTGGGCGCGGGTGAGGGCGTACCGGCCGGGCGTGTATCTCGCGGGGTGTCTGGGGGAGACGTGGGAAGGCGAGGCGCTGGAGGGCTGGATCCGGTGGCGCGACGACGAGCGCGGGACGTGGCTGTGGTATCCGACCCGGGGGTGCTGAACCGCAGCGAGCGTTTCGTACCGGGGTCGGTCCGACGGCCCGTCGAGTCCACGACGGCCCCCGGCGGCTCCGATCGGAGCCGCCGGGACCCGTCCGGGCAAGGCCAGGCTCGGCGGAGCCGCCCCTCAGAAGCGCGACGCGGCGAGCGTCACATCCGCGTCCTTCCAGGCGGCCTCGAAGTCGGCCCAGGTCGCCGACGCGTCCTTCCCCTGTGCCTCGAGGCTCCGCGCCAGCCCGAACAGCGACCAGCCGTTGGCCGGGAAGCGGGCCAGATCCTCCCGGTAGGCCGTCTCGGCCTCGGCGGCCCGACCGGCCTCGAGCAGGGCGCGGCCCAGCGAGTGCCGGATCGGGTAGTACCACAGGGGCGGCTCCTCGTACAGCATCTCGTCCTCGTGGTCCGCCGCGGCCCGGAAGTATCCGACGGCTCCCTCGAGATCGCCTCCGCGATGCGCGATCTCGCCCCGCAGGGCGTCGAGCGCGATCGCGAGCACCGGATTCTCGCCCTCGGGATCGGCGTCGGTGACGACGCTCTCCATCTCGTCGAGGGCCTCCGCCGCCGCTGTGCGGTCGCCGGTCGCCGCCAGCGCGACGCCCCGCGCGTACAGGGCCATGACCGTCGCCTGGTGGAGCTCCGGGTCCGGCATCGGAAGCGACAGCACCTCGTCCCAGCGCCCGAACGTCACCCCGGTGAGGTGCGGGAAGACGATGGCGTTCTGGATCCACGGGACCTGGAGGGCGATGTCCTTGGGGACCTTGGGAGACACGATGCGCGACGCCTCCATCGCCTTCCCGGACATGCCGGCCATCGTCGCCGCGAACGCCATGAAGTGGTAGTTGTGCGGATAGTACGCCGCCGGGTACAACCCCATGGGGTTGCGGTCCTCGATGTAGGTCTCGTCGGAATGGACCGCGTGCTCGTTGGCCCGCACGGCGTCCGCGTATCGTCCCACCCGGATGTAGATGTGCCCGGGCATGTGGACGATGTGCCCGGCCCCCGGCATGAGGGTGGCCAGACGATCGGCGCACGCCACCGCCTTCTCGGGGTGGGCGGCCTCCACCGCGTGGATATAGTAGTGGCAGGCGCCGGGATTCCGCGGGTCGAGCTGGATGGCGCGCTCGAGCGCCGCCAGGATCCCGTCGGTGCCCGCGTTGGGCGTCCGGGCGCCGTAGTCGCCCGACCAGTAGTCCCACGGGCGCAGGTTCATGAGCGACGCGCCGTACAGCGTGAGCACGTCGGTGTCGTCGGGGAAGCGCTCCGCCACCGCGGCCATTGCCGTCGCGTAGGCCGAGTCGTGCGCCGCGCGATCGGCGCCCGGGTCGGCGCCGTACCGCGCTGCGAGCGCATCGATGAGCGCCCGCTCGAGCTCGCTCGCCCCCGCGGTGCGCGAGCGGGCCTCGCCGATCGCGGCGTAGGCGTCCCGGCCGGCGTCCTCCTCCATCTCCCCGTTGATGTTGGGACCGTTGGCAAGCGCGATGCCCCACCAGCACATGGCGCAATCCGGGTCGCGCTCCAGCGCGGCGCGGTAGGACGCGATCGCCTCGGCGTGGTTGAAGGCGTACTGGAGCCTGAGACCCTGGTCGAAGTAGTCCCGGGCCCCGGCGGAGGCCGTGGTGATCGCGTGTCCGTGGTCGCCGAGGTTGTCGTACAACGGGGCGCCACCGGGCTCCGCCGTGGTGGCGGCGTGCGCGGGATGGTCCCCGCCATCGGCGGCGACGTGGTCGTGGTTCCCGTCCTCGGCGCCGGCGGTGCCGCACGCGGCGATCGCGAGACCGAGCGCGAAGATCGCGAGCGGTGAAGTCCTGGCCGTCATCTTTCCTCCCGAATCTGTGGCGGAACAGAATCCGTACTCGACTGCGCGGCGGCGACGGGCGCGCACGGAATCCGGTGCCGCGAGCGACACGTTCCAACGTACACTGTGCTGAACAGGAAAGCGGGCCGCTCGGGCTCACGGGCACCGGTGTCCGCCCGGCCGTCCCGCAAGACCGCAGGGGGAGAAGACAGACAGACCATGGAGACCACGCCGACGCGCCGCCAGCCCGCGCGCACCGAACTGCGCCCTTCGCGTTGGACGCTCATTCGGGATGCCCTCGTGTTCCAGCTCAAGCTGTTCCTGGACGGGGTGCGCGACTTCCTGATGATGCCGATCTCGACCGGCGCCGTCGTGCTCGACCTCCTCGGCGTCGGCCCGCGTCCGGGCCTTCAGTTCTATCGCATCCTCCAGCTCGGTCACCGCACCGATGAGTGGATCAACCTGTTCGGGGCGCGGGAGCACCACGATCCGCTCGCCGCCGCGTCCGGACCGGGCGTGGACCGTCTCGTCGAGCGCATGGAGCAGCTGGTCGTCCAGGAGTACGAGCGAGGGGGGATCACGGCCTCGGCGAAGGAGGTGGTAGATCGGGCCCTCGACGGGCTGCAGAGGAAGAAGAAGACGTAGCGGTGGCGGCCGCCCACTCGACGAGCGCCCCTACCCCGGCCGTCAGCAGGCGTCCCACACGTCGGATCGCCCCGGGCGTTCCGAGCAGCGCCTGGTTGACCTCCAGCTCGATCCCGGCGTAGGCGTCCCCGCCGAGCGTCCCGCGGAGCGTGGTGGTGAGGCCGTCCGCGACGCCGCGGTAGGGGTAGTTGCGCCGAATCCGCCACGCCTCGCCGCCTCCCCCGACCTCGCCTGCCGAGGTCGCCCGCCGCTCGAGGATCGACCGCCAGCAGGCACACAGATCGCGCTCCCACGCACGCCCGGGATCGTACAGGAGGCCCACCTCGGCGGTGCGCTCGACCCCGTCCCGCCGCGGCGTGAAAGTGTGGACGCCGACGTGCACGCACGCGCCGTGTCGAGCGATCTCGGTCTCGACCGCGCCCGCGACGCGTCGCCGGTGCGGCGCATGGATCCGTTGCAGGACGCGTCGGCGCTCCGCCGCGGGGAGCCCGCGCGACAGCTCCGAGAAGCAGGCGCGGTGGGTCGGCGAGCGGTTGGCGTCCACCAGGAGACGCGTCGGAAGGTGGAGCAGCGCCCGCCGTCCGAGCGCCGATGCGAGCTCGCGGGCCAGCGGGGCCGCGCCGGCGTCCCACCCCCTGTGTGAGCGCAGGAGCTCCGCGTGCCCCGCGAACAGCTGCCGGTACCGGGGCGGGACGCGGCAGCCGGCATGCTCGCACGACACGACCCAGCCCGGCCCCGAGCGCACGCGCCCCCGCCTACTCGAAGGGCGCATCCGCGCGCAGGCAGTCGCACAGCCGCGCGTACACGGTGTGGAGGATCTCCCGCGTGGGTCCCTCGCCAAGGGCCGCGACCAGCCGGCGGGCCAGCGGCCCATCCCGCAGCGTGCGCTCGATGCTCGGCGCGAGCCGCGGGTCGGCCGCGAGGCTCGCCGCCCGGTCGAGCAGACGGCCCCACAATCGCCCCGCGCCGTCCGAGGATCTCACGCCGAGGAGGTGCCGGATCTCCGTCGGGATGACGGCGGCATCGGCCTCGCGCACGGTCGCCTCGAGAACGTGCGCGAGGAGCTCGGTGGGCACGCGGTTGGCGGCCGACGGGTCCACCTCCTCGGCAACCCGGCGGACGACGTCCGTCACGGCCGCCGCGAGGGCGATGTCCGCCGAGGCGCATTCCTGCGAGTCGAGGAGCCGGATCTCGATCGAGCCGCGCTCGAAGCGCGCGATCGCGCCGCGCGCGTTGGCCCATTCGTGCCGGAGCACGCCTTCCGGGTCGTGCGGCGCGAGGTCGTCGTAGATCCGGGCGAGGATGCGGCGCTCGTACTCATCGCGGGTGCGCACCGGCTCGGGGACGACGAGCCCGGCCACGGAGGGGATGCGGCGCGAGTTCCCCATGTACGCCACGAGTCGCGTGTCCAGGGCTCCGCTCCGTCGGCCGTCGGCGACCGGCGAGGAGGCGGCGAGGGCCGGCGTCAGGGGCAGGACGAGCCGGATCGCCGCGTGCAGGCGCGCGAACTCCTCGTCGCCGTGGAACGGCAGGTTCAGGTGCAGGCTCTGGAGGTTGGTCCAGCCGTGGCCGGAGCACCCGAAAATCCGGTCGAAGGCCCGGTACACGTCGTTGTACTCGTGCGGCCACAGCCTGGATTCGGTGGCCGGGTCCATCCACGGGTGCATCGCGCCGGGCATGAGTCGGGCTCCGAGGGCACCCAGGGCGGCATCCGCCGTGCGAAGCTCGGCGGTGAACCGGTCCGGAAGCGGTCCGAGCTCCGGGGCCGGACCGTCGGTCTTGAGCTCGAGGACGTGCAGGGCGAGCTCGTTCGACCAGCCGACCCCGCCCCGCACGAACTCCGACGCGGGCCGGCCGGCCACCGACTCCATCAACCGATCGGCGAGCGGCCGTACGTCGAGCGTGTCGGCGTCGACGATGGCGTACTCGATCTCGACGCCGAAGGCCTCGAACAGGTGGAGGGGGGGCGTCACCCGGCGCCCCGGCCCGGCCGATCGCCGCGCTGGTCGAGGCGCCGGCGGAACAGGCCGGCGAGCTCCCCGTAGATACGGTCGCGGTCGTGCGCGTCCTCCACCCCCGCCTCGAGGTTGGGATTGTCGTTGACCTCGATGACCAGCGGCTTGCCGTCCACGACCTTGACGTCGACCCCATACAGGCCATCGCCGAACAGGCGGGCGGCGCGCACGGCCAGATCCACGACGCCCGCGGGCGCGTCGGGAATGGCGACGGTCTCGACACGCCCGTAGCGCGTCTTCCGCCCCACATCGTGCACGGCGATCTGCCAGTGGCCACGTGCCATGTGGTACTGCGACACGAACAGCGGACCACCGTCGAGCACGCCGACACGCCAGTCGTGCTCGGTGGGCATCCATTCCTGCACCACGACGAGCTCGGTATCGCGGAACAGGGCGTCCAGCGCGGGCTTCAGCTCCTCTCCCGACTCGATGCGCGTGACTCCCCTCGAGAACGAGCTGTCGGGCTGCTTGACGACGCACGGGAATCCGATGTCCCGCGCGATCTCCTCCTCGCCCCCCGGTCCCACGACGAGGGTGCGGGGACAGTCGATCCGGTGACGCGCGAACACCTCGGCCTGGTAGACCTTGTTGCCGCAGCGTACGATCGACAGCGGGTCGTCGATGACCACCATGCCCTCGGCGTTCGCCCGCCGCGACAGCCGATAGGTGTGGTGGTCGACCTGCGTGGTCTCGCGGATCCACAGCGCATCGAACTCCGCTATCCGCCCCGCGTCCTGCGGCCCGATGATCTGGCAGCCGATCTCCACGGCTTCCGCAGCCTTGATGAAACGGCGGATGGCGCGCTCGTCCGAGGGGGCGAACGGATCGTCGGCCTGCCAGAGGATCGCGAGGTCGTAGCGGAACGAACGCGTGGCGCTGGCACGCGACGGTCGTCGGAAGTACTCGCTCGCCCGCTCGACCACGAAGTCGCGGTGCTCGTCGGGCACCTCGGAGGCCGGGATGGGCCGGATCGACTTGAGCCGCCAGCGCCCCTGCGCGCGCGCTCCCGATGGCTCCCGTACGAACCGCGCCCGGAGCAGCGGGGCGGGGAACAGGTTGAAGAACGCGCGCGACAGCCGATCGTAGCGCTTCGCGACGTTGCGGCCGAAATAGATGCTGAGCTCGAACTCGTCCGATCTGAGGCGCGCGAGATCCCGCTGGATGGGATCGTCGAGGTCCTCCCCGGCGAGGCGCACGATGGAGGCGAGGTTCAGGTCCTGGAGCGTCGAGACCGAAGGGATGGTGCGGTGGCCCCGCGCGGCCGCGAGCAGCGACACGTAGTAGCCCACGGTCTGGTAGGCGTAGCTCCGGCACACGTTGAACACGGCGGCACGCCGCAGCTCCTGGAAGCGACGGTCGGTCAGGTAGTGGCGCGCCGCGACCACCTCCGCCCCCTCGAACGCGACCGGCCAGTGCTTCGGATTCTCTACGACGATGAGCGCTTGCACGCGTGCCTGTCAGGTGCACCGGGCGACGTGGGGCGAGCCTACGCTCGCGGGGAGATCGGGCGACGGCGCGGCTAATCTATGCGGCGTCCCGATCTCGATCCACGCACCGGAACCGCCACACGCCGGGGCTCCGCTGCGTCGCTGACTCGCGTCCGTGCCCTTGAGCGCCGACTCGTGCCCCGCGAGCATGGGGGCATGGACGCCGCCGACCTGCCCCCGCCCCCGTCCCCCGACGCCATCGAGCGGGCCCTCGAGAGCCTCTCCGGCCACATCGAGCGTACTCCGGTGCGGGCCTGGACCCCGGACGACGCCGGCGCACGACTTCCCGACTGCGATCTCCACCTGAAGCTCGAACTCTTCCAGCGCACCGGCACGTTCAAGGTGCGCGGCGCGCTCACGAACCTGCTCGGTGCGCCCGCCGAAGCGGTGGCGGGCGGGGTGACGACGGTCAGCGCGGGCAACCACGCGATCGCGGTGGCCTACGCGGCCCGCACGCTGGATACCTCCGCGCACGTCGTGATGCTCGAGTCCGCCAACCCGGGTCGCGTCGCCCGCTGCCGGAGCTACGGAGCCCGGATCGACCTCGCCCGCACGGGCGCGGAGGGGTTCGCCCGCGCCCGGGAGATCGCGAGCCGGGAGGGCCGGCTGTTCATCCACCCGTTCGAGGGGGAGGCCACGATCCTCGGGAGCGCGACCCTGGGGCTCGAGCTCATCGACCAGCTGCCGGAGCTCGATGCGGTGGTGGTGCCGGTGGGTGGTGGCGGGCTCATCGCGGGCGTGGCCGCGGCCGTCAAGACCGCGACGCCGCGCTGCGCCGTGTACGGCGTCGAGCCGGTAGGGGCCGACTCGATGTCGCGCAGCCTGGCCGCGGGCGAGCCGGTGTCGATCGACGAGGTGCGAACGGTGGCCGACAGTCTCGGAGCGCCCCACGCCGCGCCGTACGGGTTCTCGCTCGTGAGACGCTACGTGGATGACGTGGTCCGGGTGGACGACGACGCGCTGTGCCGGGCCATGCGGCTCCTGTTCGCGGACGCCAAGCTCGTCACCGAGCCCGCCTCCGCCGCGCCGCTCGCCGCCCTCGCCGGCCCCCTCCGCGAGCGCCTCGACGGGGCGCGAGTCGCGCTCTTGGTGTCGGGCTCGAACATCGATCGGGCCACATTCGCGAGCTTGCTGACCCGTGGCGAGGCCGACGGCGGGGGTACCGCGTGAGGATGCCCGCGACGTCCGGGGCGGCCGGTGGTCGGGGTGGCCGCCGCGTCGTCCGCGGATTCCGCCGCCTCGTGCGGCTCGCCGCCGCCTTCTGCGTCGCACAGCTCCCGGGCGATCCGGCGAGGGCCCAGGCGCCGCCCGGCGCCCGGGAGCTGCCGAGCGGCACCAGGGCGCTGCTCCAGGCCGTGAGCGCCGTCGACGAGCGGACCGTGTGGGCCAGCGGGCACGAGGGGGTGGTGCTCCGCTCGCTGGACGGTGGCGAGACGTGGGAGCGCCGGCCGGCCCCGGCGGGCGACTCCCTCCAATTCCGGGACGTGCACGGCTTCGATGCCGAGCGGGCCGTGATCCTGAGCGCGGGCGAGGGAGACGCCTCCCGCGTCTACCGGACCGAGGACGGCGGCGCCACGTGGACGCTGAGCTGGATGAACCCCGAGCCCGAGGGTTTCTACGACTGCCTAGACTTCTGGGACGCGCGCCGGGGCGTGCTGTACGGGGACGCCGTGGCCGGGAGACTCCGCGTCCTCCTCACCTCGGATGGTGGAGCGACGTGGGAGCGGGTCCCCGACGGACGCCTCCCGGCGGCCCTCGAGGGGGAGGGAGGCTTCGCCGCGTCCGGGACCTGCGTGACCACGGGCCCCGGCGGCCGGGCGTGGATCGCGACGGGGGCCGGCAGCCGCCCGCGCGTCCTCCGTACGGACGACTTCGGGCACCAGTGGAGCGCGACCGACGTGCCGCTCGTCACGGGACCGCAGGCCGGGGCGTTCACGATCGTGTTCCGGGACGCGAACCGGGGCATGGTGCTCGGAGGGGATCTGGGCACGCCCGCCGGGGTTACCTCCAACGTGGCCGTGACCACCGACGGCGGCGTGAGCTGGCGGACGGCCGGGGGGCCCCCTTTTGCTGGCCCGGTGTACGGGTCCGCGGCCCCGCGGCGGATCTCGTCCCTGGTGGCGGTTGGGCCGGGGGGTGTGGCCGAGCGCCGGTCGGATGGAGTCTGGCGCTTGCTCGATGGGGGCAGCTGGTGGGCGGTGGGCGCCGCGGGAGTCACCGCGTGGGCCGTGGGTCCGCGCGGCCGCGTCCTGAAGCTGTCGTGGGGGGAGTCGGCCCCCCCGTAATGTCGTACCCAACCGGTTGCCCAAGGAGGAGGCCCATGTCGCTACGCTCGTACGGAATCCTCGTGCCCGCGGTGGTCACCGCCGTCCTGCCGCTGACCGCCGGTGGCCGAGCGGCCCCGCGGGCCACGACGGCCCGACCCCCCGACGGTCCGCTCCAGGAGGCCCCCTGCAACGGTCCGGAGCATCGCCAGTTCGACTTCTGGCTGGGCGACTGGGAGGTGCGCGCCGTGGCCGACGGCCGCCTGGCCGGGACAAACGAGATCACCTCGATCCTCGACGGCTGCGTGCTCATGGAGAGCTACTCGACGCCCACCGGGTATGCCGGCCACAGCTTCAACGCGTACGACGCCTCCACCGGCCAGTGGCACCAGACATGGGTGGACAACACGGGTCTGGTGCTCAAGCTGGATGGAGGGCTCGACGGCGAGGGGCGGATGGTGCTGAGCGGTCCGGGGGTCGACCCGCGCGGGAACGAGGTCGTGAACCGCATCGTCTGGACGCCCCGCGAGGATGGGAGCGTACAGCAGACCTGGGACATGTCCCCGGACAGCGGCGCCACTTGGAGGACCGTGTTCGACGGCATGTATCGCCTGCGAGGCTGAAGGGCCGGGGCGCTGTGAGGGTCCGCGCGGTTCCGCGCCCGCCGGTCGTCCTCGCGCGGCCGGGGCCATCGAGGCCCGCGGCCACGATCACACGCGGTCGACGCCCGAGCTCATGGATCGGGCCCTGCCAGCGGGAGGGCGAGGATCCTCGGCGGAGCCACCCGCGGGTCCGCCCCGTTCGCGAACCGCGCCCACTGGCTGTTCGCCACGTAGTAGAACGTGTCCCCCGAGATCACGCCCAGGGTGGGGTCGTCGTGCAGCGGGTGTCCGGCCTCCAGCACCTCGACGCGGGTGATGGACGCTCCTCCCGGGTCGAGCGCCAGCCGAAGGACGCGGGTCGGCCGGACTCCGTTCTGGACCGCGATGAGCGATCGGCCCCGGCGGTAGAGTCCATCGATCCCGAGGAGGGTCGCCGAGTCGGGGTAGGCGAGTGCGGTCGTCGCGCCCGAAGCGAGATCGATCCTCAGGACGCCGAGTGCGTAATCGGCCAGATACGCGGCGGACCCGTCCGCGGATACGGCGACCCCCTGCGGAGAGGAGAGCGGCTCGCTCATGGGCACGGGCTCGAGCGAGCCTGAATCGGTGTGCAGTCGGTACAGCTCCGGCGCGCGACTGTCCGACACGAGCAGGTCGCCTCCGGGCACCAGGGCGAGATCTCCGAACCAGTGCTCACGACCGTCCGCGGGGGACGAGTAGGCTCCGCGCCGCTCCCCCGTCCCGAGGTCGAACGCGACGACCGCGGCGTGTCCCAGGTCGACCGAATCCGTCCCGCGCCCCTCGGCGACCGCGCTGGTCGCGGCCCACAGGAGCCCGCGAGCCGTGTCGACCACCATCCCCATCGGGCTCCACGGCGAATCGCCCGCGAAGACGGCCGGCGCAGCGCCGCGACCGGAGGGAGGGCCCTCGACCCGCACGACGCGTCGCAGATGGACGGAGCTCACGAAGAAGGCGCCGCTCGTCGGATCGCGGGTCAGGCCCTCCGGGAGAAAGCTCGAGTCCCGTACCTCGAACGCGAGGCGGCTCCGGGCCAGCGGTGCTGCGTTGCTGTCGAAGCGAGCCAGCAGGGCCGCAAAGCCCGGCGAGCCTCCGAGGGGCGCGAAGGCCGAGTCCGGGCCCACGTCCCGGGCGACCCCCATGGCGGCCAGGCGATGGAGGGCGGCCATCGCCCCGGCCTCATCGCCGCTCTGCGCGGAGGCCCGTGCCAGATGATAGAGGAGGATCGGGTGATGCGGGCGCAGTCGCGCCGCGGCGCGAATGTTCTCCAGATAGGCCGGCGGGTCCCCCCGCTCGAGCGCCTCGCCGGCCTCCCGCTCGAAGCCGCGCGACTCCTCGACGCGCGCCAGGAGCCCCTTCGTTTCCAGGTCCGTCTCCGCGGGCTCGGGGGCACGGTCGCGGCAGCCGGATGCCGCCGCGCATTGGAAGAGCAGCGCGGCGGCCATGCCGTGTCCCGGGCTACGGCGCCGGCGCATGGGCCACGTTCGCCTCGTGCGCGGCTTCCTGCAGCAGCGTCGCGAGGTCGGGATCGATATCGATGGGACCGGTGGCCGCCGGGATCCGCGGCGGGAGGTCCGTCGGGGGCAGACCGGAAAGGCGTTCGTACATTACGAGGGCTGCAGTATACGTCCCCAGCAGGCCGGGGTGGAATCCATCCGGCCCGTAGAGCGGTATGCCCGGGTCGCGCGCCCACGCTGCGCGCCACGCATCGCCCGCCGGGAACAGCACCCCGTCCACGAGGCGCGCCGCCGTCGCGTACGAGTCCGACACCCCGTCGAAGTCGAAGGGCCTCGTCGCGTCCGGCCACACCATGAACAGACCGGTGGTCGCGCCCACGCGGCGGTTCTCATCGTCGAAACGCCGGGTGTAGTCGAGGAGCGAGGGGCGGCCCTCGGTGGCCGAAGGGCCCTGCTGGAGGACGACGAGCTCCCAGCCCCCCCGGGCGATGCGAGACCTCGCGAGTCCGTACACCCAATGGTCCTGGAGGCCGAAGCCGGGATAGGCGACGACATCGAGTGCGAACCGCTCCGGACTCCCGAGCTCCAGGAGCTCACCGAGCATGGGCACGAGCCCGTTGGCGATCGTCAACGAGTTGCCGATGAACAGGATGGCGCGGGCGGCGGACGGCGGAGGTGGCCCCGTCGGGAGGGTGGACGCGCCCCCCAGACAGGCCGCGGGGACGAGCGCGAAGGCGATCGCGGCTCGCCGCGCCACCCGCCGTCCGCCGCGTGCGGGCCGCCGCGCCCGCGCCCCCGATCGCGACCCGGGACGTCCACGCCGACACCGCCCGCTCACGCCTCGCGGTGTGTGGGCTGCCGCTGGATTCATGTCTCGATGTTATCGCCGTTCCGGCTGTCGGCGACCAGCCGGAGCGATGGATCGGCGGGTCGAAGCGACGAATCGACCGCGGGGTGCGGCGAGGTTCGGCCGTCGGCGCCGCGGTCGGGCGGCATTCTCCCGAGGGCGTGGTGCGGCGACCTTGCGGGGTCGGGCGGGTCGCGGGACGTTCCGGGCGTCGGCCCGATTCAGTCTGCGGAGCCCTGGAGACGTACGTGGAACACACCCCATCGGCCCCCGCACGCATCGGCCCCCGATGGGCCTTCCGTCTCTGGCGCCTCGGATTCGCGATCCTGATCCCCGTGTGGGGGGTCGCGGTGATCGTGGCGTACGTGGGCCGCGAGGCCGCGGGTCTGTCCCGTTCCCCACTCCTCGCGCTCGAGCTCCTGATGGACTGGTCGCTGTGGGTGCTCCTCGTACCGGCCATCGTCCACCTCGTGCGCCGCTTTCCCCTCGACGCGGGCCGCTGGGTCAAGGGGATCGGGATCCACGTCGCGCTGGGAGGTGCGGTGACCCTGGTCGAGCAGCTCACCTTCTCCCTGCTCGACTGGCGGTTCATCGCGCCTCTGGTGCCCACGAGCCTGCAGAGCTTCGGGTCGGTGTTCTGGTACACGCTGTCCGCCTGGTTCCCCTATGCGCTGCTGTTCTACTTCGTGATCGCGGTGGCGACCCATGCCGTCGAGGCGACCGCCGAGTCCCGGCGGCGGGAGCTGGAGGCCGCGGAGTTGCGGGAGCATCTGACGGGCGCCCAGCTTCAGGCCCTGCGGATGCAACTGCACCCGCACTTCCTGTTCAACACGCTGAACACGGCGACGGTGCTCGTGCGGGATGGCCGGCCCCGCGAGGCGGTCGATCTCCTGACCGATCTGGGGGATCTCCTGAGTCGCTCCCTCGACAGTCTCGATCGCCCCACCATCCCGCTCCGGGACGAGCTGGCGTTCATTTCGAAGTACCTGGGAATCGAGAAGAGGCGCTTTTCGGATCGCCTCCGCGTCGACATCTCGGTAGGCGAGGGTCTGGGAGAGGTGCCCGTTCCGGCCATGATTCTGCAGCCTCTGGTGGAGAACGCCATGCGACACGGGATCGCGGCGCGCCCCGGCACCGGAACGATCGAGATCGAGGCGCGTCGGGAGGGGGAACGGATCGCCCTCTTGGTGCGGGATGACGGGCCGGGGGTCCGGGGGAGCGGGTGCCACGCCGGCCCCGACGGCCGTGGGGTCGGCCTCCGGAACACCCGGAAGCGGCTGGCGCGCGCATACGGCGGGGCCGCGAGCCTCACGTTGAGGACCCGGGACACCGGTGGGGCCGAGGCTCGGATGGAGTTGCCGCTCCGGAATCCCGGGGTGGTGCCCGCCGAGCCGGAACGCCCGGCCGCCTCCGCGGTGCCGGCGACGAGCGTGCGCTGAAGATGCGACCGATCCGCACGTTGATCGTGGACGATGAGCCCGCCGCTCGACGGGGCCTCGAGATTCTGCTGGAAGATCGGGAGGGATTCGAGATCGCGGGTCTGTGCGCCGACGGATCCGAAATGATCGCCGCTATCCGGGGCCTTCGCCCCGACCTGGTTCTCCTCGACGTCCAGATGCCGGGGATGGACGGCTTCACGGCGCTGTCGGAGGTGGCGACGGGCGCGCTCCCGCATGTCGTGTTCGTCACGGCCTACGACCGGTACGCGGTCCGCGCGTTCGAAGCACACGCCATCGACTTCCTCCTCAAGCCGGTGTCCGAAGCGCGCTTCGACGAGGCGTGTGATCGCGTGCGGACCCGGATTCGGGCGGAGCGGGAGCGGGAGTATTCGACCCGGCTCGTCGAGCTCCTGCGCCGCTTCGCCTCGAGCGTGGACGAAGAGGAGCTCCCGCGGGGGCCATCAGCGCTCCGTTTCGCGGTCCGATCGCACCGCGGCGTTTCCTTCGTGCGTGCGCGCGATCTCGTATGGGTCGCGGCGGCTGGTGACTACGTCAGACTCCACACGAAGGACGGTTCGTACCTGCTGCGCCAGACGATGGGCGCGATGGAGTCGCGGCTCGATCGGGACCGTTTCATCCGCGTGCACCGTTCGACGATCGTGAGGACCGATGCGATCGAGAAGATCCGTGCGGGGCAGAATGGCCGCTGGCGCGTTCTGCTCGCCGATGGAACGGAGCGTCCGGTGAGCCGGGGAGGCAAGAAGCGACTCGAGGAGGGGCTGGGGATTCGGCTCTGACCCGCGTCGGGCCGGGCGTCTCCCGACCGGGCGGACGGCCGGCGGTGTGTGATCCGCCCGCCGCCACGTCCGGCTCGACGATGGGTGTCGGGGAGAGTGTGCGGCGGGCGTGCTCGTGGGCCGCCCGCCGAACACGGCGCGCGGATCGCGCTAGCGGGGTCCGAGATCGTGCATGAGGAGCTCGTCGAACGCGGCCTCGATCGTCCGCAGGGCGCGGGTATCGTAGGCATACTGGATCTCGAGGGCGTCCGTGTAACGCGGAGCGACCATCGCCGGACCGCGACCACGCACACACCCCTCGAAGTTCACGTACTCGCCCGTGCAGGTCTCCCGCACGCAGCGTCCGAGGTCCCCGGAACAGCGGACGTACGCCTGACCCGCGCGGGTCTGCTCGACGGACTCGATGTCCTCGAGGTACATCTCCCAGCGAGACACGACGCCCGTCCCGTCACGCTTCTCGGCGACGAGAACCCCGTTCGATTCGACTCGAAGCTGGAACCCCCCGCCCGGGGACGGGTTCCGGGCGAGTGCCTCGTTGATCTCTCCGATCAGCTCTCCGACCGCGCGTTGCCCATGCGCCACACCCGGAAGGAAGATCAGGAGAGAGAGAGCGAGGGAGCACACGGCAGTGCCTGTCTTGGCGCGCATCGGACCTCCGGTTTCGTAAGTACCGTTTCTACATGACTCTCACCTCCGCCTCCACGTCCACCGCACTCTCGAACACCACCGGAATCGGCCCGAGACCGCAGGCCCCTCGCCCGATCCCTGCCCCCGAATCATGCAATCGCCCGGCCATCGGCTCAGACGGGACCGGGTCCTCCGAACAGGAGCCACAGGTAGGCGCCGTACACTACGAACAGCAACCCGCCCTCCCAGCGTGACAGCCGCCAGCCGGATCGCGCGAGCGGGAGGAGGAGCATTGCGACGACGATCGCCGCGGGCAGGTCCAGCCTGAGGAACGGCCCGACCGGCGCCAGCGGGCGCATGAGCGCGGAGGCGCCGAGGATTCCCAGCATGTTGAAGATGTTGGAGCCGAGGAGGTTCCCGACGGCCAGGTCGGACTCCCGCCGGAGCGTGGCCACCAGCGTGGCGGCCAGCTCCGGGAGCGAGGTGCCGCACGACACGAGCGTCAGGCCGATCACGCGCTCGGACACTCCGAGGTCGCGGGCGATCGACGTCGCGGAGTCCACCAGCCAGCGGGCTCCGTACAGCAGCACCACGAGCCCCAGCGAAGCCATGAGGATGGGCACCCAGACCGATCCACGCGCGTCCTCGGAGGCCGGGCGCGCGACGCTCCCGCCTTCCGCGCCCTCGCGGCGCACGGTGTGACGCAGCGTGTACAGGTAGCCGACCAGGCCGATCAGGAGGAAGGACCCATCCAGCCGCCCGATCGAACCGTCGAGGGCGAGCGCCGTGGTCAACACGGTGATCAGCAGGACGAACGGAATCTCGAGCCGCAGCAGTCGGAGCTGGATCTGCACCGGTCGCACGAGAGCCGTGACGGCGAGGATGACCGTGATGTTGAAGATGTTGGACCCGACGACGTTGCCCAGCGCGACGTCGGATTCCGCCCGGGCCGACGCGATGACGCTCACGAACAGCTCCGGGAACGAGGTTCCCAGCGCGACCACGGTGAGGCCGACGATGAGCGAGCTGACGCCAAGCCTGGCCGCGAGACGGATCGACCCCCGGACCAGGCCCTCGGCCCCCAGGAGCAGGAGCACGAGCCCGGCCGCCAACTCCAGGTAGAGCAGCGGACCTCCTCATCGATCGGCTCGAGACGTACGGAGCGACTCGGCCCGTCCGCGCTCAGCCGACGGCGGTGCCGGGCGCCCCACAGTGCCGCTTCGGCGGCTGCGGCTCAAGACCCGCGGGGGTCGTACGGGGGGGCGATCCCGCCCCCCGCGAGGAAACCATCTCCGGATCGGATGCGTCATAGAAGACGTGAAGCGCATTCGATCCATCTTCCGTCGGTTCCTGACCCTGCGGGCGTTGGGAGTGCTGTTCGCGGCGACCGCCGCCTTCACGCTTTCCTATGCCGCCTTCGAGGCCCGCGTAGTCCACGCCTTCGGGGCGGTGAGCGCGTCGGTCCCCACGCGGGTGTTCGCGCGGCCGATCGTTCTGCGTCCGGGAGAGCGACCCTCGGAAGTGCGCGTCCGTCGGCACCTCGAGCGGGTGGGCTATCGCCCCACCACCGACCGCGATCCCGCCATCGGCCGTTATCGACTGTCCGCGTCCGAATGGCGTATCGGGCGGCGGCCACTTCGCCTCGGCGCGTTCTTCGATCCCGGCGGACCGGTCGCCATTCGCCTCGATCGGTCGGGGCGGATCCGCGACATCCGTGACGGCGAGAGGCGCGTCCTGCCCGGCATCGCGCTGGATCCCGAGCGGATCGCCTCCTTCTACGGGCCGCGCGGCCGTGACTGGATTCCGGTCCGCCTCGAGGAAGTGCCCGCGCATCTGATCGACGCCCTCCTGGTGACCGAGGACCGACGCTTCCTGGATCACAACGGACTCGATCCGCGTCGCATCATCGGGGCGATGGTGGCCAACCTGCGCCGGGGACGTCTGGCCGAAGGGGGGAGCACCCTCACGCAGCAGCTGGCCCGCACCCTGTTTCTGAGCCCGGAGCGTCGCGTCCTCCGCAAGATCCGGGAAGCCGCGATCGCGTTCGCACTCGAGCGACGTGTTCCGAAGCGCAGGCTGCTCGAGGCGTATCTGAACCACATCTACCTGGGACAGGACGGCGGCTCCGCCATCCACGGCGTGGGGCGAGCGGCCGAGTTCTTCTTCGACAAGGACGTCTCCCGACTGAGCGTCGGCGAATCGGCCATGCTCGTCGGGATCATCCGGGGTCCGAGCCTGTACGCGCCGCACCGGCACCCCGGTCGGGCGAAGGCGCGTCGGGACCTGGTGCTCCGTCTCGTGCACGAGGCCGGCTACCTGACGGACGGGGAGCTCGAGGTCGCCCTGGCCGCGGATCTCCGGATCCACGTCCCCGAGCACGGGGCGGCCGGGAGTCGGTGGTACGTGGACCACGTGCGCGCTGAGTTGTCGGCCATGCCCGGGGCGCGTGGTGCCACGGGGCTCACGGTGATCTCCACCCTCGAGCCCGATCTGCAGCGCATCGCGGAGCGTGCGGTGACCGCCGAGATCGAGCGTCTGGAGCGCCTGCGGCCCCGGCTCGCGCGTCAGGCCGCTCCCCTCCAGGCCGCGCTGGTGGCGGTCGATCCGTGGACCGGTGAGATCGTGGCCATGGTGGGCGGGCGATCGTACACCAGCTCGCAGTTCAATCGTGCCACCACGGCACACCGCCAGCCCGGGAGCGCGTTCAAGCCGATCGTGGCCCTCGCGGCGCTCACGGGGGACGTGGACCATCGCTACACGCTGGCCTCGCCCCTCGCCGACGAGCCTCTGCGGGTCGAGACGCCCGGGGGCGTGTGGAGCCCATCGAACGCGGATGCCGAGTTCCTCGGGCCGGTGACGCTACGACGAGCGCTGGAGGCGTCGCGCAACGTCCCGTTCGCCCGCCTCGGTCTCGCGATCGGCCCGCAACGCATCGTGGACGCGGCTCGCCGGCTCGGCATCCAGAGCCGGCTCGTCCCCGTACCGGCGCTGGCGCTCGGTGCCTCGGAGGTCTCTCTGCTCGAGTTGACCTCCGCGTACGCGGTGCTGGCGGCGGAGGGCGAGCGCACGCCGCCGCACGCCATTCGCACCGTGCTCGGCCGCGATGGCGGGCGGGCGGGTGACCCGGAGGCCAACCCGACGACGCGGGCGTTCACTCCGGCCGAGACATACCTGCTCACATCCGCGTTGCGGGGCGTCGTGGATGAAGGGACCGGCACCGCGGTGCGCGATCTGGGCTATCGCGGACCGGTGGCCGCCAAGTCCGGCACGACCAACGGGTCCCGGGACGCGTGGTTCGTGGGGTACACCCCCGAGCTCGCCGTCGGCGTGTGGGTTGGATTCGACGACGGGACGCCCCTCGGTCTGAGTGGATCGCAGGCGGCGTTGCCGATCTTCACGAGCTTCCTGCGCGAGGCGCTGGGGCCCGACGGACAGTCCGACTTCCGCTTCCCGGACGGCGTGCAATGGGTGGACGTGCCTCGAGATGCCGATGCGCGGCGCGGGTGGCGGTGCGACGGAGATCCGGAGTTGTTCCTCGTCGGAACCGAGCCGCGGGACGCGTGCCGGGGAGGATTCCTCGATCGCCGCGGGCGAGACTCCGATGTGCTCGAGGACGCCGCACGCTGGCTTCGCGAGGGGGCACGCCGGCTGCGTCGCCCGGTGCGGATCGAGAGCGGCGGCGGACATCGCTGACCGGGCTCCCCGGATCCGGTGCCCCGACTTCCGCCCCTCGGGCCGCGTCACGCCGGAGGGGCGGCCAGACCGGGCTCCCAGGGCCCTCTAGCGTTCGACCGGGACGTTCACCAGCGAGCCGTACTCGGTCCAGGAACCGTCGTAGTTCCGCACGTTCCCGTGCCCCAGCAGCTCACGGAGCACGAACCAGGTGTGGCTCGAGCGCTCTCCGATTCGGCAGTAGGGGATGATCTCGCTCGCCTGGAGGACCTCCGCGTACAACTCGCGGAGCTCGTCCGGGGAGCGGAACGTCCCATCCTCGTTGGCCGCCTTCGACCACGGGATGTTGAACGCGCCCGGGATGTGGCCGCCCACGTAGGGCTGCTCCTGGGGCAGGTGGTCGGGTGCGAGCTTCTCGCCGGTGTATTCCTCGGGGGATCGTACGTCGACGAAGCCTGCGCTGCCCACCGACGCGATCACGCGGTCGCGAACCGCCCGCAGGTCCGGGTGCTCCGGCCCCGGATCGGACCGCGCCGCGCGCTCCACGGTCGGGACGTCCGTGGCCAGCGGTCTCCCCTCCAGCTCCCACTTCTTGCGACCGCCGTCCAGGAGCCGCACGCGGTCGAACCCGCGGTACTTCAGGAGCCAATAGGCGTAGGCGGCGAACCAGTTGTTGTTGCCGCCGTACAGGATGACCGTCGTGTCGTCTCCCGCGCCCGCGCGCTCGAGCAGCTCCTTGAGCTCGGCCTGCCCGACGTAGTCCCGACGGAGTCCGTGGTGCAGGTCCTTCTTCCAGTTCCAGGCGACGGCGCCCGGGATATGTCCGCCGGCGTAGGCCGTCGCGTCCTCATCGACCTCCACCGGCCGAACAGACGCATCGTCCAGGTGTTGGGCCAGCCATTCCGTGGACACGAGCGAGTCGGGATTTGCATACGACATGCGGCGCTCCTGCGTGTTCGCGCGCCCGTGGGGGCGCGGAGGGAATCGAGTCGATCGGGGCTCCGGGTGTCGTCCCGATGGTCACAGACGATCACGAATCGTTGTACGCGTACCACACCGAACGGGTTCCCGGTTAGCCCGGATGTCGAGCCCCTCGGATCGTCATGTGCTCATAAATCGTTTCGAAAAAATGACTTACATGGCATCGTATCTCGAGCGAGTCGGCGGGTTCTACCGGGGTACACTCCTTTCATATCAGGAATGCTTGCCTGCACAGACACTCAAAGGTCCTGACCCAGTCGGGAACCAACAGGAGGCACTCTATCATGCGCGACTTCCTCAAGCAGTTGTGGACCGACGAGACCGGTCAGGACGCCACCGAGTACGTCCTGCTCGTCGTCCTGATCGCCCTCGCGATCACCGCCGGGATGACGGTGCTCGCCACGGGGATCAACGGCGCGTTCAGCAACGCCAGCAACACGCTGAACTCGCAGACCACCGCTTCCTGAGGCGGGTTGGACGAGGAGTCGCGGGCGGGCGCACTCACGCGCGTCCGGCCCGGCCCTCCGTCCAACAAGAGACGTAGCTCCTCGCGAGGACGGGTGTGGCCTGCCGGCCGCACCCTCTCCTCATCCCCGGCTCCTGCCTCGCCGGGCCCGATGTGACGCGCGTCCGCTACGACACGGCGGTGTAGTGTCCGTGGATGCATAGCCAGCGGCCGTTCTCGCGCACGAAGATGCGCGTCGACTTGCCGCGGCTGGTGAAACGCTCGCCGTCGACCCACCCCGAGTCGGTCCAGTAGTAGGTGATCCAGGCGACGTCGCCGTGCACGGTCACCGACGGCTGGTGCATCTCGGTGTGCACGTCGCGGGCGCGACCGAGGTAGTCGGCCAGCGTACGCACCTCGAGCGCCTTGCCCTCGGCGAGATATGCGTCGTTTTCTCCGAACTGCGTGAAGGCGGGATGCACGTGGCGTGCGTACGCTTCCAGGTCGCCCGCCTCGATCGCCGCCCACATCGCCTCGAGCGTGTCGATCACCTCCTGCTCGGGCGTCTGGGCGGGAAGCGGCGCCGCGTGGGCGAGCGCGAGGACGCACAGCGCGATGGCTCCAAGGTCGGATCCCATGGTCGTCTCCTCGAGGTGGTGGCGAGCGGGGGGGGGCGCGACCCGGTCGTCGCTCCTTGCGGGGGCGAAATCGGGGGTCCAGCTTCGTTCGGCGCAAGGAGCACGCACCGTCACCACACCCACGGCCCCGGGGACACCATGGTCGACACCGATTCGAACGAAGAAACGTTCTCGATGGACGACCTCGAGAAGGACCTGAAGCGGTCCCGCGGCGCCCGACGGCTCCCGTGGTTCGCAGCGGGACTCGTGCTGGGGGTGGCGGGGACGATCCTCGTGCCGCGCTTTTTGGGCCCCTATCTCCCCGGGGTATTCAGTGGCCGGGGAGAGGCCCTGTCCGGGCCCGTACTCGCCGAGGAGCGGGATGGCGATCGGCTGCTGCTCACGATCGAGACGGCGCCCGGCGCCCTGATCGCCAGCTTCTCGCACCGGGTGACCGAGATCGCCCAGCTCGTGGAACCGGGCGACACGGTCACGATCTCCGCGCGGGACTACGACCCATTCATCGAGGACCCCGACTTCGAAGGCGTGAAGAAGGCCCGCCGGACGGTGGAGGGGGGCGGCCCGGGCGCCGTACGCACCGCTCCGGGCGGAGCCGCGGACACCACGGACGCCGCGACCACGGACAGCACGCCCGCCGTGGGCGCGGACACCTCCGCTACCGTCGACACGGCGGGGGTGGCCGGGTCCGGCGCGCCGACGAGCGCGATCCCCGATTCGACCGTCCCGGACAGCGGGGCGCTGTATGGGACGTCTAGCGGTGGCTGCTGTACACCGAGCTCGAGGCCGCGTCGAAGATCATGACGTCGTAGGGATCCACCCGGTCCCCCACCTCCATCCCCGGCGCGCCCACCGGCATTCCCGGTACGGCGAGACCGCGCGCCGCAGGCTTCTCCTCGAGAAAGCGCACCATGTCCTCCACGGGGACATGTCCTTCGAACACGTAATCCCCCACGGTCGCCGTGTGGCAGGACTGGAGAGCCGGAGGTACTCCGACTTCGGCCTTCACCGCGGCGAGCGCGTCGGTGTCCTCCACCTCCACCGTGAAGCCGGCGCTTCGCAGGTGCTCCACCCAGCTGGCGCAGCAGCCGCAGCTCGGCGACTTGTAGACGTGTACGACCGCGTTCGCGAGCTCCCCCGAGACGAGCGTCGCCTGCATCCCCTCCGTTCGCCCCTGCTCCGCGTCTGCGGCGCAGCCGAGCGCGATGACTGCGGCCAAGCTGGCGCCCAGGCTCCACCTCGTGCGCGACATGCTTCCTCCTCCCTCGGTCGACTCTCGGACGGTCCGACGGCCGGAATCTACGCGGCGCCCTCGCCGGCTGACACCCGGACGGGCGTGGCGGGAACGGGTGGCGCTCGAGGGACGGGCACCCGACACTGACCGTCTGCCGCTGGCTCGCTGACGCGGAGGAGGCATGGAGATCCTGGGATTCGATCTTGGGGCGATCGACGTCGCGAGGCTGTGGCGTGGCGCGCGGGATTTCGTGGCGCCACGATTGCTGCCGACCGTCGGCGTCGTGCTCCTGGCCGCCATCGTGTTCTACGTCGCGCGCTGGTCCCTGGGGAAGATCGAGACCCGACTGGCGCGGCGGACGAGCACGCAGCTCGACGATCATCTCGTCCGTCTGGTGCGACGCACCCTCCAGCTGTCGGCCCTCGCGTGGGCGGTCTGGCGCGTGCTCGGGCTGTGGTCGGCGCCGCGGGCCGCCGCGGTCGTCGAGGCACTGTGGCTCGGGGCGCTGGCGATCCCGCTCGCCAGCTTCATCGGCGACCTCCTCGAGGTCGTGGAGCACCGCGTCGTGCACCACACGGAGACCACGCTCGACGATACGGCGCTCCCGCTGCTCAACAGGATCGTGCGGTTCGGCATCGTGGCCGTCGGCGGGATCTTCGCGCTCGATCGGCTGGGGCTGAACGTCGCCCCGCTGCTGGCCGGAGCCGGTGTCCTCGGTCTCGCCCTGTCGCTCGCCGCCAAGGACACGCTGTCCAACCTGATCGCCGGTGTCCTCCTGATCCTCGACCGGCCGTTCCAGGTAGGGGACCGGATCGAGCTGTGGAGCGCGCCGAACGAGACGGGGACGTGGGGGGACGTGATCGAGATCGGCCTGCGCGCCACCAAGATCTGCAACCCGGACAACCTGGTCATCGTCGTCCCCAACAACGAGATCATGCGGCGTGACATCGTGAACTACACGGCCTCCGGGGACCACATGCGGCTGCGCATCCCGTTCGCCGTCGAGTACGAGTCGGATCTGGAGGCGGCGAAACGGGCGATCCGCGAGGTGGCGGCGGCCACCGCCGGGGTGAAGCCGGAGCCCCCACCGGTGGTCATCGTGCGGGGCTTCGGTCCGTCCGAAGTGAACCTCGAGCTGCGCGTGTGGATAGAACAGGCACGGGAGCGGCGGGCGATCGCGGATCACATCACCGAGCGCGTGATGGGCGCCTTCGCAGAGGGCGGGATTCGAATTCCATATCCGAGACGGGAGATCTACGTGCGAGAGATGGAACCTGCGCCCGGGAGAATCGCAGGTGCGCCGCGCGCGCCCGACGGCGCGCCGGGGAGACCCGAATGATCGAGGAGCCGCGATGCGCGCGCGGCTGACGCTCTGGGTCGCGGTCGCGACGGCGTGGGCGCCCCCGGGCGCCGCGCAGCAGCCCGATGTGTTCGTCGGGCGGACGGCCGAGCTGTACCTCCACGGCACCGTCATCGACGGACGGGGAGGCCCCCCCCGCCCGCAGACCGCGATCCTCGTGTGGGACGGCCGCATCCAGGCCATCGGCGCAGGCGACCAGATGGTGATCCCCCAGGGCACCGCCGTGGTCGACCTGTCGGGCGCCGTCGTGGTGCCGGGCTACCTGGATGCGTACGCGTCGGTCGAGGATTCGGCCACGCTCGCGGGGAGTCTGGCGGCCGGGATCATGGGGGTGCGCGAAGCGGCGACACCGCTCGCCCGCTTCGAGCGGAACGGGCGTTCCGTGGACGCGGCGAGCCCCGCACCGAGCGTGTTCATCGGCGGGCCCGTACTGGATTCGGGACCGGGCGCGCCGGGTCTGGCGCTGTCGAGCGAGGACGAGGTGGACGCGGCCGTCCGGCGGATCGTCGAGGAGGAGGGGGCGAGGTTCGTCTCGATCTCCGGTGAGGTGCCGGCCGAGTGGATCCCGCGCATCGCGCGCGACGCGCGACGGCTCGATGCAGCGGTGTGGGCCAACCCCCGGGCGCGCGGGTGGCTCCTCGCGCTGCGCGCCGGCGTCGATGTGTCGAGCGGCCTGATCTCTGGCGATCCGGAGATGCTGCCGGAGGGCGCCCGCGCGATGTATTCCGGGCAGCTCGACAGGGCCGAAGCGCCCGAGATCGCGACCTGGCTGGCGGCGCTCGACCCGTCCGGGCCGGAGGTCGAGCGCGCCATCACGGCGCTCCTGTCTCGGGACGCGGCCGTCATCCCGCTGCTCGCCAGCGCCGCGGGAGCGCCGGGCAGCGGAGTATCGTGGTCGACGGCCGAGGAGCTCGTCCGCCGACTGCACGCCCAGGGCGTCCGCCTGCTGGTGGGTTCCGGCCCGACCGGGAGCGCTGACCGGTTCCACGACGAGCTCGAGCGGCTCGCCGCGGCCGGGATCCCCGCCGTGGATGTGCTCGCCATGGCCACGCGAAACGTGGCGGCGGCGCTCGGCGTGCTCCACGACCGCGGCACCCTGGAGATCGGCAAGCGGGCCGATTTCGTCGTCCTCGCAGCGGATCCCGTGGCGGACATCCGGAACGCGCGCCGCGTCGATTTCCTCGTGGTGGGCGGCGATCCATGGCGACCGCGTGCCAAGGGAGGCTTCGAGCGGCTTCGATTCAAGCCCGGCGGTCCCGCTTCTCCGACGCCGCGGTCCGGCTCACCCGGTGGCGCCGGCTCGGAGCGTCGCTGACGTCGGGAGCCCGCGCGTTCCGATCGTCGTGCCGGGCTATGGCGACCCGGTCCCGGCCGACACGACGACCGCTTCGTGCGCGCTCCCCGCTCCCGGCCGCGTCGGACAGTGCTCGTCGCGTCTTCGCGTGAGGTCCGCGACGACGGCGGCCTTGAATCCCTCGCGCCCGTACCGCTCCAGCAGTCGGGATCGGTAGGCCGGGATGTCGAGGATCTCGGCCCGCAGGCGAACCCGGCGGAACAGCCGGGGCCATCGATCCCCGGGGGCATGCACGTGATGAAGCCCCTGGCTGTATCCGAGAAGCAGCCGCCCGTCCGGCACGCCGAGCAGGATATCCGCGATCCCGCCCCGGATGGTCATCGGATTGCCCTGCGCGTCGAGCCCGGTGCGCCGCTTCATGCGTCCTTCGGGCAGGATCACGATGAGCGCGCGAGGGTCCTCGATGCAGCGCAGGAACTCCGCCCACGTGTGATCGCGTTCGCGGGTGATGGGGACCACCTGGTGGGCGACGAAGCGGAAGAAGCGGCCCACCAGGGGGCGGTTCGCCGTCTTGTCCGCGATCGGCGCGACGCCATGGGCGGCTATCTGCCCCAGTAGCCGGTTCGGGGCGAGGGCCGCGAACACGGGCTCGAACAGACTCGTATGGTTGAGCAGCGCGAGGACGCGGAGGTCCGACCACGGGTCCGGATCGTCGGCGATCCATTCCAGACGAACCCGGAACGACGCCCGGCTCGCGAGCTTTACCGCGAGCAGGAGCAGGAACACCACGAAGCTCCGCATGGGGTGGGAGTCTGACCTCCGCCGCGACCGGCGGTCAAGTCATGGAATCCGGTGGCATCACGGCCCCTGTCGTCACATCTTCGAGCTTCGGACGAGGCGGTCGATCGTGGACTGCGTCACTCTTCCTGCCCCTCCGCTCGATCGAGCGTCACGGGTGGAGTCGAACCGAGCGGAGCGTTCATGTCGATGTCGGCCCTGATTCCCGCCGCCGTGCAGCCGGTGCCCGTCCTCCCCATCGACGTCACCGGGATCGTGGCGGTCATCATGGGAATCATGGTGATCCTGATCCCGGTCGCGGGGATCACGGCGCGCTTCGCGCTCAAGCCGATCGCCGAGGCGGTGGCACGCATGCGGGAGGCCCAGGGAGCCAACCGCGAGCTTCAGCTCGTCGAGCAGCGTCTCGCCCTCATGGAGCAGCAGCTCCAGAACCTCGAGACGGATGTGCGCAGGATCGAGGACAAGACCGAATTCGATCGCCAGCTGAGCGCGGGGAAGGAATGATGTCGGAGCGGGACGGGGAGCTCGTGACGCGTTCGAGGCCCAACGACGGAACGGGTGGCAACGGTGCCGCCGATGGGTACAACGCGGGGTACGCCGAGCATCTGTACGAGAGGCGCCTGCGGGACCGCGGATTGATCCCACCCTCGTTGGCGGACTGGCCCGCGGAGCGCATCGCGCCCGCGGCCAGCGCGCGACTCGCGCCCCCGCCGCCGTCGGTGACCGAGGTCGTGATGGCCGAAGACCTGCGTCTGGCGGCGATCGCCGGCGCGCTGGTGGAGGCCTACCGCGCGTACGGCCATCTGGGTGCCGATCTCGATCCGCTGGGTTCCACGCCGCCCCGTCACCCGCTGCTGTCGCCGGAGTTCCACGGCGTGCAGCGCGCCGAGCTCGCCCATATCCCCGCCTCGGCCGTTCAGCTCGAGCGCCTGGGGACGACGGTCGCGGAGGTGCTCGACAGGCTGGAGACCATCTACTGCGGTCGCATCGGCTACGAGCTCGACCAACTCGAGAACCCGGCGCAGCGGGATTGGCTCGTCGACTACATCGAGACCGGCCGCCACCGCGAGCCGCTTGAGCCGGAGCGGGCGTTGCGCGTGCTCGAGCGGCTCACGCGCGTCGAGGGGCTCGAGCGCTTCCTGCACCGCTCGTATTTGGGCAAGAAGCGGTTCTCCATCGAGGGGCTGGACATGATGGTGCCCATGCTGATGGAGATCCTCGGCGGCTCGGGTCGGCGTGGCGCGCGCCACGTGTATCTGGGGATGGCGCACCGCGGTCGTCTCAACGTGCTGGCCCACATCATCGGCCTGTCGTACGAGTCGATCGTGGCGGAGTTCGAGGAGCAGATCTCGCGTGGCATCCAGACGGCGCTCCCGGAGCTCGGATCGGGCGACGTCAAGTATCACGTGGGTGGGCGAGGGCGCGTATCCGCCGAGGAGGTGGACCTCGACATCCACCTCGCGCCCAACCCCAGCCACCTGGAGCACGTCGATCCGGTCGTGCTCGGCATGGCCCGCGCGGCCCGCTTCCTCGACGAATCGGGAAACGCGGCCTGCGTGCTGCCGATCCTCATCCACGGCGACGCGTCGTTCGCGGGGCAGGGCGTGGTCGCCGAGACGCTCAACCTGTGCCGTCTCGAGTCCTACGAGACGGGCGGCACGATCCATCTGATCGCGAACAACCAGCTCGGGTTCACCACCGTGCCCGGCGACGGGCGCTCGACGCGATACGCCAGCGATCTGGCGCTCGGCTTCCGACTCCCGATCGTGCACGTCAACGCGGATGATCCGGAGGCGTGCCTCGCCGCGGCGCGCCTGGCGGTCGACTACCGGTTCGAGTTCGGCGAGGACCTGGTGATCGACCTGGTCGGCTATCGGCGCTACGGGCACAACGAGGCCGATGAGCCGGGGTACACGCAGCCCCTCATGTACGAGATGATCGCCGATCACCCCACCGTCAGGGAGCAGTGGGCCGCCACGCTCCTCGAGCGCGGCGTGCTCGACGAGACGGCCGTCGAGCGGCTGGTTGACGACGTCGACGAGCGTCTGGCTGCGGCGCGCGAAGCCCTCGCCCGCGCCCCCGAGGACGACTCCGGGGACGAGCCCGCGGACGGCGATCTGCGCTGGCTCACCGAGCCCGCCGACGAGCCCGTCCCCACCGCCGTCGAGGAGCCGACGCTGCGCACGATCAACGAGCGGCTCCACACGTGGCCCGAAGGCTTCACGCTGTTCCACAAGCTGGGGCGGCAGCTGGAGAAGCGGCGTAGGCTGCTGGACGACGCCATCGACTGGGCGCACGCCGAGGCCCTGTCGATGGGATCGCTGCTCGTGGAAGGCGTCCCGATCCGGTTCACGGGCGAGGACACCGAGCGGGGCACCTTCAGCCAGCGCCACCTGGTCCTGCACGACTCCGAGGACGGACGGACCTTCGTGCCGCTCGAGCATGTGGGGGAGGGGCAGGGGGCGTTCGAGATCGCCAACAGCCCGCTGTCGGAGATCGCCACGCTCGGCTTCGAGTACGGCTTCTCGACGGTGGCCCACGATGCCCTCGTGGTGTGGGAGGCGCAGTTCGGCGACTTCGTCAACGTCGGTCAGCCCATCATCGACCAGTTCATCGTGGCGGGCCGCTCCAAGTGGGGTCAGGAGTCACGTCTCGTCCTCCTCCTCCCGCACGGGTACGAGGGACAGGGTCCGGAGCACTCGAGCGCACGCCTCGAGCGCTTCCTGCAGCTCGCGGCCGAGAACAACATCCGCGTGGCCAACTGTTCGACGCCCGCGCAGTACTTCCACCTGCTCCGGCTCCAGGCCCTGGCGCGCGCGCGGCGGCCCCTGATCGTGATGACGCCCAAGAGCCTGCTTCGACACCCGGCGGCGCGCTCGAGGCTGTCCGAACTGGCGTCGGGTGCCTTTCAGCCCGTGATCCAGGACACGGACACCGTGTCGCGGGCCGACACGGTCGACCGCATTCTCCTGTGCAGCGGGAAGGTGTACTACGATCTGAGCGGGGCGCGCCCCGAGTGGGACGGCATCGCCATCATCAGGCTGGAGCGGCTGTATCCGTTCCCGGAGCCCGAGTTGCGCGACGCCCTGGCGCCGTACCCGTCGAGCGCGGAGGTGGTGTGGGTGCAGGAGGAGCCCGCCAACATGGGGGCATGGACGTCCGTGCGCCCCCGAATCCGCGCAGTCAACGGACGCGAGCCGCTCTACGTGGGACGATCGGAACGGGCCAGCCCCGCCGAGGGATACGCCGGGAAGCACGCGCGGCGTCAGAAGGCGCTGGTCGAGTCGGCCCTTCGTCTGTAGGCCTCCGCCCGCTGGCGGAGGGATCCACCGGGGTCAGCGGATGCGCTGCTCGATCGTCCGCTTCATGTCGGAGAGCTCGGAGACCACCTTCTGGTGGAAGTCCCCCAGCGCCTGGGACGCGTTCTCCGTCGAGGACTCGCTGAACTCCTCGAGCTTCTCCTTGGCTCCGTCGTACTTCCGCTCCAGCCGGTCGATCATCGCCATGATCTGGACCTTGCGACCCGCACGCGCCGCACGGAGCTCTTCCCTCAGCTCCTCGGCCCGCTCGCGGTATTTCTCGACGGTGGCTTGCGTGCGCTCGACCAGCTGGTCGAAATCTTCGGAGATTTCCATCCCTTCTCGCTTCCCCGGGGAACGTTCAGGACCGTGACACCGGTGTCGACGGTTCGTGACGTGGACGGAGCATCATCGACGCACCGCCAGCGTTCAAGATGAACGACGGCCGCGGGTGGCGCACCCCCCCGGGGTGTTCGGATGCCGCCGGCGCCCTGTCTCCAGGTCGGCCCAAGACACGATGGGGTAGCGGCTTCCGCCGCCCGCCGCCGTTGCGCGTCAGGGGCCCTGGCCGGCGCTCCCGACGGCGATCGTCTCGCGGATCGGCACTTTGGGGAAGGTGGTGATGTAGGCGGCGTAGCACAGGCCGAACGCGCCGAGGAACCCGAGCGAGATCATGATCTCCGGCAGTCCCAGCGGGGCGCTCGGGCCGTCCCACACGGACGGAACGACCATGTTGTAGCGCTCGACCCAGAAGCCGGCGAGGATCACCACGCCGACGAACGCGAGCCAGCGGGGACTCATCTTCGGCTTGCGCCCGAGGAGGAAGAGAAACGGGAGCGCGAAGATGAGGACCATCTGGAGCCAGTAGAGGTTGCGGAACGGCGCCGTGGTTCGCGGCCCGAAGTAGTTCACTTCGCGCGGCAGGTTCCCGTACCAGATGATGAGGAACTGCGAGAACCACAGGTAGGTCCAGAACACCACGAACGCGAACGTCAGCTTGCCGAGATCGTGGAACTGATAGCTGTCCCACAACGGGACGCCGTAGCGGTCCCGGTAATACCTCGCCACGATCGCGACGACCGCGAGCAGCCCCAGCCAGCCCCCCACGAAGTAGTACGGGCCCCAGATCACGCTCACGAAGCCCGGCGTGAGCGACATCCCGAAGTCGAAGGCGACGATCGACAGCACGAATGCCCAGGCGAGGATGAGCGGGGGAGAGATGCGGCCCAGCCGTCGCCGGCAGCGCTCCACCTCCGCCTCGTCGCCGCGCCACCCACGGGCGAAGAACGAAGAAAAGGCCCTCCGCCAGCCCGTGTGCCGCGCCGCCATCAGTGGGGCGTCGGCACGGATCGAGTACCAGAGGAAGAGAAAGGCTCCCGCGTACAGGAGTGCCAGCAGGATGCCGTCGCGCACGAACACGCCGCGGAGCGTGAGCCACGTGCGGTTGATGTGCTCGGCCTCCACGGGCCCGATCCACGGGAAGATGTGCTCTGCCCCGAAGCGGAGGATGAAGAACACGATGAGGGACACAGGGAGGAACGCTCCGGCCGCCTCGGCGAGCCGACGGAATCCCTTGCCCCAGTGACCCTTGGCGGCCTGCAGGACGGCGCCGAACACCACGCCGCCCATGGCCACGCCGGTCCACAGGAGGAAGTTCATCCACACGCTCATCCAGGCCCGGCGGGGGTCGTCGCCCACCGTGAGCGCGAACCCCGCCACGCCGAGCGCGATCGCCGCCAGCCACACGAGCAGCCAGGCCGAGGGGATGCGCGTCCCCATCGTGGCCAGCGCCTGCTCGGTGGTGAGCGTCGTGGACCGCCGGCTCATCGATCGCCTCCCGGGGCGGCGGCCGTACGGCCGGCCGGCGCGTTGCCGGCCTGCCGCTGCAGCTCGCGCACCCAGCCCACGATGTACCAGCGCTCGGCGGCCGGGATGCGCTTGTAGGAAGGCATCAGACCCCGGCCGTTGGTGATCATCCCCCAGATGTAGCCGTCCGAGAAGGCGGCGGTGCGCTGGCTCCGGATCTCGAGGAGCGGGAGCGGCGGGATTCGATTCGGGCCTACGACGCTGCCGTCGCCGGCGCCCTCCGCCCCGTGGCACACCACGCAGAACGTCTGATACAGCTCCTGACCGTGGGCGAGCTCGGCCGCCGTGCCGGCCAGGGGGCTCGAGAGCGCGGTGTCGGCCTCCAGCAGGCCGTACGTCCGCTGCCCATCGATCGGCATGGTGCCGGGCACGACCGCCCGCGGCGCCGCCTCCTCGAACGCCTCGACCGACGGCTGCGTGGCCATGGTGGAGAAGAAGGGCACGTACTTGATCTGATCGTCGCAGGCGGAGAGCGCGCCCGCCGCCAGGGCGATCAGGAGGGCGCGCCGGGCGGTCATTCGTGCACCTCGATGTCCACCGCCGCGGTGGCCCGAACGAGCGTCTCGGCGTCGGCGCGCCGGTCGCCGGAGGCGGGCACGAACACGCCCCAGCGGTCCACCGAGAACGAGGTCCGATAGTGGGGCGACAGGTGGATGACGGGTCGCCGGATGTGAACCAGCAACGCGACCATCCCGAAGATGCCCGCGAGCAGGACCGTGAGCTCGAACATGAACACGACGAACGGGGGGAGCGATACGAGCGGCTTCCCCTGCGTCACGAGGGGATAGCCGAGCGACGTGCCGGAGGTGAGCAGGATACCCGTCGTGCACCCCGTGATGCCGCCGATCAGCGTCCACAGTCCCATCGGCGAGGAGTGGATGTCCATCGCTTCCTCGAGCTCGGGCGCCGGCACGGGCGAGAACACCTCGAGATCCCGGTGTCCCGCCTCCCGCAGACGCTCGATCGCCTCGATCGTCCCGTCGAGCGTGTCGTACTGCGCCAGGACGCCGCTCATCGGCCCTCGCTCCGCATCCGTTCCGTCCGTCCGCCCGCGTCGCTAGTCGTGCCGGGCATTACCGTGCTCGTGCGCCAGATGCTCCTTCACCTCCGCGATCGAGATCACCGGAAGCGTCCTCGAGAACAACAGGAACCAGAAGAAGAACCAGCAGAAACTCCCGGCCAGGATGGTGATCTCCACCCAGCTCGGCTTGTACAGCCCCCATGCCCCCGGCTCGTACTCGTGGGCCAGCGAGGTCACGAAGATCACGAAGCGCTCGTACCACATCCCGATGTTGACGAAGATCGAGATCGCGAACAGCGCCTTGAGGCTCGTGCGGATCTTCTTCATCCACAGCGCCTGCGGGATGATCACGTTGCACGTCGCCATGACCCAGAACGGCAGGGCGTACGCCCCCAGGGCCCTCCAGCGGAAGCTCTCCATCTCGATCGGGTCGGCCGAGTACCACGCGAGGAAGAGCTCGGTCGCGTATGCGTAGCCGACGATGAGCGACGTGAGGAGGATCAGCTTCGCCATGTTCTCGAAGTGGTGCTCCGTGACATACGCCTCGAGACCGAACGCCCAGCGGAGGGGGATCATGAGCGTGACGACCATGGCCACGCCGCTGAAGATGGCGCCCGCAACGAAGTAGGGTGCGAAGATCGTCGAGTGCCACCCCGGGACGATCGAGAGCGCGAAGTCCCACGACACGACGCTGTGCACCGACAGCACCAGCGGCGTCGCGATCCCCGCCATGTACAGGTACAGCCGGCGGTAGTGACGCCATTCGCGCACCGAGCCCTGCCAGCCGAGCGACAACGCGCCATAGATCTTGTGGCGCAGACCCGAGACCTTGTCGCGCAGCACGGCCATGTCGGGGATCAGCCCGGTGTACCAGAACAGGAGGCTGATCGTGAAGTACGTCCCGACCGCGAACACGTCCATCACGAGCGGCGATCGGAAGTCCGGCCAGATCTGCCGCTGCGAGGGGTAGGGCATCAGATAGTAGAAGTACCACACGCGACCGAGGTGGACGAGCGGGAACAGCCCCGCCGTCATCACGGCGAAGATGGTCATCGCCTCGGCGGTGCGGTTGATCGTCGTGCGCCACCCCGAGCGGAACAGGTACAGGATGGCGGAGATCAGCGTGCCGGAGTGCGCGATCCCGACCCAGAACACGAAGTTCGTGATGTACACGCCCCACATCACCGGGTGGGTGATGCCGGCCACGCCCATGCCCCGCGCGATCTGGTAGAACCAGGCCGCGGCCGCCGCCCCGATCCCGACCACGGTGACCAGCAACACCACCCAGAAGCGGGTCTCCGGCTTCTGGATCGGCCGGGTGATGTCGCGGTTGGCATCCGCCAGCGTCGGGTGCACGCGGCCGGCATCCAACTCGGCGGTGGCCATCAGCGGCCTCCCTCCGGCTCACCGGTGGCGAACGTCCCGGCCTCTCCCTCGGCCCCGTATCCGGCGTGTACCGGGCTGGCGTGCGTGACGTCCTCGAGGTAGGTGATCGCCGGGCGGACGCCCAGCTCGTCGAGCGCGTGGTAGCCGCGCGCGCCCTTCGCCTTGCGCGACACGGCGCTCTCCGGATCCTTGAGGTTGCCGAACGTGATCGCCTGCGTCGGGCACCCCTGCGAGCACGCCGTCTGGATCTCGCCATCCCGTACCAGACGGCCCTCGTCCTTCGCGTCGAGCTTCGCCCGGTTGATGCGCTGCACGCAGAACGTGCACTTGTCCATCACGCCCTTCTCGCGGACGGTGACATCCGGGTTGAGCTGCAGGTTGAGCGGGTACGGATATTCGTAGGTGAACCAGTTGAAGCGTCGGACCTTGTACGGGCAGTTGTTCGAGCAGTAGCGAGTCCCGACGCAGCGGTTGTAGACCTGGACGTTGAGGCCCTCGGGGTTGTGATACGTCGCGTACACCGGGCACACCGGCTCGCAGGGTGCGTCGCCGCAGTGCTGACACAGCATGGGCTGGTGCACGGTCTGGAATCCGCCGTCCTCGGTCTCCTCCTCGAAGGCCTCGACCCGGAGCCAGGACATCTCGCGACCCTGCGCGACGATCGCTTCACCCACCGTGGGGAGGTTGTTCTCGGCGTAGCACGCCGTGACACACGCCCCGCAGCCCGTACACGCGTTGAGGTCGATCACCATGCCCCAGCGGTAGGGGCTGTCGGGATCCGAATCCCACGCGGCCTCGACCATGGCCGTGAGGTCGACCTCGTGCGCCTCGTTGGCCTCGAGCGCCTCCTCGACGTTCACGATCCCGGCGATCTCCCGGTCGTGATCCGTGGAGCTCCCCTGCGTCGTCACCAGCCGTCCGCGCTCGCCGGTGGCCGACACGCTCACCTGGGTCCCCGCGTAGGCCATCACCCCCGAGGCCGGGTCGGCGACGGCCGGCAGGAGCGCAAGAGGATCGACGCCGCGTCCCTCGGCGTTGCGGCCGTAGGCGGTGTGTCCCTGGCCGATGGGGATGGCCACCGTGTCGCCGCGGATGCCGCGACGCACGTAGGCCGGGGCCTCGACGCTGCCCTGGTCGGACTGTACCCGGACCAGGTCGCCCGTCCGCACCCCGAGCGATTCGGCCATGTCCGGGTGCAACTCGACCCACGAGTTCCACACGGCCTGCGTGATCGGGTCGGGGAGCTCCTGCATCCACGATCGGTTGGCCCCGCGCCCGTCGTGGAACTGGACGGTCGGGTACACCACGAGCTGCGTGGCCGACGGCTCCGGAAGACCCGAGAACTCGAGCGCCGGGCCCGCCTCCTGCGGCCTCCCGGCTCCCTGCGCGGGCGATCGGGGAGGGGAGGAAGCATCGGACGCCGTCGAGCCTGCGCCGGTGACCCCTCCGGTGCGAAGTGCCTCGAGCCAGCCATTCTCCGAGCCCACCCGCGCGAGCCACGCGTTCTTGAGATAGGTGGCGTAGTCCGCCGCCCCGAACTGGTCTCCCAGACCGGCCCCGGTGGCCACCGCGAGGAGGATGTCCTCGCGCTGCCGCGTGTCGAACAGCGGCTGCATCACCGGCTGTCCGAGCGCGATCGTGCCCCCGCCCAGCTCCGCGTCGGTCCACGACTCGAGCGCGTGGTGACAGGGAAGGACCCAGCTGGACGCCGCGGCCGTCTCGTCGAGGTGCGGCGAGATAGCGATCCGGTTTGCGACGTTGGCGAGCGCGTCGGCGAACCCGGCCGCGGTCGGCAGGGTGAACGCGGGGTTCGCTCCCGCCACGACGAGCGTTCGGACCTGTCCCGAGCTCATGCGGGCGATCAGGTCCTGGATGTCGGCGAACGTGGCGCCGGCGCCGTCGACCGGACCCTCATCGGGGAACACGGTGGTGCCGACGGCACCCAGAGCACGGTTCAGGAGCGCCACGGCGGCGTGTGCCTCGAACGCCGCCGCGCCCTGCGACTCGATACCGGGCGGGAGGGCCACCGCGGTGCCGGCCGCGGCCATCTCCTCACCCAGGGCCCGGATGCGGTCGGCCGGTACGCCGGTGCCCTCGGCGACGGCTTCCGGCGTGAACGGCGTGGTGGAAGCCGGAAGCGTCACGCCACGGGCCGCCGCCACGACGCCGGCGACCGCGAGCGCCACGTGGCCCTCGGTGCCCGCGCGGGCCGGGAGCCACTCGTCGGCGTTGGTGCCCGCGAGCGACAGGCGGGGCCCCACGAAGGTGAGCTTGGCGTGCCGGCCCGCATCGACGTCGCGCGATGCGGCGAACCCGGCCGCGAGGGCGTCGGGCTGGAGCCACGTGCCGAGAAAGTCGGCGCCGAAGCTCACGATCCGATCGGCGACCGCGAGGTCGTACCGGGGGAGCCCCTCCGTCCCGAACACGCGCGCGTACGCGAGCCGGAGCGCGTGGTGGGAGAAGGGCTCGAACGAGAGGTGCTCCACGCCGAGCGCCTCGCACCACTGCGCCAGGAATCGTGCCTGCGTGCCCGTCACACGACCCGTGAGGAGCACGGCATCGCCCTGCTGCACGGCCGCGAGGAGCGCAGCCGTGGCGTCCTCCCAGTTGGCGTCCGACAGGTCGCCCGCTTCGCCGTTGCTGCGCAGCGGGTTCCTGACGCGGTCCGGATCGTACAGATCCTGGAGGGCCGACTGCGCGAGCGCGGAGAGACCGGTCCCGCCCGCCATGGCCGGATTGCTCTCGAGCTTGATGACCCGTCCGTCGCGCACCGCCGCCCTCACCGCGACCGCCACGGGCCCCTGGTCGGGGAGCACGGTGGCGTAGACGTCGCTCACTCCCGGCGTGATCCCATCCTCCTGTACGAGATGGGGGATCAGCCGATCGGCGAAGTCGGGCGGGCCGCAGGCGAAGGTCGCGGCCCCGACGCCCCCGACGCCGACGACCTTGAGGAAATCGCGGCGAGACGTGCGCGCGGAGCCGTCCGTGGACGCGTCGTTCTCGCAGGCGCCGCCGCACCCGCAGCCGCCCGACTCCCGGTTTGGTGCTGTGTCGCGCGCCCCCCCGCGGGTCTCAGACATGCTCGTCAGCTCGACCGGGTGTTGGATTCGTGGGGACGGGGATCGGTCGGAACAGGGCCAGGGGGCTCACCATCGGCAGTGGCATCAGTAGTGGCATGCCGCACAGTCGGTCGGCCCCCGGAACGCGCCGTACTGCGAGTCGATGCTCCGCGGGTAGAAGCTCTCGTCCTGCCGTCCGTCGGGTGGCTGCGGAGGCGGGTGGAGCGCGGTGAGGAGGTGGTCGGTCGCCACGTCCGTGTCCCGGGGCTCTCCGCGGTGACACGACAGGCACCAGCCCATGGTGAGCGGGGCCCACTGGTAGACGCGGTCCATCTGCTCCACCGGCCCGTGGCATTCCGCGCAATCGAGGCCGTTCCGTACGTGGGGGCGGTGGCTGAACTGCACGAACTCCGGCAGCTTGTTCACCCATTTCCACGGCACCGACTCGCTGCGCTGTCCGTAGCCCCTGAGCTCCTCGACCGGCGGCAGCCCCGTGCCCGCGATGCGGTGGCACCCGAGACACACCTCGAGCGGCGGGACGACACCGGACACGGAGCGCTCGGTGCCCGCGTGACAGTACATGCAGGGGACCTGCAGGTCCGTGGCGTGGAAGCGGTGGTTGAACGGGATCGGCTGCTGCGGGCCGCGGGTCGCGTTGTTGTGGTCGTCGATCGCCTGCCACTGAGGCGGCTGTGTGGCGGCCTCCTGGCTCGCCGCGTACCGCGCGGCATCGGCGGCCGTCGCGCCCTGAGCCGAGTCCTGCGCGCTGCTCGATTCCCGGGCCGCCCCGGCGTCCTGGATCGTGGTGCGGGGCCCGGTGTCGGCGATCGAGGGGGTCGAACCGTCAGCGGGTGAAGCGGCGCGCACGACCGCCGCCGTGACGGCGAGAGCCGAGCCGAGGACCAGCGCCGCAATGCCGTAGCTTCTGTTCATCCGCCTCTTGGGAGGGGGAAATCGAACGGGTACCCGGTGGATCCGAGCCCGCCCCGCCGATGGCTTGGCTCCGAGCCGCCGACAAGGTATACCACGGCCATGGGGATGCAAGGCGGATATGATGGGGTCTGATGGAGCGGCCGAGAGGCTCCTTCGGCGCGTGCCGATGGCCGATCCCGCGCGCGAGTACGAAGAGCTGCGCGCCCGCATCGACGCGGCCGTGCGGGGGGTCCTTGCCTCCGGTCGCTACGTGCTCGACGAGGTGGTGGCCGACTTCGAGCGGGCGGTGGCGGGTCTCGTCGGGGTCCGCGCGGCGATCGGGGTGGCGAACGGCACCGATGCGCTGCGGCTGACGCTCGTGGCGCTCGGGATCGGGCGGGGGGATGAGGTCATCACGACGCCGTTCAGCTTCGTCGCTACCGCCACGGCGATTCTCGATGCGGGCGCCACCCCCGTGTTCGCGGACATCGATCCCTCGACCCTCAACCTCGACCCCGCGGCGGCGGAGGAGGCGGTCGGCGAGCGGACGGCCGCGCTCCTCCCCGTCCACCTGTTCGGCCAGATGGCGGACATGCCAGCCTTCGAAGAGCTGGCGCGGCGCGAGGGGCTGGCGCTCATCGAAGACGCCGCGCAGGCGTTCGGCGCCAAGGAGGAGCCACCGGACGGCCGCGCCCGGCCGGCAGGCGGGGTGGGGATCGCGGGGTGTCTCTCCTTCTACCCCACCAAGAGCCTCGGGGCCGCGGGCGACGGCGGGATGATCGTCACCGACGACCCGGCGCTCGCCGACCGTCTGCGTCGGCTGCGCGACCACGGGCGCGGCGGGACGGGCGCGCGGCTCGGGGCAGGCACCAACAGCCGCCTCGATGCGCTCCAGGCGGCGATCCTCGCGACGAAGCTCGATCGGCTCGAGCGCTGGACGGAGCGTCGACGGGCGCATGCGGCCGCGTACGACCGGGCGCTCGCCCCGGCGGTCGACGTGACGCCGCCCGGCGTCCGGGAGGGCGCTCGACACATCTACCATCAGTACACGGTGCGTGCCGCGGACCGGGATGCCCTCCTCGCGCGGTTCGACGGCGCGGGGGTCGACGCGTCGGTGTTCTACGACCCCCCGCTCCACCGTCTTCCGGCTCTGGAGGGGAGATGCCGGGTCTCGGGGTCCCTCGCGGCGGCCGAGCGCGCCGCCTCGGAAGTGCTGAGCATTCCGGTGTTCGCGCACCTCGGCGAGGCGGAACGCGCCCGCGTCTCGGGGGTTCTCTCGGGTTGACCCTCCCGGCCGTTCCGTTTAAGATATGCGCTCTTCGAGCGGGTCCCCCCGGGTCCCGCTCGTCGTGTCTGGGGACGGGGCCTTAGCTCAGATGGCTAGAGCGCTACGTTGACATCGTAGAGGTCACTGGTTCGAGTCCAGTAGGCCCCACTGGGCGATGTGAGCGGGCAGGGTCGCGGGGGCTCCGTCGCGCGCGCGTCCGCTGTACGGGGGGCTGTAGCTCAGCCTGGTTAGAGTGCCGGTCTGTCACACCGGAGGTCGCGGGTTCGAATCCCGTCAGCCCCGTTCACCAGTGGTCCGTCGCGCGGGCTTCGGCGAGCTGCGAGCGTGCGGATGCGCCCGGCTCGTAAGGCGCGAGGACACAGGAATAGCGGCGCTATTCCAAGGACGCGCAACGCCGCGAGCCGGGATGCAGCGGCGCGCGAATGCCGGCGAAATCCGCGCGACGGACCACCGAACAAGCGACGACGATCGTGGGGCCGTAGCTCAGCCTGGGAGAGCGCTTGAATCGCACTCAAGAGGTCGAGGGTTCAAATCCCTCCGGCTCCACTCTCGCCACCGTAGCTCAGGGGTAGAGCACCGCATTCGTAATGCGGCGGTCGTCGGTTCAAATCCGACCGGTGGCTCTGGTCACATGACGGGGCGTGGCTCAGTCCGGTAGAGCGCTGCGTTCGGGACGCAGAGGTCCCCGGTTCAAATCCGGGCGCCCCGATTAAGTAGAGCGATGTTGACCGATCGGCCGCTGGCGGCGGATTCGGCGGAGGCTGCGAAAGCGGCCGGAGCCCCAATCCGGGCGCCCCGATTAAGTAGAGCGATGTTGACCGATCGGCCGCTGGCGGCGGATTCGGCGGAGGCTGCGAAAGCGGCGGAGCCCCAATCCGGGCGCCCCGATTACGGCCGTCGCGAGACAGAATCGCGGCGGCCGCTTCTTCATCCGTGGATCTCTCCGCCGTTCCCATGTTGCAAACTATAGTGTTACTCACTATAGTTATACAACCAATACCGGATCCCGCGCATCCACGGATCGGTCGGCGAGGTGTCGATCGAACCGGTGCGGCACGAGCCCAGGAGCCAACCATGCCACGCAGGCCGAAGGCCGAGCGATTCGTCCCGCTCTCGAACCTCTCCTTCCACCTCCTCCTCGCGCTCGGCGGAGGCCCCGGCCACGGGTACGGCCTGGGGAAGGAGATCGAGCGACGGACGGATGGGCGGCTGACTCCGACCACCGGGAGCCTGTACCAGGCGCTCAAGCGGCTCGCCGACGACGGGCTCATCGAGCCCGCGCCCGAGGCCGCGGCGGAGTCCTCCGATGAGCGCCGTCAGTACTTCCGCCTCACGGCGCTCGGCCGCGAGGTGGCCCGTCTGGAGGCGACGCGCCTGCACGAGCTCGTCCGGCTGGCGGCCGAGTGTCGCCTGTACCCGAGCCTCGGCTGAGCGGAGACCGGTCGTGTCCCGCGGCCAGGGGCTTCGCGCCCGCACCTACGCCGGCTTCCTCCGACTCTACCCGCGCTCGTTCCGGGAGCTGTTCGAGGAGGACATGAGGCGCACCTTCGCGACACGCCTGGCCGAGGCGGATGCAACCGCGGGAACGCTCGGGCGCACGCGGTTTCTGGCCGTGGAGCTGTTCGGCGTGCTGCGCTCGGCGGTCTCGCAGCGACTCGGTGGCCGGGCGGCCGATCACGGCATGCGGCTCGGGAGCCCGCTCAAGAGCGTCCCCACCCTCAACACCCGAAGGAAGGACCCCATGTCGATCCTCGCTCAGGAGCTCCGCCACGGGCTCCGGCGCCTGACCCGCAACCCCGGGTTCACGCTCGCCTCGGTGGTCACGCTCGCGCTCGGCATCGGCGCCACCACCGCCGTGTACAGCGTGGTGCATTCGATCGTCCTCCGTCCCCTGCCGTATCCGGAGTCCGACCGTCTCGTGTGGCTCGACCACGCCGGACCCGGGATCGGGACGGCGCGCGGCCTCGGGATGACGAGGGGATTGTACGCCTACTACCGCGGCCGGGTGACCGCCTTCGAGGACATGGCGACGTGGACCCCGATGGAGGTGAACATCACGGGGGACGAGCCCGAGCGGGTCAGGGCCCTCGCCACCACCCCGGAGCTGTTCCGCACGCTCGGGGTGCGGGCCGAGCACGGCCGCGTGTTCGGCGCGGGCTCGGAGGACGTCGCGAGCGGGACGGTGGTGATCAGCCACCGCTTCTGGATGCGCCGCTACGGCGGAGATCCGGATGCCGTGGGTCGCGTCCTGAGCTTCACGGGCGTCCCGCTCGAGATCATCGGCGTGATGCCGGCCGGGTTCGCGTTCCCGGATCCACACGTCGATCTGTGGACGCCGGTGACGATCGATCCCGGGCTGTCCTCGTTCGGCGGCTTCTCGTGGCAGGGGATCGCGCGTCTGGCGCCCGGCGTCACCCGCGCCGCCGCGGAGGCGGAGGTCCGTGCGCTCATCCCGGGGCTCCGCGAGCGCTTCGGCGTGGGCCGCATGCTCGACGACTCGGGCCTCACGCCGGTGTTCCCGTCGCTCAAGGAAGAGGTGGTGCGGGAGGCGGAGCGCACCCTGTGGATCCTGCTCGGAAGCGTGTGCTTCGTCCTCCTCCTCGCGTGCGCGAACGTGGCCAACCTGGTGCTCGTGCGGGCCGAGGGACGCCAGCGCGAGACCGCTGTCCGCCGCGCCCTCGGCGCCGGCCGATTGGATGTTCTCCGCTACCACCTGGCCGAAGGCGTCCTGATCGCGCTCGCGGGGGGCGCGCTCGGCGTCGCGCTCGCCGGTCTGGCGGTCCGCATCCTCGTGGCCACGGGGCCCGAAACCCTCCCGCGGCTGGCCGAGGTGTCGGTGAGCCCCGCGGTGCTCGGGTTCGCGCTCCTTCTGGTGGCGGGGACGGCGGTCGTGTTCGCTCTCGTGCCGGCGCTCCGGCGCGGCCCGTCGATGGCCGCCACGATGAAGTCCGGCGATCGCCGTGCCTCCGCGGGACGCCGGGCCGCCGGGCGGGGCGCGCTCGTGGTCACGCAGGTGGCGCTGGCGCTCGTCCTGCTCATCGCGACGGGGCTCATGTCGCGGAGCTTCGTCCACCTCGTGCGTTACGATCCGGGCTTCGACTCCGACAGCCGTCTCACCTTCCGCGTGGGTCTGTCGCCCCATGCCTATCCGGACGACCGGAGCTCGGCGGCGTTCCACCGCGAAGCGCTCGATGGCCTCGCGGCGATCCCGGGCGTGGAGGTCGCCGGCGCCACCACGTGCCTGCCGCTGTGCGATCGCTGGGGCGGTACCCAGCTGTCGGTCGAGGGTCGCCCGGACGATCCGTCGAGCGTGCCGCGCGTGGTCGCCATCCGGCGGGTGAACGAATCGTACTTCGAGGCCCTGGGGATCCGTCTCGTCACCGGGCGGCTCCCGAACCGCTTCGACCACGAGTCCGAGACCGGCGCGGCGGTCATCAGCCGCGAGGTCGTCGACGCCTACTGGCCCGACGAGGATCCCCTCGGCCGGCGCTTCCAGCCCGGCTCGGGGGGAAGCGACTGGTACACGGTGGTCGGGGTGGTGGCGGACACGCCGATCAACGGATATGCCGCCGATCCGCCCCCCATCGCCTACCTGCCGCTCGTGTACGGGTCGGACGGGAGCAACTCGCCGTACGAGCTGTCCTACGTCCTCCGCACCTCCGTCCCTCCGCAGAGGGTGATCCCGGCCGTCCGCGAGGTGATCCGCTCGCTCGACGCCGACGTCCCCATCTCGGATGTCGCCACCATGGAGGAGATCGTGGCCGCGGCCAATGTCCAGACGGCGTTCACCACCGTGATGCTGGGGATCGCCGCCGGGATCGCGCTCCTCCTCGGCGTGGTGGGCATCTACGGGGTGATCTCCTACGCGGTCGGACGCCGCACGCGCGAAATCGGCATCCGCCTCGCGCTCGGAGCCCG
>Ga0307444_1000037_pt1 | contig 64839 bp, 61 predicted proteins | sample SalMarSW160340MG_FD_202145 | JGI IMG/M metagenome (GOLD analysis project Ga0307444, IMG submission 202145) | Salt marsh sediment microbial communities from the Plum Island Ecosystem LTER, Massachusetts, United States - SW1603-40 | ecosystem: Environmental > Aquatic > Marine > Intertidal zone >...
GGGAGTGTCGTGGTGGTCGTCGGGCCTGGTTGGTAGATCTGCACCTGTTCCGGCGGTGTGATCGTCAGGATCGCTGTCTGTTCGAACGTCAGAAACAGGTACACCCCGCCGAGGAGAACGATCGCGATAAGCGCATAGACCGGCATGAAGATCTTCCGCCGCTTCTCGACGACGCCCACAGAAGGAAGTGGAGCCTCGGCCTCACCCACCTCGATGAGATCGAGCTCTCTGCCGTGCTCTTCTTCCATCTCATGCTGCGTGAGCAATCCGTTGAACATGCTCATGTTGAGCGATTTGATGTGCACGTGGTAGACGTGCCAGACGATGATCGCGAGCACGGCCAGGATCGCCTCTCCACCGTGGGCAGCCTTTGCAGCAGGGATGAACTGGCCCGGAAGGAGTGCCGTGGTCGCGATGGGGTTCCACATCATGAACCCGGTGACGGCCATCACGGCCGTGCCCCATATGATCGACAGATACTCCGCCTTCTCGGCGAACGTGAAGTGCCCCTCCTTGGGGGGCTCCTCACGCAAGCCCAGGTTGTACCCGACGGCGTGAATCGCGGCCCAGGCGTCTCGCATGCTCGGGTACATCAACTTGCCTTGTCGGAGCACGTAGAGGCGGTATCCGGCGGTCCCGACGTGGTAGACGACTGCAAGAAGGAGCACGGCTGCGGCAATGTGGTGGATGAGTCGGGTGGCCTCGATGCCACCGAGCCAATTGATGATCGTGTCCGTCAAGCCCAGCTCGGGCCACTTCTGAACCAGACCGGTGATGGCGAGCACCGTGAAAGAAACGACCTGAGCCCAATGCTCGATCCGGTCGGAGACGGTGAACCGTGGATAGCTCTCAGCCATGCTGCCTCCTCCTCCGAATCCTGCCGAACACATCGAGCAACACGAACAGCAGCATGGCTCCGATGACGGTGGGGATCAAGATCTTGTAGAACAACGTCACGTAGTAGACGAGCGGCCACTTGTGCGGATCAGGCTCGTAGTGCCCGAGCCATGCGGTAGGGAAGTTTGCGTCGGCATCGGGATGGCACCGCTGGCATGTGGCGAGCAGGTTCCCCTCGAAGACGCTGCTTCGAGGGTCATTGGGAGGAATGATGTCGTGTACCCCGTGGCAGTCGACACAGACCGGCTTGTCGGTCTGCTGATCCGGCGCGTACTTCTCGAACAGCAACACGGTCGTGCCGTGGAAATCGCTGACGTAGGTGTTGAACACCTCCGTGCTGATGTCGTACTTGGACATCAACTTCTTGTCGGCGTGACAGCTCTCGCAGATCTTGGGGGAGAACAGCCGAAACGGCGAGTTGTCGGGACCCTGAATCTCGTGCACTCCGTGGCAATCCGTGCACGTAGGGACATCCGGGTTCCCGGTGGTGAGCGCCTCTCCATGGACGCTCTGTTCGTACAGGTCGTAGATGCCCGAGTGACACTCGCGGCACGTCGCCGGAACGTCCGTCCTCGACACGGGCGGGTTCACCGCATAGTGAGGATCGTGGCAGTCCGAGCAGGTGGCGGCATTCTGGTTGCCTGCGGCGCGTGCCTGGGCGTGCACCGAGTCCGCCACCCTGGTCGCCTGCTCTTCGTGACAGTCCACACACACCTTGGACTCGTCGACGACGAAGGAGCGCAGGTCGGTGGCGGTCGCCTGCTCGTGCGGATACTCGCTGATACCCGTGTGGCACTGCACGCACGCCATATCCTGCTGCCCATGCTCAGACGCCATCCACTTATTCTCGTCGATCACCGCTGAGACCGAGTCCCCCGACGGAAGCTCGTACGTGAGTCCCGAACGTGCGTGGCATGCGAAGCACGTCTTGTTGTCGGTGGCGATCACGTCGGGGTGGATCATCGTCCCACTCGAGACGGCGGCCTGGACGGCTGCGGCTAGTTGCGCCGATTGCTCGTCCTGACTGGCGGCGCTTGGTGCCGCGCCCGACGCGGCCAACACGCCCCCGACGACGAGAAGGCCCACGATCAACCCGACCCGCCTGTTCATTCTCTCCCCGAATCGCTCGCCCCCCATGATGATGGGCGACATCATCCACTCCTATGGGTCTGATGGCCCTTTCATAGTGGGACCTTTGGCCGCTCTTGCCTACCGGCCCGGGTAGGCTGCCGCCATGGAGCGCACCCACATTCGGCGCCATCCGGAACGAGCCTCGTTCGACCAAGACGACGTCGACACGATCCTGGACGAAGCGATGATCTGCCACGTCGCGTTCGTCGAAGACGACCAGCCGATCCTGATCCCAGCCGCGTTCGCCCGGGCCGGCGATTGGCTCTACATCCACGGATCGCCGCTCAGTCGCATGATGCGAACCGCCGGGTCCGGAGCCCCGATATCGGTCTCGGTGTCGCTCGTCGACGGTCTCGTGCTTGCCACCTCGGCGTTCGACCACTCGATGAACTACCGATCTCTGATCGTGTTCGGTCGCGGACGAATCGTCACCGACCCCGACGAGAAGCACAGGGCGCTCGACGCGATCGTGGATCACTTGACTCCGGGGCGTCGCGAACACCTCCGTCCGATGACCGACAAGGAGGTGGCAGCGACCATGGTGGTTGCGATTCCACTCGAGGAGATGTCGGTGAAAGTCCGCAAGGGTCCGCCGGGCAGAGTGGACGACTGGCCGGTATGGACGGGTGTCATCCCCCTGGCTCAGGTCGCCGGATCACCCGTCGGGGACGGCCCTGTGCCCGACCACGTCGAGGAGTTCATCCGCTCCCGAAGCGACCCAAAAACGTCGATGAGCTGACCATGGAGGACGTCCACATCTCGCCGTGACCAGCATTCGGGATCGGCGCGAAGAAACGAGGTGTGATCGACCCTGTTGTCGAATCGCGCGGTAGGTATCCGATACGTGCGACCGTGCGCCTCGACGCTGACGGTGCCGGGAACCTCTGACGTTTCCAAGAGCCAGGCCATATCGTCCACGCCGTACTCGGTGCGCATCACGACCTCGGGCACTCCGTGGTGCAGGATCGATCCATCCGCCCCAGGTTGGGCCCTCTCCCTGTTCTTCCTCCGGCTCTCCTCGGCAGTGACCCAGACGTACAGGATGACCGCGCGAGCAAGGATGTCCGGCGACAGCAACGACAGCGAGTAGCGGTATCCGGTCGGGGCGGGCAGCGGCATCGAAGCTCCTTCCGGGCCACCTCGCGCGAACTCGATGACCACCGTGTGCGGTCCCTCGACGGGATTCGGGAGTCCTGCAACCACCTCGGCCGCATCGCCGGCGATTGCCGACTCCAGAAGCTCCGACCGATCGTCGAACAACATCGGTGCGCCTACGGTCGCTCTCGCGTGGTCGAGACGGTCGAGGAGCCACGAGGCAGGGTCGTCGACGACCCGCCGCTCGCGAAGCACGCGAAAGTCTTCGTCGACGAGCACCGTCAGCGTTCCCCAGTCCCGAGTGTCATCGAACGGGGCGTCGTCGGCCTCGAAGAACGCCGTTCTCCTACCGAGCCTCCGCGCCTCCTGAGAGATGCGCCGCATCACGTGCACGTATGGGTAGTCGTCGATCTGGACCGTCGGCAAGAACCCGAAATCGTCGAGTGCCACGTCGGCGGGAAGCGACGCGAGATATCGGCGGATCTCGGACTTGCCGGAAGCCGGCAAGGCGAGCAGAAGGACGATGTCGAAAGGGTTCACAGTCATCAGCGTACCGAAATCGAAGCACACGACCACTGGTATCCTGGCCGACAGCCCGCTACGAGAGCGTCATGTCAAAGCGAACCAAACAGATCATTACCGGAGTCATCACGCTCGCGCTCGCGGCGATCGTCATCGCCGGTCTGATCGCGGGTGATCCCACGCCCGAAGACCGTGTCGCCAGCCTCGGTCAACGGATCAAGTGCCCTGTCTGCCAGGGGGTGACCATCGGCGAGTCACCGTCGGAAACGGCCCAGGCGATGATGTCCATCACTCGCGAGAAGGTTGCCGAGGGCTGGACCGACAACCAAATCATCTCGTATTTCGAAGACCGCTACAACACGGCCATCCTGGTGGATCCCCCGTTCTCCGGCAAGACGCTGGTCGTATGGCTCCTTCCGATCGTGGCAATCGGCATCGGAGTCGCAATGATCGCTTCTCGAGTTCGTTCAAGAGGTTCCCAATGAGCACCCAGGAAGAGCGCGCCCGTTTGACGGAACGCCGAGACATCATCTCGAGAGATATCGAAGAACTCGCCGAACAGGTCAGCGCCGGCGAGATCGACGAGTCCACCGCCGCCGACCTACGGGCTCGCTACGTGCAGGATCTCGCCGAAGTCCAAGCGCGACTCGCCGAACTCCCCAAGGACGAGCCGAAGCCGAGAACAACCGACGCGGCCCTCTCGTCGGAGACACAGGCAACGGTCCAGCAGGGATGGTCACCGAAGAGCGTCCTCACCGCCGGCGGCATCCTCGTCGCTGCATTCACGGTGATTCTGGTTGTGGTGCTCACGAGCGCCAACAGCTCCTCGACGACGCAGACCACGACCGGAGACGCGATCAGCGCAACGCTGCAGCAGCTCGAAGCGGCGGTCGAAGCGAACCCCGACGTGGTTGGAATGCGTATCGCACTGGCAGATGAGTACTTCGCCGAGGACGACTTCACAAACGCGCTCGATCACTATCTGAAGGCACTCGACTCCGATCCGACCGACGTGGAAGCCAGCCATGTTCTCGGACGAGTGGGCTGGCTCTCCTATGTGACCGGACAGCCCGAAGTGGCAGTCGATTACCTGAACCAGTCGCTGGAGAAGGATCCCACCAACCTCGAAGCGACGTTGTTCCTCGGCATCGACTACCTCTACGGGCTCGAAGACGCAGAGAAGGCGCTCCCCCTCCTCCAACAGGTCTTGGCCGACCCTGACATCCCAACTGACCTGAAGACCCAGATCCAGACGGCGATCGACGACGCAAACGCCGCACTCCAGGGCTGAGATTTCCCGCGCCTCGCCGGTATCAGCCCTCCGCCCGACGCTACGCTCGGGGACCTCGGCGATCTAGGAGGACGCGCATGCCGCACATGATGGACGACTTCCCACTGTTGCTCTCGACCCTCTACGAACAGGCTGTTGCGCTCTTCCCAGATCAAGAGATCATCTCGGTGGAAACCGACCTCTCCGTAAGCCGAACCACCTACGCCGACACGGACCTGAGGATTAGGAAGCTCGCCACAGCTCTCGCCGAGAAGCTCGGGCTCGACGTCGGGGAAGTCGCCGGCACCTTCGCGTGGAACAACCAAAGGCACCATGAGCTGTACTGGGCAACCGCAAACACCGGTCGCGTCGCGCACACGCTCAACATCCGACTGTTCCCGGAGCAACTCGCCTACATCGTCAACCACGGCGGGGACAGAGTGATCTTCGTCGACCCGAACCTGGTACCGCTGGTCGAGCGGTTTGCCGAACACCTCGACAAGGTGGAGCACTACATCATCATGGGAGACACGGTCGGTGAGACCAAGCTCCCCAACCCGATCGCCTATGAGGACCTGATCGCCGACGTGGAACCTTGGGGTGCATGGCCGATTCTCGATGAGGGCTCGCCGATGATGTACTGCTATTCGTCGGGTACTACGGGCAACCCCAAAGGTGTCGCGTACACACAGCGTTCCACCTACATGCACACGCTCTCGAACCTGGCCAACTACCCGCTGTCCGCCAGCGACAACATCCTGCCCGTCGTCCCGATGTTCCACGCCGCAGCGTGGGGCTACCCGTACCAGGCGGTCACGAAAGGGGCCAAGATCACCTACCCGGGACCGGATCTGTCCCCGAAGGGCATCGTGACACTGTTCGAACGAGAGAAAGTGACGTTCTCGGCAGGTGTGCCCACTGTGTGGGTCGGCATCCAGCAGTATCTGATGGAACACCCAGAAGCCGACACCTCGACAATCCGAGCCTTCCTGGTCGGAGGCTCTGCGGTGCCGAGGGCCATGATCGAATGGTTCCACGAGAACCGCGGCATCACGGTCGTGCAGGGGTGGGGGATGACCGAGACGAACCCGATCGCATCGGTCTCCCAACTCAAACCCGGAATGGAGAATTGGGACTTCCAGCGTCAGCTCGACTTCCTCGAGACCGCCGGCATGCTCGTGCCTGGGCTCGAAGCGAAGATCGTCGATGACGAGGGCACGTCACTCCCCCACGATGGCAAGGCGTTCGGGGAGCTGCTGATTCGCGGGCCGTGGATCGCCGCCGAGTACATCAACGACCCTCGAAGTAGCGAGTCGTTCCAGGACGGATGGCTCAGGACCGGTGACGTCTGCAAGATCGAGCCCGAGGGATATGTCCGGATCACCGACCGGGCCAAGGACGTCATCAAGTCCGGCGGCGAGTGGATCTCATCGCTCGACCTGGAACGCGCGTTGATGGCCCACCCGGCAGTCTCGGAGGCAGCCGTGGTCGGGGTCCGTCATGTCCGCTGGCAGGAGCGTCCCCTCGCCGTTGTCGTCAGGCGACCTGGCGAGGAGGTCACCGGTGACGATCTCAAGGCATTCCTCGAGTCGAGAGTGGCCAAGTGGTGGATCCCTGACCGGATCGACTTCGTCGATCAACTCCCGAAGACCGGAACCGGCAAGTTCGACAAACGGAGCGTCCGCGCCAAGTACTCGGACGTCGTGCTGGAGGACTGACCGGCCCTCCGGGCCTCCGGGCCGGCGTGGCCTCGGGCCAAGGGCCCTCGGCCATACCTCGTACGCGATCTGGATGGTTCAGCGCCTGCGGGGCGAGCCGTGGTGTGAGTCTGGCTGAGTTGGTGGGAACCGCCCCCTCCGGCGTCGAGCATCAGCTCGACGCCACCTCCCCCAACACTCGCTTCGCTCGCGAGGGGAGGAAACGAGCCCATCGCGCCTAGCCATAGAACAAGGCGGCCGGTGCGTCGGGAGGGACCGCGGGGCTGATGGGTCCGATCGGTTCGATCCGTCGGTAGGACTCCCCCAACTCGGGACGGACATCGGGCTCACCCTTGTTCGGCCAGAACGCCATGGCTCGCTCGCTCATCGCGGCAATCGTCAGCGATGGGTTGACGCCCAGATTGGCGGTGATTGCCGAACCGTCCACGACATGGAGACCAGGGTGACCGAACACTCGCTGGTACGGGTCGATCACGCCCTCCTCGGATGTCGCACCGATGCAGGCCCCGCCGATGGCGTGAGCGGTCAGTGGGGCGTTCAGCAACACCTCGTTGATGCTGCTCCCAGGGTCGCCATCGATCAGCTCGGCGGCGATTCGAGCCGACTGATTGGCGATCGGAATGAACGTTGGGTTCGGCTTCCCCGTCTCCTGTTCGGTGACGAGCCTTCCCCGACGTCCGAGACGGAGCCTCAGGCTGTTGTCGAAACTCTGCATGACGAGCAGGATGATCGTGCGCTCGGCCCAGCGTCGAACCGACAGGGACCGCAGGAACCTGAAGGGGTGCGCGACCGCTGCGAGCATGAACAGAAGGGGCCGCGGCAGTCTGCCACCCCCGTCCACCATGATCGTCGACAGCAGCCCCATCGCGTTGCTGCCTCGCTCGTACCTCACAGGTTCGATGTGCGTGTGTGAATCGGGTTGGTAGGAGGACGAGATGGCGACTCCCTGCGAGTAGTCGACCCCTACACCCCGGGCGGTCGCACCGACGAGTGCCTCCGAGTTCGTTCTGAAATGCAACCCGAGCCGAGGTGAGAGGCGAGCGAGAGCCCCGGCATCTCGCATTCGGAGCAAGAGCCTTGCGGTTCCAAGGGCGCCGGCCGAGAAGACAACATGACTCGCTGTGAACACTCGTCTGCGCTGTCGTAGCCACCCGCCGGGCCGCACGGTCGACACTTCGTATCCTCCCCCGTCGAGCGGCCGCAGGTCGACGGCTTGGTGTTCGGGGAAGATGCGAGCACCGTTCCGTTCGGCGAGATAGAGGTAGGAGGTATCGAGGCGGTTCTTGGCGTTGTGGCGGCAACCGGTCATGCATCCCCCGCAGAAGATGCAGCCCGTGCGAGTTGGCCCCTGCCCACCGAAGTAGGGATCTGGCACGGTTGCACCCGGCTCTCCCATGTAGATGGCGACGGGTGTTGGTTCGAACGTGTCGGCAGCACCGAGCCGGTCGGCGACCTCGCGCATGACGTCGTCAGACGGACTGTCGGCAGGGTTCTCCACGACACCCAACATTCGCCTGGCCTGGTCATAGAACGGGGCGAGCTCGCCTTTCCAGTCCGTGATCCCGTCCCACTGGGGATCAGAAAACGCCTCTTCGTGCGGCTCGTACGCGACGTTGGCCCACACGAGTGACCCCCCGCCCACACCGGCACCCGACAGCGCCATCACATCATCCAGCAAGGAGAGACGCTGGATTCCCCGCAGTCCCAGACTCGGAAACCACAAGAACCGTCGCAACTGCCAGCTCGTCGTCGGGAGCGTTCCATCGGTCCAGCGCTTCCCCGCTTCCAGAACACCGACCCGGTACCCCTTCTCGGTGAGGCGCAGCGCGGTGACGCTGCCTCCGAAACCCGATCCGATCACAAGCACGTCGTAGTCCATTGTGCAGATGCTATCGGGAACAGACGTCCCGCCGTCGTGGTCAATACCAGTGAAGAGAAACGGCGGAGACCTTCCCCTCCCTCCTGGCCGCTCCCTCCCCTAGCAGCCGAGCCGTTTCTCTTCACTCTCGAGCATCTCGATAACGCGAGGTAGCGGAAGACCCATCACGTTGAAGAAATCCCCGTCGATGCGGTCGACCAGCAATGCTCCAACTCCCTGGGCAGCGTACCCACCGGCCTTGTCCATCGGTTCACCGGTAGCCACATAGGCTCGGATGAGTGACGGGTCGGCCGCACGCATCCACACCGCCGTCACCTCTACCGCTTCGTCGACGACCCCGTCGCGCACCAACGCGACCGCCGTCAGCACGTCGTGACGTCTGGCTGCGAGGCGGTGGAGTATCGACTCGGCGTCCTGCTCATCCGAAGGCTTGCCCAGGATCGAGCCGTCGAGGACCACGACCGTGTCTGCGCCCAACACCCGGCGACCGGGGTGACGCTCAGCGACGGCCTGAGCCTTGACTCGAGCGAGCCGTGTGGCGTACTCGATCGGAGACTCTCCCTCGAGAACCGACTCGTCGACCGGCTCCGCGTCGACTTCGTGTGGGATCCCTGCGAGTTCCAGCAGCAGCCGCCTGCGAGGCGACGTGGAGGCGAGGATCAGCTCAGACATCGGGCAATGCAGATTGCATGCGGTCGATGACCGCACTCCATGTGTACTCGCTCGCCACCCTGATACGTCCCGCCGTTCCCATCTTTGCCCTCATGGCAGGGTCCGCGGCGAGATCCAGCAATACATCGGTGAGTGCCGACTGGGTTCTCACCACCCGACCCGTGACCCCGTCCTGCACGGTCTCCGGTGCGCCACCGCTGTCACCAGCAACCACCGGCAGCCCACACGCAGCGGCCTCGAGGAACACCAGTCCGAGTCCCTCGACTTCCAGACCGCCGAACCTGGATCGAACAGGCATCGCGTACACGTCCATGTGCCGGTAGGCGTCGACGACCTCCCCTCTGGACGCTGCGACCACAAACCGCGTCGGAATGTCCCGACCAAGACGGCGCAGTCTCCGCTCCCCCTCTCCCCATCCCACCACCAACGCACGGGCGTCGACTCCCCGAGCGCGCAGTGCGGCGACAGCCGCGATGACGCGATCGTGGCCTTTGCGTCGCACGAATCTGCCGACACATCCGACCACGAACCCATCGTGAGGAGCTGGGTTCGGAGTGAACACGTCGGTGTCGACGCCTGCACCGATCCATGTGATCGGCACGTCGAAGTGTCGTTCGACGTTGTCTGCCGTGTAGCGGCTGACGGCGAACCGGGCGGCGGCATGGTCGAGGGCGGTCTCGTACCAGGATCGCAGGATGGGGATCGCAGCCGGAATCGTCACCTCGGCGCCATGGAGGAAGACTGCGTAGGGGACCCCCGTCCGCCGGGCGACAGCCGGGGCGATCAGACCCAGCGGGAACGCGGCGAACAGCAAGAGGTCGGGCCGGATCTCATCGACGATGGCTGTCACCCAGTTGGTTGCTCCGGGTGTCGGCAGGAGCGCCCGGTCGTAGCGGACCACCCTGGGATCGCTGGGGGTGTCTGCATGCGGCGCGAGCACGTGGACGTCCCAGGGGACTCGTTGGAGCAGGTCGGCGACGTACCGCTGGATGCCACCCGCCGCCGGCGGGTAGTCGTTCGTGACGACAACCACCCGCATCTAGCTGCTGCCGTGGTCGTCGATGCGAATCGGCCCCTGGAGATAGGTGCGGACGGTCGGATAGGCGAGATCGATGGCGTGCTCAGCGGCGAACGCGTCCAGTACCCCTCGCCAGACCTTCTGGTTGATGTCGCGACGGCTTCTCACCGGAACCAGCATGCGGGCGGTGAGCTGGATGCCACTGTCTTCGACACTTACGTACACGGTGGGTGTCATGTGGCCGTACTTGATCCGGTAGGCCTGTGCCGTCTTGCGAAGCTCGGTGAGCGCGGTGCCGGTGACATCGGGGGCGGCTTTCCCGATGACGTCTCGAATGATCGTCTCGGCCTTCTTCCAGTCGGACTCGAACGTCACGAGGATTGGGATCTCATGCCAGATGAACTCGAACCCTTCGGTGTAGTTGGCGATAGGTGCCGTAAACACCACCTGGTTCGGTATGTGAACGATCCGCCCGGTGGAGTGGTCTGCCTGGACCCAGTTGCCGATCTCGAGGATGGTGAACCGGAACAGACGGATATCGATCACATCGCCAGAGAAGTCCTGCGTTTCGATTCGGTCTCCCACGCGGAAGGGTCGGCGGCTGAGGATGTAGCCCCAGCCGACCATGTTCTTGAGCACGTCGGCGAGTGCGACGGCGACTCCGGCCGAGACGAGCCCCAGGTAGGTGGCGAGGTCACCGAATGGGACGACCCAGATCCTCACCAGCGTCACAACGATCAGGAAGAACGCGACGTAGGTGACGATCTTGCGAGTCCGATACCAGACCTCTTCGTCCTTGACCTGCCGATGGACGATTCGCAGGACGAGCCAGCGAACCAACATATAGGCGACGATGACCATCATCGAGACGATGGCCTTGGCCTCGTTGGTGCTCACGCCGAGTGACTTCGCGAGTTCTTCCACGACGTGAAGCTACCAGGTGGCAGGTCGCGGACTCTCGCTCCCCGTCCTACTCGACGGCGTGCACCGTATGGGAGAACGGAGAAGAGGCCAGGCGACGACCGTTCAGTCTCCACCGACGAAGTCGATGATCGCCTGCGCAGCGACTCGGGCTGAGACGCCGAACATCGAGGTGATGTGGTTGCCGGGCAGCTCGACGAGTCGCACGAATCGCAGCTTCCTCATCGTCCGCTGTACCTCCTCGGCACTCACGAGCGACGGATAGCCGGGAGGTCCGAACGGTGCGGTTGCTCGCAGCATCAGCACAGGTGCATCGATGAGCTGTGCGAGAGACGACCAATCCACCCTGGTGGTTCCATCGAGAGCCTGCTGGATCTTGTCCGGGTCGAGCCGGGACTGGACGGTTCCATCGTCGTTGACTCGAACGTCAGCGCGGTAGTAGGCCTCGAGATCGAGATCCCACCAGCCTTCGTAATACGGCATCGCCTTCACATTGGCCAAGTATTCGTCCCACGAGGGAGAAACCAGCCGGAGCCGTTGAAGTGCCGGCCCGATCTGCTCGATGACGGTGGGATTCACCTCGGCGGGCGCATCCATCACGACGGCCTTGTCAACACGATCCGGATGATTGGCTGCGAGGAAGTAGGTGAGGAGCCCCCCGAATGAGTGACCGGCAATCACTGCTCGTTCGATTTCCAGTCCGTCGAGCATACCCAGGATGTCCGCGGCATGATCGGCCATCGTGTAGCCGGCATCCGGAGCGTCCGATAGTCCTCTCCCCCGCAGGTCGACGGCGAGGGCCCGGAGCGCGGGGCTGAGTCCTTCCCTCACGAGCCCCTGAAAGAACACAGCGTTGGCGTTGAGACCCGGGAACAAGAGCAGGGTCGGTCCGTCGCCGGGGTGTTCCACGTAGTGGAGACGAATGCCGTTCGTATCGATGAAGTGATCGATCATGAGTGCGCCTCCAGGTAGTCACTCTTCAAGACCCTGCGGAGGGTCTTTCCTGCGACACTCAGCGGGAACTCGATGCGGACTTCGACTTCTCTCACTTTCTGGAATCGCGATACTCGGTTATTGATCCACTCTCTCAGCTCGGCGGGATCGGTGGTGGTGCCCTGGCGGAGTCGGACCGCCGCGATCGGCGTCTCTCCCCAACGTACATCGTCCACACCGAACACGGCGACATCGACGACGTCCGGATGCTGAACGATCACTTCTTCGATGTCTCGCGGGTAGACGTTCACACCGCCCGAGATGATGAGATCCTTCTTCCTGTCGACGAGGTACAGGAAACCATCGTCGTCCACATAGCCGAGGTCCCCCGAGTAGAGCCATCCATCCTTGATCGCTTCTGCCGTCAGGCCAGGGCGATTCCAGTAGCCGGGCGTCGTGATCGGTCCCCTTCCCACGATCTCACCCACTTCCCCAGTTGGGAGATCCACGCCCTCGTCGTCGACGATCCGCATCTCATAGAGGGGCGGCGGCACTCCAACCGACCCCGGCTTCCGCGGGAAGTCGTCCCGGTCGAGGATCGTGACGAATCCTTCTGTGAGCCCGTACAGCTCGTAGAAGCGTCCCGGGAGCCGTCGATCGAGCTCTTGCTTGTGCTCGAGATGGAGTGGCGCACCGAGCGAACACAACATCTCCAGCGTTGCGCACCGACCTCCATCGAACCCTTCCGTCGCGAGGAGTGCAATGACCTGCGAAGGGACCACAAGCATGTGTGTCACCCCGTACCGATCGACCGCGTCGACGACTCCCGCCGGGTCGAACGACGGCATCAGCACAAACGTGCATCCAAGGTAGAACCATGGCATCAGTGTCAAGAACGCCCCGTTGAACACGAGCGAACCCGAGTGGAGGATGATCGACTCGGGATGGATTCGGTACGAGGCGGTGAACCCGGTCGCGTAGGCCTCTCTGATCTCGTGGGTATGGACGATCCCTTTGGGGAGTCCCGTCGTTCCTGACGAATACACGATGTCGAACGGATCGTCCCTACCGGGCGGTACGGATTCCCATCTCCCCGGCCCGGCGGTGGCGACGAGTTGGTGGTAGTCCCGGTAGCCGGAAGCTTCGCCATCCACGAGCAGATAGCCATCGTCGGGCACGGAAGGCACCCGGTCGCGAACCTGGTCGACGGCGCCGACCAGTCGATGCATGGTGATCAGCACCCTGGCACCCGAGTCGACGAGGAGGTTGACGAGCCCGTCGCCTCGCAGCAGTGGGCTCAGCGGTACTGCGACGAATCCTGCTCGAGCCACTGCCTGGTACAGCTCGATGATCTCGACACCGTTGTCGAGCATGGTGGCGACGCGGTCGCCTCTCCCGAGTCCCCGTGACGCGAGGGCCGCGACCACCCTGTCGACTCTGGCATCGAGTTCGGACCAGGTGATCGCTGTGTCGTCGAAGATGAGCGCTGTGTGGTCCGGTCGATACAGGGCGTGCCGTCGAAGGAGGGTATTCAGCGGCATGCGACCCTTCGCATCATGCTCGTCTCACCAGCGACAGGAGACGTCTTCGACCGCGAGCGATGTCGAGAACGCGGGCGCGCCAAGTCCCCACCACCCCGTATGGCAGATAGAGGACGACGAGGATGTAGGCAATCCCGATGAGCAGGTCTGAAACGCCGGGGAACCACTTGTCGAGATAAAACTGGAGCAGCCTGTAGATCGCCGCGCCGATGATCGCCCCGCTGAGCGTTCCAACCCCGCCGATGAGGATGATGAGCAGGGCCGTCACCGTGAAACCGAGCCCGGCGATGTTTGGTGTCGTGATCGGCTGATGGAGGGTGTGAAGGACACCGGCCAAGGCAGCCGTCAGCGAGGCGACGAGGAGCGCGACGAGCTTGAACCAAAACGTCCGGTAGCCGAGCATCTGGGCTCGATCCTCGTTCTCTCGAGCAGCGACCAGTACGCGTCCCATCGGCGCGTCGACGATTCGGCTGTAGATGACGTAGACGACCAGCAGTACCGCGACACAGATCAGATAGAACGCGAATCGGTGACCGGTCGTATCCAGAAACGGGGCAGGTGGTTTGACGCCCTGGAGGCCGATCTCCGCGCCGGCGTACTTCTGTAGGTCGGTCGACTGGATGACGATCCAGAACATCGACGCAATCCCCAGCGTGACGAGTCCGTACGCGATGCCTTTGACCCTCGGAACGATGACGGCAAACAGCAGTGCCTGCAGAATCGACGCGATCACCACCGCGACGAGCGCACCGACCAGCCCGAAGTCGAACGACTTGATGACGATACCGAACGTGTAGGCGCCCACTGCGAAGAACATCGCGTGGCCAAACGAAAGCAAACCGGTGACACCGAGGATCAAGTCGTAGCTGATCGCGTAGATGGCGAGGATGATGATTTCAATGGCGAGCCCTTGAAGGAATCGGGCATTACCCTGCGCGTTTGACGTGACTGCGCCCAAGCTCTGGTGGTCGATCAGCACGGACACGAGGAACGGGAACGCGACGGCGAGCGCGGTCACAATGACCAGGGCGCGTCGCCGTTTGAGCCACGCAGTCACTGCTCACTCCTTCCGAACAGGCCGTTGGGAAGCACAAGCAGCACCACCACCATGAGCAGGATCGCAGCTGCCGGGATCAGGGTCGGCGTCGGTTTGAACGGCTCCGACATAAACGGCAGATCAATGCCGTTCTGGCCGAAGCGGATGATGATCTGCTGGAGTAGGCCCACGAGAAGGGCGCCCGCCGCGGCACCGGAGAAACTCGTCAGGCCGCCAACCGCGAGGGCCACAATCGCCGAAAGGAGGAACACGGCACCCATGCCCCTGTCGAGACCGATCGACGGCGCGGCGAGGACACCGCCGAGCGCCGCGAGCCCCGTACCCAGCGCAAAGACCTGGGTGAATACTCGACGTACGTTCACGCCGAGCGCCTGGACCATGCTCGGGTCCTGGACACCTGCACGAATGATCATTCCGATGCGTGTTCGCTTGAGGAGCAGTGACACGCCGATCAGCACGAGCACCCCGACCAGGACGACGAAGCCCTCGTTGTAGACGCGCAGGGTGCCGCCGAAGATCTCGACGGTGGAACAACCGCTGAAGAAGCCACCAAGACCTTGGCCAGGGCAGCCGGGTCCCGTGCCGTTGAACAGCGCGGGCCTTGCCATTGAGAACTGCGGCTTGCCCCAGATGTCACCGACCAGTTCGATCATGACGAAACCGAGTCCGAGGGTCAGCATGAGTTGGTAGATCGGCCGGCTGTACAGCGGACGGATGAGCACCACCTCGATCGCCGCGCCGAGCAGGGCCCCCACCGCGACCGAGATGACCACAGCCATCAGGAACCGCCAACTGGTAGACAGGCCGAACACCCAGTCGTTGATGGGTCCTTTGAACAGCGACAAGGCAATAGCGACACCCACGAACGCGGCACCTGTGACCCATCGGGTTGGGCTGACACGCCGCGACGGCCCTTGCTTGGTCGACAGGAGCGCGGCTGAGATCGCGAGCAGTGACCCGGCGACCGCTATGACAACGAAGGCCAGCACCGGCGCCCAGTCGAATGGCTCAGCTGGGAAAGGCTTCAGCAGGCCGGTTCCCACCTGGGCGGAGAGCGCGGCGGGCGTCTTCGCGAACTCCTTGGCGTTCCAGATAGCCAGGGGGAACTTGGTGAACGAGATACCCGCTCCCACCAAGCCCACAAGCAACGCCACGACACCACCGAGCCGGCGCCGCTGGAGCCTGGCCGCAACCCGCCGCCACAGCGGCATCAAGACGAACGGCGCAGCGAGGACGAGCACGGGCACGAGGATGTCGACCAAGGTGTCGAACCGGGTGTACACCGTCCAGCCGATGTAGGCACCAAGCATGAACAGCTCGCCATGTGCCAGGTTGAGCACATCCATGAGCCCAAAGATCAGGGACAGTCCGGAGGCGACGAGGAACGTGATGGCCCCCACGGACAGCCCCTGCATGATGGTGAGAAGGAGATCCTCACGTCTGATACCGCCGAGTGCCGCGACGAAGAACACCGTCAGCACGGCGAGGAAGGCCGCCCGTGTGCGGTTCTGTCGTAGCCAATCGACTACCGAACGGCTCCGAGTGGTCATGCTGCCCCCAAGTACCGCCGGATCGTTTCTTCGTCATTGGCGAGGTCGACCATCATGCCGTCTTTGACCGATTGGCCCTCCTCGATGATGACGTAGCGCTCGGCCAGGCGACTTGCAACGATGAAGTTTTGTTCGACCAGCACGATCGTGGTGTGTGACGACAGCTGCTTGATCGCCTCCATCATCTGTTCGATCAGCACAGGTGCGAGACCTTCGCTCGGCTCATCGATGAGGAGCAGCCGGTTGTCGGCTACCAGCGCCCTGGCGACGGCGAGCATCTGCTGTTGCCCACCTGAGAGGTTGGTGCCTGGCAGTTTGATGAGGCGTTTCAGATCGGGGAAGAGCCCGAAGAGGAGCTCCTCCTTGGATTCGAGATCCCCCTTTGTACGCTCGGCGATGCGAAGGTTCTCCTCCACGCTGAGATCGTGAAAGATGATGCGTTCCTCGGGCACGTACCCGATGCCCTTCGCTGCGATGTCGAAGGTGGCGTATCTCGTGATATCCGTTCCATCCAGAGACACCGATCCTCGCGAAGCAGGGTGAATGCCGAGGATCGTCTTGAGCGTGGTGGTCTTGCCAGCGCCATTCCGACCGAGGAGGGCGACGATCGAGCCTTCCTCGACTGCCAAGGAGACACCCTCGAGGATCTGGTACTGACCGATGTTCGTATGCACTGAGTCGACGTGAAGGAGACTCACCGGGACTCCTCTCTGTCCGTGTAGAGGTTCCCGAGATAGGCAGATTGGACGGTCACATTCGATGAGATCTCCGCAGGGCTCCCCTCCGCGATGACCTTCCCTTGGTGCATGACGGTGATGCGGTTCGACACGTTCATCACCACGTTCATGTTGTGTTCGACCAGGATGATGGTTTTTGCGCCGTCGGAGCGAATCGCGTCGATGAGCGCCATCAGCTCGGGGACTTGTTCTGCAGCCATACCGGCCGTTGGTTCGTCCAACATGAGCACGTCGGGATCGGGCGCGAGGATCATCCCGAGCTCGAGCTTCCTCTGGTCTCCGTGTGGCAACAACCCAGCCGGCTGGAGGGCCCGTTCCGTGAGACCAACCGTGTCGAGCACTACGTACGCGCGAGTCAGATAGTGCGCGAACTTCGTGTGGGATCGCAGCATCCGAAAACTGTCGTGCCCCATAGCCTGGCATGCGAGCCGCACGTTCTCCAGAACGGACAGGCTCGGGAAGATGTTCGTGATCTGAAACGACCGACCGATGCCCCTATGAATGGTGCGATGCATCGGCAGATTCGTGATGTCTTCTCCCCTGTAGAAGACTCGCCCCGAGGTTGGCCTCAGGGTCCCACTGATCAGGTTGAACAGCGTCGTCTTGCCCGCGCCGTTCGGACCGATGATCGAATGCAGGGCGCCGGCCTGGATCTGCATCGAGACCCCGTCGACCGCAGCGAGTGCACCGAACCGCCTTCTCAGATCCTGAGTTTCGAGGATGACATCCACGAGCACCCCTGAAGATAGTTGGGGGGGCAGCAGAGCTGCCCCCCTCAATCGGTGTTGCTACGAGCCGCTGAGCGAACCCACCGGGAGGTCGCCGCAGCGTGTCACGTAGTCGCCCTCGAGCAAGCACGGAGGAATCGGTCGCACGGTGGCGACGTTCTCGTAGTACTTGAACTCGGGATCGTCCAGATTGACGAGCTTCACGACGTACATGTCCTGAATGGCCACATGATCCTCGGCGCGAACGTCGATCGTGCCCTTGGGTCCCTCGAAGGACATGCCCTCGAGCGCCGCCTTCAGGGCATCCGCCGATGCATCGCCACCGGTCGCCTTCAGCGCGTCGATCGCCATCAGCGCCGCGTTCATCCCGTCGGCGTCGAACAGGTCGGGGGGCGTGCCGAACACGGCCTCGTCCTGGGCGGTCAGGTAGTCGTTAGCGGCGTTTTGCGGAGCCGTGTAGGTGTACAGGATCACCGACGTCGTACCGATCGCGTTCGCGAAGAAGGTCGGCATCAGGACGTTGTCGATGAAAGGCGAACCGAGAACCGTCTTGTCATCGATGACACCAAGGTCGACCGCCGCCTGGTACAACGGCACGAAACCGCCACCGGCCCAGGTCACGAGGAACGCGTCTGCGCCGCTGTGCGCAATCGGCTGCAGATACGGCGTGAAGTCCGTCGTGTCCGCGGGGGCGAAGATGTCATCGTGGATGAACTCGCCACCGAAATACGTGCACGCATCCTTGTACGCCTGTGCACCGCCGTACCCGAACGAGTAGTCGGGTGCGATCTGCACGAACGTCTTGTACCCGTCGTTGTTCACGAACTGGTCACACAGCGCCATCGCATCCTGGTAGTTGCTTCGGCTGGCACGGAACGTGTTGGGATCGAAATCCTTCCCCGTGATGTCCGTCGCTGCGGCCGGAGCGGCGATCAGGATCACATTGTTCTGGGCCGCCAGGCTTTGTAGCGACGCTGTCACACCTGACGACACCGTTCCGATGATGATCTTTGCACCGTCGACCTCGATCAACTCGCGGGCCGCTGTGGCGCTCAGCTCCGGATCGGACTGATCGTCCTTGTAGATCACGTGGATCTCGCAGTTGTCCAGCTGGTAGGTCTGATCCATGGTGTCAGCTGCGCTCGTCACCTCACTGCCGGTGCCATAGGCAAACCCGACAGGGACGCCTCGCATCATGTGCGCGCCGTAGATCGCGAGCGGTCCGGTGACGTCGGTAATGACCCCGACGACGATCGGCTCGTCACAGCTCACTCCTGCCATTGCCTCGGTGGTGGTCGTTGCCATCGCCTCGGTGGTCGTGGTCGCCATCGCCTCGGTGGTTGTCGTGGCGGCGGTTGTGGCCGTTGTCGTGGTCGTCGTACTCGAGCCGCAGGCCGCAAGCACCAAGGCCAGTGCCACGAATAGCGCCACCCATGTATGTTTCCTCATAGTCCTCCTCCGTTCTCTTACTTGCTTCCTATGTGCGCGTGGAACATCTCATTGAACTCACCGGGCTTCTCGATGAATGGAACGTGCCCGCAGTCGGCGATCACCCGCTCCGTGTACGAGCCGCCTGCTGCGGCGTACCGATCGAGCATCGTGCGAATCTGGCCGAGCATCGGCTGCGCCGGGTAGACGTCCGCTCCCGGGTAGCCGGGGATGAGGCCCATGCCGCCGAGGGCGCCCGGGTCGGCCATCGCGGCATCTCCCACGAGGAGGTCGTTCTCCCCTCGTATCCAGAGAATCGGCGGCTTCGAGGCGGATGCTGCGACACCGTCCGCGAGGTGGTAGTACTTGGGCGAGAGGGCGTTGTTCGACCCCCAGACCCCCGGGCCAACGCCCGGCCACAGGATCGAAGGAACGGCATCCCCGGGGTAGTCCTGTTCGCCCAGGTGGACTTCGAGCATCGCCTCCACCAACTCGTCCTCCCGGGGCGGGACGAAGGGAGGTTTGACGATGAGCTGCCGGATCGCCGATCGTGCCGTGAACGGGCTGTCGGCCGTCCGATCCTTGGCAGCGAGCAGTTTGACGACTTCCGGGTTGATGAGGCCGGCACCCGATCCTGAGTACTCCTCGTTGGTAAGCGTTCCATCAGCATCCTTCGTGGCCGCATAGCCGAACGGCGACCCCGGGTCGGCCTGGGTGATGGATAGCCACCGGTCTGAGTGCTCGGCAAGCATCGCCCACACCACGCAGCCGCCGAGCGAGTTGCCAACGAGGTGGGCACGTTCGACACCAAGGTGGTTGAGAAGCGCGATCGCGTCGTCGGCGAGATCGCCCATCCCCCGAGTGGCATCGATCCTCGCTGCTGGATCTGCGTCTCCGTAGCCGCGCTGGTCGGGTGCGATGCCTCGGTATCCGGCCGGGAGCGCGACCATGGTCTCCTCCCACCATGTGGCCGATGAGAGATTGCCGTGGAGGAACAGCACGGGGGCACCGTCGTCAGGACCGTAGAAGAGGACACGGGTCGTCAGGCGGCTGGTCGTGATGGTTCTTGCTGTGGTGATGGTTGGCACGCTCATGATTCACCTCCTGCGAGGAGCTTCTTGTCGATCTTGCCGATGGCGGTCTTGGGAAGTTCGGGAAGCAGTACAACGTGTTTCGGCAACTTGTACTTGGCGAGCCTCTCGCCCATGAACGAGAGGAAGTCGGCCTGGTCGAACGCATCGGCGTCATCGACGACGAGACAGGCGCTGCCGACTTCGCCCCATTGTTCGTGCGGTACGCCGACGAGAGCCGCCTCTGCAATTCCCGGGTAGGCGAGCATCACCGATTCGACCTCGGCCGGGTACACGTTCTCACCGCCCGAGATGAACATGTCCTTGGAGCGACCCTTGATCGTGAAGAACCCCTCGTCGTCCTTGATGGCGAGATCGCCGGTGTGCAGCCATCCGTCGCGGATCGTCTCGGCGGTGGCCTCGGGCCGGCGCCAGTAACCAGGGGTGATGTGCTGACCCTTGATGAGGAGCTCACCCGTGACGTCGGGCGGGCACTCGTCGCCGTTCTCGTCCACGATCTTCATGTCGACGTGGAAGATCGGGAACCCGACCGACGTGGTCTTCTCCCGAACGCGTTCCTTCGGTAGCCAGAAGTTGTTGCCGGACGCTTCGGTGAGACCGTACCCCATCTTGAAGTCGACGCCCCGATCCCAGAACTTCTGCATGATCGGCAAGGGACAGGCGGCTCCTCCGGAGATCACCAGCTCCAACTTGGCGAAGTCCGCCGTTTCCCAGCGTGGGCTCGCTTGGAGCATCTGATACATGGTGGGAACTGCGACGTAGTGGGTGATGCCGGCGTCTTCGATCATGTCGAATGTCTCGTCGACGTCGAACCCCTTGCACAGGATCGTGGTGCCACCGGTGTGGACGAGCGGGACCATGAAGATGTTCGGACCGCCGATGTGGAAGAACGGAAGTTGGAGGGGAGCGACATGGTCGCCGGTGATCCCCCACGAGGTGATCGTGTTGACGCTGTTCCACGTGATGTTGCCGTGGGTCATGATGGCGCCCTTGGGGAGGCCCGTGGTGCCGCCCGTGTAGTAGATCCCCCAAGGATCATCCATGTCCAGATCAGGTCGATCGTCGAAGGTCTCAGGGAACGAGTCCCGCTCTCCGAATGAACGGTCGCCTGGGGCCGGTTCGTCGAGAGCGACCACGTGCTTGACGGTGGCGAAAGAGGGTCGCAGCTCGTCGGCTTGAGCCTTCCAATCGGTTCCGTAGATGAACACGACTGGATCGGCGTCGGCGACGATCGGTCGCAGCTCATGCACGGTCAAGCGCCAGTTGAGGTTCTGGAGGATGCAGCCGACCTTGGTGGCCGACCAGAACAGGTCGAGGTACTCGGGCCGGTTCGATGCGTAGACGGCGACGACATCACCTCTGCCTACCCCGAGCGAGCGAAGGTAGTTGGCTGTCCGGTTGACCCGCTTGTTCCACTCGAGGAAGGTGATCGCGGGTCCGCCCGTCCCTTCGATCAGGGCAACCCTGTCGGGCGTCAACTTGGCCCGCTTGTCGAGCCAGTCGGTCACGAATGTCGATTGCCTCATTGCGGCGCTCCCCACTGGACGATGGCGGCTCCCCAGACGTAGCCGATGCCGGCACCAACGATGACCATGAGATCCCCCGGCTTCAGACGTCCAGTTCGTTCGCCTTCGATAATCGAGATGATCGAATCCTGCTCTCCTATGTGACCGAAGCTGCTGAGGTAGACGGATTGCTCGTCGGTGAGCCCGAGCAGGTCGGCGATCTGCTTGTGGGCGGACGGCTTGACCAACAGCATGTTCATGTAGTCGATGTCGCCTCTGGTGTACGCACGGCCGTCCAACTTGGTGCCGGAGAGTCGTAGTGCTTCATCGACGCACGCCATCCAGTTGTCGATGCTCACCTCGTTGAGCCTGGCTTTCATGGCCTCCGGCTCGAGGAGATCGAACTTGAACCGCCCTTCGGCCACGGCCTGGTCGGTCGGGAACTCGACCGTGCCGCTGGCAGGAACGAGGACGTGGCGTGTCATGGACCCGTCGGACATCAGGTGTGTTCCGAGGACATGGTTCACGGGCCAATCCCGCTTGACGATCATGGCTCCGGCGCCCGCACCGATGTTGAACAGGAATGACGTGCGCAGGTTCGTGAGGTCGATGAACTCGGAGATCGTGTAGCCGCCACCGATGAGCACTGTGTTGATCGTGGGATCCTCGCTCATCAACGCTTTGGCGAGCTTCAGCCCGGCAATCGAGGTCGCACATCGCATGTGGATGTCCATGCCCCACGCGTTCGTGGCTCCAATCTGCTCGGCGAGATCGATACCGGCCGTCCAGAGCAGGTACTCCTTCCACTCCTCCGTGGTGCAGAGCACGACATCGATCTCGGTTGGATCCATGTCCGCCTTCTCGAGTGCTTGGCGTGCAGCCTCTGCCGCCATCGCATTGGGGTGAAGTCCGGGTTTCGCAACATGCTTCTGCTGTATGCCGAGCTTGTCCTTGACCACCCACAACGGAAGTCCGCTCGCTTCCGCAATCTCCTCGGCGGTCATCACCGTGTCCGGAACGAACATGCCGGTGGACACGATGCCTGCAACGACACTCACTCGTGCGCCTCCTTTGCGCCCATGCCGCGAAGGATGAACGTCATGAGCTGATCGAATGCCTCCTGAGGTGGCAGTTCGTTCTCCCAGACAACCATCTTCATCCCCATGAACTCGGCGATACCCATGAGGATGTAGGCGAGCAGCTCCGGATCGATGTCATTGGCGATCTGCCCTGACTCCATGGCGTTGCGAAGACCCTCGGTATAGGGCTCGGCCAGGGTCCGGTAGTGGGAACGATGGACGTCCGTGTCCACAAACTCCGACTGTCGGATGATCTGATACACGGACGGTTCCTCGAGCACCCGCTTGAAGAACGCCTCGAATCCCGCGCGCTCCATCTCTGCGCGGTCGGTGAGGCCTTCCGTGGCCCGGGAACCGGTCTCCCGAACCTCGTGGTTGACATGGCGGACAAGCTCGAGGAAGGCGGCCTTCTTGTCGGGGAAGTGCACATAGAAGGTCCCTTGGGCGATGCCGGCGCGCCGCGTGATCTCGGCGACCGACGCCCGTTCGTAGCCGAACTCCGCAACGGTTGCCTCGGCGGCCTCCAGTATCGCCCTCCTCGTGGCCCGTCCCCGTTTGGTCACAGGAAGGCTTGGAATCTCAAAAGAAGTTGAGACCTGACTCATCTCTCATATTCCCGCTGGCTCCACCATATCGAATCCGTTGGGAGCGTGTCGGAAAATCGGGGCGATTTCTGGGCGGGTTTCCCGCATCTTCAGTCTTCAGTCTTCAGTCAACAGCCAGAACGCTGCCTCGAAGAAGGCGAGACCGCGGGGCGACCTTCTCACCGAAGACTGCGAACCGAGAACCAGCTCGGGGAGCGAGCCTCACCTCACTCGTTCTTGTGCCGCCCACCGGAAGAACATGACCGCCAGCGTGCCCCAGATGATCGGGACCATCCCGAGCTTCATGGTGATGCCTGCCAGCTGCTGGTCCTCAAGAGCAGTGAGGCTCCCGACTCTCGGAGCGAGCTCGTAGGTCGAGTACAGCGGATAGCTGGCGAACGTGAGGAAGCTCGCGGGGACGATCGGCACGATCCCCGCGGACACAAACAGGTACACCATCTTGGCGGCGAACGAGTGCGTACGCTGTTCCTCGATTGGGTTGAGAATCGGCATCCACAGGATGATCCCGGACGCCAGCCATGACATGTCCATGGCGAACGATCCGAGCTGAGACGAACGCAGCGTGTCGACGCCAATCGGCGAGTGGGTGAGCACCAGCACGACATTGAAGATCACCCCCGACACGAGGAGATGCTGCGACAACCACTCATGCACCCGGGTGAGGTGGAGCCTGTCGAGTACTCGTCGGGCCATCCACTCGGGGGTTCCCAGCAACATCAACGGAGCGACAGCGAGGGTGTAGAGGACGTACTGGAGCATGTGGATACTGGCGAGATAGCCGGCGCCGAGCGTGCCTACGGGCCAATCCGACGAGGCCCAGAAGATGAACATGGCGGCAAGGAACGTCCAGATCACTTTGCGGTCTATCTCCCGGTGACGGCGAACAGCAATCAGGTAGGCGACTGTCGGCAACAGGACCGTGAGCCACACGCCGGGATAGGCGATCCAGTGCCAGGTCCACGGCTTGTTCAAAGCTGCGCACCAGAGCTTCATGGCTTGTCCATGATGAGCGGCAGGTCGTGCACCCACTGAGTCTGGCGCGTGCCATACGGGTACTCGGTGTAGGCAAGCCCGTCGGGCGCATAGGCGATCACCTGACTCGCGTGGCCCATCGAGTAGTCGGCGCCATCACCAATCTTGACGGCAACCGGCACACCGGCGGCGCGCTGTGCCGCCTCCACCTGGTCGACGGTGCCCGTGAGCCCGACGAACGTGGAGTTGAAGTTGTCGAGGAATGTTCTGATGACCTCTGGCGTGTCACGTTCAGGGTCGACCGTGACGAACACGACCACCGAGTTCCGTTCCACATCGGGGAGCCTGTCCATCACGGCGGCAAGCTGGGCGAGCTGCACGGGACAGATGTCGGGACAGAACGTGTACCCGAAGTACAGCAGTGTCAGTTTGCCTTCTGTCTCGGTCGTGAAATCGAACGGCTGCCCCTGCGTGTCGGTGAGGACGAACTCCGGTTTCGGTTCCGGCGGCTCCAACACCGTCCCATCGAAGATGGAGCCGATCGTCGTCGGGGTGCCTGTTGCCGTGCACGCGGCCGTCGTGCCCAGGAGAAGGACCACGAGACCGGCGAGAGAGAGCGCTTTCCGCACGATCCGTCATGGTAGGAAGGGCCGGAGGTATGCGGGAAACCGGGCTCCGAGCGGTTGGTGGGCGGGGTGCTTCCTCCCCGCCCACCGGTTGGGGACTACCAGAACACCCCGGCGGCGATTCGGGATCGGTGACGTAATCATCACTGAAGCGTTCGCTGCTCCTGGTACAGCAAGTCGAACGTCGACCACCAGGTGGGAGCCATCGCCCATGTCGAGGATCCGAGCAGGATCGAACTCCTGTCAACCGGACGTGTCGCCGAACGGCGCTATCCAGTTGTCGATACCCTCGCCAGTAGCACGGCGAACGGAATCTCTCCGTCGCCAGCCGACGATCTCAGACGGGGCGATCTTGCATGATCGCCAGTGGGTGTCCCTCTGAATCGCGGAAGAACGCCATCCGGAGTTCTGTGGATTCCGTACGGTTGATCACATGCGGTTGGCCGAGGAGTTCGACACCGGCCTCGGCGAGGCGTGCATACTCCTGTTCGATGTCATCCACCGCGAAGTAGAGCAACGGGTGGGAGGAGAACTCGGGCGACTCGGCCGCACCGAGGTAGAGGCGAACACCATTCACGTCGAAGAAGGCCATCTGTTGGGCCGGCACGTCAAACACGAAGGTGAGTCCGAGCGTATCCCGGTAGAACTCGACGGCCTTGTCGAAGTCGGTGACGGTGATGTGAATCTGCCCGATCGAGTTGATCATTGGTCCTCCTCGGTTCTCCTCCTGTCTAGCACGACGCTCCTAGCGAGTCGTCCGAGCTAGCGTGCCGCCCAGAGGAGCGAACGCACCTGCCGAACCGTGCCGCAGGCCGGCGCTCCCCGTCTTCCCTGGAGGTGACACCGATGACGAGCGACACGAACCCACGCGCAACGCTCGACCTGTGGGACTACCGACGCCGCGTCGCAGACATCTATGCGAGCGTACGCGAGATGGATCCGACCCACGGATGGGCGTTCTGGGTGTCTGCTCGCAACGATCTTTTCCGCAGCCACTCACAGAGCCCCCTGCCGGCAGAAGAACGGGAGTCCTTCGCCGGCCTGCACTACTGGTCGTACGATCCCCAACTTCGGGTGAGCGCCGCGGTTGAGCCGGCATCACCCACCGAGATCCTGCTCGCTCACAGCGGCGACGGCGCCACGCCGGCCAGGAGCTTCGGGAGGGCAACCTTCCGCCTCGGATCGGAGGAGCTGTCACTCGTCATGTACTGGCTCGAGGACTACGGCGGAGGCGTGTTCATTCCGTTCGGCGATGCGACGAACGGCACGGAGACCTACGGCGGTGGGCGGTACCTGATCGATTCGGCCAAGGGGGCCGACCTGGGCCATGAGGAAGGTCAGGTGACCCTCGACTTCAACTTCTCGTACCACCCGTCGTGCGTTCACGACACGCGCTGGTCCTGTCCCCTCCCCCCGAACGGGAACCGCCTTCCCATCCCGATCCGAGGCGGAGAACGGCTGGCACGGTAGCATGCGATCGTGGTTGATCAGGACAGAGTGGATCGTCTGGACAAGTTGCTGAGATCGGCGGCGCGCGCTCACCATGCCGAATTCGGCGGGCCCAACCCCGGCTGGCCCGAGTGGTACGCAGCGTTCATCCACCCCGAGATCGGTGCGATAGTCGGATTCGATCCCACGATCGAACAGGTGGCGGAGTGGCTCCGCCAGGCAGACGAGCTCCATCGAGCCGAAGCACCAGACGACCGCTGGCCCCCCTTCTACACCCGCTGGATCCTCGAGTCGCTCGAGGAGTAGGGACACCTGACCGGACGAGCCGGAATGCCATGGGCTACTTGCGCTCCTCGTCGCCACACATGCCCGCAGCCCGGCGCGGACCGGGCCTGATGGGGAGGTGGTCCTGCTCGCCGATCAGGACCGGACCCTCTGGGATCATGCGGCCATCGACGAAGCCGCGCCCATCGTCGATTACATCCCGCGGCGGCGGCGCCGGCCGGTTCGTTCCAAATCCGGGCCGCTATTGCCGTACTCCACGGCGTGGCACCGAGCTACGATGCCACCGATTGGTCGCAGATCGTTGAGCTGCACCGGGCACTGGAGCAATTGCAGCCGTCCATGGTTGTGCACGTCAATCGGGCGATTGCAGAAGCAGAGGTTCGTGGCCCCGTCGCCGCGTTGCAGCTACTCGAAGACCTCGAGTCCGACTGGCACTTCCTCTGGGCGGCACGAGCGGAGATGAACCGGCGGCTCGGCCGACTCGAGGAGTCACGCCGCGACCTCCATCGGGCGCTGTCGGCCGAGCTGAACGAGTCCGATCGGAAGCTCCTCGAACGTCGCCTCGCCGAGCCAACATCGACGAGCCGCTAGTGGCGTGACTGGTCTCCGCCCGATCAGCCGGCTTCGAGCCGCCGGAGGGTGTCGGAGAGGTCGATGTGGAGGGAATCGAGGAGCTGCCTCGCCGGATCCGGCCGCTCGAGACTGAGGATGGCTCGGAGGAGATGCCGCTCCTCGATCTGTGGTGAACCGTCGGCACGGGAAGCGACGACCGCTTGGTGGAGGGCATGTCGGGCGCCCGAGGTGAATGGAGGTCGTCTCCGTCCGGACATCGTTCGCGGGCGGTCAAGGGGAGCCGTCTCGATACCGACGGCCGAAAGCGCCGCCTTGTCGAGTTCGGTGAGTGCGGAACGCACGGTCTCGAGGTCGACGCCGAAGAGTTGGCACGTGAGCGACGATGCATCGGACAGGAGTCCCATTAGCAGGTGGTGGGTGCCGGTGCGGCGGTCACCGAGGCGTTGCGCTTCAGAACTCGCTGAGATCAGCACCACCGCCCGGATGTCTCTAGTGAGCTTCACCATCATGCCTCCTCGAGTACTTGGTGTGGATCGACTGCCGGGACACGCCGAGAGCGTCACCGATCTGTTCCCACGACCAACCGTGCTCCCTGGCAATCTGAACGTATGTGGCCTCCAACTGCTCGGCGAGGCGGTGCAACGCCACCACGGCCCGAAGTCCCACCTCAGGATCGTCCGACATCAGGTTTGATACCATAACGCGTGTCAATCTAGATTGACACGCTTCGAGTGTCAATCTAGACTGACAGACATCTGGCCGGTGGTTGCGGAAGGGGTCACGTACAATGGGTGAGTTCGTTTGGAGCACGAGATGGCCACCACGCAGGTCCGCTACATCGTCCGAGACGTGGGCGCAGCGATCGCCTTCTACACCGAACAACTGGGATTCGACCTGGTCATGCACCCCGCGCCGCCGTTCGCCATGTTGTCCCACGGGGACCTGCGGTTGGTGCTGAGTGCGCCCAACCCGTCGCCTGGTGGCGGGCAGTCACTGCCGGATGGCACCGCGCCCGAGCCGGGCGGCTGGAACCGATTCGGGCTGCAGGTCGACGATCTCACCGCCACGGTCGACCGGCTGCGCCACGCCGGGGCACGCTTCCGGGGCAATGTCATCACCGGGGTCGGTGTGCGACAAGCCATCGTCGAAGACCCTTCGGGCAACCCGGTCGAGTTGTTCGAGCCGATCGTCGACGACGCCAGGCTGCAATAGCCCCGGTCGGCTCACCGAACTGTTGAAGGTGCGGGAGTGCGGGACCTGTGCGATGCGGGTTGCCAGATGCCCGGAATGCGGCCAGCCCGTCGGGGCTACCGAGCTTGAACTGGCTGCCGGTCTCCGTGACCTGGAGCGACTGTCCTACGAACGATGCCCGGTCAGTGGCGATCGCGGCGTTGCGTTCGGATCGGCTGGCCCAGATCCTTCCTGATGATCACGTCCGAATGCCACGCCTGTTGGCGAAACGACATCGGGACATGACCCGGCTGCGGAAGAAGCACTGCACCCGGTTGCATGCGTTGTTGCTCGAACTCGAACCGGGCGGGATCAGCTCACAAATCACTGTTGCCAAGGCAAATCGGCTACTCGAGCGAGTGATTGTCGATCGGGAAGTGACCCGGCATCGGGTCCTCATCGCCGGTGAACTGGTCGATGACATTGCCCGACTCGACACGGCGCTGAAAGCATCGAAGAAACGGATCGGTGTCGCAGTCACCACATCGGGAACGACACTGACCGACATCGTCGGGATCGGTCCGGTCTGCGCAGCCATCATCATCGGGTTCACCGGTGACGTCACCCGATTCCCGACCAAAGGTCACTTCGCCACCTACAACGCCACCCCACCCGTCGAAGCATCCTCAGGCGACCGACCGCGGCATCTCCTCAACCCAAGAGGGAACCGAAAACTCAACCACGCCATCCACATCGCAGCCATATGGGCTGGGCCAGTACCCGACGGTCACGGTGGTTCGCTCGATGTGTCCTTCTATTCGGCGAAGATGAGGAAGAGGGCGACGAGCAGCCCTACCAAGGTCGAAAGGGCCACGGCGATTGACCGGTCGTGCTCGCGGATCAGGGCGACGATTCCGCTCACCAGGGCAGAGAGTCCGCCAACGACCGACACGAGGGCGGGTCCGGCCAGCCACCAGTTGCCGAAGATGGTACCGGTGACACCCCGATCCTGCCCTGAGGCGACCGCCAACACTTCGGCGACTTGACCCGCAACGAAAGCCGCGGCGGAACCTACCGCCCAACGACCGAAGCGCTGAGTCGGCCAGAAACGCATGTGGAAGTGGGGGTCACCGGTGGTCATCTATGACCTCCTTCACCCGCGTAATCTACTCCGACTCACCGGTGTTTCTCGGGGGCTTCTGGCCGTTGGACCTCCCCGTCGAGGGGGCAAGCGGGCGGACCGCAAAGCCAGTATCCGATCCTGACGTGGGTGGCCATGCGGGGTCTCTCACGTTTGCCGCATAAGGTAGATCACCTCTGCGGTGTCCGTGAGAAGTCCTCCAACTCATCGGGTCACAGCAGGACTTCGACAACGCTGCCAACTCCATCGGCTGGTTCGCGTGATCTGTGGTGCCGGCGGATTCGTGGTAGCCGACAGGTTGACGCTATAGTGAGATAGCCGGATCGGGGGCAACCCCGGACCGGATCTGAAGCGACCGAGAGGTCACTTCGGGTACTCGCTGGGAGACCAGCCCTCGGGTTGAAGTTCCAGCGGGTCGGAAACCCCGAGAGGGTAGACGTTTCGACCGATGCTCCCTCGGGGTTCTTCGCGTCCCGTCATCCAGCAACCGCAGCTTCACATCGCTGAGTCGCTCTCCGAGGACAGTGGTGCCCTCCACTTCGGCGAACCAAAGCCCCGAAGGTCGAGACGGTGGGTCGATATGCCGAGGTTCGTCGCCGACATGCTTGGCCGTCACATCGGTGCCCATGTGGCCGACCAGGATGATGTCCTTGTCTTCACCAGCCCTCGGGGCGCACCGCTCCGACACTCGAACTCCTATACCACGAGCTGGAAGCCAGCCGTCCGAGAAGCAGGTCTACCGGACGCACTTCGCATTCATGACTTGAGGCACACCGCCGCCAGCTTCATGATCTGTGCGGGTGCCCATCTAGAATTGGTCCGCCAGCAGCTAGGGCATTCGAGCGTTACCGTCACCCAGAGATATGCCCACCTCTATCCGTCGCAAGGGGAAGACCTCGCCGCCCGACTCGACACACGCAGACAGACGGTCAGCGAACGAGTCGTGGGGTTGTAGCGGGGTTGGTGGTTTGGAGCATTCCGTATCCCTCCGCCCAACATGCGAAGACCCCAGTGTCTCACTGGGGGTCTTGGTGGCTCCGGGGGTGAGACTCGAACTCACAACCTGCGGATTAACAGTCCGATGCTCTGCCAATTGAGCTACCCCGGAAGGGACTGCGATGCTACCACCGTACAATTGGGTGTCAGACAGAAGGAGCAGTCATGAGGTTTCGACTTGGTCTGCTGATCGGCCTCGCCGTCGGCTACGTGCTCGGCGCGAAAGCAGGCAAGGAACGCTACGACCAGATCGTCAACACCTTCAAGCGCTTGACCGACGTCGACAGCGTTCAGAAGGCCACCGACAAGGTCAAGAAGACCGTCGGCGAAGGAATGACCAACGCGTCCGAAGCAATCAGGAATACCGTCAAGACCTAATCGTCCTCGAGGAACCCTTCGAGCCGTTTTGATCTCGCAGGGTGACGCAACTTGGCGAGTGCCTTGGTTTCGAGCTGACGGATCCGTTCTCGCGTCACGTTGAAGTGACGGCCCACCTCTTCGAGGGTGCGCACCGTGCCGTCCTCGAGCCCGAACCGCATCACGATCACTTGGCGCTCGCGCTCATTCAACTCTTCGAGCGCGTGAGCGACATACTCCTGAAGGAGATTGAAGGCAGCAGCCCGAACCGGCACCTCCGCTTCAGGGTCCTGTACGAAATCGCCAAGCGTCGAATCCTCCTCCTCCCCAAGCGGCGTCTCCAACGAAACAGGATCCTGCGCGATCCTGCGAAGCTCCGACACACGATCGGGCTCCACCTCCAGCTCGGCGGCGATCTCCTTGATCGTCGGTTCCCTCCCAAGCTCCTGCAGCAGCCTGCGCTGGACACGCGACAGCTTGTTGATCGTCTCGACCATGTGCACCGGCACCCGGATCGTGCGGCCCTGGTCGGCCAGGGCCCTGGTCACCGACTGACGTATCCACCACGTCGCGTATGTCGAGAACTTGAATCCCTTGCGGTAGTCGAACTTCTCAACCGCACGCATCAGCCCCAAGTTGCCTTCCTGGATGAGATCCAGCAGCGGCATCCCCCGCCCGACGTACCGCTTGGCGATCGATACGACGAGACGGAGGTTCGCTTCGACGAGTCGCTGCTCAGCCGTGTTCCCCCGCCGCACATCGCGAGTCAGAATCGCTCGATCCTCCGCCGTGAGGGACGCAGACTCCGGTCCGAGCTGCTCGGAGGCGCGTTTCCCCGCCTCGATCAGCATGGCGAGCTCGACCTCTTGCTGCGGCGTGAGCAGCGCGATTCGGCCGATCTCGCGGAGGTACATCCGTACAGGGTCCGACACCGATGAGAGGTCATCGTCGGCGAGCTGGGTGTCGAGGACGTCTTCGCTGTCCTCCTCGATATGGAGGTCCAGTGACCGCAGGCCGTCTGCAACCTGATCGAACGACTCCGCCGGAGCTTTGATGTCCTCCAGCTCCTGCTGGATCTCCCCCACCGTGACGAACCCTCTCTGTCGGGCGCGCTTGGCGAGCACCTCGATCAGTGTCTGCAGCGAATCACTCATTCCAACTCACGCTTGCTCTCGTCCAACCGTACCCGCTCGGTAAGCAACATGGAACGGGTATCGGCATCGGCGCCGGCGAGCTTGTGACGAATCTCCGCGATCTCGGCATCCAGCATCGCCATCTTCAGACGACGAACGAGCAGCACAGGGTCTTCCAGAGGATGCTCGTCGACCACCAGCATGCGGATCAGTGTGCCAACCTCGTCCTCCCGCTCCCCGACGAGACCCGCCAGGTCGGGCCGTTGCCCCGGAGCGAGACCTTCGACTGCCCCCATCAGGACGTCGAACACCCGACGGTTCGTCTCCCCGACGACAAGGGAGGGAACGATGTCGAGCCCCTCGAGCCGCTCGTCGTTGATCGCGAGCAGACGCAGCAGCTGCTGCTCCGCCTTCTCGACCCCTGAGGGACGCTCGGGTGGCTTCTGGTCGGAACTGCGCTTCCCGGTCCCGGAGGAGCGCTCGACGGCGACGAGGATCGGCTCGAACTCCGAACCGACCGTCCTCGCCAGATATCGGGCATACTCCCGCCGGACGAGTGGATCCGGCTGGCGAGCGATAATCCCGGTTGACGCCCGGATGGCTCTGGCTCTGGCTTCGGGTTCTGACAGGTCGAACCGTCCGAGCTCGCGATCGAGCCTGAATTGGAGTAACGGCACCGACTGCTCGATCGCCGACCGAAGCCTCGACGCGTCCCCACCCTTGACGAGATCGGCAGGGTCCTTGCCCTCCGGCATGATCGCCACCCGCAGATCCAGCTCGAGGCGCACCGGAGTCTCGAGCGTGTCTCCTCGAATCGCAGCTCCGGCACCCGCCTCGTCGGCATCGAACGCAAGCACCACACGGTCGGAGAATCGCCGCAGGAGGTCGAAGTGCTCCTCTCCCAGGGCGGTTCCGCAGGTGGCCACCGCCTCTTCCATTCCGCTGAGGTGCATCCCGATCACGTCCGTATACCCCTCGACGACGACCGAGAACCCCGACCTGGCGATCTGTGCCTTGGCGAGGTTCAGCCCATACAGCAACCGAGCCTTCTGGTAGAGCCGGGTCTCGGGACTGTTCAGGTACTTGGGCCCTTCCCCGTCGAGAAGCCGCGCTCCAAACCCGACCGGATCGCCGCGCAGGTCGTAGATCGGAAACATGATGCGACCACGGAACCAGTCACGGAGCCCTCCACGGGGGTTGCGGGCGGCGAGACCGACCCCGATCATGACCTTCGCGGGAACCTTCTCGTCGCGGAAATGGGTGACCAGCTCGTCCCAGCCTCCGGGCGAGTAGCCAAGCTGGAACCGTTCGATCACTTCCCCGTCGTAGCCTCGACCCCGCAGGTACGCTCTCGCTCTTCCCGCGTCCGTCCCCGTTCGCAGTCGCTCGTTGTAGAAGTCAACGGCGAGGCGGACGGCATCGACCATCGCCTCCCGCTCCCCCCTCCGCTTCGCAGCTGCGGGGTCGCGTTGGAGCGTCACCCCGGCTCTCGATGCCAAGTACTCGACCGACTCGTTGAACCCGAGACCCTGGGTCATCTCGACGAACTTGAACACGTCACCGCCGACACCACAGCCGAAGCAATGGAAGAGGCCTTGAGAGACGTCGATCGACAGCGACGGGGTCTTCTCCTGGTGAAACGGGCAGATGGCCTTGTAGGTGCGTCCCGTCTTCTTGACGGTCGTCACCCCTTCCAGGAGCTCTACGATGTTCGTGGCAGCCCGGACGCGCTCGATGTCGGTTTGCTGGTAGGCCACGCAGCGAGTGTAGGCGACGGCGCCAACCGTGAGGAGGGGCCCTCCCTCACAACGGAACGGCCGCGGCCAGGTTCGTATACTCGCCGACATGCGCATCGCGTTCCTCAACCCTCAAGGCAACTTCGATCCGAACGACCGCTACTGGACCCAGCATCCGGACTTCGGAGGGCAGCTCGTCTACGTCAAACAAGTCGCCAACGCGCTCGTCGCGCAAGGACACCAGGTCGACATCCTGACACGACGCGTCGATGACGAACGCTGGTCGGGTTTCGAAGCGCCCCTGGACGGCTACCCGGACGGTGCGCGGATCGTCCGACTCGATGCCGGTCCCGACCCTCGCTTCCTCCGCAAGGAGGACCTGTGGCCGTTCCTCTGCTCAGAGTGGGTGCCCAACATCCTCGCCTTCTACGGAGACAGCCTGCCCGACGCGGTCACCGCCCACTACGGCGACGGGGGCATCAGCGCCGCGACCATGCGTGCACATACCGGGATTCCGTACACGTTCACCGGGCACTCACTCGGTGCGCAAAAGCGGGACGGCCTTGTCGCCCAGGCCGCGTCCATCGATGAGGATCGCTACCACTTCACCACCAGGATCGGAGCAGAACGCTCGACTCTGGAGAACGCCGGGGTGGTCATCACGTCCACCCGCCAGGAACGATTCCTCCAGTACGGACACGACGCCTACGCCGGAGCGATCGACCCGGACGACGACAGTCGGTTCGCTGTCGTACCGCCTGGAGTCGACCAGACGGTCTTCTTTCCCGAACCTGGCCCCGACGACAGCAAGATCGCCGAGCGCATCGACAGGCTGCTCCGAAGGGACCTCACTCCCGACCGAATCGACTTGCCGGCGGTCGTCGCATCGAGCCGGCTGGACGCAAAAAAGAACCACCGTGTCCTCGTCGACGCCTTCGGACGGAACCGACAGTTGAGAGCGTCGGCAAACCTCGTCATCATCACCGGCGCGCTCGACGACCCGCTCCATGATGATCACAGTGCCTCGGCGTCGGAACGCGAAGTCCTCGACGACCTCCGGGCCGGTATCGCCTCCTACGGGCTGGACGGTGCAGTCGCAGGGTTCGCGATCAGCGGGCAGCGGTTGCTCGCAGCCGGATACCGAACCTTCGCTGCTCGGCGCTCCGTCTTCGCCTTGACAGCCCTGTACGAGCCATTCGGGCTCGCTCCGCTCGAAGCCACTTCGACGGGCCTCCCGGCAGTCGTCACCAACAAGGGTGGTCCGACCGAGAGCTTCCAGGAGAGCGGGCGAGACTTCGGGGTGCTCGTCGACCCCTACGACGCCGACGACGTCGCGAGTGGCCTCCTTCGAGCGCTCGGCGATGAATGGCCGACGTTGGCTCGTGCCGGCAGGGAACGAGTACTCACCCACTACACGTGGGATCGCACCGCCGAGGGCTACCTGGCAGCAATCGAGAGGGCACTCGCCACCCGTTCGCGCCCAACCAAGCCGCTCCCATCGTGGTGCGCCTGATCAACCCTCAAGCCGGCGGAGGCGTTCGGCGTGTCGTTCCATGACCTCATCGGCTGAGCCCACGGCAACGAGCGGAAGGACAGCCGAACCGAACAGCGCTGCCGCGACCTGATAGCGAAGCAGGACGATGATGTAGACGCTGACCAACACGACGGCGATCGAGCGCACAACCCACGAGTCGTCCTCCAGCCGTGCGAGTGCCACGACCCCTCCAGCGCCGAACCCAAGGGTGAGGGCGGCAACAACATCGAAGGCGGCAAGCGGCACACCGATCATGAGACTCAGCATCATGGCGTAGAGCACCGCGTTCGGTGCCCGCGGGTGCCGAGACAGAAACGCCAATACCAGAAAGACCACGGGTACGAGCGCCAGCCCCACGGCGAGCGCTGCCGTCGGATTCTCCGTCGAGCCCTCGACACTCCCGGCCACGAACGCGTATACGATGAGCGAGTTGGCCACGATCATCACCAGCGTCGCCGCGCCTATCGCGATCCACTTGCGGCCGCGTTCTCCGACCTTCAGGGTCTAGCCCTTCACGGAGCCGGCAGTGAGGCCACGCACGAAGTACCGCTGCAATGAGAAGAACACGACCATCGGAAGCACCATGGAAATGAACGCCGCAGCCGGCAACAAGTGCTCAGCCTCGCCTCGGTTGCCCGCCAGGTTGGCCAGCGCGACAGTCAGCACCTGGGCCTTCGGGTCGAGCCCAAGGAACACCAACGCCACCAGGAAGTCGTTCCACACCCAGAGGAACTGGAAGATCGCGAATGAAGCAAGTACCGGCACCGAAAGCGGAACGATCAGGCGCCAGAAGATCGTAAAATCGTCCGCACCGTCGATCTTGGCCGACTCGATGATCGAAGACGGGAGCGACCCGATGTAGTTCCGCAAGAGATACACCGCGAGTGGCAGACCGAAGCCCGTGTGGGCCAGCCACACCGCCGGGAACGTGCCGACCAGGTCGAAGTTCGTATAGATGCGAAGAATGGGGATCAACGCCATCTGCAGCGGAACGACCATCAAACCCACCACCAAGGCGAACAGCACGTGCCGTCCAGGGAAGCTCATCCAGGCGAAGGCATAGGCGGCGAACGCTGCGATGGTGATCGGAATCACCACTGCTGGAATCGTCACTGCGAGGCTGTTCAAGAAGGCGTTTCCGAACCCGGACTGCCCGAGCACCGTCGAGTAGTTGGAGATCGTCCACTGCGCCTTGCCGAACAGGTGCGGGATGGCTGTCCACCAGCCACTCCCCCTGATTTCATCCCTCGTACGGAAGGAGCTGATCAACAGACCCAGCGTCGGGATGGTCCACATCAACGCGATGATCGTCACGGCCAACTTCGCGGGCCAACGCTCAACGAGGCGACCAAGGAACCCCTTCTCCGCGTGTTGGCTCAGCGCGGTGGTCATCGGATCGCCTCCTCTGCCTGGAATCTACGTATGTTGATGACGAGCACCGGGATCACTGCGATGAACAGGATGACGGCGAGGGCGGCGCCGGCGCCGAAGTTGAAGTTCTTGAAGAACTCGGTGACCATTCTCTCTGCGATGACCGACGTTCCGTCGCGACCACCGGTCATGACGTAGACGATGTCGAACAGCTTCCACACGGTGATCACAACCGTTGTCCACACGACGATCACCGTCGAAGTGACGGATGGAAGCACCACCCTCCAGAACAGCTGCAGCTCCGTGGCGCCATCGATTCGCGCAGCCTCGATGATCTCTGCCGGAACCGACTTGATGGCCGAAGAGAGAATGACCATCGCGAAGCCCACCTGGGTCCAGATGAGGATGACCATGAGGAACGCCGTGTTCCAAGGCTGGATCGACAACCAGTTGATCGGCGATCCGCCCAGCGCTGACACCAAGGCGTTGAGGATGCCGATCTGGTTGCCGAAGCCCTCAGGGCGGAAGCTGTACACGAAGCCCCACACGACGCTGGCGCCGACAAACGACACCGCCATCGGGAGAAAGATCAGCGACTTCGAGACCGACTCGGACCGCCGCCCCAGCTTGTCCGCGAGGGTGGCGAAACCGAGACCGATGGCGACAACAATGACGGGAACGATCACGACCCACAATATGCTGTTGCGGATCGAAACCAGCGTGTCGTGAGTCGTGAATACGTCGATGTAGTTCTGAAGCCCGACGAACTCTTTGCTGTTGCGGCTCATGAACGAGATGATCACCGTGTTGACCGCCGGGTACACCAGGTACACGGTCAGGATGACGGCCGCCGGCCCCGCGAAGATGAACGGGCGAATGCCGGCACGGAACCGCTCCGGAAGGACCCCCACGAATCGGTCCATTCCCCAGTAGAGGACCCAGACGCCGACGACCCCCACCACGATGGCAATGAACACCTGGAGGAGACGATTGGCGTTCTGGTTCCGCAGGTAGTTGAACGAGACCACCAGAACGACGACGGTAAAGACGGGGATGAGAAGCGAGGCGAGCAGGCGGATCAAATAGAGCAGCAGTGCGGGAGCTCGACCTTCGCCCACGGTGTCAGGTGGTCTGCCGCCCGGACGTTCCGGTTCCATCAGCGTTGGTGTAACCATACGAGACTTCCCTCGCTTCTCGCTCGCCTTCGAAGGAGACTAGCGCGGCGAAGGGGCGGCTGCATGCCGCCCCTTCGTCTACTAACTCGTTGACGTTATGACGAAGGCCAGCTGGCCTCGACCGTGTCGAGCACCTGCTGGGTTGGTGTGCCCTTCGACCAGTCGACCAAGCCGGTCCACCACGTCCCCTGTCCGACCTCAGGTGGCATCAAGTCCGACGCGTCGAACACAAAGGTGTTCGATGCCAACGCATCGGTGATGACCTTGGACAAGGTCTTGTTCGTGTCGGTCTCGTAGCAGTCAGATGACACGTTCTTGTTGCCTGGGAGTCGTTCGACACCCGCAACACCCGTACCACCGTACGGCGAGACACCGCCACCGCTCGGGGAGGCAAGTGTGCACTCCCAATCGGCGCTAACCCAGTCCTTCAGGATCTGTCCGATCTTCGGGTCGTTCTTGAAGATCATGACCGTATCGCCACCGCCCATCGCACCGGTGTTTCCGTCGACCGTTGGGAACGGGAAGAACTTCACGATGTCTTCTCCACCCGCAGGGAAGAAGTTCGTCACGAAGCTGCCCTGCTTGTGCATCAAGCATCCAGGCGGGGTGTCGAACATCGGAAGTGGCGCATCCTTGAAGCTGATCGACGCTACGTTCTCTGCTCCACCCAACACGAAGCCGGGTGCGAAGAACAGGTCGCCGAACGTGTTCAGCGCCGTAGCCACTGACGGATCGTTGAACGGGATCTCGTGGCGGAACCACTTCCCGTACATGTCGGCACCGTCCTGGCGAACGTAGATGTCCTCGACCCAGTCGGTGCCCGGCCATCCGGTTGCGTTGCCGCTCTCGAAGCCGAAGCACCACGGAGCGTAGCCGTCGTCGACCATCTTCTGGCTCAGGTCGAGCAATCCCTGCCAGGTGGTAGGAATCTCATAACCCTTGTCTTTGAAGACGGGCTCGACGTACCAGATCAGGCTCTTGTAGTTCGGGAACCACGGCAGACCATAGTGCTTGCCGTCGGCGCAAATACCCAGATCCATCCAGAACTTGCCGGAATCCGACTCGAGCTGTGCGATGTCGAACCCGAGATCCTCGAGCGACACCAGCTTGCCCTCATCCGCAAACTTGCAGATGGTGCCGGGCTGCGGGGTGAACGCCACTGCGGGCGGGTCTCCACCTTCGACCCTGATCTGAATCTGGTTCTCGAAGTCGTCAGAGCCCACATACGTGATATTGGTGCCCTTGTTCTCGTTGTAGACGTTGAGGAACCCGGTCATGGCGTCGCCCTCGGCGCCTGTCGGGGCACCAAACAACGTAAACTCGGTGCCCGACACGTCGACCATGCTGCCAGCGGTCGTTGTCGTACCACCGGCGGTCGTTGTCGCACCACCGGCGGTCGTTGTCGCTCCGCCACCGGCGGTCGTAGTCGTTGTGCCGGTTCCTCCGCAGGCCGCGGCAATCATGGCCATGATTGCGAGTACGGCCAACCATCGACCTTTTTTCATGAGTCTCATCCTTCCTTCGACTCCCGCGACCGCGAAGGTCGCCATCCGGATCATACTCCGACAATCCCGGATCGACTCATTTCGGTAGTGGGTCAGTTCCAGACTGACCCACTGCCTTCATTTCGGCGGCTATCGAAGACGAGCTTCGAGGTACGGGGTCAGCTGGTCGATCGATACACGATCCTGTCCCATCGTGTCGCGATCCCGTACGGTCACCGCCCGATCGCTCAACGAGTCGAAGTCGAACGTGATGGCGTACGGTGTGCCAATCTCGTCGTGGCGGCGGTACCGGCGACCGATCGACTGCGTCACGTCGAGTTCCAACATGAAGTCAGGACGGAGCATGGCGGCGAGCTTCTCCGCCTCAGTCACCAGTTCCGACTTTTTCGACAACGGCAGGACTGCGACTTCGTACGGCGCGAGTCGACGATCGAGCTTCAGAACCACTCGGGTCTCGCCGCGAACCTCCTCCTCGTGGTAGGCGTCGATCAAGAACGCGAACGTGGTCCGGGTGGCGCCGGCTGCCGGTTCGATGACATACGGGAAGAATCGGTCCCCCGACTCGTCGTCGAAGTAGCTGAGATCCTGGCCGCTCGCCTCCGTGTGCGAGCGGAGGTCGAAGTCCGTGCGGTTGGCAATACCCTCGAGTTCGTCCCAGCCCCACGGATACCGGTACTCGACGTCCGAGCACGATGCGGCGTAGTGAGCCAGCTCCTCTTTGTCGTGAGCCCGGAGGCGGAGATGCTCGGGCGTCATGCCCAGGTCCAGATACCACTTGTGCCGCTCATTGGTCCAGTACCGATACCACTCGTCGGCCTCTTCGGGACGGCAGAAGAACTCCATCTCCATCTGTTCGAACTCGCGGGTACGGAACACGAACTGGCCGGGCGTGATCTCGTTTCGGAACGACTTGCCGATCTGCGCGATGCCGAAAGGAAGCTTCAACCGCGAGGTACGCCGGACGTTCTCGTAGTTGATGAAGATGCCTTGGGCTGTCTCGGGACGGAGATAGACGAGGTCGGCGTCGTCTTCGACGGGGCCCATGAACGTCTTGAACATCAGGTTGAACTGCCTCGCCTCACCAAAAGTGCCCTTCTGACCGCAGGTCGGGCATACGTTCGGATCGTCCAGCTTGTCGAGTCGATATCTCGAGTGGCAGTTCGAACACTCGACCAGAGGGTCGGTGAAGGATGCCTCATGCCCTGATGCGGCCCACACCTGTCTCGCCTGGAGGATCGCCGAGTCGAGACCGACGACGTCCCCACGCAATTGCACCATCGATCGCCACCACTGTGCCTTCAGGTTGCGAAGCAACTGCACCCCCAGCGGCCCGTAGTCGTAGGCGGACCGCAGGCCCCCATAGATCTCCGACGACGGGAACACGAAGCCTCGCCGCTTTGCGAGATTGACGATGGTGTCGAGCGTTGCAGGCATGTGTGTCCTCTGGTGCGAGCTGCGAATGATAAATGGTCGTAAGTCGTCGGTTCTCGGTTTTCGGTAGGAGACTCGCCCTGCGCTCTCGCGTTCTCTGACGTCGCGCTCTTACCGATGACTGAAGACTGATGACTGCGAGCAGAGCTCGCTAGGCCGTTCCGAAGCGGCGGGTACGACGCTGATATTCGACGATCGCCGCCTCGAGCTGCTCTCTCGAGAAATCGGGCCACAACACGTCGGGGAACACGAGCTCTGCGTATGCGGCTTGCCAGAGGAGGAAGTTCGACAACCGCATCTCACCGGATGTGCGGATCACGAGGTCGACGTCCGGCATGTCCGGAACGTAGAGATAGCGGGTGAGCGCATCGACATCGATCTGTCCCGGGTCGAGTTCTCCGCTTGCGACGAGCCGGCCAAGCGCTTGAGCGGCGCCGGCTATCTCCATCCTCGACCCGTAGTTGAACGCGAACACGAGTCGCATGCCCGTGTTGTCCTTGGTCATCTCCTCGGTTTCTCGCATGCGCATTCGGTTGCGATCCGGGACACGGGGATCGTCCATGTCGCCCGCGAAGTAGATCCGAATGTTCTGGGCGTGGAGTTCTTCCCGTCTCCGGAGCAGGAGATCCTCGTTGAAAAACATGAGGAACTCGACCTCGTCGGCCGAGCGAGTCCAGTTCTCGGTCGAGAACGTGTAGGCGGTCAGCCACTCGACCCCCAACTTCCGAGCCGACTCGATCGTGTCGAACAAGGAAGCTTCGCCGGCGGCATGACCGGCCGTCCTCGGCAGATCGCGCATGTTCGCCCACCGTCCATTGCCGTCGAGGATGAGACCGACGTGCCGTGGAATCCTGGTCGCGTCCAGTTCAGTCATGCAGCACCGCCAGGCTCGACAGCTTGCGCTCGAGGTGATGCTCGAGGAACCGCCTCGTCACCCCGAGTGCCTCCCCCGACAGGCGAGGGTCGGACGGCGGCAGACTTGTGAGGTCACTTGTGGCGAGCGCGGATAGGTATGCGGTCAGTCCCGCAGTCAGGCGAATCGTTCCACTCGGACGACACGACGTGCAGACGGCGCCACCCTCCGACAGGCTGAAACGCAGCGGCACGCCTGAGCGACCACATGAGGCACAGCGGTCGAGGGCCGGCGCAAAACCGATCACGTCCGTGAGCTTCAACAGAAACGACGTCACCAGGTCTGCCCCTTCGCTTCCTTTGTCGAGCGCCTTGAGCCCACGTTGAAGTAGGAGGAACAGCCTGTGCGATGGTTCCTGCTCGCTCGCTACCGCGTCGACCACCTCGACCATCGTTCCTGCGGCGAGGACGCGATCCAGGTCCGACCGGAGCGACGGGAATGCCTCGATCACCGACACCTGGGTGATCGTGTCCAGATTGCGCCCTTCGTACAGGACGAGGTCGACGTGGGTGAATGGTTCGAGCCTGCCACCGAAGCGGCTCTTTGTCTTGCGAATCCCTTTGGCGACCGTGCGGAGTTTGCCGTGGTTCGGACTCAGGATCACCACAACCCGGTCTGCTTCCCCGAATGGGTAGCTGCGAAGGACGATGCCCTGGTCGTTGCGGAGGCCCATGAGCAGGATGGTACCGGGCTCGCTGCGCGAGCAGTTGTCAGTCATCAGTCTTCAGTCATCGGTAAGAACGCGACGTGAGAGAACGCGACAGCGCAGGGCGAGTCTCCTACCGAAAACTGAGAACCGACAACTGAGAACTGCGGCCGCCTTTGGCGGCTGCTCTCACTCAAAGCCCAGGCGGTCGAGGAGTTCGGGTTTGCGCTGCCAGTCCTTCTCCACCCGGACCCTGAGATCGAGGTAGACGCGCTGACCGAATAGCTTCTCGAGTTCTTCCCTCGCCCTGGTGCCGCAGTCACGCAGCATGACGCCGCCCTTGCCGATCACGATGGCCTTCTGGGAGGAACGCTCCACGATCAGCGCCGCGTCCACGTACACGGTGCCGTCCGGCCGCTGTTCGATGTCTCGCACGTCGACGGTGAGCGAATGTGGCAGTTCCTGCTCCAGTCGGGCCAGAAACGCCTCCCTGACCAGTTCTCTCGCGAGGAACGATTCCGGCTGATCGGTGACCATGTCTGCCGGGAAGTAGAGAGGTCCCTCGGGAAGGAGCGTGCCCAGTTGCTGCATGATCGTGTCGATCCCCCCTCCCGCGATCGCGCTCGTCGGGACGTATGCAGCGAAGTCCCACCCGGAGGCTTCCGCCAGCTGCTCAAGGACCTGAGCCCGTGACGCTATGTCGGTCTTGTTCACGACCACGATCACAGGGCTTCCTGCCTCTGCCAGGCGGGCTGCAATCAAGCGATCTCCAGGACCAATGGGGGCGGTCGCATCCACGAGAAACAGGACGCCATCGGCGTCGGAGAGCGTCCCGTACACCAAGCGGTTGAGCCGCTCCCCCAGCGCGTTTCTCGGCTTGTGCAATCCTGGAGTGTCGACGAACACGGCCTGGAACTCACCGGGAACGGTCACGACGCCTCGCACGGTGTTGCGAGTCGTCTGTGGGCGCGGCGAAGTGATCGCCACCTTCGTGCCCACCAGCGCGTTCACCAATGTCGACTTGCCGACGTTCGGTCGGCCGACCACGGCCACAAACCCCGATCTCATGAACGGGTGACTCTTATCTGTGTGACCCTGCGTCCTTGGACAACGGCCACTTCGAAGCGCACATCCCCAACTTCGAAGGTTTCGCCCACGTGGGGAACTCTGCCTGCCATGTCGAGCACGAGACCACTCACGGTATCCCACTCATCGTGCTCGAGCTCTACTCCGAGCGTCTCCCCGAGGTCTTCGACGGAGAACCGCCCATCCACGAGGTACCCCCCATCGTCGTGTTCGACGAGGAGTGGCTCCTCGGTGTCGTACTCGTCGATGATCTCTCCGACGAGCTCCTCCAAAAGGTCCTCGATGGTGACGAGGCCGGCGGTTCCCCCGAACTCGTCTACCACGATCGCCATGTGCTGCTGTCGAGACTGCATGTCGCGAAGGAGATCGGGGATGCGTTTGGTCTCCGGGACGAAGTAGACGGGCCGCATGATGGTCGTGACCGATACCGGCCCGATGTCCGAGACGCCGAGCAGGTCTTTGGCGTATATGAATCCGACGATGTCGTCCGGGCCTTCCCCGACGACCGGGATTCGGGAGAAGCCCTGACCGACGACGATGTCGAGCACGGCGTCGGTAGTCTCGTCGCGACTCACCGTCACCATGTCGAGACGGGGCACCATCACCTCTCTGACCAACGTGTCCGAGAACTCCAGAACGGAGGTGATGAGTCGCCGCTCCTCCACCTCCTCCTCATCCTCCTCAGGCTCGGGCTCGGGTTCCTCGATCAAGAGCTCACCTGCCCGCCGGCCGAACCGGGCAGCCGCAGAGAGCAATCCCGACAACCGATAGGCCTGGGTTCCCGGATGTGCCCTCCCGTAGGAACGAGGGAGCATGTCTCCCACCAGCAGGACGAGGATGGCGAGCCCCAGCAACGCGGCGGCCAGCCACCACCCTCGGAGGGCGGTCGTCAGTGCCCATGCCGCGGGGACGGCGGCGGCAACGAGGATCGCCGAGTGGACCATTCCGATCGACGACTGGAGCCTCGGCCGATCATCCAGAAGGCGTGCCACCGTGTCTGCACCATGCACCGAGTCTGCCCCGTCGCGAAGTGCGTCTGCCCGTGCAGTAGACATCAGAGAGGCCGCGCCCGAACGAAGGGCTCCTGCGAGCACCAGCACCACGAGCGATGCAGCCAGGCCGACGATCACCGGCTCTTCCTCCCAACCTGGGCGAGGAGTTGGCGCTCGCGAGCCTCCATCACCTCGGCGTCTTCATCGGTCAGGTGGTCGTACCCCAGCAGGTGAAGGAGTCCATGCACGACCATCAATGAGAGCTCGTCATCGAAGCGCACTCCCAGCTCCGTCGCCTGGCCGCGCACATACTCCGGCGCGATGACCACGTCCCCGAGACTCAGAGGAGGATCTCCTGGGTTCGGTTCGGGATAGCGTCCGGGTGTGAGCTGGACGAGTGGGAACGCCAGCACGTCGGTTGGTCCGGTCCTTTCCATGAAACGTTCGTTGTACTCGGTCATCTGGTCGAGTCCCACGAACATCACCGTCACATCGACACGGTCCGGTAGGCCTTCGCGTTCGAGGGCATTGATCACGAGCCGCCGGAGCGGCTCGGCGTCAAGCGGATCGTCCTGCTCGTCGGCAAGGAAGACGTTCACGACGGAAGCCTAGGCCCGGACTGCTGCGGAGTCCCCGGGAACCCCGGGTATGGGATCCGCTGGTGGTAGTGCCCGACCAGCGAATCGATGAACGCCCTCTTCACCTTGGTCAATTCGCCCAGGGTGAGATCGCTCTCACTGAGCTGCCCGTCGTCCTCTTTCTCCCCGACGACCTGCAGGACGAGTTCTTCGATGCGCTCCGGCGTTGGCTCTTCGTCGGCGAACACGGCCCTCGACGCGCTTTCGACCGCATCGGCCATCATCAAGATCGCCATCTCTTTGGACAGCGGTTTGTGGCCCACATGGCGATAGTCATCGGCGTTGACGTTCTCTGTGCCGTACTGCTCACCCGCCTTGTGGAAGAAGTAGCGCATGATCCCGTCCCCATGGTGGGACACGATGCCTTCGGCGACCGCGGTGGGTATCCGGTACTTCTTCGCCAGGTCGACCCCCTTGGCCACGTGATTGCGAATCAGCTCCGCCGACTCCTCTGGTGGGAGCAGGTCGTGCGGATTGGGGATGCCGAACTGGTTCTCGATGAACAGGGTGGGGTTCTCCGTCTTGCCGAGGTCGTGGTAGTAGGCGGCCGCCCTGGCGAGCAGGTTGTCCGCGCCGATGGCCCTGGCAGCCCTGTCCGCGAGCGTTCCGACCATCAGTGAGTGGTTGAAGGTGCCGCGCGCCTCCTCCTCCATCATCTGTAGTGCCGGGTGGTTCCGGTCCGTGAGATCGAGCAGACGCAGCGTCGTCGTGACGTCGAACATGATCTCGAGGAACGAGACGGCGGCGACGCCGATCAGACCTGAGAGGAACAGGCCGTTGGCGAACCCGTACACGCCCGCGGGAATGGCGGTCTTCGCCCCATAGAAGAACCAGGCGATCCCGGCCGACATCGGGAACATGACGAGCGACGTGTACACGATCGCCTTGCGAAGGTCGCCCCGCGCCGAGATCGCGGAAACGAACGGGATCGGGACCATCGTGGAGAGCAGGGCAAACAGGGTCAGGCCGGGGTCTTTGGTCGCGAGGCCCGTCAGTGCTCCGACTGCCATCGCCGTCACCACACCGATCCGGGCGTCGAAGAGGATCGCCGCCATGAACCCGAACATCGCAGCGGGCAACAGGAATCCCACGGCAGGCTGGTCCGCAGGCACCAGCAACGCGGTCCCCCGCGCGACCAGCGCCGCCAAGACAATCAGCAATCCGAACAGCAGCACTCGACGCGTGTGTGCCCAGAACTGGGCACGGAACCGGGCGAGGTAGAAGATGAGCATGCCGACGACGAGAAACACGACAAGCAGGAGGGCAGCCCGTTCAGGCGCGGTCGGGTGGAGGAGTCCAAGCTCGTTGATCGCATCCAACTGCACCTGTGTCACCAGCGAGCCGGCCCCGACGATCAGCTGACCCTGTTGGAAGTCCTCTGTGATGGCATCGACCGCGTCCATCGCATCCTGCTTCTGCCGGTTCGTCTCATCCGTGTTCTCCTCGTAGTTGATCTGCATCATGGCCGAGACAATGTCACCGGCGGCCGTGCCGGCATCGGCGTCGTGCTCCCCATCGAGAGAGACCGTCGGCGGAACGAACCGGAGACTCTGCTGCGCCTCGGCCAGCTGGGCGGTGGTGGAGATGCCTTGAGAGAGGAGCAGATCGGCCCTCGCCAGCCCAGCGTCGCGAATCTCGCTCAGATAGGGGACCTTTCCCGTCGCGTTGCGCATCACGTCACCGGTGGCGATCTGGACGAGGAACTCTGCAGTCGTCTGCTGGAGATTGGGAAAGGCCTCTTCGAGAAGCCCGATCTGGGTTTCTTGCGCCGTGAGCTGCGGTGCAAAGCCGATGGCCTCAACCTCGAGTGTCTGGCCCTTCTTCGCGGTGAGGGATTGAGGATCGTTCTTGGTCGACAGCGCGAAGTGCTGCGAAACGGTCGACTCGTCGACGTCTACGACCACGGTCCCGATCACGACGTTCATCGCCGCATACACACCCAACTCGTCGGTGACCGTCGTCTGAGTCACCCCGTCGCCTCCGGTGACGTTCACCTTCACGCCCGCCGCCGGAGCGTCGCCCGCCTCATCGTCGAACACACCGTCACCGTTGGCGTCCAAGAACAACAGCCCGGTCACTTCCGTGACGGCCGGAGCTTCAGTCGTCGATGTCGTCTGGCTGGTCGAGGTATCAGACGTGGCGGCGGTGGTGCTGGTCGTGCTGCTCGACGGCAGGGTGATTTCCGTGGTGGTGGTTGCAGTCGACTGGTCAGGAAGGAACACGTTCGAGGCGACGGTGTCGAATACCGAGCTGATGCCGTTTCGAATCTCATCGGTCCGACCAGGGATCGGTGAGTAGACCGGAACCACCTGGGCGGCCGCTTCGGCCTTCTTTGCGTCAGTCGCCACCTGATCGGTGACTGTGACGAATCGGTCGGCGGTGAAGCTCTGCGGGGATGGTTCACCAACCGCGACCGTCACCGTCGCGGTCTGCTGGGCGATCATCAACGCGCCCCACGTCAACGCGACCGTCGCGAAGACAATGCCGAGGCGGATCGCGAGCTTGCGGTCGACGAACCTACTCATGGGCTTCTTCGAAGCGCTGGTATGCGTCGACGATCGCTGCGACGATTCGGTGACGCACGACGTCTCTGGACGTCAGTTCCGCGAATGCGACCCCAGGAATACCCCGGAGTACCTGACGGGCGATCCGGAGTCCCGAGCCCCTGTCGGTCGGAAGATCGACCTGGGTGATGTCGCCCGTGATGATCATCTTGGAATTGAAGCCGAGCCGGGTCAGAAACATCTTCATTTGCTCCGGCGAGGTGTTTTGAGCCTCGTCCAGGATGACACAGGCATCGTTCAGCGTCCGGCCGCGCATGTAGGCGAGCGGAGCGATCTCGATGGTTCCCCGTTCCATCAGTTTGCCCGTCTCTTCCGGACCGAGCATCTCGTACAAGGCGTCGTAGAGAGGACGTAGATATGGATCGATCTTGGCGGCGAGATCACCGGGAAGGAACCCGAGTCGTTCGCCCGCTTCCACCGCGGGACGGGTGAGCAGGATCCGGCTGACGGCGCCGTTTCTGAGGAGTTCGATCGCTGCGGCCATCGCCAGGTATGTCTTGCCGGTCCCGGCGGGCCCGACCGAGAACACCATCGTGTTGTCACGAATCGCCGAGATGTACCGGCTCTGGCCGGCCGTCTTGGCTCGGACGACCTTCCCTCGGCCCACCGGAACGCCCTCGGTCAGTACGCCGGAGGGGCTCGGAACGTCCTCCTCGACCATCTCGATGACTCGCTTCACCCGATCACCGTCCAGCGACTGTCCCTCCTGCACGAGGATCAGCAGCTCATCGAGCACGGTCTTCACCTCGGCGGCTCGTTCCCCGCTGATCATGAACTCGTTCCCGCGCGCGACCAGACGGACGTCCGGGTATGCCTGCTCGAGGGCGCGTAGATGTACATCCCTCTCCCCCACCAGTTCGAGCATCAGGTGATTGGAGGGAACGCGCAACCGCTCATCGGGAACAGTGACCAAGGAATCCTCAATCGAGAGGCATAGGGCCGGAAGTATAGGGTGCTGAGGGAACTTCGTCCCCCGGTCATCGGCTATCAGTCATCGGTTGTCGGTGGGAACGCCGCGCCAGACGACACGAGACCGAAGCGCGAGCCTCTTACCGATAACCGACAACCGGCAACCGAAGGCCGCAGAGCCTAGAGGCCAGACGTTCTGTTCCAGCCGCCCATCAGGTGGAAGTGGAGATGAAACACCGTTTGCCCCGCCCCGGGCCCGACGTTGGTCACGAGTCGCCAACCGTCGTCGAGTCCTCGGTCACGAGCGATCCCCTGGGCGACGCCGATGATCTCGGCGATGAGATCGCCACGTTCGGGGGTCAGATCGGCTGCCGAGTCTGCAACGTGCTCCTTCGGGACGATCAGCACGTGCGTCGGTGCTGCAGGATTGATGTCCTCAAAAGCGAGTACTCGCCCCGTCTCGGCCACCACAGTCGACGGAATGGACCCTTCGACGATCTTGCAGAACAGGCAGTTGTCCAACCCGGCCTCCTTTGGCCGAAAGGCTACCAACCAACGAGCGTTCCGCCGACCCTGGAAGACACGCCGACCTCGCGAACCTGCCCCACCGAGCCGGCCGCGTTGAATCGCACCGTGGCGTAGGAGTCCGTGTGCCCCACGAGGCCGGCCGGCGTGACCTTCTCGACAAGCACCGACACCTTTGATCCCACGAGCGAGTCGAGCCAGAAGCGTCTGAGCGAGTTGCCAAGCTCCCGCACGATCTTTGAGCGTTCCCTGCGCACCTCGTGCGCAACCTGGTTCGCGTATCCAGCGGCGGGTGTCCCCTGTCGAGCCGAGAAACGGAAGACGTGAAGTTTCTCGAACCCGACCAGCTTGATCACGTTGAGTGTCTGTGTGAACGCGTCGTCATCTTCCCCTGGGAAACCGACCATGACATCGGTCGTGATCGCGAGTCCAGGGACTGTTGCCCTTGCAGCCTCCACAACCTCGATGAAGTTGTCGAGAGTCCCCGGACGGCGCATACGACCCCACGTCTCCTCGCTTCCGGTCTGAAGCGGCAGATGGAGATGACGGCAGACCTTCGGGTTGGAGGCCATCTGCTCGAGCAGGGCCACGTCGACATACGATGCTTCGATCGAAGACAGGCGAATGCGAGCGAGCCCCCTGATCCAGGAGAGCGCCTGAATCAAGCCGGCCAGGTTGTCTTCAGTGCCACGGCCGTAGGTACCCAAGTGCACACCGCTCAGGATGAGTTCGGTCGCGCCGGAGTCGACCAAGCGCCTGGCGTGGACGAGCACCTCATCGAGCGGCCGACTGTCGAGGGCTCCCCTGGTCGCCGGCACGATGCAGAACGTACATTGCTCGTCGCACCCGGTCTGGACTCGTAGGTTGCGACGGGGACCTTCGAATTCGAATGAAACCGTGGTACCGCCGACCTGCTCGGCGACACCCCCGGGAAGGGTCTCCTTCATCGGCAGCACGGCATCCACGCCTGCCATGGCGCGCACTTCGGCCTCGTGTGCAACTGCGTAGCAGCCGGTCACAACGACTGTCGACCCGGGGTGGTCTTTGACGGAGCGGCGGATGAGCTTGCGTGAAGCTGACGAGGCCTCCGCCGTCACGGTGCACGTGTTGACCACGACGATCTCGGGGTTGTCGTTGTCGACGGCAATGCCTCGATCGGCGAGAGCGATGAGAATCTCATCGCTCTCGGCTTGATTCAATCGACAGCCGAGTGTCCTGAGCGCGACGGTAGGCACGAACGAGAGCGTATCGCGTTCGGGGACCGACTATTGATCCGAGGGCACAAGTCCGAGGTCGGAGAGGACGCTTTCCACGTCGTCTTCCGACTCGAGCAAACCGGCGAGGATGCGAAGGTCACTCCTCCGAAGGGTGAGCACCTTCCCGTTGAAGTCCTGACGCATCAGTTGGATCGCACGAAGAAAGCGCTCAATGACCTGGCCGCTTTCCGAGTGCTCGACCTTCTCGAGGTCGATCGTGATCCCACCGCTCTGCCACGACGGTGCCGCGACACGGCCCGCCTCCGGCAGAAGTTGCTCGACCGGCACGCCATACACCGACGCCAGCCGGTGCATGCGCGGGAGCGACAGGGCGCGCTCACCCCGCTCGTATGCGCCAAGGACTGAAGCCTTGAACTCGTACGCCGAGAGTTCCTCGACGTCCTGTAGCGAAACCCGCTTCTGGCGCCGAATCGCGCGCAGGCGTCTGCCCACGGCTTGGTTGTAGCTCGCCTCCGTCATCAGCCAACTCCCTCTTGAGTGGAACCACGCCGCACCACTCACAGTGACACTCTACCGGTTGATTTACCGGTTGTCACCCCTCTGCGTGGTGTTTCTTTTGAGCAGGGCTGCTCCAACGATGGCCGCCGTCTCAACGCGAAGGATCCTCCTTCCGGGACGTACCGGTGTTCCGATCCGTGCTTCGAACGTGAGCCCCCTCGGGGCCGACAACCAGGGTCGTGTCCGTCTCGATGGGCATGGCCGGCACTCCGGTCCGGGTCGGCAATCAGGTCCCTTCAACGAGGAACCTGTCGGTCGATCGAAGTGGAACAACGGCCACAGTGAGCTTCGCGACCGGGCAGGTACGACTCGGTGCCTCGAACGACGGCTACGTCTCCCGGGACTCCGGTCGTCCTTGACCGTCCGTGTAGGAGACGGCCGCGCCGTCGTTCAGTCGCTGAGCGACCTCCCATGCCACGATGGACACCAGGAGGAGAGGGACATGTCCCATCAGAGGAATCGTCGCTTCGACTTGACCGAATCTCCGCGAAGCTCGGCATAGTCGCGCAGCGTGCGCTCCTCCTCCTTGGACAGCTTGGTGGGAACCACGACCTTCGCGATGACATCGAGGTTGCCCCTGCCCCGGCGACCAAGGCGACCGACTCCTCTTCCGACGATCGGGAAGCGCTGCCCGGGCTGGGTGCCCGCGGGAATGCTCAATGAGGTCGCATCTCCCTCGATGAGCGGGATGGCGACCTCGGACCCAAGGGCAGCTTGAGCAATGTCGAGTTCCAACTCGAACAACAGATCGTCCCCGTCACGCACAAACCGCTCGTCCGGCAGCACTCTGATCTCCACGTATAGATCACCTGGCCTGCCGCCGTAAGGGGCAGCCTCTCCCTGCCCGGCGAGGCGAAGGCGGGTTCCCGTGGAGACGCCCTGCGGTATCTGCACCGTGGCGCTGCGGTCTTGACGCACGACGCAGGTTCCGCTGCACATCGAGCATGGCTTCGAGATGAGCTTGCCCGAGCCATGGCAGGCATCGCAGGTCGTGAGCGTCATCATCGAACCGAACATCGACCGCCGTGCGACCTGCATGGTTCCTGTCCCGTTGCACCGGCCACACGTCTCGACAACCGCCCCTTTCTCCGCACCTGTCCCCTCGCACTGCGGGCAGGTCGCTAGCGCTCGGAACGTCAGATCTCTCGTTGTCCCAAACGCGGCTTCGGCCAGCTCGACCCGGCTCTCGACGGCGATATCCCGCCCCCTCGCGGGTCCCTGTTGTCCGCCGAACCCGAACATCCCGCCGGTGCCGAACACGGATCTGAGCAGGTCGTCGAGCCCCCCCATGAGCAGGTCACCCAGGTCGACCGTCTCTCCCCGATCGTAGGAACGCCGACGAGTGGGGTCCGACAGCACCTCGTAGGCTTCCGCCACATCCCGGAATCGTGCTTCTGCGGTCGGATCGCCGGGGTTGGCGTCGGGATGTGTCTCGCGGGCCAGGCGCCGGAACGCTCGCTTGACCTCTTCTTGGGTCGCGTCCTGGGCAACACCCAGAATCGAGTAGTAGTCCTTACGCATGACGGCGCCCGGTCACAACGATCCCAGGCTCTCCTCCAGAGTCTCCACGACCTCTTCAACGGCCGAGATCGTACGACGGTAGTCCATGCGCATCGGTCCGATGACCCCGACGCTTCCCTCACCGCCCTCTCCGAGCTTGAACTGGGTGGAGACCACGGCGAGGTTGAGGCCGTCTCCCATTTCCAGTTCGTTGCCGATCCGAATACCCATTCCCTCCGGCCGGCCTGTAAGGATCGACAGAACCATCGCGTCGCGTTCGAGCAACTCCAGGATGGACCTGATAGCGGCAAGATCCTCCCAGACATTCGTCATTTGCGCCGTTCCAGAGACGAATACCTCTCGGGATCCTCGTTCGATGCGACCGACGGCGTCGACCACCTCGTGAACCAGCCCGGAGACGGAGGTCTGTGTGTTTGAAGAAGAAGTCGAGGATCCCGCGAGGATCTCGTCCACCGTCGCCGTGTCGAACATCTCCGCGAGTACTCGCTCCGCTTCCGCCACATCGCCCGGATCGACCGGTCGCTGGAGACGCACCAACTCCTGGGTCACGCGGCCCCTGTTGAATATCACGACTAGCAGGAGTACCTGCGATGCAAGCGGTACGAGGTGCACTCCCCTGACCCGCTCCAGTGCGACGCCAGGACCGACCATGACCGCCGGATAGTGCGTGATGTCGCTCAGCAACTCTGTCGTCGACTTGAGGAGACTGGACAAGCCCTGATGGAACGACGAGAAGAACGTCTGAATGCGGGCCCGCGTGGGTGAACGCAGACGTGCGGGCACGCAGTGATCCACGTAGTAGCGGTACGCGCTGCCTGTCGGGATACGGCCCGAGGATGTGTGCGGTTGCGCAACCAGACCGTCGAGTTCGAGCGCGGCCAGATCGTTGCGTACGGTCGCCGACGACACGTCGAGGTGCGAGGCCTCCAACACGGTCCTCGATGACACGGGCTCGCCCGTCCGAATGTACTCCTCGACGAGCGTCCGCAGGATTTGTGCCTTGCGCTCGCTGAGCATGCCACAAGGCTAGCAGTCTCACCCCGCGAGTGCTAAGACCGCCCGGCTGACCTCGTCGGTCAGCAGGGGGCGAAGCACCATGATCCGATCGCCGTACCTGGCGATCACCCCCGCCTCGGCGAGGCGTCTGCCCCACGATGAGCCAAGGAGAGCGTCGCCGCCGCGTCCCGCGACGACCCCCCCGGTCCGCCTGAGGCCGAGGACGAGCCGCTCCTGTTCACTCTCCCACGAGTCGAGACGTTCCGTTCCCTGAATCGGGCTTTCGTCACGCTCCACCCGCTCCAAATACGCATCGATCCGTCGGACGTTGCGGGTTCGGACTCCCTTCCTGTGCCCGTGTGCCCCGGCTCCAAACCCCATGTACTCCCCCTGCGCCCAAGTGATCAGGTTGTAGGTACACTCCCTACCCGGTCGTGCGTAGTTCGAGACCTCGTACCGTTCGAGGCTCCCGACCAGATCTTCCACGGCCTCGTACTCCGCCGCCTGGAGATCTTCGTCCGGAGCGGGGGCACCCGCCGAAACCGCACGACTCAACGGGGTTCCACGCTCGACGGTGAGTGCGTATGCCGATAGGTGGTCGGATTCGAGTTCGATCGCCGTCCGCACGGTGTGGATCCACCCTTCCAGCGTCTCTCCAGGCGTCCCGAAGATCAGATCGATGTTCACCGAGAAGCCCGCTTCGATTGCCCCGACCACCGCATCGACGGCCTGGGCGGGCGTATGGAGGCGACCGAGCAAGGCAAGGGTCTTCTGGTCGAAAGACTGGACACCGAACGATACCCGTGTGAAGCCGGCCTCACGCAGTTCCGCAGCAAGTCGCGGGCTCCAATCCTCTGGATTGGCCTCCAGGGAGATCTCTGCAGCACCGGCCAGTCCGAAACGGGAGTCGATCGCTTCGATGATCCGACGCAGTCGCGAGGCGGGCATCCTGCTGGGAGTGCCGCCGCCGAACGCAACGGCGTCGAGAGGTCGCCACGAGGTCGAGCGAGCGACTTCGGCCACCACCGCCTCGGTGTAGCGGTCGACGAGGTGCCCCTTGCCTGCAACGACGTTGAAGTCGCAGTACGGGCACACGCGGGCACAGAAAGGGACGTGGACGTAGGCGGCTGTCTGATTGGCAGCCGCGTCGACGGATCTACTGGTCATCGAGTCCCTGCGCCGAGATCTCGGGGGAACCTGCGCCCGATGGCCAGGGACCGCATCCATCACAGCAGTTCCGCATCACGGTGCAACCTACCACCGGCGGCAGAAACGAAGATACGCGCTCTCGGGCGATGGGTTGGGCATGCAGTCGGGCCCCTGGCGCCTCTGGGAGGAGCTCGAGAACCTCGTGAACCGGGCCATCTGGTCCGTCTCGTAGGGAAGTACCGCCTCCGGGCACGGCGCGCGAATGGGGCTCGACGGCGTCTCGGGAGCGACATCGATGCGACGGGGCACGGCGTTCACACGACCGAGACGGTGCCGTCGAATCGTTTGTCGATCGGGCCGTCGTACTCGACCATCACGCGTCCTGCGGACTGCAGGTTCGCCGAGGATGATCCGACCATGAACTCCACGATGCCCGGCGCGATCACGTACTGTCCGCCCACGTCGTAGTAGCCAAGCTGTCCGAGGGGAATCTCGAACCGAACACTCCTCGACGAACCTGGCTCCACACTCACCCGGGCGAAGGCCTTGAGTTCGAGGACCGGACGTGTCACGCCCGTCCCTCGGTTCGCGACGTAGACCTGGACGACCTCGTCTCCCGCGACGCTGCCCTCGTTCGCCACCGAGGCAGTAACGACACCGACGCCGTCGATGGAATCGTTCGGGGGTTCGACGCGTGCATCGAACACCCTGATTGTGGAGTAGCTGAGGCCGTGGCCAAACGGGTACAGCGGCGAGGCAGGACCATCCACGTAGTCGCCCATCCATTGGGACCTCCCACCTGACACTTTGTGCCCGTAGTACACCGGAAGCTGGCCGGCGGAACGGGGGAACGTGATCGGGAGTTTGCCGCCCGGATTGAACGTGCCATCGAGCGTGTCGACGATCGCCTGTGCGCCCGCTTGTCCTGGAAGCCAGGCGAGGAGGACCGCCGCTGACCGCTCATGGAGTGCCACGCTGCCGCAGGGACGCCCGACGACGAGGACGGTGACTACCGGCGTGCCGGTGCCGAGCACGAGCCGAGCCAGCTCCTCCTGCACGCCGGGCAGGTCGAGTGACGAACGATCACGACCCTCCCCGCTTGTGCATGAATCTGTGGAACCGGCCCTGTCCCCAACGACAAGCACCACCACATCGGCCCACGCAGCGAGTGCTGCTGCTTCGGGGAACCCGCTCCTGTCGGCGTCGTTCACCCCGCAGCCGCGGGCGTACCGCACCGATTCCCCGAGGCGTGAACGGAGAGCCTCGAGGAGCGACGGCGTCTCGACCTCGGGTTCCGACAGCTCGAAGTCGGTGGGAATGGGGATGTGGAACACGTTGTTGCCTGCATGTGCCTCGCGCAGCGATTCGACATGGGCGGGGTACGCATAGTCGCCGTAGAGATGTCGGGCGGCATCGGCGTTCGGACCGATCACGGCGACCTTGCCTGGAGGCGACGTCAGCGGCAGGACCCCATCGTTGCGGAGCAGGACCATGCTCTTGCGAGCGACGTCGAGCGCGAGTCTGTGTTGAGCGCCCGTGTCGACATGACTGGGGGCGGCTCCCTCGTCGACGTACGGGTCCTCGAACAGCCCCAGCGCGAACTTCTGCCAGAGCGTACGCCGGACCGCGTCATCGATCAGTTCGATGTCCACACGACCGCCATGCAGTGCGTCCAGCAGGGGGTGTCCGAACGCGTCGGTCGAAGGGAGTTCGACATCGATGCCCGCAGTCAACGCAAGCGCTGCGGCATCGCGCTTGTCGCGTGCGATCCCGTGATAACTGTGGAGTTGGGCGATTGAGAAGTAGTCGGAGACGATGGTTCCTGCGAATCCCCACTCCATCCTCACACGCCCGTTCAGCAGCTCCCTGTTCGCGGCGCCCGGGACGCCGTCGAGCTCGTTGTAGGCGTTCATGACAGAGTGGACACCGTAGTGGCGCACGGCGGCCTCGAATGGATGCAGGTACACCTCCCGCAACTCACGATCTGCGACATGGGCGGGAGCCCAGTTCATTCCTCCCTCCGATGCCCCGTACCCGACGAAGTGCTTCGCCGTCGCGACCACGCCGTCCTTGAGGTCGACTCCCTGCAAGCCCTGGATGAACGCTCCTCCCATCCGGGCGACGAGGTAGGGATCTTCCCCGTACGTCTCCTCCGTCCTGCCCCATCGCGGGTCTCTCGCCACATCCAAGACAGGGGACAGTCCCTGATGGGACCCCATGTGCCGCATCTGATCGCGAATCGAGTCCGCGATCGCACGATTGAGCTCGGGTTCGAAGCTGGATGCAACGCCGATCGCCTGAGGAAACACCGTCGAGTCTCGCCCCATGAGACCGGAGCAGATCTCCTCGTGAACGATCGCGGGAATGCCGAGTCGGGTCTCTTCCATGAGCTGGCGCTGGATTTGGTTGGCGACGTGGGCAGCCTCGTGGGCTCGGTAGCCACTCGCCCCGGCAATGCGAGTGACTTGGCCAATACCGAAGGGACACATCTCGCGTACTCGACCATCGGCGAGGTCGTCGCCGGTAAGAAACTGAAACACCCAAGCCGACCCGAGTTGGGCAAGCTTCTCGTCGATTGTCATCCGGTCGAGGAGGTCCTCCACGCGACGTTCCACGGGAAGGGCGGCATCGCGGTACACGGGGGTCGATGAGATGGGAGTGAGTTCTGATGTCATCCTTTGATCGCTCCTGCTGAGAGTCCCTTGACGATCTGACGCTCGGCGATCACATAAAACACCAGTGCAGGGATCATCGCGAGTGTTGTGAACGCAAGCACCCGAGCGGTGTCCGTCGTGTACTGCGTCGAGTAGTTGGTCACTCCGACAGGGAGCGTCCACTTGGTCGGATCCGTGAGCACGATAACGGGGAGCAGGAAGGCGTTCCAGCTCGTCACAAGAGTGAGAACTGCGATCGTACTCATCGCCGGCCGCGACAGCGGGAGCAGGATCGACCGGTAGAAACGAAACGTACCGGCCCCGTCGAGGATCGCCGCCTCTTCGAGCTCCCTGGGAATCGACATGAAGAACGGTCGGAGGATCACGATCGACAGTGGTAACGCGAATGCCGCCTGTGGCAGCGCGACCCCCCACACGGTGCTGAGCAGTCCAAGCTGACGAACGACGATGAACAACGGCAGGATGGCAACTGCGACCGGGAACAAGAGACCGAGAACGAAGACGAGATAGATGGCCTCTCGGCCCTTGAACCTGAAACGAGAGATGGCAAACGCAGCAAGCGAGGCTACGGGAAGAACGAAGGCAATGGTGATCAACGCGATGAGCGTGCTGTTCCACACCTGCTGCCAAAACGACCCGGACCGCAGTACATCGGCGTAGTTGACGAATACCCACGGGTTGGGCAGGTCGATGGGCTTGCTCGCGAGTTGAGCGGTGTCCCGAAAGCCGCTCAGTGCGCCGTAGACGACCGGGATGACGATCACGCCCAGGACGGCGAACGCGGAGAGGTAGAGGAACCCTCGGGTAACGGCCCTTCTGGCGCGGTGGACGCTGCCTTCGTCCCTCCTCTGGCTCGTAGCCGTACCGATCATGTCACTGCCCCAACGCCGTCAGAGAGCCCTCGATGTCCCTTCGCAGTACCCAGCGTTGGTACGCGAGCGCGACCAGCAAGGACAAGCCAAACACGATCACCGACACGGCGTTCGCGTACCCAAACTGCGTGCGCCGGAATCCCCAGTCGATCATGTACGTTGCCATGGTGTTCGATGCGTTGACGGGGCCGCCTCCGGTGAGGACATACACGAGGTCGAACAACTGGAGCGATCCGATCATCGACAGGAATGCCGAGACACGCACAGTCGGGCCTAGGAGCGGAAACGTGACGTACCGGAACGTCTGCCACCACGAGGCACCATCGATGGCAGCGGCCTCCTCGAGTTCGTCCGGGATGTGCTGGAGACCGGCGAGCATGAGGATCATGTGGAGCCCAAAGTACTTCCACGACACGACGGCGAAGACGCTGTAGAGCACGATCTTCGGATTCGCGAGCCATAGCACGTCGGTTTCGTGTCCGGTGAGTCCTGAGAGAGCCGCATTGAGGAGACCATTCGGCCTCATCAGCTGACGCCAGACGACGGCCGTGACGACCTCACTGAGCACATACGGCGCAAAGAAGAAAAGCCGCAACATTGCCCGACCCCGGATCCGCTGGTCGAGGAGGAGTGCGAGGAACAGCGCGAACGGCAACTGGACCAGGAGCGAGAGGACGAGGATGATTGCGTTGTGTTCGAGCGCCCCACGGAACACCGGGTCTCCGAACGCATCCTTGAAGTTCTCGACTCCGATGAACTTGGTGAGCGGCTCGAGGCCGTTCCAGTCGTACAAGCTGAAGTGGACGCCCTGGACGATCGGGAACAGCACGAACGCGAGGTACAGCAAAAGCGCGGGCGCAAGGAGCACGAAGATCCCTATCCGCTTGCGTCGCCGCCGCGCGGCTTCCACTCCCCGAGTCCGCCGCGCGCCTACCTGCGTCATCGCCATCGCATCATCCCCCGACTCTACGTACGTCCGAACCGATGGCGGCGGCATATCGCTCGCCCGCCATCGGTCCAAACGCTCACGTCATCGGACGATGTCTACTCGTTCGCCCATGCCTGATCGACTGCGTCGACAACGTCCTGCGGCGTCCCGGTTCCTGCGAACAATGCCTGGATCGAATCGTTGACCGCTGCCCCGACGGAGGGCGGGTACGCCTGGTCCAGATAGAGCTGCACGTAGGGGGCCTCTCCGCGGGCCGTGATCACGGCCGCCAGGTTCGGATCGGTGATCGCGTCCTCTGCGCCGATCGTCACCGGCAAGCGCGATCCGGTCGCAGCGAGTTCACGCGCGACGGGCACGCTCGTCAGGTAGCACAGGAAGTCGACCGCCTCAGGTGGTGCATCCTTGCCGACTGCATAGCCGTTCCCACCGCCAAATGCGTCCATGGGATCACCTGCTCCGCCTTCGACCGCTGGGAACGGGAACCAGCCCAGCTCACCGGTCGCGGCGAGATCGGGGCCGTTGGCGCTCTGGGTACCCGGCGCCCAATGGCCCATCAGATGAAAAGCGGCCTCGCTGTTCGCGATTGCAGCGGCCTGTCCGTCCGGTCCGTCCCATCCGGCAGCGAGGAACCCCTTCTGGAACGGATCCATGGCGATCAGATCCTGGAGCATCTCGCCCGCCTTGAGGAAGGCAGGATCGTCGAAGTTGTGATTGATCGCCGCCTGCTGCATGACTTCAGCCCCGCCGATACGAAGCGCAAGCTCGGCGTACCAGAACATCGCCGGCCACTTGTCTCCCGCGCCGAGGGCGATGGGCGTGATACCCGCGTCCTCCAGCTTCTGCACGTCGTCGAGCAACTCGGTCCACGTCGTCGGTGGCGCCTCGATGCCGGCTTGTGCGAACAGCGTCTTGTTGTACCAGAACCCAACGATGCCGAGGTCCCATGGGAAACCGTAGAGCTTCCCGTCGACTTGCATCATCGTCAGAGCGCCTGGCTCCAATTGGTCGATGCACTCCTGGGCAAGTGAGGTGATATCTTGAACGAGACCGGCGTCCACCTGCTCACGAAGCACTCCGCCGCCCCACGACTGGAAGATGTCCGGAACGTCCCCCGCCTGCAGATTCGTCTGCAGTGCCGTCTTGAAGGCCTCGTTCTCCTGCACGTTGATACTGATCGTCACGTTGGGATGCTCGGCCATGTAGTCGTCGGCAGCCTGCTGCCAGAGCGACAGCCCCGGATCGTTGTTCTCGATATGCCACCAGTTGACCGTGACGGGCTCCATCGATTCGGTTGTCGTGGTGGTCGCGACCGAACCGGCGGTGGTCGTCGTGGCCGCAGTAGTGCCCACCGTCGTGCCCTCAGTGGTATCAGAGCTGGTGCCGCCACAGCCGGCCGCGACGACCGCCAAGACCGTCAACACCAACATGAGCTTGCTGAGTCCTCTCCTCATGAGTTTGCCCTCCTCCCGTCGCCTCACGCGACGATCTCTTCCTTCCGATTCCCTGTGCACGCAAACGTGCACGTCGTACTACTCACGCACCTGCCTCTCGCCGTAGCGCTCGACACGATCCCCGCAAGACCAGCTCCGTAGGCAGCGTCACGTGTCGAGGCTCCGAGTTCGGGTCCTCGATGACTCTGATGAGCATGCGCGTCGCCTCGTAGCCCATGTCCTGGATCGACTGGTCGACCGTCGTCAGGGGCGGATCAGCGAGCGCAGACTCGGGGATGTTGTCGAATCCGATCACCGAAAGGTCGCCCGGTACGTTGATACCGAGCTGTGCGGCGACCTGCATGGTTCGGATCGCAGAGAGGTCATTCGCTGCGAATATCGCAGTCGGGGGGTCGGCCAGTTCGAAGAGCTCACAGATCGGCTCGCGCACGGTGTCGGGGTCGTACCGCCCAACCCGTATCAGATCCGGATCCACCGGAATACCCGCCCGTTCGAGGGCGATGCGGTATCCCCGCTCCCGGAGTTCTGCCGAACGCAGGTCGGGGCGACCGGCGAGATGCCCGATCCGACGATGACCGAGGCCGATCAGGTGCTCGGTGGCCGCCACCGCCCCGGCCAGATTGTCCGATACCACGGTGGGCAGGCTGGACGCCCCGACGTGTGGATCGACGGCGACGACCGGGATCGAGGACGAGACCTCGAGCTTTGCAGGCGTGACCAGCACCGTTCCGTCGGTGAGCGTTCCGCTGAGCCTCGATAGGTGACGCTGCTCCCATCCCGCGCTCTCGGGCCCGGGGTGATTTCCGGCGTAGACGATGAGCTCATAGCCAGATCCTCGCAGCGCGCGTGCAGCTCCCTTGAGTAGTTCGGCGCTGAATGGTTCGATCTCGGCGACGCTGAACCCGACGACGTTTGTCCGTCGTGCTCGGAGACTCCGTGCAACCAGGCTCGATTCGTAGCCGAGGCGCTCGACGGCCTCGCGGACCCTCGCGTGGGTCTGGGGGGCAACGCCATTCATGTTGTGCATTACCCGGGACACGGTCGCGATCGAGACGCCCGCCTCGGCCGCGACATCGGCGATCGTCATCCGTCCGTCGTGCACGGCCGCCCCTCTTGTAAACGTTTCCTGTAAACGTTTACAATTCTGCCAGATCGACCGCCGATTGTCCAGTGGTCATCGCGAAGCTCGACGGAATCCTCGGAGGGCGCCCGCCTCGGCGTTGTGGGCTCACCACGGGCGTGCCCACGTCCAGAATGCCCCTAGTCTTCGTCGAGTCGCAGCGCCGAGATGAAGGCCTCGGGAGGGACCTCTACACGCCCAACCATCTTCATGCGCTTCTTCCCTTCCTTCTGACGCTCCAGCAGCTTGCGCTTTCGAGTCACGTCGCCGCCGTAGCACTTGGCGATGACATCCTTGCGACGAGCCTTCACCGTCTCGCGAGCGATGACCCGGCTCCCGATCGCCGCCTGGATCGGCACGTCGAACAGCTGCCGGGGAATCAGGGTTCGAAGTCGTTCGACCATCTTGCGACCGTACTGGTACCCCCTGTCCTTGTGCACGATTGCCGAAAACGCATCGACCTGCTGCTCGTTGAGGAGGATGTCGACCTTGACGAGGGCGGACGTGCGATGGCCGGCCGGCTCATAGTCGAGGGAGGCGTAGCCACGGGTCCGCGACTTGAGTGCGTCGAAGAAGTCGAACACCACCTCGGCGAGCGGAATCTCATAGGTGAGTTCGACACGCTCGGGAGTCAGGTAGTGCATGTGGTCCATCGTTCCCCGCCGACTCTGCGCGAGGTCCATGACGGTTCCCACGTACTCGGTTGGAACGACGATCAGTGCCTTGATCACCGGCTCATCCAGGTGGTCGATCATCGCTGCGTCCGGCAGATCGGCCGGCGATCGGATCTCGAATGTCGATCCATCGGTGAGGCTCACCCTGTAGGCGACAGACGGGGAGGTTGCGACGAGATCGAGGTCGTACTCGCGCTCGAGTCGTTCTCGCACGATTTCCATGTGGAGCAATCCGAGGAACCCGCAGCGGAACCCGAACCCCAGCGCCCGAGACGTCTCCGGTTCAAAAACCAGTGCGGCGTCATTCAGCTTGAGCTTGTCGAGCGCCTCTCGCAGGTTCTCGAAGTCCTCACCATCCGAGGGAAACATGCCCGAGAACACCATTGGCTTCGGTTCCGCGTAGCCCGGCAGCGGAGTGACCCGCTGATCGTGCGAGACCGTGTCACCAACCTTGATCCTGCCGATGTCCTTCACGCCGGTGATCAAGTAGCCGACCTCGCCTGCGCTGAGCATCTCTACGGAACGCGCCGTGGGGGTCAGCACACCGACGTCGGCGGCAGAGTGTCGCTCACGGGTGGCGCTGAAGGTGAGTTCATCTCCCCGGCGGAGCTCCCCGTCGACCACCCTCACATAGCACACGACACCTTGGTAGGAGTCGTAGTAGGAGTCGAACACCAGGGCGCGGAGAGCGCCATCCGGATCGCCGGCCGGTGGAGGGATCTCCTCGACGATCCGCTGGAGCAGCAGATCGATCCCGGCTCCCGTCTTGGCGGACACGTGCACGATGCGGTCGGGATCGACCCCGAGCAACGCGACAATCTCATCGGACACCCGGCCAGGGTCGGCAGCTGGAAGGTCGATCTTGTTGATCACCGGGATGATCTCCAGTCCGGCGTCGATTGCCAGGTAGGCGTTGGCCAGCGTCTGCGCCTGCACACCTTGGGCGGCATCCACGAGCAGGATCGCACCCTCGCACGCGGCGAGCGACCTCGACACTTCGTAGTTGAAGTCCACGTGTCCTGGTGTGTCGATCAGATTGAGTGTGTAGGTCGTGCCGTCCGTGTGCTCGTAGGCGAGCCGGACCGCTTGCGCCTTGATAGTGATACCCCGTTCACGTTCCAGTTCCATCGAATCGAGCACCTGGTCACGCATGTCGCGCGCGGAGATGGCCCCCGTTCTCTCGAGGAATCGGTCGGCGAGGGTCGACTTGCCATGGTCGATGTGCGCGATGATGGAGAAGTTGCGAATCAGAGCATCGCATTGTACCTGCCCGGGTTCCGCTGCTAGGCTCCCTCGCTCGGCGGACCCCCCGATCCTCGAATGCGAGATGCAGGCATGGCCAACATCAAGTCCCAGATGAAGCGCAACCGTCAGAACGAGAAGCTTCGCACCGCCAACAAGGCGAAACGCTCCGAGCTGAAGACCCGCGCGAAGCAGGCGATCGAAGCTTCGGAATCCGGTGATGCGGCGGCAACCGAGACGGCGTTCCGCGAAGCCCAAAAGCGCATCGACATGGCGGCGTCGAAAGGCCTGATCCACAAGAACACCGCCGCGCGCAAGAAGTCCCGACTCGCCAAACGACTCTCCGAGTAGCTCGCTTCCTGCCCCAGATCCCCCATCCCGGACTCGGCGTGCCCGAAGACTCCTAGGCGCTTCTCGGACCCCCGTACCAACGGCACAACGCGACCGTCAACCGCTCCAAGGTCAGTTGCTGCATTTCTGGTGGGCTCGTCTTCATGATCCGATCGGCCCGTGCCAGCGCGTCGAGGGCTTTGGCGAGCGACGAGTCGGAGACCCTGGACCGGTTCTCCCACGCCTTCCTCACCGGGTACCCCGACTGGCCGAGCCACTCGCCGAGCGTCTCCATGTTGGGAGCCGACACGGCCATTGCCCTCCTGCGAAGGTCACCCTCGAGGAACGCGAGGAGTTGGAGTGGGTGTCCGTGGACCATGAAGTCCGAAAGGCGACGCAACGCCTGCCCGACATCTCCTGCAAACACCGCGTCTCCATAGAGCCAGATCGGCTCGTCGGGGCGGTTGGCGAATCTCAGATCCACGTCGTCGATGGTCACCTCTTTCGACCCTTCGAGCTGATCCAATGCGCTCGCGAGGGACGCAACATCCGACCCGAACTTCCTGAGAAGTGCGGCGACGGCATCGGGTTTCACTCGGAGGCCACGCCGGCGCATCTCGGAGAAGAGCCAGTCGCCGGCGTCCTGCTCACGCAGCTTCTTGACCTTGACGACCTCACCGACCGCTTTCACGTACTTCGCCAGAGCGCTCGGCAAGCTTCCCGCACTCACGAACACCACGGCAACCGCCACGGGGTCGATCTTCTCGAGCAGCTCCAGGATGACATCTGCCTCCGCCTTCTGAAGCAGCTGGGCGTCGACGACTTCGATGCCCAGCCTGTCACCGAACAACGAACCCGACTGCAGGGCCGGGACGACAGGCTCGACACCGCTGCGTAGGACGCCTCCTTCTCCCACCTCGTCCGCACCACGAGGAGGCACGTCGATACGGACCGTTTCGGTGACCTCGGACTGTTCGAAGA
>Ga0307444_1000038_pt1 | contig 63995 bp, 71 predicted proteins | sample SalMarSW160340MG_FD_202145 | JGI IMG/M metagenome (GOLD analysis project Ga0307444, IMG submission 202145) | Salt marsh sediment microbial communities from the Plum Island Ecosystem LTER, Massachusetts, United States - SW1603-40 | ecosystem: Environmental > Aquatic > Marine > Intertidal zone >...
TTTACACCTGTTCCATCATAATTTCCTTTTACTAGCCTTTTCATCATTTTTGATGTTGAATTAAGACTTAAACTTACAATAATATTCAATAAAAATTCAAATTCTACCTTTGTTTTCCCCAGAGTTTAACTTGTAAAATATGATTCAGATTCTAATAAATCTTCGAGCGTTCTCAATTTTTCATCTTTGGGAATTGATGTATTCTGATATAAATTCATCTTCCTTTCAGATATTTTAATTGCATTTGCTTGGATAGATTTGTGCCACTTTGTTTTGTGTGTTTGATTACTTTGTATTATTAATTCAACAAGTGTTGCTATTTTTTTCCTTTTTTCTTTATCTTTTAGATTTGATAATACATCATACAACTTCAAATACTCAAATTCGCTCATAAGAAGCTTATAATCCTGTATCTTTAATATCTCTTCGCTTTTCTAAAATTAATTGTAGATTTTTCTTGATTATTTACCATTTTGTGCTAGCTTGTTATTCTTAACTATATGAAAAAGGAAAATAAATAAGGTCGACAGTTCAAATCTGTTATGCCCCACCATTCTCTTTTATTTATTTAAAATTCAAAACAATTTTTCCAATATATAATTCACTTTTAATTTTTGTAATAAAGATATAAGTGTCTTCACCATTAAATTCTTTGAAATTTATGATTTCCATCCAAAATCTTTACAATATTGTAGTTGAAGATAGAATGAAGACCTTGGATTTTTTCAAGAAAATAGACAAAGGACACTTCCATAGTATATTCACTGAGAATACATGGTCACCTGAACTGATTTTTCGACATCTTCTTACGAACATCCAATGGATATTAGATAAACTTCCAAGTAAAAGTAAAATTGATTCTGATATAGCAATAAATCTCGAAGAAAAAGTAGCTATTCATTTTAATTTAGAGGAGATAATAAAAGAATTTGAAAGAGTCTCACCGCTCTTAGAGAAACAATTATCCTTGCTTACACCAGAACAAGAAGAAGAATATATTGAAATGTGGAAAGGAAAAATGAAAAGACGTACATATATAGTTCGTCTAATTAATCATGAGCACAGACATCTAGGACAAATTCAATGGTTACTCAAACGTTCAACTAGTTGGACTAATAATGATATTTATAGTTAAACAACTAGTTATTTTTCACAATTGAAATTCTGCTGGATCTGGTTCAATCAGTACTTGAAAATGTTTTGGTCTATAGATATAGGATGCATACATGGGGATTCCTCTTTTCACAGTTTTCCATTTATTCTGTGGTTCGCCTAATCTTAATTGTGGTATCTCTTCATAGTTTGTGTTAAATTCCCATCTTCCTTCCACCAATCTTAGGTAACAAGGTCCTTTTGTCTTCTCAAATGGATCAATTATTTCTTTTGCTTCATCAGCTCTTATTCTTGCCAATATAGTTCTTTTTTCACTAGGGTTAATAATTGAAACTCCATAAGCAGGAGGTATTATGATGACATCAAATTTCTGAACCCTTATCAAAACTGCATCCTTCACATTTTCATGTTTAATCCCAGGTTGCTGTAAAAAAAATTCAGCATAGCCATCTACAACTTGATAAATTTCCGGATAATGATAACCATTTTCTGCTAATGATCTATAGTAACTGAGTGTACTCTTACAAATATTGCCAAGATTACCATGTTGAATAGTAATAACATCAAACCGTAAATTGTCCCATAACTCTTTGTCCTCTACTCTCCTTAATCCTTCGTATACTCTAAATACTTCTTCTTCCTCATTCATCCCTTCCCACCTTTCCAGACTCAAACCTGATACAAAATCCTTTGCTTTATGAAAAAATATGTTCTTTACTATAACTTCATTATTATCATAAATAAGTGATAATTCATCACTTTGAACAGATAAACCAAGACTTTCCCTTAAATCCATCTATCTCTTCTCATTAGAGTTTATTAGAGACTATAGAAGTAATCTTCTCCTTCTTCAGTGATTTTCCAGCTGTCTAGTGCTCCAACCTGAAATTTTCTTAAGAATCCTTTTTCTGTTAAATCGTTTAATACTTCCAAAATCACTTCTGGTTCCGCTTTTTCTCCTCTTGGTGCATACAGGTTATTTATCTGAAATGTTGTATCTGAGATGTTTAATCCTCTATTCAATGATACAAAAATATCTAATAGATCAACTTCTACTTGTTCCTTCGTTACCATTATAATCAACATAATATCACACGAATATTCTAAAAATTTTTCTTTGATTTTCAGTGAAATTTCAAAAAATCGTCTATGCAAAAAGATAAGAAGAATTTGCTTTTCTTTATAACATTCGAAATAGTCCGCATCTAAGAGACTACTGTAATATTCACTCGTGAGGAGAGAAAAATGACACAACAAAAAGAAAAGAAGAGATCTTCATTTGAATTATATAAATTAAAACATGAGATCGAAAAACTAGAATCTAGAAGAAGTTTCAACATGTCAACTAGTTTAATTTCTTTATACATTCCTCCAGGTACAAGGCTTCCTGATATCACCTCTCAATTGAAAGATGAATATGGAACTGCTACCAATATTAAAGATAAAAATACAGGAAAAGCCATCCAATCTGCCATATCATCTATTCTTTCCAGAATGAAGAATATTACAGACCCAGGTGAAAATGGTTTAGTCATTTTTTGTGGAATTACGCAAAACAATAAAATGGAGTATTTTGCAATCGAACCTCCAGAACCAGTTTCCATTAAATTATATCGCTGTGATTATGTTTTCCTTGTTGATCATTTAAGAGAAATTCTCGAGACTAAAAATCGTTATGGATTGGTAATTATAGCAAGAGGAGCATCTACTATTGCAACTGTTCAAGGTTCTAAAATTGATATACTCTGGGATGAAGATTCATATGTTCCAGGAAAACACAGGATGGGTGGTCAATCAGCACAACGTTTTATGAGAGCTAGAGAAGAAGCAGCAAAACAGTGGTACTCCAAAATTGCACGAACGATGAATGAGATCTACCTTGAAAGTACTCCTGTGGAAGCAATAATCGTAGGGGGGCCAGCATTATCTAAAACTGAATTTCTTGAAAGCAAAGAGATAGATTACAGGATAAAAGAGAAAATAATAGGAATATATGATGTTGGTTATGAGGGAATACAAGGGATTAAAGAATTAGTTGAAAGAGCTGAGGATCAATTAAGTGATTTTGAACTAGTAAAAGAGCGAAAACTGATGCAAAGATTTATGGAACATTTAGGGAGAGATACCGGATTAGCTACCTATGGAGAGCAATTTGTCAAAAAAGCTTTAGAGAGTGGCGCAGTAGAAACTGTTCTTGTTAGTGAAGAGGTTGATCGTGTTACACTTGAGATTAAATGTGAAAACTGCGATTATACAACAGAAGAGATAGTTAAAACAAAAGATTATAACGATTTTGTCAAAGAACTATCGGATAGAAACTGCCCAAAATGTGGTAGCCCCCGTATGTATATTGAAAATGAAAATGACCTAATCAATGAACTAGATGATATTGCAGAAGAAACAGGAGCAACACTAGAAGTAATATCAACAGATCATGATGATGGAGCTATTCTCTATAATACTTTTGGCGGAATAGCAGCTATTTTGCGTTATAAATTTTATGAGAGCTAGTAAAAGAAATTAAAGAAAATCAATCTGAAACCAAGGTTCCCACAGATTCTCCTTTTACTGCCTTGAATATATTTGTTGTATCTTGACCATTTGCAAATACAACTTTTAATCTTGAACGTTTTATTATTTCACATCCAACTTTATCGAATAACGCATATTTACCTGGTTCTTCTTCTTGTTTAGAAATGATCTCTAAGAATTCTTCTGGAGTAATTTTTTCTAATGCCTTGGCATCAGAGTGAATTTTAGGATCTTTATCAAAAACTTTGTCTACATTTGTCAGATTGATTAATAGATCAGCTCCCCAATATTCTGCGACAAGAGCAGCAACTGCGCTTGTAGATTGTCCTGGTTGTAATCCCCCAGTTACAACAATCTTTCCAGAAGAAAGAGCTTTTCCTACATCTTCAAATGTTCTTGGTACAAGCAAGTATGCTTTATCATTAAGCGAAGCTATAATTAACAGCGCATGAATTCTAGTTGATTCAACAGCAAGAATATCTTTGAAAGTAGCTACATGACCAAGGATATCACTTGCTTGTATAATTTTTCTAGCTAATTTTCCACCACCAACAACTATAGCTATTTTATATCCTTCTTCATGTAGTTGTACAATAGCAGTTACTATTTCTCTTATTCTTTCTATATTCAGATCCATATTATCATGATATAAAACAGAACCACCGAATTTTATAACAATCTTCTTCATCTTTATCGCTCAAACCTACTTTGTTGATGTCATAAATAACGTTTTTTCTCACAAACAGTTTTTTCTTGTTAAAAATACATCAAAAATGAGAATCTTTTTTAAGTAATTTTCAAAGTTGCAAGCATATTAAAGAGGACTGCAAAATGGATATACATGAGAAAACTCCAATTAGCAAAATATTCACTGAAAAACTAAATGAGATTACTATAGGAGGTTGGATACAACAAGTAAGAGACTTAGGCGGTTTAAAATTCCTTCAACTACAAGATAGATCTGGAATTGTTCAGATAGTATTACCAAAGAAGAAGGTAAATCCTGAAATATTTGACATTGATTATCAAGAAGGAGATATACTGCTAGTTATGGGGAGCATTGTTACTAACGATAGTGCACCTAAGGGAATAGAAATTCTTCCTAAAGATATTGAAGTATTGAATAAAAGAGCTCAAGAATACCCAATTGCAGTTACAGAAAAAATAGAAACCAATCCAGATAAAAGATATGATTATCGTTTCTTAGATTTAAGAAATAGGAATATTGCCCACATATTTGAAATTGAAAGTGCAGTAGCATATGCATTGCAAGAGTATTTTAATGATAATAATTTTCTTCAATTCTTCTCATCAAAAATAGTAGGTTCTGCTACTGAAAGTGGTGCAAATGTCTTTGAAATAGGATACTTCGATAAAAAAGCATATTTGGCTCAATCTCCACAATTCTACAAACAAATGATGTTGATGGCAGGTTTTGAGCGAGTATTTGAAATAGGTCCTGTTTTCAGAGCTGAAAAACACCACACCTCGAGACATCTCTGTGAATATACATCTATTGACTTTGAGATAGCTTATATCGAAAATCAACTTGATGTAATGAAGGTTCTTCAAGGTGCATTCGGATATGCTTTGAATAAGGTGAAGAAGAATAATTCAACAATTCTGGAAGAGCTCGATGTGATAATTGATAATCAGCCTAAAGACTGGCCAATAATTTCTATTCCTAAATGTAATGAAATTCTTATTAGTGAAGGAAAAGAATTAGGACTTTACGAAGATCTGGATGCTGAAGCAGAGAAGATTATAGGGCAATATGCAAAAGAGAAATTGAACTCAGATTTTGTATTTGTTGATAAATATCCTTGGGCTGTAAGACCATTCTATACGATGAGAGATGATGAAGATCCAAATCTAACTAAATCCTTCGACCTTTTGTATAAAGGGCAAGAACTAACTACAGGAGGACAAAGAGAACATAGAGTTGACATCTTAAGCAAACAAGCTGTTGAAAAAGACTTCAAACTAAAAGAAGTAGATAGTTATCTTCAATTCTTCAGAAATGGGGCTCCACCTCATGGAGGAAGTGGCACAGGAATAGAGCGATTTGTGCAAAAGATATTAAACCTTCAGAACATTAGAGAAGCAAGACTTCTTCCAAGAGATCCAACAAGATTACATCCATAATTATTGAAAAGACAAATCAATCAACATGAAAAATCTTAAAAAACAAATGTGCTTCATAATAGTAATCAGTGAATTTAATCAAATGCGGGGATAGCCAAGTGGCCAACGGCGGTGGACTTAAGATCTTGGTTTATACCTAAGATAAGGGTTAGAAAATTAAAATAAGAAATCCATTCCTTAGTGGTTCGGGAGTTCGAATCTCCCTCCCCGCACCATTTTGGTTTCACATTAAACTGTTTGGTTTAACTCTTTTACTTCACCTTTATTAGCGTTTAACCAATCACTTGTAGATTTGTTCTAAATAATTAAAAAAATGGTTAAATAAAACCCTTACAATTACAAATTGGTGATAAACGTGACACAACACGAAATTCAAATGTATGAAGAACTCCTCGTGCTTTTGGAAAAACGATTTGATGATGGAGAGATTGACAAAAGCAATTATGTGGAGTTAAAAACACGATATACTCAGAAACTTGAAGCTGCTAAACAAAATCAAGATGTGCAAAGAGAAACAGCTAAGATTTACACTTCTGGAGTTAGATCAGATACAGAAAGGTCGATGACTGTAGCAGGTTCTTCAAGAATTGCAGGTGGAACTGTATTGAAAGATATTCGTATAGCAGGTTCGGGGAAAATAGATAGTGATGTTGAATGTAATAATCTAAAATCCGCAGGATCTCTGAAAAGCTATGGAAATATCATTGCACACGGAAATGTTGGTTGTGCAGGTTCTTTTAAATGTGAAGGATCAATCCATGTAGATGGAGATGCAACATTCTCTGGATCAGCTAAGATAGAACACCAAGTAATTGTTCAGGGAAGGATTTCTGCTGCAGGAAGTTTTACTAGCGGAGACCAAACACAAGCAGAAAGAGGAATCAAATTTTCAGGCTCATCAAAGATATATGGTAGTCTTTTATCTCAAGGTTTGGTAGATATAGCTGGTAGAGTGCAGGTAGAAGGAGATTTAGTAGGTGAAGATGTTTTAATAAATAAAGGACGACATGCTTTTGGTCATAAATGGAAAAAATTGAAACCTTCAATAATTGAAGGAAATGTCTTTGGAACAGGTGAAATTTTTCTTGGGAACACTCGTGTCGATGGAGATGTTAAAGGATTAAGAGTTGAAGTGGGTCCTTATTCTAAAGTGGAAGGAACTATTTACTATGTTGAAAGTATAGAAGTAAGTAACAGTTCCAAAATAGAGAATGAACCTGTTAAGATCAGGAGAGAGGATTTGAAATTATAAAATCATTGTTAAAAAGGAGAGATAAAAATGGAAAAAACACAAGAAAATTATGAAAAAGCTATAATTAGCTCAGCTGGAAGTTTAAAAGAAACTGAAACACAAGTTAAGGTCGCTGGATCTGCGACTATCTCTGGAGGAGAGATTGCAAAATTTTTGAGAATCTCTGGCTCAGGTAGAATTGAAGGCGATTTAAGATGTCAAGGTTTAAAATCTTCTGGATCTTTATACAGCGCAGGTAGTATTGCATCTCAAGATTTTGTTAAAAGTTCTGGATCATTTAAAACAAATGGTAATTTGCAAGGAAATACTGATGTAAAATTTAGTGGTTCTGCTCGAATTGGACAAAATGCAACTGTACTTGGATCCATCAAATCTTCAGGATCATTCAAAGTAGATGGAGATTTAGATTTAGGTAAAGATGCGAGATTTATGGGATCTGCACGAGTTGATGGAGAAACATCTATACAAGGATATACAAAATCAAGTGGTTCATTTAACATTGGCAGTAATTTACAAGCTGTTAGTGGGATAAAAACACTTGGATATTTAGGGGTAAAGGGTAATTTACTTTCTCAAAATAAAGTATCTATTCTTGGAGGAACAAAAATAGGTGGGAATCTTGTTGCTGAAAATATCGAAACCGATCCTGCACGCTGGTATAATTTCATATGGCTTAAAAGGATATTCTCACGAAAACGCCCATACAAGATAAATGGAAATGTTTTCGCAAAGAATAACGTATATTTAAACAGAACAATTGTTGAAGGTGAGGTTAAAGGTTTTGATGTCAAGATTGGCAGAAAATCAGAAGTAGGAGGACAGATTTACTTCGTGAATTCTGTCAACATTAAACGTAGTGCTAAAATAGCAAACAAACCTATTCAAATAACTCCCGACGAACTGAAATTATGAGGTAGCTTATTTGCTATCTTTTTCTTTTTACTTTAAACAAAATATTCTTTAATCTCTTTGTAATTCTTGTTTTGATTATTTATGTTAGGGAAACTAGGTTCAGCCCTCAATACAGCAATCTCTAAGATCATTAGAGGTGGGCCTCCAGATAAAGAACAAATTAAAGAGTTAAAGAACGCTATGCTCAAAGCTTTACTAGAAGCTGATGTGCAATTCGATTTAGCTGCAGAAGTAGTTAACGAAGTTGAAAGTAAATCCATGGAGAAAAAACTCCCAGATGGCCTTTCTCGTAAGAAAAGTGTATTATCTATTATACATGAAGAACTTACAAAATTCTTAGGATCAAAAGCATATCCCCTAACATTACATCCTAATAAGCCCACCATCATTATGCTCGTTGGTATCCAAGGTTCAGGAAAAACAACAACTACTGCAAAACTTGCTAAATACATCCAAAAACGAGGAAAAAAGGTAGCGGTTGTTACTGTAGATAATTTTAGACCAGGTGCCTATGAACAACTACAACAATTATGTGCATCCATTAAAGTACCAGTGTATGGAGAACCTGAAAACAAAAATACAGTAAAAATTGCTATTGATGGTGTTAAAAAATTCTTAGATGAAAAAAATAATGTTGTCATTATAGATACTGCTGGACGTCATAAAGAAGAAAAAGCGCTCTTAAAAGAGATGAAAGAAATAGGAGACAAAATCAAACCAGATGAAATAATTCTGGTTATAGATGGGAATCTAGGACAAGCAGCATATGAACAAGCCTTAGCATTTTCAAAAACAACTCAGGTTGGTTCTATCATAGTTACTAAAATGGATGGATCTGCAAAAGGAGGAGGTAGTCTTTCTGCTGCAGCAGCAGCTAATGTTCCAATTAAGTTTCTAGCAGATGGTGAAAATATCGATGCTTTAGAGGAATTTAATCCTACATCTTTCGTTGGGAGATTAATTGGTGTTGGAGATCTAGAAGGACTATTAAAAGAAGTAAAAGAACTAGAAGTACTTCCATCAAAGGAAGAAGCTATGAGTATGCTTAGTGGAAAGATATCTTATAGACAAATGATGGAATTATTAGATAATTTTAGTTCCACAGGTTCCTTGAAAAGAATGATGTCAATGATACCAGGATTAGGAATGACTATTGATGATAATATGATGAATCTTTCAAAGGAGAACATGAAAAAATTCAAAGTTATTATGTCTTCAATGACAAACGACGAACTAGATGGTAAAATCAAACTTGGAAGTTCAAGAATTCAACGTATTGCAAAGGGAAGCGGAAGACCTGTTACAGAAGTTAAAGAATTGATCAATCAACACAAAATGATGACAAATCTAGTTAAGCGCATGCGTAAAGGACGAAGAGGTGGTATGCAAATTCCTGGAATTCCACCTGGATTATTAGGTTGATAAGAAAGTTTCATGTGTGAAAAATTCATGTTATCAGAGATTGTATTTGTTATCAATGCACCCCCACTTTCTCTTAAAAAACCAGATTTATATGATTCTGAATTTACTGATAGTGAATTAAGTACCCATATCAAATCCATTTCTGATTCCTTTTTTCTATCCAATCAATTTCGAAAACATTACATTGTTTATTTCTTAACAGAAATAAGTGGGGATTCGTATATCATAGAGTTCAAAGGAAATGAACTTCGATTTTTAGGTCCAAGTTTTTTCTCAGCAGGACATTTACTATTAAGAGCAAAAAACCATATTATGAATCCAGATTCAAAAAATGGTAAATTAACACCAGGAATAAGAGTATATAAAAGGGACATAGGATGGATCTTTGAGAAATACAAGGAGAGTAAATGGTTTCAAGTAATAAACACTCTAGAATCTACAAGAAGTCATAAAATAGATTTAAATTCTAAGAATGTATTCTTTTTTGGTTTTGGAGATAATGTTGAATTTAATAAAGAAATTTTTACACTGTCTCTTGGATTTATTGAAATGGATGAGCAAATAATAATATTGAATCATATTTTGGAGAGTGGAAACTAATTTGAATCTACAGGAAACGGCAACAAAGATACTACAAAAATATTGCTTATGTGATTATTGCTTAGGAAGACAATTTTCGGATTTAGCAACTGGTACAACTAATCAGAATAGAGGCAGTGTGATTAAGGAATTTTTAACTATGAATTATATTAATCAAGTTGAGGATGATAACTTTACACTGCTACAATCATTATCAAAATCTGGTAGTATTCTAGCAAAAAACACTTTGAAAAAGAAAAACCATATACCAAGAGAGACTGATCAATGCTATATATGTCAGAATACCTTAGAATTAGCAAATGAAGTCGTAGATACTATAATACCAAAATTAGAAGGCATAGAATTTCAAACCATTTTGGTAGGAACCTTACTCCCTAAAGACTTTCTAGAACGAGAGAGAGGATTAAAGGAGGAATTTGATGTTTTACAAACAGAATATCTTAAGCAGGAATTTAACAGGATTATAGGTAAAAAACTATCAGAAAAACTTCCGATTACTACAGATTTTAACTCTCCTGAGATTGTTATTGAAGTAGAACCACTTACTTCTAAAGTTGATTTGAGAATTAAATCGTTGTACATTTATGGTCGATATCTCAAATATATTCGAACAATACCTCAAACCAGATGGCCTTGTTTTAAATGTAAAGGAAAAGGATGCGACGAATGTGAAGGAACTGGAAAGAGATATCAAGAATCAGTTGAAGAACTAATTGAATTTGAGGCAATTAGAGAAACTGAAAGCAATAAAGGTGTTCTACATGGAGCAGGTAGAGAAGATATAGATGCGTTGATGTTAGGAACCGGACGCCCTTTTGTATTTGAAATTTTATCACCAAAGATTCGTACAATAGACTTAAAGGATTTAAAAGAAAAAATAAACAGATATGCAAAGGGAAAAGTAGAGGTAAGAGATCTACGTTGGTCAAGTAAGGATGAAATAAGGGACCTGAAAGGGAGTGCAGATACAACTGTTAAAAAATATAGAGCCAAAATATCCTTTATAAGTCCTGTAGATAACAGCATACTCACAAAAATTGAGAAATATTTTACAAATATAGAAATAGAACAGAGAACTCCAAACCGTGTAGCACATAGAAGAGCAGATAAAATAAGAAAGAAAGTTGTCTTTTCTGTTAAATGCTCCCAATTAAATGATAACATTGTTGAGACAATTATTACTTGTGATGGTGGTTGTTATGTTAAAGAATTGATTTCTGGAGACGAAGGTAGGACAAAACCTAGTTTTTCAGAGATTACAAATATAGTAGCTCATTGTGAAGAACTTGATGTAATAGAAGTAAGGAAAAACAATGAATAAGAACAAGTAAAAAAGGAAAACTTTGTTTTTTCACTGAAACGTAAAACGAAAAGATTAAAAATTCCACTGAGGGAATTTGCTCACTTATAACAAAAGGTGTACATTAGATGCGCAAATCTAGAGGATATCGTCATGGAACCAGACGTTTATTCAAGAAACATACAAGAGATAAAGGAATTAGACCTTTAGATTACCTACTACGTGATTTCAATGAAGGGGATGTTGTAGATATCATTGTAGATCCCAGCGAACATAAGGGGATGCCACACAGACGTTATCACGGAAAAACTGGTGAGATAATAAAGAAACAAGGAAAATCATTCATAATTGCAATTAAACAAGGGAGAGCAACAAAACAGATCATTGCTAAGAAAGAGCATTTGCGCCTAAGTAATTCAGTCATTCAAACAAACAATTAGTGAAGTGAGTATATGCCTCGTGAAGTCTTAGATAAGAAACCGTTAACAATATCAGAAGCAATGGGAATTTTGCAAGAAAGAAGTGAAGAATCTGAACTTTCCTATTGGCAAAGAGTTGCATTTGAGCATGCTATGCAAAATGCTCGAATAGAGCCAGCAGAATCAAGGAAGATTGTAAATGAATTAATTAAAAAACACAAGATTTCTGAGCTTTCAGCTTTTACAATTGCAAATATTCTACCTCCATCTATCGAGGAATTAAAAGATTTACTCTCAAAAGAGCCTAAAATGTTAACTGATGAGGAATTTAAGGAAATTTTTGATATTATCAAACCTTTTGCCGATAAGTATGCAAATCAAAAATAGATAAGGAGCTAAAAAGTTCTGTTTTAAAAGAAAACAAAAACTTTTTTTGTATTCGAGATTATATATGGTGAGAATAAAATGGCAAACAATCAAAATTCAAGGACTAATAAACGTCCCGAGAGACAATCTGAAAGTGATGACTTCATAATGGGATCTGTAACTCATGTCAAATACTTTAAGAAAATAGAATCTCGCATTTTAGTACTTGATTATTTGCCAGAAGGGAAGGGATTCGGACAATCTAAACAAAGAGAACCAATAGTTCAAGCTATTGGTATCAAATGGTTTAGTTTATTAGAAGTTATAGTTGACCGAAAAGGAAATTATACAAAACTTTCGGAATTGGAACTACCACAAACTAGTGAATCATCTCCCATTAGACAAGTTAAGCGTCGTATAACCATAAATGATTTGACAAATACAGCTTATGAAAACCTAGAAGAAGCAGTACATTTGATTATAAACAAAAACGAAAAGCGTTTTGTTTCGTTCTTTAATAAAGCTCAACCTATTACTAACAAATTACATTCATTACAATTGATACCAGGAATTGGTAAAAAACTGATGTGGGAGATATTAGAGGCAAGAAAGGGTATGCCTTTTGTTTCTTTTAAGGATATTGAAGAAAGGGTAAAGATATCCGATATAAGAAAGATGATTTTTAATAGGATCATGCAAGAATTAGAAGAAGATGAAAAACACAGGATATTCACAGCTACTTCTGATTCAGTTCAAAAGAGATAAAATTAATTTTAAATGGTTTGAGTAATGACTTGTTGGAATTCTTCTTCCGTCATTAAGAAACATGTTTTAGATAGTCTAAGGAAAATGAATTTAACTCCTTCAAAATACAGAGGACAGAATTTCTTAATTGATATTAACATAATTCAGTATCAAATAGAACAAGCTAGAATAGAAAAAAATGACACAATTCTAGAAATTGGAGGGGGTATTGGGAATTTATCTAAATGTTTAGCTGAAGATGCAAAGAAACTATTTATCATAGAAACTGACAGAAGAATGGTTAATTTTCTTCAAGATTTCATGAGTAGTTTCTCAAATACTGAGATTCTTCATGGAGATGCCGTTAAGCTGGAATTCCCAAAATTTACGAAGTGTATCTCTAATTTACCTTACCAAATATCATCTCCTATAACATTCAAATTACTTGAATATGACTTCAAACTTGCAGTTCTCATGTACCAAAAAGAATTTGCTCAAAGATTCTTTGCTTCTCCTGGAACTAAAGACTATTCTAGAATTTCTGTTATGATGAATCTCAAAGCAAACTGTTCATATCTTAAAACTGTTAAACCAACATCGTTTTTCCCACCACCAAAAGTATTTTCATCTATTGTTGCAGTCACAAAGAAAGAAAATACCAAGAACATAAACCAAGAAGATTTTAGTCGTTTGGTTACTTTGCTCTTTACGCAGAAAAAAAAGACCGTTAGAAATGTTTTTGTAAACTTAAATAAAAGAATGTCCAAACAAAATAAACAGATAGAACAAGACATTCTCGAGAGTTTACCTCATCTTGAAAAAAGAATCTTTAATCTATCAATTAATGAGCTTGTAGAGATGTACAAATACTTGAAAGATAAACTTGGTGAGGAACTTTGGTTAAATATAACTTTCCTAAATACCAATTAGTACTAGATATAGAAGATGATATTTATTTTCCTGCAGAAGACACATTTGCATTGATAGATGTAATTAATTTAGAAAGAGATAGTAAATTTGTAGTCGAAATAGGTAGTGGAACGGGTATAATCTCCATTGTTCTTGCAAAGAGATATCCTGATATTAGATTCTTGATAACAGACATCTCATTTAAAGCTATGAAGAATATTCAACACAACTTAGAAATAAATGAAATTAGGAACCAAGTAGATTTAATTTGTATGGATCAATTAGAAGCAACCAATCACATATATCCAGACACTATAATATGGAATCCCCCATATTTACCAGAAATCAGAGAAACGGAGAATCTTAAAGCTCTAGATAGACTGATGTTGATAGGTGGAAATAAAGGATTTGAGCAAGCTTATAGTTTTATTAAGTATCTTTATGCAAATATGAAAAAAGTGACGTTTTTTACGATTTTTTCTTCAATGGGAGTAACAGAAGATACATTTAATCAAATGAAAGAAGAAGATATAAACTTTGAAATTTGCGGTGAATTAAAGTTATTCTTCGAAAAATTATATTTAGTTAAAGTTAATGTAGGTGAGAAAAATAGGAACCAAACCAAAGTTGAATCTTGATATTATATTGGTTGAACCTAAAATAGAGGGAAATATAGGTGCGATTGCTAGACTCTGTAAAAATTTTAATGTTGATAAGCTAGTTTTGATTGCTCCACCTATCAATCACAATAGTGATAAAGCTAGACAGAGAGCAAAACATTCTATTGAATATTTAGAAAAAGCAGAGATTTACGATTCTTTAGAAAGCTTAAGAAATAGCTATGCTGTTTTGATTGGGACTTCAGCGAAAGCTGGTAGAAGCTATAATGTCAGGCGACAACCCTCATATCCTTGGGAGTTAGAAGAAATGCTAACTGTGAAGGAAGAAAAAATTGGATTGGTTTTTGGTAGAGAAGATAGAGGATTATCTAATGAAGAGTTACTTTTGTGTGATTTTCTTGTTAACATACCACTTCCTGCAAAATTTAAAGTGATGAATATTTCTCATGCTGTTGCAATTGTATTGTATGAGATATGGAAATTACGTTTTAAAATAGAATCAAGATTAACATCAGAAAAAGCTTCAAGTACTATTGAAAGAGATATTTTATTTGATATTTTCAAAGAGATAGTTGAAACACTACCGTATGAAGAACACAGAAAACCAATTGTAAACCATAGTTTTACTACGATGATAAACCGAAGTTTTTCGACCAGCGAGGAAATTCATTCTTTAATTGGAATATTTAAAACCATTAAAGAACTCTGTGTAAGCAAGATTGAGAAAGAAGGTAAATAGATGAAACAAAAGGATTTGGAAATTTTTCTCTCTCAACTTGAAACCTTTAATGAGCCAAAAGTATATCTTGAACAGTATCAAACACCACCAAGGATAATTGCTATGATTTTATGGAGAGCATATCAATTAGGAGATATAGAAAACAAATCTGTAGGAGATCTTTGTTGTGGAACCGGATCATTTGGTATAGGAGCCAAATTACTAGGAGCAAAAAATGTTCTAGGTATAGAGATTGACGATGATGCGATTAAAATAGCAAAAAGAAATTCGAAGAGATCTGAAGTTCAAATTCAGTTCATCAATGCAGATATTAGAGGATTAGAGGAGTCATTTGATACAGTTCTTATGAATTCACCTTTTGGAATTCAAGGAACTGTAAAAGACCAAGAATTTTTACTATCTGCACTAAAAATGGCTAAAACCACATATTCAATCCATTTATATCAAAAGAAAAATGTAGATTTTTTGACTAATTTTGTTGAAAAACAAGGAAGACAAGTCACAGAAATAATAAAAGCAGAATTTGAATTGCCAAAATCATACAAATTTCATAAAAGAAAATATCACATTATCCAAGTAGCAATTTTACGTTGTGAATAATTTAATTATTCAACTTTAAGCTGAGTTTTAAATAATTGTCTCCTGTATTTGGAATATTTTTTCTCTTTTTCAAGTGAAAAACGTGCAGGTTGTGGTGAAACAGTTTTACTGCCACAATGTGGGCATCTCTCTTCATTAAGAGTATATTCTTTGCACTTGACACACTGATATATAGATTTAGTCATCCTTATTTCACTTCAACAACTTTGACCGAAGCTTTGTAATTGGCAAGAGAATTTTGGATTTTTTCAACAATCTTAGACATCAAATCTTCTGCAAGCTCATAATCTCTAGCATGAATGTTAAATCTATACATTGGAGCACCTCTAACAAAAATATTCATACTTAATTCTGACTCTTCAGCTTCGATTTCTTCTCTAGCTTGTTTTGCTTCTTTGAAAGCTTTCCTTATCAAAGTAGCTCCATTTCCTTCCCAGCACATGATTTCTAAATCTCTTGTAATTTCCACCTTTGGTATAGTAAGATTCTTTGTAGCAATTGAAGTTAGAGTAGAAATCCATTCCTCAGGTATTTTGGCATCAGTAAATGCATCATCACCACGAAATAGCGCTTCTTCAAAGGCATTATATAAACTTCCATAATAATTAGTAAGCAAATCTTCAAGTTCAGATCTAGCAGTTTCAAAATCGATTTTTCTTTGTTTTGCTGCCATTTCAAGTAGAGTTAAACCAGTTTTATATTTCTTCCATTCATCAACTTTAGATCTTTTAAGACCATCCGATACTCTTTTTATGCTAATATCAATTTGATTTTCTTTGATACGCATAACCCTACCAACAACTTTCTTTCCTATTCTCATTACATTTCGAATATTTCTAACCCAAGTAGAACTTACTTCGGAAACGTGACAATATGCTTGGAGATCTTCATATTCATCCAAGTCCACATAGACTCCATGGTCAAAAATCCTTTTTACAGTACCTATTACTAAGTCCCCAGTCTCTGGAAGGTTTCGTCTACTCATCTAAATCAGTATCAGTTCTATATTCTTTATTTAAAAAGTTACTTTCTTATCACTTAAACCAGTAAGTTACTTAAAGGGATATTTTATAATAGATTCTTGTGAAAGAAAATATAAGAACAATTGGAATCGATGATTCAGCATTTGATAGATTAAAATCAACAAAGACGTTTGTATTTGGAATAATTGTTAGAGGAAATAGTTTGGTTGAAGGAGTCCTTCGGACAGAAATTCAAATAGATGGACTAAAAGCTACCGAAAAAATTGTTTCAATGATTACTAATAGTAAATATCACAAACAACTGAAAGCAATTTTCCTTAGAAGCTCTACAATTGCAGCCTTCAATATTATTGACATGAATTTATTATATGAAAAAACCTCCATTCCGGTAATAACTATATTGACTGAACGACCAGATGAAGACAATGTTGAAAATGCCATTTCTAATTTAGACGATTGGAAAGATAGATTAAATATCCTTAACAAAAATCCACCAATTAAGGAAATTAGTTTTTATAATAAGGAGAGAAGAGAATGTGTGGTATTGGTGCAACAAGTAGGTCTTAATATGTCAGAAATCAAAAAACTCCTGAAAATTTCATGCTATTCAAGTTGTATACCTGAAAGTCTTAGACTAGCAGACAAAATAGGTCAAAGTTTCAAAGGATTCATCTTAGACTAATCTGGAAGAATGCGAAGTTTTTTGCAGAAATGATTTATTAGTAAAGTAAATGACTCCGTACAAAGTTCTTTTTCATTCTCTTGAAATAAGCCTATGCTTTTACGTAAATTCTTTGTGAGGATAGTTATCATTTCTGGTAAGGTGTTCTTATTTTTTAAATAAATAAAAGCGATAAAAGCTTCCACAGCATCGCCTATATCACCGGCGCTTTTTCTAGTTCCTAGATAACCTCGAAGTTGAGAATTTCTACAAGCTTGAGCTAAACAAGAATCCCAGACCTTTATTCCTTTAGATTTCTGACTTATTTCAAAAACTGCTGCATTATATATGAAATTTACAATTGAATCTCCAAATTTCGAAAAATGTTTGTTTGAGAGAATTTCTCTGAGGTTATTTGGGTTGTCCAAAAGACCACAACGCTTACTCAACTTTTGCTTTACACAAATCAACAAATTCTTGTGTTTCTTCACTTAATCGCTCTAGTGCTTTGTTGATAGAAACTATGGGATCTGAAGTTTTTTTCTTCATTTTAACTTGAAACACAACAGATTCATAAAAAGATTCATCTCTCAAATATCCAGAAAAATCTACTTCATCATCTTTTAATAATTCTTCACGTAAAAGATTAAATAAAGTATGAGGATCTGCTTGTTTTACATTGAATTTTATGTATCCTGCTTCTTGCTTTAAGATATTAATCTGCATTTTTAAACCTCGAACTTCTTTTATTTATTTAATTTATATATTTTACCAGTCTTGCTATTTTCTTGGAAACAAGTTATTTGTTGGTCCTATGCTCGCTATAGTCATTATTTTAAGCCTGCATTGAGTCTTTTGATAGAATCTGAATAAGGTCGAAAATACATTTCTGTGGTTCGTAATTTACAGAAATTGTATTTTTTTCTGTTTTAAAATATTCGAGCTCTAAACCTTTTTCTAGTACAAAATCCTGATCCAAACTTGTACAATAACTAATTGTCGCTAACACTCGCTTCATTATTTGTGTTTTTACACTCAAAGGTGTTTCTTGTATGAGTTCATGTAAATCCTCTAAAATCCTTTGAACCTCTTTCATTGTTGCTGTTGTTATCAAATCTTGTTCATTGACTCTGGAATGAATTCCTAAATGATTGAGTACTGTACTAAGTGTTTCTATCGAAATAATTTTGGATCCCATTTGTTGTATTAGTTTAAGGTTGTGTGCGTAATAACCATTTTTATTTGGTGTTGATGATTGCAAGAACATTCGTCCTAACGACTTCACAGTTACTACAGATTCCTTTACAACTTCTTTTTCCCCATACAGACGGATTTTCATTACTCCTTCTTTATATGTTAAAGTAAATTCCACATATCGTAATGCATCAGATATTAGCTCTATGAAATTTTCAATAGATTTCTTATTACTAATAGTAACATAAACCTCTTTTGTGGTCGATCTTGCCAAAAAAATCACCTTAAAACTCTTTCATGTTATGTTTTGAAACCCAAATCTCCACTTCCATAATCAATAGTTGTTTTCCGTCTTTGAATATAGGAACATTCGGAGCATTTCAATTTATTTCTTCCTATCTTTTCTAACTCAGCTCCACATTGAGAGCAAGTTGCGAGCACAACACCAAGCTGAGATCCAATCAATGAACCTTGTAGAGGGATGGTTTTTGCATCTATAATTTTAACACGAACTATATCCGCTAAACAAACAGCATCATCAGCTGTTTCCAAATAATCTTTGGAAAGTTGTGAAATATGAATAACCATTGTATAAGAAGGATGAACTGCTTTATTATTGATATAGCTTATAGAAACAGTAACCATTTGACGGGATACATTTACAATGCTTCCTATTGCAATATCACCATTCTTAGGTACAATCGCAGATTGTGGTTTTGCTAGAACAGAGATTTCGTGATTTTCCAAATCAATAATTACTTTTCCAGTTACTGAAGAGTAGATATAGTCTTCTTCAGTATAAGTACCCATACCTCCAATAAATTCTTCTGTAACAGCTAAACGAGTGCCAGGGAGCACTAATTTTTCTGAGTTTTTTACTCTATCATAGATATCGAGAGTCATTCATTCTCACGTGCATTCTTTACATTATGGAAAATTATGGAATAAAATACCTTTCCATTCATAACAAGAAGAGTAAAAGAGTTACAAAAATAAAAGAGAGAGTAAAAAAACTGATTTCACAAATATCATTCTTTACTACAAATCAAAAAATATTTAATCTAAACTTTAAACAAATAGTTGATGGCTACTCCTGAATTTGGAACTATTAGTGCTACAAGGATGGAATTATTGAATACTAGATCGAGAATTCGATTAGCACAGAAAGGACATGATCTTCTAAAAGAGAAAATGGATTCATTAGTAATTGAACTATATGCCATCAAAGACGAAGTTCGTGAAGCAAGAAAGCAAGTTGAAGAAGAGTTAAAAATTGCCTATCAATCATTAGCTAAAGGGGAGATGGTTATAGGACCAGATAAAATACGTGATTTGGCACAATATGCACCTTCAGTCTTAAAGATAAATACACAAACAGTAAGTATCATGGGAGTCAGATCACCTAGATTCGTCGTAAAAGAAATTGAAACAGAAGGAATTTTCTATGGGTTAACTAGTTCTAGTGCTCAACTAGATCGAGCAATTGTATATTTCAGAAAATCATTAAGGACTTTAATGGTAATTGCAGAAAAGATGACACTTCTCGAAAAACTTGCGACTGAGATAAACAAGACTAAAAGAAGAGTTAATGCTCTTAATTATATCTTGATTCCAAAATTAAAAGCAACAACTAGTTTTATTGCTAGTACACTTGAAGAACAAGAACGTGAAACTTTTTCCAGGTTAAAAAGGGTAAAGGCTATTCTTGAAGCAAAGAAGCAGTAATGTCTTGATATCCATAATTTTACTTTATTAGGAAAAACAAGTTATATTTTCAAGATATTATTGTCATTTTTATTTGGACACATTGATAGAGTTTATTAAGTATAATCTTATAATTCTATAGACAGAGAAAGAAATTAAAAGATTTCTAGTACTATAAAATTAAGAGGCAAGGATATGACATTTGAAGATTGGTTAAGGAATTTACCTCCAACAAGCTTAGTTGATACATACGTAAAAATGCTTATCTATCTATTAGTGATTTTTACATTTTTAAGCGCTTTAGTAGTGTTTCTCGCAACAAGATATTATAGAAAAAAAGACACACCTTCTCTCTTGGATTTAGATTTCGAAACGGACATACCAACACCTACTGATATTCCTCCTTCGGAAAGAATTGCGATTCTCAATATTGAGAAAGCTAAATCTATTGCTGCTCAACGTGCATTATCTGATGCGCATAAGAAGAAAGAAGTGAGTGAAGCTATTTTTGGTAGACTATCTGTTAGATATGCATCCGATGTTAAGAAGATTGAAGACGAGATTGAAAAAACAACTAGAGAAGCAGAAGTCTCTCAATTAGAAGAAGAATTGAAAAAGATGCAAGGTGACTATTTAAGTAAGATTAAAGGAGAAGAAAAAATTGAGATTACACCTTCAACTCCTTCAACCGCACCACCAGCACCACCAGGATCAGCTCCCGCGCCACCAATGCCAGCAGCTCCTACACCTACACTGGTAGAACGAAAACCTGCTAAACCAAAAAAGGAGAAAAAGAAGAAAGATAAGAAAGCAGCAGTTACTCCACCAACACCAACAATCCCAACACCAACCCCAACACCAACACCAACAATGCCTGGAAGAGCAGCCCCACCACCACCACCAGGAGTGACTAAAACACCTCCAGCAACAGCAGTTCCTTCCCCTCCAATGCCAACAGCTCCACCAGGAGCACCAGCTACATCATCAATACCAGCTCCAACTATTCCTACTCCAAGACCACCAGGAACAGGAGCACCAGCACCAGCTGTAGCACCACCAGTAGCAGGTGAAGGAGAAGGGGATCTTTTTGCAAAAAGTACTTCGATTGCTGCACTTCGAAAAGAAATGCTCAAGGAGTTAGATCGTCTTAAAAAATTCATGAGCGAACAACAATAAAATTAAGTTCAACATAATTAACAAGGGTTGAAACTATAAAGTGTTTCTACCCAAATCTATTTTTCCACAACCTTAATTTGGAATTTCTTTTTATAGCATTAATTTTAAAAAAAATTATTATTTATATAACATAAAGTGATTACAATGTCTCAAAAAAACAACCAGTTTCAAAAACAAGAAAGAGAAAAACTCTTGGCAGCTCAAAAAGCTGCTAAAGAATTCATTTATGATGGATTCACAGTGGGTGTCGGTACAGGTTCTACCATTAAATATTTCATCCAAGAGCTTTCTATTCTTACTGAAGAGGAAGATTTGGATATTATTACAGTTCCATCCTCAAAAGAGACTCATTTTGAGTTAGTAAAAGCAGGATTACCAGTTGGTACCCTCGTAGAATATCCAGAACTTGAAGTTTATGTCGATAGTTCTGATATTATCACTCAAGATTTTGTTCTGATTAAAGGAGGTGGTGGAGCGTTTACAAAAGAAAAGATACTAGCTAGTGCATCTAAAGATTTTATTGTAATCGTAGATAGTTCAAAATATCCAAAAGAATTAACGAGTTATCCTGTTCCTGTTGAAATAATCAGTGATGCAGTTAATTTTGTAATCAAACCAATTTTTGAGTTAGGTGGAAAACTGAGAATCAGGTATGGATCTGGAAAGTTTGGGCCTGTTATCTCAGATAATGGCAACATAATAGGAGATGTTTATTTTCAAGAAACATACGATCCATCTGAGGTTGAAAAAGAATTGAATAACATACCAGGAATCATAGAAAATGGATTATTCCCGAAAGGTTCTGATAGGATAATTATTGGTGAAAAAAACAAAACAAGGGTTATTGTAAATGAAAAGGAAACTATAGTAAAGCGGAGATTGTAGCTCCTTTATGATAAGCTTCCATCAACATCATACCAACTTGGCTATTTTTTGCCACACTCACTTCACCAGTTTTTCCTACAGTTAATTGAACTAGATTTGTTCCATTAGCTGCTACAATAACATCTTTTCCTATACAAACACTAGGAAAAACCAAGTTTACCTTGTTCTTTGAAGTATATAGATCTATTACAAACTCCATCTCTTCCATTTCATCCAAAGACTTCACTGTAATGGAAAGACCTAATTTTTGTTCTATTTCTTCGATAGTTCGTCCATCTTTACCAATTATCCTTGGTCTATCTTTATTTGAAACATAAAGTGTTAGAGAATTAGGAGAATCAAACTCGAAATTATAATCATAAATTGAATATCTTTTCAGAACTTTTTCTATGTTTGAAGGTGTAATATTTGAAATCTGAGCTGTTTTATTTCTAGATTTTGTGGATTTGCCAACTGGGGAGACAACAATTTGCTCTCCAAATGTATAAATTTCATATTCACTTCTGTTAGTATGGAAATCTTTCACTAAGATAACAGGCCTACTAAGATCTTTTTCAGTCATTCCTGTTGGTAATGCTACTGTTAACTCAAGAGTATATACTTTAGAAACCTCCCCACTAGCAATGAAAATAATTGTATCAACAATCGAAGGTATAACACCTAAATCAACTCTTCTAATAAATCGTTGAATCCCATCAATTGCTTGAGTTGCATGTACTACTCCAATTAATCCAATACCTGCTAATCGTAAATCTGAGTAAGTTTCAAAATCCTTTGTTTTTCTCAATTCATCATAAATTACATAATCGGGTCTCATAAGAAGAACCAAATCAGCAGAAGCTGAAATATCTCCTTCAAAACCTGACATCTGAGTAATTCTATTATCTACCTGAAGATCTCTAGGATTTTCGAATGTTTTTACTATACGATCCATATCTGCGTAATTTTCTGCTAAAGCAGTTGCAAAAGTACTCTTTCCAGCACCAGGTGGTCCTGCAATGATAATTCCTTCTGCTTTTGTCTCAATTCTTTGGAGAAGTTTAGGATCAATTTCATAATCTTTCAAGGATAACTTTACTATCGGTCTTACAGCTGTTATTTCCATAGCATCACTAAAAGGTGGTCTGATAATTACAATCCTAGTATTCATCAGTTGAACAACGGTTGTTCCATGTTGATCTGATTCTATAAAACTGTCCTTTTCTCTAGAAGCTCTTTCAATAACGTCTTTTGCTAATTCATCTAATATTTCTCTAGATAGAACTTTTTCGTTCTCCAATGGCACTAACTTGAAATTTCCTGGGAATCCGTTTTTTGCAAAAGGAAAATTGTTTTCTCTAAGATGAATAGACATGGTATCTTCATTAAAGTAATCTTCAATTTTCTTACCTATACTACTTGTTTCTTCTTTTATGAAAACTACTGCCAAACCTTCTGCTTTACCAATCTCAGCCATAACTCTATCAGATGTAATAAGAATAGCTTCATATTCAGCAGCTAAATCTCTAATTTGAGCATCTAACTCTCCTCCAGGTGCTCCTTTAATTTGATTAACAGTAGGTCGAGACCCATCAATTATGAGTTCAACAGCAGTTTTTGCGCAATAATCTCGCATTCTTTGTAATTCTTCTAAAGCTGTCATTCCAGCAGTTTTAGCTTGATTAGCCATATTTTCAATCTCAGCAATAACAACTCTTGAAAGTATTATAGAATCAACATCTTCTTGCTCTTCTAGATATGTTAGAAATTGACCGTTGATAATTGTAGAGGTATCTGGTACGTACTTCATTTTAATCCCTTACATTTTATTGTTTATTTTTTCAAATTCAAGTTCACTTACGCTATAATATGAACTATCACCTAGACTATCAATTACGGCAAAAATCAATTGCTTACCTAGTTTTTTTGTTTCAGATACGACTTGGTCGATTTCATCAATTTCAAATAACACACCTTCAACCATAGGAATAATTAAAGCTAAATGTTTTGCCTTATTTGGTGTTGCTCCTCGCTCATATAACTCAAAATATTGATTGTCGAGAGATTGCTTTTTTACAATATATCCCCTACTTCGTAAATCCTTATACAGGAGATAGTGAATTAAGAAATTGGATTCATTATCCGAAAAATGTGCAACTACATCTTTAAGTTCAATCAGCTGGTCTTGTTCATTTAGTACATTTATTTTCTTTCTTTCAAGTAATAAAACGGTTTCATAAGGGTCTAGTTTTAAATTATTACCTTTAGTAAAATGTCCAAACCAACCTTGACTGTAGATATCATTTGCATTTTTGTCTTCGATCAAGGAAAATTTCTTATTGAGTTTAGCAGTACAAAGCATTCTTCTTCAATAGTATAAAATGTAGATAATATTAAAAATTGATGTTGAGAGATATAATTAATATTGATGAAATTAAAAGAGAAGTTGCGAACAGTTTTTCAGGAAAAAATGAACGCAAAGCAACTTGAGAAATTACCTGCAGGATATACAGTAATTGGAGATATTGCCATTTTCCACCACATTGATGAGAGTATAAAAAATTATAAGAGTCTGTTAGGTGAGATTGTATTAGAAATTGATCCTAAAATACACGTAGTGGTTGAACAACTAAACACCATATCACCTTATAGAAAACCTGTGATTTCTCACTTAGCAGGGGAACTCAGGACAAAAACAATTCATAAAGAATTCAATACAGAATTTCATCTAGATATCGCTGAAATAACTCTGTCAGCAGGGAATAAAGGGGAAAGAGAAAAACTGATTAGAGAAGTTGAAAACAATGAAGTTATTTGCGATATGTTTGCATGTATTGGTAACCTTTCGTTACCCATAGTTACAAATAATCCAACTGTAACTGCATATGGAATAGAGTGGAATAAAATAGCATATGATTTTCTGGAAATGAATATTAAAGCAAACAACACTGAAAAGAGATATTATCCAATATTTGGTGATAATAGGAAAAAAACACCACTAAGCTTTGCAACAAGAGTATTACTGGGATATTTTGGTAGTGATGAAACACAGTTTATTTGTGCTTGTGAAGCCATTAAAGGAGAAGGGTGGATACATTATCATAGTCTTTCACCCAGAGATAATCTAAAAGAATCTGAGAGATATATTAAACATTTAAGTAAAAAAGTGAATTATGATATTGAAATTAGAGAGATTCGAAGAATAAAGAAATTCTCACCTAGGAAGTATCATCTTTGTAGTGACATATATGTAAAGAAGTAGGAATTATTATAGTTAACAACTCTTATTATTCAAGAATTCCCGAATATTATGATGATAGAACTGGAAAAACCTAAAGCAGCTGATTTGAAAAAAATACAAAGTATTGCTGATTTTCAATTTGGACAAGGAGCGGGTAAGGTCTTATTTGCAGAAAAAATAGAGATTGAAAAATCAAAAGGAACGAATCGAATACGTTTTATTTATCGTGATAAATCAAGAATCTTCTCATTTCGTGTGCGTGATGGTTTTCTAGTTCCTTCGCTGTTAGGAGGTAAAATTCTCCACGAAAATGATTATGGTTTAAAAGTCACAGTAAACGAGGATTCTGAACCTTTTGTAAAGTCTGGAAAAACAGTTTTTGCTAAACATGTTCTAGAAGCTGATCCAAGTATAGCAGTTAAAGATGAAGTTATTATAATTAATCGAAACAATGAGTTCTTAGGAATTGGAACTGCCAAATTATCAGGAAGAATGATGATAGCGATGGATAAAGGCGTAGCTGTTTCAACTCGAAAAGGTATAGAAAAATAAGAAGAAGAGGTTATTTTGTTTTTAGTTTCACAATTGCACCTGCAAGATCACCGTTTTCTTCTTCCAAAGCTTTTCTAGCTTCTTCTTCAGATGCACCTGTTTGAGCCACAACTAATTCCACATCAGAGTCTGTTACTGTAACACCAACAACAGCACTTTCCTCACCTCTAGGGCGATCTGTTCCAGCACCCACAACTTGGAAAGTATCAGATTCCATCATTCCTGGAATAAAGGTCTTGACTACAGTAGGATTATAAACAACTGTTTCCTTGTCTGCGAAACGTATTATAACTTCTTCTACTCCCTCTAATTCTATTTGTTTCATTCTCGCTTGCATTCTTTTTGCTTCGCGCGGTGAGATAGGTCTTCTACTCATAATATCACAACATTTTCATTCATTTATTTCAGAATTTTGATTTTTTTCTATTTTAGCTTCAAGCATTCCCTCTTTTGGTGCTCTAGTTTTCAGGAAAATCCACCCTATCCATGTTAGAAATACTAACACTATAAAAGCAATAATGAAAAACACTATAGCTAGACCTAGGTAAGCATCAAATAAACGGTTAATATCTAAAATTGGCATCAAAATTGTCCAATAGAATAGAAAACCAAGTATAGATAATGAACCAATAATCATTACTAAGCCAATTATCTTATCATTCATTGCTCTTGGTCTCCATCAGAAATATTCCCTCAAGTCTATTAAGACTTTTCTTCTCTCACATTTCTATATCAACACCTAGAGCCATTTTAATTAAGGCTCGTATCTTATCTTCAGCACCTTCATAATGTGCCTTCTTTCCAGGTACCTCAACAATTACTGGATAAGGATTAAGTGTGATTCTCTTAATTACATCTTGGTTAGCTTTAGCTACTTCTTCTGTAATTATCAAAATAGCAATCTCTGGATCTTCTGCTAATGAACGAAGTAAGGAAGAAGCTTTTTCCGGTTCTTCTGTATGCACTGCAGAGATTCCGGCTAATTTGAAACCTAAAGAGGTTTCCTCATCACCAATACTTACGATTTTGGTTCTTTTGTTAATACTCACTGTGATCACTACTAAAGTATTTCAGAAAGAATCAAATCAACTGCTTTTTTTTCTGATTTCTTTGCTTTTTCATCAAGTTTGCTTTTAATAGTTTCAAATTCTTTATCAAGTGAAACAAATTCTTTTTCAATCCTTGTCTTTACATCTGAAAGAATTTTGCTAGCTATTTCATTAGCATTGATTCCTGCATCACGGATTTGTAAAACACCTTCTTTTTCAGCATCCATAATAGCTCGTTCTTTTGCTGCTTCAGCTTTCTTGATTTTTTCTTCACAATCTCTTTCTGTTTTTCTTATGGTTTTTAGAAATTCGATGCTCATTTTAACCACAGAGTTTATTGCTTAAAAGTTATCCTTATATGATGTTTTTAAAAGATTCTGTTGCACCTTAAAAATCTGTTTAGTTCTATAGGTTCGTCGAAAGAGATTTAATCTCACAAAATTTTATGTAAATAATGAAAAGGAAGTATTTTGGTACTAATGGAATCAGAGGAATTGTTGGAGATCTGATTACTCCTTCATTTGTTTCCAAAATGAGCTCTGCTATTGCTTCCTGTATGTTAGATAAAGGGACCATGATAGTTGGCATGGATTCAAGACTTAGCAGTCCTGATTTCAAGAACATTATTACAACTAGTTTTCTTTCAAATGGAATTGAAGTTATAGATATTGGTAAAGTACCCACCCCTCTTCTCCAATTTGCTGTAACACACCTGAAAGCAGATATGGGGATAATGGTAACAGCAAGTCATAATCCACCAGAATTTAACGGAATAAAAGTAATAGATTCTGATGGAATCGAAATAGACACTCAAAAGCAGATTGCTATCGAACAAGTTTTTGAAGAAGAAAATTTTCACTTCATCAAACAACAGATCAATCAACAAGTAGTAAAGATGGATGTATCTCCAGTATACATTGAACAAATAATTAATCTTGTTGACTCTGATAAAATTGAAAAGAAGAAATTATCTGTTGTTGTAGATGGAGGTAACGGTGTTGGAAGTTTAATTACGCCTTCTCTTTTACAGAAACTCGGTGTAAGGGTGTATGGTGTTAATTGTCAATTAGACGGTCGTTTTCCAGGAAGAGGAGTAGAACCAGTACCAGAAAAACTTGATTTCATGAATAAAGTTGTAACTTCCGTTGGTGCTGATTATTCAATAGCTCATGATGGCGATGCCGATAGAGCCATTTTTGGTGATAATAAAGGACAAATACATTATGGGGACAGATCGATAGCCTTGTTTGAGAGATGGGTCTTATCTCAAAATAACAATAAGAAATTCGTGACACCTATTAGTTCTTCTTCTGTTATGATAGATGTAATAGAACAAGAAGGTGGAGAAATCTTTTGGACACCGGTAGGATGTATCTATGTAAGTCGAACAATGATCGAAAACGGATGTATTCTTGGAGGAGAAGAAAATGGAGGATTATTTTATAGCCCTCATCAAAGTGTGAGAGATGGGATGATGGCAGCAGCACTAATGGCTGAAATTCTAGCAAATTCTGAAAAACAGCTAAGTAAATTGTTAGAGGAATTTCCACAATACTTCCAAAAAAAGACTAAGATAACATGTGAAGAAAATATCAAGGAAGATGTCATGCAAGAGATAGTCAATAACGTGGAGGGAGTAGAAGAAATAATTACGATAGATGGAGTAAAACTGCTCTTTCCTGATGGGTGGGCACTTATTAGACCATCAGGAACAGAATCGATTTTTAGAATTTTTGTGGAAGCACAAACAGCAGAAAAAGCAGATTTACTGATGAAAAATGGGTTAAAACTAGTAAGGAACGCAATAAATAAATTCTCAAAGTAACTAAAAAATTCGTTAGTGGCTTGTTAGGAAAATAAGCTTTGTTTATTAAAAATAGAGGTATTTAACAAAACTTAAAAAAAGAAATCAATAAGTTGCGTAGTATATAGAGTGTAATTAAGATGACTGTAGCTAATTCGAACCAGATCGGTTATATTGAGAGAATTTCAGGACCAGTAGTTCAAGCTTCTAATATGTTGGGGGCCAAATTATATGATGTAGCTAGAATCGGTGATGAGAAACTAGTTGGGGAAATTATCAAACTTACTAAAGATATAGCTACAATCCAAGTATATGAAAGTACTGATGGATTGACTCCAGGAGAACCTGTTTATCGATCCAATGAGCCCTTATCTGTTGAACTTGGACCAGGCTTAATAAGACAAATTTTTGACGGGATACAAAGGCCTTTACCTGTTATTCGTGAAATTTCTGGAGATTTCATGGAAAGAGGAATTGAGATTCCAGGTCTAGATCACAAAAAATTATGGGATTTTACACCTAGCGTGAAAGTAGGAGATAAGGTAATAGGAGGAGACATTTTAGGAGAAATTCCAGAAACTCCAACAGTAGATTTCAAACTTTTGGTACCACCAAAAGCTAGGGGTAAAATTGAATTTGTAGCAAAACGAGGGGATTATAACATTGATGAAACTGCAGCTACTTTAGTAGATTCCAATGGAAATAAGATTGATTTGAAGTTCTACCATGAGTGGCCAGTTCGTCAACCAAGACCCTATCATACTCGTTTACCTTCTAATGTTCCTTTAATAACAGGACAAAGAGTCTTCGATACTTTTACACCTATTGCTAAAGGTGGAACAGGAGCAATTCCAGGAGGTTTTGGAACAGGTAAAACTGTTAGTCAACATCAGCTTGCTAAATGGTCTGATGCAAAAATTGTGGTTTATGTTGGTTGTGGAGAAAGAGGAAATGAAATGACAGATGTTCTTCGTGAATTTCCAAGACTTGTAGACCCATACACTGGAGGACCACTCATGGATCGTACTATTTTAATTGCAAATACATCGAATATGCCTGTTGCTGCCCGTGAAGCAAGCGTATATACTGGAATAACTCTAGCAGAATTCTTCAGAGACATGGGATATGATGTAGCTATGATGGCTGATAGTACATCTCGTTGGGCAGAAGCATTAAGAGAAATTTCCGGTAGATTAGAAGAGATGCCAGGAGAAGAATCTTTCCCAGCTTATCTTGCATCAAGAATTGCTCAATATTATGAAAGAGCAGGTCGTGTTTTAACTAATGGCTCAAAACAAAGAGAAGCAAGTATTACTGTAGTAGGCGCTGTTAGCCCACCTGGGGGAGACTTCAGTGAGCCAGTCACACAGAATACTTTAAGAATCGTAAAAGTTTTTTGGGCACTTTCAAAAGAATTAGCTAGCCGTAGACACTTTCCAGCTATTGATTATCTTCTCAGTTATACTTTATATTGGTCAGCTCTTGAAGATTATTATGCAAAAAATGTTCATGCTGAATTTCCAGAACTAAGAACAGAAGCTCTTGCATTGTTACAGAAAGATAAAGAGCTTCAAGATATTGTAGCACTTGTTGGACCAGATGCCTTACCCCCAAGTGAAAAGATTATACTTGAAACAGCAAGAATGCTCAAAGAAGATTTCTTGCAACAGAATGCTTTTCATGAATCCGATAGTTTCTGTAGCTTATCAAAGCAATATCTTATGCTAAAAACAATTCTTCGTTTCCATGAAAAAGCGAAAGATCTCTACAAAAGAGGTGCTAGTGTAGCTGATATATTTAACAGTGAATTGGTTGTAAGGATTGCAAGGATGAAATACATTGAGAGAAACGAAGTAGATACTAGCTTAAATGAATTAATGAAAGAGATTGACGGATTAACCATTCAAAACTTTGGAGTGGAGGAAAAATAGAAGAGGGGAAAATATGAAAGTAAAAGAGAGATATGAAGCAAGAGAATTTCAAACTGTAATAGAAGTATCAGGACCACTTATTTTCGTAGACTTAAAAGAGACGGGTGGAGTATCTTTTAATGAGATGGTAGAAATTACCACCATTTCAGGAGAAAGAAGAAGAGGACAGGTTTTAGATGTGTCAAAAAATCTGGCAATAATCCAATGTTTTGAAGGGACTTCTGGTCTTGAAACAGACAAAACCACTTGCAGATTTCTAGGAACAACCATGAAAATAGGTGTTAGTAAAGACATGCTTGGTCGTGTATTTAATGGAAGAGGTGAACCTATTGATGGTGGAGGAGATATAATTCCAGAGAAAATACTAGATGTAGCTGGTACTCCAATTAATCCGTCTGCTCGACAATACCCCAAGGAATTTATTGAAACTGGAGTAAGTACAATTGATACTTTGCTTACTCTTGTTAGAGGACAAAAATTACCATTATTTAGTGGAAATGGATTACCTCACAATAAACTTGCTGCTCAAATTGCACGTCAAGCTAAAGTACTTGGTGCAGAAGAGGAATTTGCAGTCATCTTCTCAGCAATGGGTATTACTGCCGATGAAGCAAGATTTTTCCGTGAAGACTTTGAAGCTACTGGTGCATTAGATAAGGTAGTACTTTTCCTAAATTTGGCAGATGATCCTGCTATTGAACGTTTATTAACACCTCGTTTAGCTCTTACAGCAGCTGAATATCTTGCTTTTGAACACGATTATCATGTGTTAGTAATACTAACAGACATCACATCTTATGCTGAATCATTGCGTGAAGTAGCTGCTGCACGAAGTGAGGTACCTAGTAGACGAGGATACCCTGGATATATGTATTCAGATTTCTCAACAATATATGAAAGAGCAGGAAGAATTCAGGATAAAAAAGGCTCAATTACACAGATTCCTATTCTAACTCTACCTAATTATGATATTACTCATCCAGTGCCAGATTTAACAGGATATATTACTGAAGGACAGATATATGTAGATGTAGCTTTAAATCGTAAAGGGCTTTACCCACCAATAAATCCGTTACCTTCACTCTCAAGGCTGATGAAAGACACAATTGGGAAGGGATCAACAAGAAGCGATCACAAATATGTTGCTGATCAGCTCTATGCTCTATATGCAACAGGTAGAGATTTGCGAGATTTAGTAGCAGTTGTAGGTGACGAATCACTTTCTGATACTGATAGAAAGGTTCTAGAATTTGCTGATTTATTTGAACAGAAATTCATTAATCAGGAGTATCATGAAGACAGGTCTATATTCCAATCATTAGATATAGGATGGGATATGTTATCAATCTTTGATGACCCTCAAAAAGTCCTTAAACGTATACCTTCAGAAGTAATTAATAAGTTTCTTCCAGATAAAAGAGATAGTAAAACAGATTTCAATAACGTTAATGTCTGAGTTTTCTCTTCTTTTCTTTTTTATTTTTCTAATGTCATGAGATTTATTTCTTTTATTCCAATTCTACATATTTCAAACCATTGAAATTTGACCACTTCTTTACTTTTAGAAAATTAGGGAATATATCTAGATTAGAGCAAAAGATAACATCTTGTTTATATCCTATTTTTTCTAAATGTTGACCTGCTGTGGAATTACTGAGTAGGGTGTGAATGTTCATAGTATTATCTAAAATTTTCTTGGTTTTTTCCCAGAATTGGTCTTCTGTATGTATTTGATAAGATACTGTCTTGTTAATCTTCTCAACCAAATATACAGCTGTTATCCAATCCTCAATTGCATAGAGATTTGGATTATTAAACACCCCTGCTGGAATAATAACAATTTTCGACTTATTTTTTTTAGATATATTAATTATAATATCCGCAATTTTAGAGAGATTTACAAGTGCGGCGAGATACACATGATACATGGATTCTAAGAGCAACATTGTTTTTGATCCATTGCTTGAAGTAAAAACTACTTGTTCTGATGAAAGATGATTCTCAGCTAAGAGAGCTGTTGGTGAATTTCCATAGTCAAACCCCTCAATCTTGATACCATGTTCTTCACCAATCAATAAGGAACTTGGAAAAAAGTTCTTTTGTAACTGTCTAGCATCTTCCTTATTTTTAACTACATAGATTTTTTTTACACCTAAATTCTTTAACGTAGATAATGTTGTAGTTGCCCTAAAGGTATCTATAATTACAAAAATTGTTGTAGGATCATAATCTATTTTCTTAAGGAAAGAAGGTCTTAGTACAGAAATCTTCATCCAGTTCTCTTTCCATTTCAAATATTTAACTCTAAGGGAAAAATTTACAAGAGAACAGATATAAAAGATAATTAATCTCTAAAGGCCGGGTAGTCCAGCTTGGTAAGATTTTTGCTTCGGGAGTAAAAGATCCTGGGTTCAAATCCCAGCTCGGCCACCAAAAATATCTTGCATATCTAGGTGATGATTTTGTATTTACCACGAACATAGGTGAGTAAGTTTGGATATTCTTCATTCTTCCATTTCTCATCAAGATGTAAAGCAACCACTTCACCAATGAATAAATCGTGAGAACCCAATTCAACTATCTGGTGTAACTTACATTCCATATTTACAGGGCATTCTTCTATATATGGTGTCTTTATTTTAACACTTCTCCCTTTTGTAAAATCACATTCTTTCCATTTATCGTAATCTTTACCGGATTTTGTTCCACAGAATTCAACGGATTCTTTTAAATCTGAGGTAGGGATATTAACAACGAATTCCTTTGAGTTAGAAATTAGATTATAAGAAAATCTTTCTTTTCGTACTGCTATGGCTATATAAGGAGGATTTGAGCAACAAGTTCCTCCCCAAGCTAAAGTTATTATGGACTCTTTTCCTTCATGAAAAGCTGATACAAGCATCACAGGATTAGGATAGAGAGCTGAAGATGGTCTTTCTTGTAATTTTTCCATATTAATCGTATTAGTAAACACGTTTTTGATGATAAATTTTTCCAGTACTACGCTTCACCTAATTTTTCAGTTGATTTCATCAAAGCGCCTATATTTGAAGGGGTGAAAAAACCATCAAAATCTCCAAAACGTTGGATATATTCGACTATATGATTAGCTGTTTCTGTTGGTAAAGTAAAAATTTGTTTGATACCTTCCTCTTCACTACCGATAATATGCTCTGTTGTAAATTTGATTCCTCTACTTTTTTGAATTGCAACAATTTTCTCTATATCTTTAACTAGGTAGGCTATGTGATGAATTCTTCCCCCGTACTTCTGAACATACTTCTCAACAATAGAATCTTCAGTTAAACCTTCACTAACCACAATAACTGGTAATGTTTCATGAAGTTTTAATGTGCTAGTAATTGCGTTCATAGTTAAAACTTTGAAAGTTTTATAATCTTTGTAAGGTACTAGATTAGCAAGTTCAGCCATTGCTTTTTCTCTTTCTCCCTTCTTAACTCTATAAGCTACGTGATCTAATTTAATTATTAAATCTTTCAAACCTGCTTCTTCCATCTCATTGTAAAGTTCTGATACATTTTTTAACATGTAATTTCTTCCTCTAACAGAGAAGAATCTTAAGTTATATTTGAAAGTTTATTTTTTAGAAAATTTAATGAGAAGATATTTTATTTAGCGCAATTATATTTATTTGAGAGCGAATGGATAGTAAGGAAATTCTGTCAACATTTGAATCGATACAAAACTTGGATAATATTTCAGGAATGGAAAAATATGGCATTACACCAGAAAAAACCTTTGGAATAAAGATACCTGTTTTAAGAAAAATGGCTAAGGAAATAGGAGTAAATCACACTTTAGCATTGGATTTATGGAAACTTGGTTATAGGGAAACAAGGATATTAGCAAGCATGATTGATAATCCCAACGAAGTCACAGAAAAACAGATGGAAGATTGGGTAAAGGAGTTTGACTACTGGGAAATATGTGATCAAACGGTTATGAATTTGTTTGAAAAGAAAAATCAAGCACACGAAAAAGCGATAGAATGGAGTTTCAGAGAAAATGAATTTGTTAAGAGGGCAGGTTATGTTATGATGGCAAGACTTGCTGTAAGTGATAAAAAAGCTCACGATGAGCAATTTCAAAAATTCTTTCCTCACATTCTTAGAGGTGCTATTGATAATAGAAATTTCGTAAAGAAAGCTGTGAATTGGGCAGTAAGGCAAATTGGAAAAAGAAATTCAACATTAAACAAATTAGCAATTGAACTCTCTAAAGAAATTCTTACATTAGAATCAAAATCCGCTAAATGGATAGCTAATGATGCTTTAAAGGAATTAACAAGTGATTCTGTGCAAAAGCGACTTAATAAGAGATAGCATTAGAAACATAGAAGACTATTTTTCACCTTTCATTATCTTTTTAGTTTGTTCTCTTATATCTTTCATTTCACTGATTTTGTCCTTTAAGACTTCTTTTAGCTGTTCATTATCAAATGCTTCTAATCTTCCACCACAATGTTCGCACTCAAAATTATTATCCATAGCTTCTTGAAAAGTTACTCTTGGGCATTCTGGATTATTACATGTAAAGAACATATTTGATTCTTCATAATCCAATCTTTCTTTGAGCTTGGACATTACTTCTTGCTGTTTTTTTTCAACAAAAAGATCTATTCTTTCGGGATGTAATGTCCAGAAATATACAAACCAACCTGTTGATTTATCTCTGATTCTTCTGAAAGTAGCTAATTGTAAATCATATAATTTGTAGAGGGATTTTCGAACTTGATTTAATCGCATGTCCAGTTTTTCAGAAATTTCTTCATCGGTAGTTTCTTTATCAGCATTCAAAAGAACAAGTGTTACTTGTTTTACTTCCTCTCCCGCTATATCGTCAACAACTTCAATGAGAGTTTGTCTTTGTCTTTCGGAGATATTAATTTTTGATGCTAGCTTAGTAGCACCAATATCTCCTTCATCATCAAAATCACCTATTGCTTCCCTAGACATAACCAAACTCTCACGTGCAGAATATTGATAGCAATTACAGAAATATTATGTATTTAAACCTTCTTTAACTTTATCTTACGTGGTATATTTCTCTCTCCTATAATCATTTATGAGAGAATTACCTCTATGGAGGATTAATAAAATAAATAAAGCTAAAGAAGAATCTTTCTAAAATGAGTTTAATAAAACAAAAAACAGACCAAGCTGTAGATATTCTCAAGGAATTAAATATTGATATGTGGCTAACATATGTTAGAAAAACTTCAGAAATTCATGATCCTGCACTATACTTCTTGTTAGAGGACCCCTGGCTTACATGGCAATCTGCATTGATTATAAGTAGGGGGGGGCAAAAAATAGCTATTTGTGGTAGATATGATGCACAGAATCTAGAAATGTCTGGGATTTATGATAGAGTTATTACTTATGATGAGAGTATAAAAGAACCTTTACTAAATGTTTTGAATGATTTAAAACCAAAACAGATAGCAATAAATTACTCTCTCGATAATATTGCAGCTGATGGTATAACTCATGGTATGTGGATAAGACTAAATAAAATACTTGAAGGAACAGAATATAATGAAAGATTAATCTCTTCAGAGAATTTACTAGCAGCACTGAGAGGGAGGAAAACACACGCTGAGGTTGAAAGAATAAAAAAAGCAGTAGAGATAAGTGAAGAAGGGCATCGCAGAGTAACAGAGACTGCAAAATTAGGAGAATCGGAGGAAGACATAGAAAAAATGCTTCTGGAATTTACAGAAAATAAAGGATTGATAGTATCATATCCACCATTAGTCCATGTGGGTCCTACAACAAATATAGGACATGGAAAAGCTTCTTCAGATATTAAAATCAAGAGGGGAGATTTAATTTCTGTTGACTATGGTGTTTTCTATGAAGGATATGCATCAGATCTTCAAAGAATGAACTATATCTTACAAGATGAAGAAGAAATCCCTCCAGCAGAAGTGAGAAGAGCTTTTGAAATTTGCTTTAAAGCAATAAGCGCAGGAGCAGAAAAACTAAAACCAGGTGTTCTTGGTTGGGAAGTAGACTATGTTGCACGTAAAGTAATAACTGATGCTGGATACGAAGAATTCATGCACGCTTTAGGACACCAAATCGGGAGAAATGTTCATGACGGAGGTTGTCTCTTAGGTCCAAAATGGGAAAAATATGGTGATTCTGTCATGTATCAAGTTGAAGAAAATCAATGCTTTACCCTAGAACTTCATGTTTATGTTCCAAATCACGGTTATATGAGTATTGAAGAAGACGTAATTGTCACTAAAAATGGTTGTGAATTTCTTTCAGATAGACAAATGGAATTGACTCTGATAAAACTTTGAACTTATTTCAAGAAAGGAGAAAAAAAAGAGAAAGAAGAGAAAAATTGGAGAAGATACAGAAGATTCCGAATCTAAATCCGAAGGAAATTCTCTTCCATCAATAACTTCCATAGATATCGAGAACATTTCTTACCTTTAGCAATAAGACGGAAGAAACGTGCATGATGAGTTGCATATTTCTTGTTTATATTGAATTATTACAAGAAGAATGCTTAAGGACTCACCCTATTACTTGCGTTGCATTAAGAAGTCAAATACTTCGTTTTATCTGGCTAGTATTCTGGAACAGTACAACAAATGGTACAATGCGTCAATTCTGTTCTGAGGGTTCATTGCCTTTTTCTTGGTTACTCATTATCGAACTTCCAAACAAGTTTTTCAGTTCTCAACCAAGTCGATGGACTGACAAGCGGATAACGGTCACATTGCCATCTACTCAAGCCATTGGCTTAAGTTTTTTAAACTATGGAAAAGAATTAAAAAAAGATATGGAAGTATAGATATATTTCAACTATCTTGAATAATAAAGTAAAGGATAATTCAATAAATAATCTTCAACAAAATTTTTCATTATAAAATTTAAACAATCTATCAATACAAATGACACGAAAATTCCAAATCTTCAGAAGTAGGATTATAATCATGGTGTATAATCTCATTTCTGATAGAACGAAGAGAATCTAGTAAGAGAGAGATATTTTCTATGATAATATCAGAATTGTGGTTTCTAAGTCTTTTTAGAAGTTTGTTCCAATTCTCATTTTTTACTTCTTCCTCAATATTGGTGGTATGACTTGCTAATATGTGAAAATCCAAAATTGAAAAATGTTGTGTCAATGATTTTTAGTGTTTTTCTTATTCGGAATCTATGGAGTTTTTTTATAGGATAATTTAAAAAGATATGTTCGTCAAAGTAGTCTACTAAGAAAATACAAGAAAAATGTTTTTCATTCTTTATCTTAGATTTCTCTTTCATTTCCTTAATTATCTCAAATATCGCAGCATTAAATGTTGATAAATCTAGTTTTGCAAGTAAAAACTCATGAAGACGCAAGAAATGCGATATATCTATAAGAAGAATACTTAGAAAACCATCGGATAGTTTCTTTCTTTTATCATCATATTTCTTCTTAATGCGGTTCTTCACACATTGTTTAAATTCATTAATAATCATTTTTTTAAATTTAATTTTCAGTTCATTTGGTAAATCGTTAAAATCTACATATTTATTTTCTGAATTTTGGATTTTTTTAAGAACCTCGGTGTATTTTCCAGTAGTAAATCCAAAGGGTGTACGAATTAACAGCATTTCTCTATAATAATGAGGTGTATAAACTTCAATTTCAATGTTATAATCATTAATAATATACTCTTTATCAATTGGAGCATTATAATCTCGAATCACATTTATATAATCGGATAGAACATAATCAATAATTTCTTCGCTTAGAAATGAAAATAATTTCTGATAATCTTTTCTTATATTTTTAATAAATTCTTCTTTAAAGCCCCTACCTTTTTCTTCATAAACTTTCATCCGTGTGGAGGCAAGAAAGTGTTGTTTTAATACAAATAATGTATTATGGATGAAATCAGTACTTACAATATCAGATCCAACACTTCTTATATAATGATCAACTAAATTATTTTCAAAATTATGAATGTCTTTTTCACTATTGATTCTTAAATTTGGCTTTGTGAAATTGATCAAATTCATTAAAGCGCCAATATCGATCAGGATTTTGAGAAATGTATAAGGTTCTCGAATCATGGTAATTTCAGTTTCTTTTATTTCCGGAAAAAAGAATGTATCTGATTCATATTGAATATATGTTGTAGGTTCCCATTTTTCTTCAAGATATTGCTTGAACTCTCTAGCAGAGATAAAAATTTCGAAAAATGGTAATATTTCATATGCACTTTTCGCGAATTTCTTCAAATCCTTTTCTTCATAATTCTCTCTTACTATTATTTCAGAGAGAGGAAACAGTTTTACAAGCTCATTCCATGGATTTTTTTCTTCATCATCGTTATTCATTATAAATAATATCAAATTATAACTAATAAACTCAACAAAAATGTTAAATTAAAACTAAGTGAGTTTTTGCTGAATATACTTCTTTTCTTTTTTTTCCAAGTTTTCTTATTTTCTGTAAATTACGTGTTAAACAAGTGTTTGATTCTCCAATAATTACCAACAAAAGATTTGAGAACCCAGATGGGTTGATAAGTAAAATAGTGGACAAAGGCATAATGGGAATCGTCAGTTCCAACAAAAAGGTACGCGATAGAATAATCAGAAAAAGAAATTTCTTAAGGAGGAATATCTTCGAGAATCATGTACACTTTCAGTCAAGGAAAGGAAAGAAAGTATAAAAAGAGCAGTAAAAACATACTATATGATTAAAATGGTATGGGAGCGTTCAGATTCAATAGCTCTTGTGGCACTGATAGTATCTACTGCGTTTTCACTATTGAATTATCTTTATACAAGAAAACGAACACAAAATCAACCAAGAATTTTAATTTCCTCAGTAAAAATGGAAAAACCATATATTGAAAGAGATAATCAACCACCATGTTGCAGAATCAGAATTCTTTTCAGGAATTCAGGTAAGATAAGCACAATGATGTATCTGAAAATTTCAATGCGTTTCGAAAAGAAATATAGTAAGGATTTTCACCAATCAGAGGTAAAAGTGGAAGAAATCTCATTAAATTCAGGAGAAAATCTTCCAAAAGCATATATTTTTGATTTGAAGAAGGGTTTTGGGACATGGTCTACAGGATATTTGTATATTGGTGGGTATTATTTAGGATATAAAGATAAAGAGAGACAAATATCAATAAGATTTAAAGGTAGAAGAGAGTTAGACAAAGAACCAGTATATATTAATCTTCTCAAAACATGGAAACCAGAATTCTACATGATTGAAGAAGATTCCATATTAGGTTATCTTAAGATGGCAATATGGTCAGTTCGACTTTGGAGATATAAGAGAGGCGTAATTAAGATATTAGCGAAGAAAAATTAGTTTAGACTGTAGAAAGAGTGACTAAAGTTGCATGATACAGATAAAATCAAAAGTGTTTAGGGAGTTTTCTTCTTCAAACAATATAGTGTAGAGGCTATCAAAAAGAGCTATAAAAAGATAACAAAAAATAAAGACACTAAAAATTGTAATCTAATTGTTGAGATAGATGAAGGAAAAAAATAAGGGTATAATAGAACTAGTTGAAGAAGCTCTTCAACAAATGGAATATATTTCTTCTGCAGCTAAACTAAGATCTCCTCATGGGACTATGTCGTATGCTCGAACATATCAGAAGCAGTTTTCATTTGTTAACAATGATACTTTGAAGAAAAACATCTCTTACCTTCTGATGTTAAATGATTTTCTAACTTGGACTGTCAGAAGGTTTTTTCTTGCACCTGGGATTAAAGACATGTTATTGAAAAATATTATAACAAATTTTGGCTATGCAGTTGAAGCAACTAATAAAAATATAGCGAAAAGAATTAGTGAAAAAAAAGACATGGGATTTGATGCATTTACTTCAACATCTTCTCAAATCCAATCACTGAAGATTTATTCCAGAACAACCTATGGAACTGGATGTTAGGAAGACAGAAGAAACTGAAGAAGAAGAAGATGATTATGAAAAAACATTAGCTGAATACATTGGAAAGGAAGTTGAAAAAAGATTTAGAAAAGTTCTATCCGAATTTTTTGACAAAAAACAATGATTGCGATTTACTCTGTTTTATCATTATCTCTTGCTGACTTGATTACTTTTATTGCATCCAAAAAGGTATTTTTAGATAGATAATACTGTAATATTGCTTCATTCAAAACCAGATATCGAAAACAAGAAATACCAATTTCTCTCAAATATAATCCAATCTTTAAATCTTCAAGTCCAAGTAAAAGAGGTTTATTGATAATCTCTGGTAAAGTGCTTTTCTTTAATTCCTTTATAACATGTTTATACATTCTCTCAGCAATTTTTTGATGTTTTGGGAATCTCTTTTTTAACTCATCTAAAGTTAAAATAGTCTTCTGATGAGCTGGAATTCTTCTGATTTCTTTAAAACTTTTGAACGATTCTTGATGAATTTCCCAGCCTAGCTTCTTGATAATTTGTTCTCTGATTTCTTTCAGATTAATAGTCTCATCTTTGTGTATTTCTAATCCCGCATTAATTGTATCAACTGGATTTGATGTGGAGTTCTTAGTTTTTAGGGCATCATATAAACGTTCTTTTGAGCATTTTGCAAGAGATTCTTGATAGAATAAAAGAGAATATACATCAATTATTGCGTATAAAGCTAGAACATAGTAAGCATTTATTCTTTGATATAAATTCAATTTTTCGATTAGTCCAGTAACAGTCTCGCTTTGGTCATTCTTCTTTTCATCTTCTTCTTTTTCATTTTCCATTAAAACATTAAACTCATTAAAGAGGAGTTCATAATTCTCCCACTCCTTCTTCAACATCATAATTGTTTCCGATGTTTTTTTCTCGAATTTCGATAATAGGTCATTAAACTGATTTTGTTTGGTTTCATTTGCATTTTCTTGATCGAAAACTTGTTTTAATAGGGTCAAAAATGTCTTTTGTCCTTGTTCCCAGCTATTTATCTTATTTAGTTCATCTTGAAAAACTCCAATTGTTTTAGGTAACATATATAGGTAGGTGATTTCAATCAAATCATTAAAATCTAGTTGAAACTCAGCACCATATTTAGTAATGAAAACCTTATGTTCAACTCCACCTTTGATAATGTTATCAACTTCTTTCAGCCATTCTTCAATTTGATTTATCATAATTCTAGTGTCTTGTCTAGACACACTCTCACCTTCATTCGAACTTAAATATTATATTCACTCTTAGATTTTTAAATAATGTGTATTACAACTTAATAACAGAAATTCCAATTTATCTGTTCATGATGGAGGTTGTCTCTTAGGTCTAAAATGGTAAAAATATAGTCAATCTGTTATGTATAAAGTTGAAGAAAATCAGTGCTTTACTTTAGAACTTCATGTTTTTGTTCCAAATCACGGTTATATGAGTATTGAAGAAGATGTAATTGTTACTAAAGAAGGTGAGCTTCTTTCAGATAGACAGATGGAATTAACACACGTTATGAAACTTAGTTAAATTTGCCAGAATGCGTTTAACTGTCGTTTAAGGTGGTCCCCTCACGTGCGTTGAGGGGAAGAGATCATGAGGAAGGAGAGTGCCTTTCAATGAAGCTATATTGAATGTAGCATTTTCGTGAGTATTAACTTGTTGACCACATTTAGAACAAGGAGCAACATCATAGTATTGTTTATCACGTGCAATTGTTCCTCCACAACCATGATGTTTAGAACTGGTGTAATAAGGTGGAACAGCTTTTAACTGTACATCATAATCCAATTCTAGAGAAGCTAACCAGACGGCTTTCTTGTAGATGTACAGGTTGTCAGGCATAGTATAAATAGCTTTAGCGAGCGCGCCTTTAGAACCTGAGGGATCTGTAGTTAACTCTTCAACCTTTAATGTCTGACATTGCTTCTTAACCATCACTGCTGCAAGGAAGTGAGGTAAACGACGAGTGATTTCGCGAAGAAGACGACTGCGACGTTGATAGACGTTGTTGAGTTCACTTTTGAGTTTGCATGTTCCTCGACTATCGTAAACTTTGCGTTTATGAAAGAATCCCTTATCTAACTCCTTGAGAACCTTGTTCGTGAGCTGTTGATAACGTTGAGCTAATTTCAACAAGTCTTTTGGAAGAGGAACAGGGATATTAAACACCACCATGTATGGTCCTAAGCGGTTAATGTCAAGTCCTAGTACTCTCTTCCTCCCACCAGGAATCTGAGGGAGGTAATTATGGAGGAGGGTGGAGGAGTGGAAACAATCATGTGTACCTTCTAGTATCACGTCTACACGAGGTTTGAAGCTAGGAGCACTTCCACTACTCACTTGAAAGACTTTGATTTCCGCACCATTTCTTATATATTCTACCACTTTTGATGGAAACAATATTTGAGCTGTGAGTTTCTGCTTCCCTTGCTGTGGAAAGCCTAAAGTGGTAGTTCCTTGCTTTCTCACTTGTCTGGTCAATTCACTTGCATTCCCTTGACGGGTGATAACATAATCTTTTTTCATTAACAATTTTACTGGTAATCTTCCTTTCTTTTTACGTATAAATGGTAGAGGAACAAGCTTAGCAACAGACAAACCTCGGAGTAACTGAGGGACACTCTGTATGATCTGGTCAAAGAGTGTGAAAACTATTATCTGTCTGACTGCAGAGAAGAGATTTCGGTTAGGCTTGCCTATAATAGTAGCTAGTTCCTTGGATAGATTTTTGAGACTTTTCCAACGAGATTTTTGGTAACTATTGATCCATGAAGTGAGAAAAGGAACAACTATCTGGTATTCCTGTTTGAGGAGACGAAGTTTGTTCAGAAATGCCTGCTGGTTCTTCGAGAAAGAGGGTAAATGCGCAAACGTGGTAGTTTGGTAAGCTAGTGCGTCATCTAGTCCTTGTAGAACCTCTTGTTGGGTGTAAATGGGTAAAGCACCATTTAATACAAGATTATTGGAGAAATAGTAAGTCCGTTTTTTCTTCCTACTATACGAATCCAATTGCATTCTTGCACTAGTCAGGAGATTGATGATGTATCTTCTGTGTAGTTTCCAACATTTTCCTAAGCTGCTTTCAGTGTAGGGGGAACGACCAAACACCATCCACTCTACCAATTGTTGAGGATTCTTAGAAAAAAAGCTGAGCATCCCTTGCACTTTCTGTTCTTTGTCTACTTTCCCTTTCACAGCGATCTGGAGCCAGTGATAAGCACTTTCAGCAATGTTAGGATTTTTTCCTACAGTTTTTCCTACTTGACGCACAAAGAACCTTTCTTTGGGATTGGTACGATAAAGTTCTACAGCTTGCTTGACCACATCTTGAGTGAGGAGAGAGGTCTGTCGTTCTTCTAATACTCTTATGCGTTGGTTGATTTCTTCTCGTTGGATAGATGAGGCACACTTCAACGCCACCTGATAGCTTCTCATCACTGTATCTAAGATGAGAGGAGAGCTTTGAGAGGTCGTTGCCGTTTGTGTGCTCATCGTTTTCATAACTATAATAAGCAGATTGATATTTAAATTCAAGAAAACTTCAATATTTTGGGATTTTGGTGGTGCTTTTCTCTCCATTGTAGTTTCTTCAGACAATCTTTTTGTTTTTTAACAAGATTGAGTGGGATCTCATTTATCAATATTAACAGTAATCAAATTATAATTTACTACTAATTATCAATTAGAAAGCAAGAAAAAGAAAAGATTAAATACATATTGAGAGATTTTTGAAATACTGCTTGACTATTTAATTATTCTGCGGGGATAGCCAAGTGGCCAACGGCGATGGACTCAAGTTCTTAAATTCGGATGAGATGAGAGATCCATTCCTTAGTGGTTCGGGAGTTCGAATCTCCCTCCCCGCACCAGTTTTTTTAAGTAAATCATTAAAACAAGAAATTGTTTTGTAACAACATTTTTTTAAAGCATAGTTCTCACAACTAATTCATGTCAAAGGTACCATATCCAACAACTAAATTCTTGAAAGTCAAATGTACAAGTTGTAATAATGAGCAGATTATTTTTGATTCTGCAAAAATTGTAGTTAAATGTAATGTTTGTAATGAAGATTTATCTCAACCAAGGGGAGGAAAAGCTAAAATTCTTGGAGAGATTTTAGAAGTTCTTTCCTAGTCTTGAATTTACTCTGTTAATTCGATATTTTCTGCGATTTCTCTTTTCACTAAACCCCTAGCATTTTCTTTAGGTAACAAACTTATATCTTCTTTCTCAAAAGGTCCATAAGCATTACCATCAAGTCCCTGGATTTTTTCCTTTGTACTCTTCAAAAATCTGATTGCCACATATTCTATTTCTTCTTCGCTTTCTTCAACGCTTTCCCTTCCTACTATTGAATCTACGTCAGTATATGCTATATCTTTAGGGGAAAAAATGTCTTTGCGGTAAACTTCATACAACCTCTTCATTCTTTCATAAAAATTTTGTTCTTCTCTTGCTAACATAATTGTTATTTCTTCTCTGTTCAGAACTGCTTGAAGGATTTTTGTTGTTCGTATATTTAATAAATCATCAATCACATATTGCATTCTACTGAGTTTTTCTTCAAGAACTTTTTTTATAGTCTGATTGAGTTCTTCTTTAGCTTTGACAGTTTTTTCTTTCAGAAAATCTCTCATAGCTCCATAAAAAGCTTCATTCATGGGAGTTAATTGTGATTTCTCTCTTTCTTCTTTCCATTTATTTTGAATTCTATCGAACAACTTCTTACCTCGTTCTGTCCTAATGAAATAAAATTACTCCCTCAACTAACTCAAAGTCGTTTAATCGATTTCTTCACTTTCTTCAATTCTTGGTGCAACGAAATAAATCAGGTGCCCTTTATCCTCAATCTCATAAATTAATCGTATGGGTTGTTCTTGATTAAATGAAATTTTAACATCATCTGAGGATCTTATTCCTTTCAAAAAATTAGAAAGGAAATCTAATGAATACATAGCTTCAGATTCTCCAGTTACTTGAAAAGCTGCAGTTATCATTTCTTCACTCGCTGGTTCAATAAAGGTGTCCATTTCTTTTGTATCACTTTCTGCCCCAAAGAAGATGCCATCTTCTTTAGCTCTTATTTTCAAATAATCACTTACCATTTCTGCATCTTTCAATACTTGTTGAATGAATGATGCTTTTACTTCGAAATTTGTGTCAAAATCAATATGTATTGAATCTGGAATATTTCCTTCATCTGGAATATCAATCAGCGACAAAGCAAATTTTCTTTGTTGATTCTTTCCTTGAAATTCTATAACAAATCGCTTAGTTGTATCATCCAGCGACATTTTCAAGTGTTCATTTGCTTTTGCTGTCTTAAGAATTGTATTGAGTGTTTCCAAACTCAATCCAACAATCGTAGTTTCTTTTACATTATATTTCTGAAATGCTTCTTTTTTCATAAAGAAATCAATCATAGAAATACGTGTAGCATCAAAAGCTTTGATTCTAATCCCATCTTCTGCTATATTTATGCTACTTTCTGCAACAATAGAACTTATTATTGAACTAATATTGGACATTAATTTTGCGTCCTCTAGTACCATTTCAAAACTCATCATAATACCCCGATTTTCTTGTTTATTACCTAGAAGTTTCTCATTCTCCTTTTATTATTTCACTATATAAGGGAATCGCATATTAAAGCTACTTAAGTATTAGCTTTTCTTAAAGATTGTTCAAGTTCGTTGAGTTTCCTGTAAGAATCAAGGTCTATTTCATTAAAATCTTGAATAAACGTTGTTTGCATTTGCTTTTCAGGTTGAATATTTACATAACCAAAAGCTCGAATTGTATGACTATCTTCAAGTTTCACGTTGGTTTCATCAGGAATAGTAATTGATAATTGGTCAAAACCATCATCTAATAAGATTGAATTTTCTGTCATACTGACAATCTTTCCCACTACACGATATTTACCTGGTTGTTGGATTTCAGCTATATTTGCGTCAACAAAAGGTTTAATCTTATACTCCTTTTCATTTATTGAGTCACTCATCTACAAAAGCTCCATTTAATCATATTCTCTCCATGTTTCTCCACACACAGTACATTTAAAGAATCGAGTAGGGGATTCATCAGCACTTCTGGTTTGTACCATCCAAAAACTCACTTGTTGATTTTTTTGGCATTTAGGACAGTAAAGACTCTTTGTAGGTTTTGTTGAATCAGCTTGGCTTACTTCAACAACTTCCATTATATCACCAACTGAATCATGACTAATTGTTTCTGTAAGACTAGCTTCTGCATCATTAACTAATTCACGCTTATAACCACATTTTATACAAATGAAGATTGTGTTCCCTTGTTTGTTTTTATCTGTATGGAGTAATTTTCCACATTGAGGACAAAAGTCCATCATTATCACCTTTATTACAGACGTTAACTACTATTACGTCTTTTTAGTCTTATAGAAAAATGTTTTTGAATTTATCTCTATTTGTCAATTAAAAATTACACCATTTGGTGACAAAAATGGCAACATGTGAGATGTGTGGTCGAGAAATATATGGAAGACCTATTGTTATTCAGATAGAAGGAGCAGAATTATCTGTATGTCCCTCATGTTCTAAACATGGTAAAAAGATGGTTAAATCTAACCCTAACCCAGCTACATCCAATGTGCGTGCTTCTATACGAAATACATCACCCCAATCTAGAACAGCTCCTTCCAGAGTTTATAGGAATGTAGGTGACGATAAACAATTAGTTCCTGATTATAATGAACGCATTAGGTTACAAAGACAAAAGATGAAATTAAGTCAAAAAGATGTATCGATGCAGACAAAAATTTCAGTTTCAGAACTCCAAAGTATAGAAACAGGAAAAATGCGACCTTCGGATAACTTAATTGAAAGACTGGAAAAATTCTTTAATATTAAAATAACGGAAGAAATTGTTGCGGTTGGTAAAAAAGATCAACAAAAAGGCCCTGCATTTCAAACACTTGGGGATATAGTAGTTATAAAAAAGAAGACTGAAGATGAAGAATAAATCTCTTGATCCTTAAATTCTTTATTTATAGAGCTATTACTTCTAATTTTGAAGAAAGTTCGTTGATGATTGATTCAGCTTCTTTTAGAGGTAGTTTAATGGTATACAGTTTTTTCTTTGTTCTAAATTTAATTTTAATATCATCCTTATGACGTTTTGTTCTTACTTCTCCATTTTGGTCAATAGTAAGTTGGATAATTTGTTCCAATTGATCTTTAGATATTTCTTTAGGCATTTTACTTCGAGATGCAACGCTTGGAATTTCTTAAAAAAGTTTTGATTTAGAGGATTTTCTTTACCTTCAATAACATATAAAAAATAGAAATAAAATTAAAACAATAGATAGATGCCAAATCTTATAATTCCTTCAAAAGAAATTTGTAAAAAAATTCTTCAGAAATACAATACTCCAGCAAATGTAATAAGACACTGTTTACTTGTAACAGAAATAGCTGAGGAATTTTGTAAGAAAATTAAGCAAGTTGATGGAAAACTTGTAATTGCTGGAGCTATGTTACATGATATTGGTAGGTCAGTTGATCATTCTATAAAACATGCAATTGAAGGTGTAAAAATCTTAGAGAAAGAAGGATTAGATCCAAGGATAATTACAATCGTAAAGCGACATGTTGGAACTGGGATAACTGCAGAAGAAGCGCTTAATTTAGGACTTCCAATTGAAGATTATACACCTGTTACAAACGAAGAAGTGATTGTTTCTTACTCCGATAATCTTGTTTGTGGAGAAAGAAGATGCTCATTTGAAGAGATTCTTGAGCAATTTATAAAAAAATTTGGAAAAGATTCTCATGTTGTAAAAGGATTTTATAAGCAGAAAGAAATGATTGAAAAAATGATAATATCTAGTAAGAAAGAATAGGAGATAACCTATTTAGATAAAACCTGTTGTTGTTCGAGCTGTAGTTTCTTTGCTTCCTACAATTTTCTTTATGGAATCAACAAAATCGCCATTAATGACGTGATCTCTTTCTGCCCTAATTGCGAACATTCCTGCTTCAGTACAGATATTCTTTACATCTGCACCACTTGCACCTTCTGTCATTTGTACTAGATAATCTAAATCTACATCTCCTTTAAGGTTCATTCCAGAAGTATGAATCTTGAAAATCTCCATCCTGCTTTCTGCATTTGGGATTGGTATTTCAATCATCCTATCGAATCTACCCGGTCTTAATAAAGCTTGATCAAGGATGTCTATTCTATTTGTTGCAGCTATAACTTTTACATCGCCCCTAATATTGAAACCATCTAATTCTGAAAGAAGTTGCATTAAGGTTCTCTGTACTTCTCTGTCACCACTAGTAGCTAAATCTATTCTTCTACTACCAATGGCATCAAGTTCATCAATAAATAATATACTTGGAGCATTTTCTCTAGCAAATTCAAACAACTCTCTTACTAAACGAGCACCATCACCGATGAATTTCTGTACTAACTCGCTTCCAATTAGACGAATAAAAACAGCTTCTGTTTCATGAGCTACAGCTTTTGCTAGTAATGTTTTTCCTGTTCCTGGAGGACCATGTAGAAGTATTCCTTTAGGTGGATCGATACCAATTTTCTCAAAAAGCTCAGGTTTGAGTAATGGTAATTCAACAGTCTCTTTAATTTCCTGAATTTGTGCATCAAGACCACCAATGTCTATATATCTTTCAGATGGTCTTTCGATTAACTCCATTTTTTGTACCATGGGATCTTGTAGGGATGGGAGGATACTAACAATTGCAAAGGTTCGCTGATTTAAAGCTACTCGAGTATCAGGTTTTAAATTATTAACATCAACTTGACGAGAAATTGAAACAACAAGATTTGGTCCAGTTGTACTACGTACTACTGCAGTTTTATTATCTAAAATTTCGACAATAGTTCCCATAAACAAAGGTGGAGACCGTAGTCTTTCAAGTTCAACTTTAAGATTGTTTACCTCTCTTTGTAGTCTTAATCTCTCACTTTCTACCATCTGTTTTTCTGTTTCTAATTGCCTAGCTTGTCTCTCCAGATGATGAGCATAAGAGATTAAATAAGCTGGGTCATTTTGATCTGGCTCAGACTTCTCTTTCGACAGTTTTAGCACCCTCTTATGTACTCAATATTTTCTAAAACAAAAATATATAATAACCTTTGTTTTCTGGTCATAGTTTTGCCTTACATTATTTTTAAGCTTAATAACAGTGAAAAGAAAACTTCTAATTACATTAAACAGTAAAATCAGCAACTTTAAGTGTTGAATTTTTAATTTAGCTCATAATGCTGGCTGTATTACGATTATCACATAGAATTTTTCGAGATAAAAGAATCTCCACCCATCTTGTACTTACGGCTAGAGCTTTTGGGGCAGATGAGTTTTATTACACGGGAGAGCATGATGCACATTTAGAAGATAGTGTTGAAAAAATATGTACTGAATGGGGAGGTAAAATCTGCACAGAGCATATTAAGAATCCGTGGAATTTCATTGAAAAATGGAAAAAATCAGGAGGAACCGTTGTTCACTTAACAATGTATGGCATAGATCTTTCAGATAAACTTGTAGAACTAAAAACGAAAGAAAATTTACTCGTAGTTGTAGGAGGAGTAAAAGTCCCCGGTATGATTTATGATTTAACAGATTATAATATCGCTATAGGCAATCAACCGCATAGTGAAGTGGCAGCACTAGCTGTATTTTTGGATCAAATCTCAGATAGTCTAGCACGAAAAAAGAAATTTAAAAACGCTAAGAAAGTCATAACTCCCTCTGAAGTTGGTAAAGCGATGGAAAAAATAGGGTGAAGAAATGTTAACAGTAACCGTTTTAGAAAAAACATACAACGTAGCTAGACATAGTTCTATCAAAGCTTTTACTTATATATTGGAAGAAGAATTGAAAGGATTGAATGTAGAAATCAAGGAAATTATATTTAACAAAGAAAAATATGCAGAAATATCGTTAGAAGGAGAAGATGCAGAAATAGCAAAAAATCTCATAATTAAAAACTATGGCACAAAACGAAGTATAGGAGAAATCGAAGTAGGAGAGGAAATCTATGGCAGATTCAAGGATGTCGGAGGAGTTAAATTTGGGTTTTTTGTGGATGGAGGAATTATTAGTACGACACAAAAGATAGATGCATTATATCCTCTCTTCGAGCTAAGAGAACAATTAGCAGGAGGAAAGAAAGCTTCCTTACTTAACATTATGAGAGCTTATGGGTTTGTTGAAAACCTTCCTCTTTTCTTTGAGATTACTGAAAAACAAGTTATAGGATCTAAAGTTAGAGTTAAACTAACAGATAAATCACTTAAATGGATCACAAAACCATCACAAGAAAAGAAAGATGCTTTAATTGTCTGTGGAACAACAAGGAATGCAATAAAAAATGCTCTCATTGGTTCAAACCATACTGAAGATATAGACGAAATAGAAAGGATAGGACTCTTGGAATATAGATTAATTTGTAAAAGAGGAACTAGGGCGGAAGGCTTAATTCCTGAAATAGGATATCTTCTTGGCAGAGCTAAAATAGGAGCTCAAGTATATTCACGTGTAAAAGAACTAGTTGAATGAGTAGGTGTTTAAATGAAGGTTTCAGTTCCAACAGTATTTATTGATAAAGAAATAGCTATGAACAATATTAAGAAGATAGCTGAAAAAGCTAAGAAAAACAATCTTGTTTTTCGACCACATTTCAAAACCCATCAATCAGTTGAAGTTGGAAAATGGTTCAAGGAGTCTGGTGTGGATTGTATAACTGTGTCTTCTGTAAGGATGGCTAGATGTTTTGCAGAAGCGGGATGGGAAGATATTACAATAGCTTTTCCCACCAACATTCTTGAAATAAGGGAAATCAATAAACTCGCCAAAAAAATAAAACTGAATCTTCTTGTTGCTAACTTAGAAACTACCAAATTTTTACAACAAAACATTGAAATCCAAACAGATATCTGGATTGAAATAGATGTAGGGTACCACAGATCTGGTATCAGATGGGATAATTTTAAAGAAATATTGGTTCTTGCTCAGGAAATTGAAAAATCATCAAAATTATCGTTTGCAGGTATTCTGACTCATTCAGGTCATTCTTACAACTCTAAAAACATTTCAGAAATTATATCTGTTCATGAGGAATCTCTTGAAAGACTTACTTCCATAAAGAAACAGTTGCTCGAGAATGGTTTAAAACAAGTAAAAATCTCCATTGGTGATACCCCAACAGCTAGCGTTGCAGAAAATTTTGAAGAAGTGGATGAATTACGACCCGGTAATTTTGTTTTTTATGATTTGAAGATGTTGAAAATTAATGCATGTTCAGAAAAGGATATAGCAATAAGAGTTGCATGCCCGGTAGTTTCGAAAAATAAAGAAGGATTAGAGCTAGTTATATACGGTGGAGCTATCCATTTCTCAAAAGATGTTCTTTTAGATGAAGAGGGAAGATATATTTATGGATATCTCACAGAAGAGAAAAATAATGAATGGGGGCCAATAATCAAATCTTCTTACATTTCTTCTTTAAGTCAAGAACACGGAATAATCATAACTGACAAGAACCATTTTGACAAAATTAACATAGGAGATATCGTGTTAATTGTACCAGTTCATTCTTGCTTAACTATGAATGTCATGGGGAATTTTAGATTAACAACTGGAGAAGAATATGTCTCTCTTTGTAAGTAAGCTAATATAACAGAAAGCTCAATAGTTACAATATGGATGTAGAGGAAATTTCTGAAATACTCAAAGAAGAAGTGACTAAGAATCATCCAGAGATAGCAATAATTGCGATATACGGTTCAGCAGCTCGTGGTCAGCAATCGGAATATTCAGATCTTGACATGTTTGCTATTGTTGATAATGAAGATAAAAAATTTGATATTAATTTTGTTTTTAATAACCAAACAGTAGAATTTTGGTGCGTATCTTGGGGATGGGTTGAGAAGATAGTTTCAGCTAAGAATGATGCTAGTCCTATCATTTATCCAATTCGTACACATATTTTCATAAACAACAAGGTAATTTATTCTAGGTCTGAGAAGGATGAAAGTCGCTTTAAAAATCTCTTAACATTATCCAATATTGAAAGGCAAAAACAGATAGAAATAATCTCAAATCATTTCAACTACCTTTTTGGTTTGATTGAAAGACTTGAATTCGCAAAAGAACGAGATGATGTTCTTTCTGCTAGATGGGTCATATGGGATTTTATAAATTGTACCGTTTGTATTCTTGGTTTTATAAACAATAGAACCTATTCAAAAAACTGGGGATCAAATTTGTATGAAACATTTGAATTTGAACTTTTACCTGAATTTTATAAAGAAGATATCTTTATTCTTGTTTCATCTAATAATTTTGATGAGTTAATTGATTCTGGAAAAAGAGTTATTCGGCAACTTAGAAAAATCCTTTATTCAGAGAGAAAAGAGATACAACTTAATCCCAAGGAACAATTTGAGTGCTTCATTACTGATGATATCTACTATGGATTTAAGGGATATCTAAACAAGATTTTATCTGCATGTGCTAAAGAGGATATTCTCGCAGCTAGCTATGCTGCATCTGAGCTTCAAGTATTGATTGCTGCTTCTGTTGAGAGAATAGAACTCGGAAGATTTGTTGACGATGTTGAGTTTAATCAATATACTGAAGTAAAAAATTCTTATGAAGTGCTTAATTTTCCTGATTTAAGCGAGAGTATTACAAAAAAAGATTTCCAAGAATTAAGAAAAAAAGTGAAGAGTTTAGATAAATTACTTACTAGTTACTTAGAAAAAAAAGATGTAAAAATACGACATTTCAAGAACATTTCTCAAATTAGAGAATATGCTAGTACAAAATAATTCTATTTCAGCTGATTAAGATACAACTTTCTGAACTTGTTAACCTTTGGTTCTATAACAGTCCTACAGTAACGTTCAGTTGCATTTATTTTAAAATAATTTTGATGATAAGGTTCTGCTTCGAAGAATTTATCGAATTGTTTTACTTCTGTTACTATCTTATTTTTCCATTTTTTACTTTTGTCTAACTCTTTTATCACTTCTTCTGCTATTTTCTTCTGCTCATCTGAATGATAAAAGATAACTGAACGATATTGGTTACCAACATCATAACCTTGTCTGTTAAGTGTGGTGGGATCATGTACTGTAAAAAACACTTCTAAAATATCTTTGAAAGAAATAATCTTTGGGTTAAAAGTTATCTGAACTACTTCTGCATGTCCTGTTCTTCCAGAACACACTTGTTCATATGTAGGGCTTTCAGTTTTTCCTCCTGAATAACCAGAAATTGCTGATTGAACACCTTTAAGTTCACTAAAAACAGCTTCAATACACCAAAAACACCCTCCTCCAAGAGTTGTAATTTCTAAGTCATTTGTTTTAGTCATTTCTTATCGTTCTCCAAAATAATCTAATGGATAATTTATTTCATGTTTACAATGCGTTTGAAATAATTAAATAGTAACATTGAACAAAAATTCAATATGAAATCAAAATGGTGGGGCAGAGCGGATTTGAACCGCCGACCTACTCCGGTCTTAACGCCAAAGGAAGTCTTTAACGCTCGTAAGGGAGTTTTTATGTTTAAAGCTGCTCGAGCTTATAAATGTCATAACCGAGCTAGACCACTGCCCCTTGGTTTTGTTCTTACATTTTTTCTGCTAGTCACTTTCATTTTAAACTTTTGGTTAATGAATTTTATCCTCTACCCTTTATACGACTAATTTATGATGAGTATCTATCATGTTGGTAAACTGACCACACATTGTTTGGCATATTTCGTAGACACTGTGTGTTTCATTCCTTGTGGGTCTACACACACTCTAAGTGGATACATCACGTACCCTCCTACCCCGTTTACTTTACGTGGTTGTAAAGCTTTTGGATCGCTTTTAGTTAAAATATTATATGCAGCATTAACGTCAGCATTAATCTTGTACCCTTTTGCAGAAGTAAAAAGTCCTCGAGAAGAGCGTTTCCCTAGATATTTTATCCGTTTTTGAGGAAATTCATTGTCAAGAAAACTGCTTTTAGAAGTGTAATCTTCAGGCGTGGTTTCCACAAGTATCCCTTGTTCTTCTCCTTTATACTTCAATTGCTTGATTATTTTTAAAAACGGAATTGTTACAAACATTTGTGTTATTTTTTTCCCTAAATTAACCTGTTGTTTCCATTTGGGATTATACCCTATCACCACTTCATGCAAGTCACGTCCTATAAATACATCTATAAAGTATTTTGTAAGATTGTGGAGAGCATTCTTAAGTTTCTTCCTGTAGTTCTCTCGAAGTCTGGAGTAAGTTTGCCCATAAACTAATGGTTGTTGTTTTTTCAAGTTTTTTTTCTGCTGTTGTACATACTGTTCCTTTAGTTGTTTCTGCTTTTTCTGATAATATTGGATAATACTTTTAATTCCTTTTCCGTGATCCTTAATAACAATTGGTTGAGAGCCAAGGTTATCCACAAAGGTCACAAGGTTGACAGCCCCTAAATCAATAGCTCCTTTTCTAGTTCGTTTCTGTTTAATTTGTTTGGGGAGGATTTTCTCATAAATTAATTCTAGAGTATACCCCACTTGTCTAGGGATAATTCTTACTTCCTTCAACTTAGTTAGAGCTGTTAGACGTGTTTTATAATAGAATACAACTTTCTTAGGAAAGATTAACCAGCCATTCTGTAACCTTATTTGTTGGTTGGTAAAAATAGCTACTGCTTCCCCATCTTTCGGTTTATATTTTGGAGGTTTGGGTTTTGAGAAGAATTTGGATGGATGGATTTTCCACTCTTTTACTGCATAAAAATAAGCTTTCCAATTTCTAGTTAGGAGTTTGAGAGTATGTTGAGCAGTTTGTGCTGGTAGTATTCTATAACATTCTTCTACTTTAAGCAATATGTTTAAGTCATAATAACTAAGAATTTTGTTATATCTATTAAGACTGTCTTTCACTAAAAAATTCGCTCGATTATAGAGGTTCTTAACTTGATGACAAAGCTTACTTAATACTGGTGTGTAAGGTAACTCAATAGTCTCAATCCTTAACACTGTTGTCATCATCTTTCTCTCTAGTTTTTCTTATAAAAGCACCAGTAATATCTTGATTCCGCTCTATTTTTATACTGATTACTCATATATTGTTACTATTTGACATAAAACATTATATACTTCTGTTCATAGATTTGAACTTGGAGAAAACTCATGTCTGATACTGAGGAACTAACTTTAATGCTTAAAGCTCTTGGTCTAACTCAATATGAAGTCAAAACACTCATTACTCTTGTGGCTCTTTCTTCATCTACCGCTGAAGAGATACATAAACAAACAGATATTCCCACTCCTCGTATCTATGACACTATTGATAGTTTAGAAAAGAAAGGTCTTGTTCGCACAATATCAGGCAGACCTATGAGATTTGAAGCTTTGAATCTTAAGAAAGGTTTGGATAATCTCTTCAGATTCACAGAACAAGAATATCATGATAAATTAGATAAAATGGCTAATGTCTCCCAGGAAATTGTTACCTTACTGGATGACCCAGAGTATCATTCTAGATTAATTATCAAACCAGATGAACTTCTTGAGGCTTATTCTACTTTAGAAGAAATGCAACTTAAAACCAAAGACATAATCAAGAAGGCTGAGAAAGAAGTGTGTATATTTACCAACGTCTTCTATTGGTTTGATCAAGTTAAACAAGAATTAACTGAGGCTAAGGAGAGAGGAGTCAAGATTGAAGTATTAATGAGTACTGAAGATGATAAATCTAAGAAGGTTGCTGAAAACTTATTAAAATTAGGAGCTAAAGTCAAGAGTCTAGCAGAAGGTAATGTGTTAGCCCGAGGAACACTTGTAGATCAGGAACAAGTTGTTTTTGTTATATGGGTTTCACCTGTTCCTCACGAGAAATATGTTTATCGTCCTCATTTTTCTTCTAATTCAGGCATTATTGAAATCTTTTCTAATAACTTCAAATATCTCTGGCAAAAAGGAGAGGAATTTGAACTTTAATCTAAATTCTTTTGGAAGTGAAAAATATGATAAATTTAGATGATAGAAATATTATAGAACAAATAGATACATCAAAACAACTTGAAATTTTAAGTCAATGGTCTGCCTTATTTAAGGAAGCAAGAAAGAACAGCCTAGGTCTAGTTATACCAAAAAAATACAGTTGGAAAAATAAAAACGTTAATTATACAACTCCCCAAAATATTGTAATCTGCGGAATGGGAGGTTCAGCAATAGCTGGAGATTATATATATTATCTTCTCAAGGATAAATTATCTATTCCAATACTTACTAACAGAGAGTATCGATTACCTTCGTTTGTTTCAGACACTACTCTTGTTATTTGTGTAAGTTATTCAGGGAATACAGAAGAAACCTTATCGTGTTTCAAAGATGCTCTTCAAAAATCTGCAATGTTACTTGCAGTCTCCTCAAACGGATTATTGGAAAAACTATCTACTGATGTAGGCATTCCTCACATAAAAATTAGAGAAGGTATCCCTCCACGAAGTGCTTTACCTTTAATCTATACTGCTTTATTGACGATTTTAGAAAAACTTGAATTAATAGAAAACATGGAAGCAGATATACAAGAAACATCAGAAATTCTGGAGAAACTTTCTAAGGAATATGATGTTGATCAAAAAACTGAATCAAATCTTCCAAAGAATATAGCATATGGTTTATACAATACTTTATCTGTGTTTATTGGACACACATTTCTATGTCCTGTTGCATATAGAGCAAAATGTGAGTTAAATGAAAATAGCAAATTATTAGCAATTAGTGAAGTAATTTCTGAACAAAATCATAATGGTATTGTCGCTTGGGACAATCCTAATACCGCTTTAAATGATGTAGCAGTTATTCTATTCAGAGATAAAAATGAATCTGATTCCATTAAGATTAGAGTTGATGAGCTTAAAAAACGAGTAGAAAAGAAGACGGAAAAGCTATTGGAAGTTTATCCAGAAGGTAAATCAGAACTTGCCAAGCAAATTAGTTCGACCTACTTAATTGATTTAGTAAGCATTTATCTTGCAATATTGTATGAAGTAGATCCTTCTATTACTCCAAGTATAGATACCTTAAAGGAGGTATTAAGAAGGAAAACAAATCTTCAAGAAAAAATTAAAAAAGAAGTTTTGTGAATAAAAAAACAACTTCTAAACTTTCCAAAACAGAAAGTTTTAATACGAAGTTGTTTTTTACTATTTTAGAGTAAAAAACAGTTAAATTCTTTGAGTGTTGCTTATGTGTGGTATTGTCGGCATAGTTCAGAATCGTGAAACAAAGATAGGAAAAGCAATTATTGAAGCTTTAACTAAACTTGAGTACAGAGGATATGACAGCGTAGGAATTGCGTCTATAACTGATGGTAAAGTACAAATCACCAAGGATGAGGGTAAAATTTCTGAAGTATCGGAAAAGATAGATGTTGATGGCATTTATGGTAAAATTGCACTTGGTCATACAAGATGGGCAACACATGGCCCACCTAGTAAAGAAAATGCTCATCCACACACTGATTGTAATAACGAGATCTCAGTGATTCATAATGGTATTATTGAAAATTTTCAGGTGTTAAAAGAAGAATTGTTACAGCAAGGACATATTTTTCAATCTGAAACAGATACAGAAATCATACCCCACATAATAGAGCAATTCGTTAAAAAACAAAAATTATCTGTGCAAGATGCTGTTATCCAAACAGTAAGAAAATTGGAGGGAACTTTTGCAATTTGTGTTATTTCAAGTTTGGAACCAGATAAGATTTTTTGTGCAAAAAGAGACAGTCCGTTGGTAATAGGAATAAATTCTGATAGAATGTTTTGTGCTTCAGACATTCCAGCGTTTCTTTCACACACTCGTAAAGTAGTATTGTTGCACGATGATGAATTTGTGACAATCACTAGTGATGGATACGAGATTATAGACTTCAACACCAATGAAAAGATAATTAGAAATCCTTATACAGTATCATGGAAACCAGAAATGGCACAGAAAGGGGGTTTTCCTCATTTCATGTTGAAGGAAATTCACGAACAACCCAACTCATTAGCAGATTATATTAGGATTAAACAACCTTCTCTAACAAATATTGCAGAAAAAATCCATAATGCAGAAAAAGTCTTTCTTTTAGCAGCAGGAACAGCACATTATTCGACCTTAACTGGGGAGCATTTAATTAGAAAATACTCAAAAAAATTTGCAGCATCTGTTATTGCCTCTGAATATGAAGAAATCAGCAGTTTGGTGGATGAAAAAACAGTCATATTACCCGTTAGTCAAAGTGGAGAAACGATGGACACCATAATGGCTATTAAACATGCTAAAGAACGTGGAGCAACAATATTGTCTGCTGTTAATGTGATTGGCAGCACCATCACACGCCATTCAGATGAAGTGTTGTATCTTTATGCAGGTCCAGAAATAGGGGTGGCAGCAACAAAAACCTATACTGCTCAAACACTTGCAATGTGGGATATAGGGATAGAATTAGGAAAAATTACAGGAGAATTAAACAATAACGAATATAGTGAAACGAGAGAACTTTATAGAAATATACCAAATGTTGTCAGACAAACTATAGTTAGAAATGAATCGAGAGCAAATCACATAGCTTCATGGTTTGCCAAAAAAACAAGTGGATTTTATCTAGGAAGGGGATTGAATCTTCAGACAGCTAAAGAGGGAGCGTTAAAGATGAAAGAGATAGCATATATACACACAGAAGCGTATCCAGCAGGAGAATCAAAACATGGACCAATTGCGCTAGTAGAAGAGGATTATCCAGTGGTATTTATAGCTCCAAAAGATCAGACAAGAAGTAGAATGATAAGTAATATAATGGAGATGAAAGCAAGAGGAGCAACAGCGATAGTGGTGATAGAGGAAGGGGATAAGGAAATAGAAGAATATGGAAAATGGAAATTAGAAATACCAGAAGGATACTCGGAAATGTTAAGTACAATACCGTATGTGATACCATGCCAGCTCCTAGCGTACTATGCATCGGTGAGAAAAGGACTAGATTGCGATCGACCTCGAAATTTGGCTAAAGCAGTAGTTGTTCTTTAAAAAGAATTGATAATTAATTAACCGTTCATTTTATGTAATTCTGACTCTAGATTAACAAGTAATTGATAGGTTGCGTCATCATCAAGCATGTTTACAAGTATAAATGATTTAGCAAAAGAGGATAATGCTTTTTTTCTCTTCAAGAGGTATTTAACAGTAGATTGTTTCAATAATCTTTCAATAAAAATCCGTCTTCTTTTAGGGTAATAAACAAACAAAGAATCACACAACCTTTTAAGATTCAATAAAATCTCAAACAAACCAAATTGAACCGAAATTCCAGCAGGCACATTATTTTTCACTCTTGATCTATCAGTACGATGTTGTATTCCTAGTCTGGTTAACAATTTCTCTATCATTTTATCTGAAGAGTGAGTTGCAAAGCCAACACTAAATCTTGCTTTTCCCCCACCAACAAACCCATCACCTTCTAATATTCCAAAAAGAAAATCCCAAACTTCATCATCTTTTAAACATTCGTTAGCAAGATAGTTCAGAATATGCATCATAACTCTTACATGAAGTTCCATTACTAAATTTCTATCATCCCTAACCCCTAATGATCCACACACATTCCATTTCCTTATATTCTTTGATTTAGACTTTCTAACCCAAATCCGTTTTTCCTCAATATCTATATTTGATTTTTCTTTCCAAAATTGTATTAGATTCCTCTTGACTTTTCTATCTAATCTTCTATTTGATGGTTTCATAGTATAAGTTAATTCAAATACTAGACTGTTTCCAAAAACCAATTGATTATACTTTTTAATGTAATAATCTGCTTGTTCTGGTGTTGAAGCATTTATCCGCCATGCCCATCCTTTCTTTGTTCCATCAGCATAATAGCAACCAAAATAATGAATAAAATCTAACAGATTAATTTGTATAGGTGTAAATACTGGTACATGATTTCCTAGAAAAATAATCATCTCGTTTTTATGTACTTTCCCTAGAATTCCATCTGGAAATAGTTTAGGCAAGTAATACTTTTCATAATTTACTTTTTTCTTCTGCTTAGAGGGTAGTTTTTCTATTTTCCTAACGAATTTTGCTCTTGCTTCTGTTGAGCGAGGAACATCACTTAACCTTAGAGTAAATCTATACTCATCTCCACTAGATCTATTAGAACGGTCTATTAGACCTATTATTACCACTTCTCTAAATATTCCCCCTGGTGTTAGTAGCTCTACCTCCCACAAATCATCTTTTTTTAATTTGTACTCTGCTACAATTGACTGAGGTAACCCCACTATCTTATCTTCATTAATTAATACTGGAAAATGCTCCATTTGATGAATGTAACATGTAACTGTTTTGCCAATTAGAGATTGCTCTATACATAGATCTTTAGATATGTAGAAACCCCAAACATTTTTTTGTTTCTTTAATTTAGCACTCATTATCTGTGTTTCCAGGTTGGAATCCACTAAGGTAATATCGTAGAAAGACTCTAATTCTAGAGGTTCTCTTAGCTCAATTGGAACAGTAATCCATCCTGATCCTCCACCACCTCCTTTACTTATCTTTCCTTCCCATTCAACTACTGTCTTAACATCTTTCCACTCAGGTTCTTTTAATCTTTCAATTTCGCTCTTTTTCTTCCTTGGAAAGTCTTCACTGGGATCAAATTTCCTTATGAAGACACTCACTTCTTTTCCATAGAGATTATAGTTTGAACACAGCTCTGAAGGTATATAGAAATACCAAGAAGAACCTTTTCTCAAATTTGTAGTATAAGCTATTCCCTCTCCTCCTTCAGTAAACATAAACACATCATAATCAACACCAAGTTCTGCTTGCTCTCTCATCTCTGAAGGTAAAGATATCCACCCCTCTTGTTTTGTTGGACGATGTCTAACTACGCCCACCCAATTTACTTCACTTTCTTTTTCAATAGCAACTCGATCTAAAACTAGCTCTTCAGAAGCTTCATTTGTTGATACTCTTTCTTCTTGGAAGTCATGGGAGTCTGTTTCGTTCATTCTTGTTGTACCACTAGTATTATCTGTTTTTTTCTTGATAAACACCTGTTCTTTTTTGCGATATTCCCCCAGACTCGGTGTAGCATTTACTATCTCTTCTAACAATCCCTCAGTTACCTTCTTCTCTACATTTGCTAACTCTGCTACCCTAACTAAAGCTACTGGTACCTCTGCTTTGATATCCCATATTATCACTCCTCTCACCTTGTTCTTGTTTATCTCATGCTTTTCCTTCTCCCACTCCGCTCTTGTCTCTATACCTTCCTCTACTGCTCTTCGCACCTCTTTGCTATTAGTAAAGAATCTTCCTTGCCCCATGAACCCATTACTAGCTTGGACGTAAGTTTTCTCTAAAGTTTTCCCTAACCTTGTGGAAGTCTTCGATATTCCTACCATGAACAATGGAGAGAGAGAGGTCCAGATAGTGGTCAAGTTCACTTGGTGAGCGAAGAGCACAACAACTACACAAATCAGTGATCCTGTAACCACCATCACTGCCACCTTCCCTAACACTCTCAACCTCTTCAGATTATCTTCGATGAAAGCCATTCTAAAGATGAATTGAACAACATAGAGTAAGAAAAGAGTGGAAACAACCATACTTCCATATAACAAGAAGTAAGCTTGCCAAACATCGCTGAAGATAAATAAACTAGAAGTTGAGGGGAGAAGTTGCAGCTGTCCATTAACAAAGAAGAGGACACCAACATTGATTATAAGCAGGAGTAGAATCAAAGCGATTATCACTCCTCTGAGAACCTTGATAGTGGTCTTTTGCTTGAAAGTCGTAACGGTTTTACTGACCAATTTTCTCAAAGAATCTACATCACTGAAGAAACCTTTTACCCTCGTGCCAAAATCTTGGAAAAACTTGACCTTGATTTCTGCGACATAAACAAAGAAACAAATAGTAAGAGAGATAACAGCAGAAAGAGCTAAGAAAAACCAATGAAAAACGTCAAAGAGACGAGAAAGGAAGATCAACCCAATATAGGTCGAGAGGAAACTAAGAAGAGTAAAAGTCAATCGTAACCACTCTTTTTGTTTCGTTTCTTGAACAAACCCTGAAAACGTAGAGTGAGTCTTACTCACACCTTTTCTGTAAATACGTTTGTCTACAAAATAGAAGAAGAGGATAGCATAGAGTCCTAATAACCAGGAGATAGAACGAGGAACAGAAGCAGGAGGAGTAAGGACAGAGTTGTTGGAGATAGGTTGATCAGTAGCTACTATTTGATACTGCAAGTGTTGAATAACAAAAGGATTGTTTATACCCGAGATTTGGAAACCAATAACTACTTCGTGATAACCTTCTTGGATAGGTAAAGTCTCACTAATATTCACGAAACCATTACTATTAACACTATCAGAGAGAACCAAAGTATTGTCTATATATAGTGTAACATACATCTGGTCGAAAGGATATTCGTAAGAAGCAGAAAGATCAAAATTGAGGGCTAGGGCAAGATAATCTGTAGAACTTGTAGTTGTGAACACATCATAATAGAAGAGAGAAGCAACGGAGGATTTGGAATCAATTACTAGCTCATTCTCTAACAGTCTGACTATTTGTTCTTTTTCAAGAGTGTCGATAGGAACTGTTGCCATTGTACTGGAATTATAAAGCATAAATTGACCCAATCCCGTGGCAGAACCTTGGATAGTAAACAGTAAATCTTGATGATACTCAGAAGTATAAGAATAGAGAGTGAGGGTGCCATGTTCCATCATCTGCTCGAAATAACTGATCTCTCCTTCACCTATAATTTTGGAACCACTCAAGAACTGATAAGAGATGGCAGGAGAGATTTTTGCTCCGGTGCAACTATAAACTAAAGTTATGTGAATAACTTGATTAGCATGATAACGAATAGGTTTAAGCTTAGAGAGATCGAAAGAATAGTTGAAAGGACCAGATTCCCATTGAAATGCATCTAAACAACCGTCTTCTGGTGAGAAAGAGTAGGGAGAACCTTCAAGGACAATATCTGATACAATGATAAGTTCTGTGCAGATACGAATAGAGAAATTCAGAGAAAGAACGTTTAATCCAAGAACAGGAGAACAATAGGTAGTGAAAGTGTGAGAAGAGTTGGGAGAAAAAGATTCTTCAGCTATGGT
>Ga0307444_1000039_pt1 | contig 63480 bp, 54 predicted proteins | sample SalMarSW160340MG_FD_202145 | JGI IMG/M metagenome (GOLD analysis project Ga0307444, IMG submission 202145) | Salt marsh sediment microbial communities from the Plum Island Ecosystem LTER, Massachusetts, United States - SW1603-40 | ecosystem: Environmental > Aquatic > Marine > Intertidal zone >...
TAGATGCCGCGATAGAACCGGTTTTTTTGGCGAAAGTCGTCTGGTAACTTTTTTCATCGTTTGTAATAGCCGAGCGTTTTATATAGTGAGGAAGAGGTACGACACCTAAATCCATAATGACTTTGTCTGCAGGGATATTGAAGGCTACCAAACACCTTGCACCTTTTATCTCGAGTATCTTAGCATAAACGTCATCCTTGAGAATGACCTGTGTTCCTGACCTGACTCGTCGACTCGGTGACACCATACTTTCCCATATGCCTTCAGTTTGTTCTTTGATCAAGAGCAGTTCCACGGCACCGCCTGTAGGTTTTTTACCTTTTAACCGTGCCTTGAATACTTTTGTGTTATTTATTACGAGGACATCCTTTGCCTTGAAGAACCTGGAGATCTCATGGAAATGTGTATGAACGATTTCTTTTGATGCCCGGTCAAGGACCAAAAGTCGTGATCTATCCCGTGTGCGCAGCGGATATTGAGCGATCAGTTCTGCAGGCAGATGGTAAGCAAATTCCTTTATCTTCATGATTAGAATCTTATTTTTGTTTGAAAACGAAGATTCTGACGAAATTCATTATCTGGAGAAAAATCAACTCTGTATATAAGACTGAGTACGGTGTTCTTGCTGAATCCAAAGCTTGCTGTTGCAGTTACTATTTTAGTGAGACCAGGGGGTTCAGCCGCGGCAAAGAAATAAGGTACATCATCAAGGCTGTAATCTCGGTAGATCAGTTCACCGGTTAATTCAACTCGTCCCTTTGTTCTGAACGGTAAACCCATTAACAGGTTTGCCCTCGGTTCGTACAAAAATATATCAGAGCTGGAAAAATAACTCGAAAAAATTTCGTTATATGAGTAGCCGAATTCTGGTCTTATTACTGGATATGAGAGGATCCGCCAGGCGATTTTGCCGCCATAAGAACGTCTTGTTTCGCTGATAAAGGCGTTGTATCTTTCGATTGTTTCTTTTACCTCAACGCGTCCTGAAAGGCTTTTATATGACGGGGCGATTGATAATACTCGTTCGCGCTTCGTTATTTCAAAAAGTGCATAGCGTCCATCATTTACTAAATCCTGGCGAATATCGAATTCGAGTTCATACGGTACCTTACTGATAGCAATGATCAATTCGCCAAAATTACTTTTGAAATCACTTTCTTCAGTGTAATGGAAGCGTCCTACCATATCAAGGATATATTGCCGAAAGGATGTTTCAATACTGTAATTACGATTCACCACACGTTCAAACTCCTGGAGTAGATACACTTTCCTGATATAGTCTCCACCATCTTTTTCGATGTAGACACCGGTCACCGAGTCGAGCACATAATTCCCCGTACCTTCGTCAACCTTTATATAATTCTCATCGCGTTTCTGCGAGTAGCGTTGGGTTTGTTCAATGTTCCCGATTATTGCGCCGTACTTATGCTGGATATTTACTATTGCATTACCGAATAAAAAGGTTGTATCATTGTATAATCGGTGTCCAATAGAGAATGATAGAGGGAGTGTAGTGATATTGAATTTCGTAGTTATGCCCTGATTGATCGAGTCGTGGTCATAATTGCCCGCTATACTTATACGGTTATTTTCCTTTATCGCGTACTGTATGTCATAATTAAGGAAATGCGTCTTTTGGATATACTCATAAGCAGATGTCAGGGCGAGTTTGTCGTATTTCTTAGCAAACCCGGCATAGTATTTGTCGATACTATCGATAGCTTCGTAACCGAAATTAAAAAAGAAGGGACGGATATTGAATAACTTGCGTTTATGCGTTCGATTTACTATACCGTAGCCCGCGTCAATTTGTAAAAAAGGTTTTGGATTTATCCCGACATTAATATCTGCCAGTTCTTCTAAAGGTTCAGTCGTGTTCCATCGGTATTGATAGTCGATTTCTTCTTTGTCTTGCGGTTTGTTGAAGTGCTCATCGTAGGAAAGATACTGCCCGGTTATCAAAAAAATATTCCACTGCTTTTCTAAATCGACTTCGTAGCCGACACCGAGATTGTCATTGTCATTGATATTTGAAAAGGTATTTTTATCTGTTACTGATCCATATGCATGTAATTGAAGAACCTCGAATAGATCGATTCCTACTCCATAAAAATCGTCTTTTTCAGGGAGCGGGAGCAGTTTGACCGGTGAATAGTTCCCGAGGTTTGTACCTTGATATAAAAATGCTTTTATATTAGGGTCATAAATGTACTCGCCATTATTCTCACCGACATAAAAAAAAACTACCGAGTACTGTCCACTGTCAGGACCAGCATATACGAAGTGGCCGTTGTCTATTATATACTCGCCGGATTCTGAAGAATCGGCATAGGTATGAAAGACCGTCGAACTATCTCCGGCCATTGCGAGGCTGTCTTTTTCTTCATTATTCAAGGTAAAGGTAAGGGGATTTTCTTTTTCATCGTATCTTCTGCGAAAGAGACCGGTGAACGCGATGTGTTTGTATTTTGCTTTTCCGTCAGTTTCAACATAGATATTGGGATAGTCAGCAATCGCTTGCTTATATTCAACCTCGATCCGAGAATTATTAGTGATGATATTTTTGTTGGTGAATGACAGTATGCCATTTTCATAATCTATATCATAATCTTCATCGACCACGAGCAAGACAGGTGTGTTAATATCTTGAGCGAGGTAAACATTCTCACTTCCAGTTATTATCGGTCCTTCAAGAAAATATGGGCTTTGTTTTCCTTCTTCACCGTGGAATTGAGTTCGTTTATTCATGCCCCTGTTCATTGCATAAGAGACATTCACTGCATTATCTTGATCGGTTGTATACATGCCGATCCTTGCTCCTTGGATCTCATCTTGGGTATTAAAAGGCAGTTCAAGGCTTAAATTTCCTAACCCTCCGTCGAAATTTCTAGTGAATACCCGGAGGCTCATCTTTTCGACCTCTGAGATCTGTACGGTCGAGGATGAGGTTGCTTTGTCTGAGAGTGCTCCTTCAATACCGACACCTTCGATCTCACCTCCAATATAAACACGTAATCCCTGGTTAAAACCTTCATTCATATCAAATGAAAAATCCTTGATGCCGCTGATTCTAAGATCATCAGAAAATTCTCTGTCAGAATCTTTGAGCGACACTGCGGCTATTGTATCAGACAGTAGAGTATCAACTCCTATTATCTGATAATTGTAATAGACCGAGTCTAGATTGAGGAAGCTCGAGTCGTGTACAGTGATCTGAGATAGTCCGAGGTCGATCATAAAAATTTCAAGAATCATCAAAATTGACCACTGTAATTTCATCAGGTTTACTGTCCTATTATCAACTACTATTCGAAATGGGATAAATCATAAAAATACAGAAAAGAACCAGTTTCCTCAAGAATGACAAGCGTATGATCGAGCACTGCCATGTCCCGGATTCCAGTAGCCAGTTCAACGATTTCCCATGCTTCATTTCTTATATTGAGTAGATTTTTATCTTCGGAATACAAAAAAATCGTGCTGTCTTTAACGACTATATTCGTTGAGGTCCCCGGGATTTTTATGCTCTCTTCGATATTACCATATGCATCATAAAGATATATCGTGCTATTAGTCAATGCATATAAGATATCGTTGGAAAAGTACATATCTTTGATATTCATATCTGAGACCGTCAATCGTCGATTATATATGAAGTCCAGAAAGATAAGTTCGTGGTAATAATAATCACTGATTACCAGTTCTTCATTTGACGTAACGACGAAAGAGGAGGTGTTTTTTGATGTAAAGATATGTTCTTTTATCCCTGAACTTAAGTAGTATTTTTCGATCGTCCTGCCATTATTGAGATAGATAACAAAGGGCGTGATTGCGAAATCTTTGATTCGATAATTAACATCATCAGAAAAAGTGATCGTCTTTTTAATGCCCGGAATTTTCATCGCATAAATACTGTTGCCAATGAACGATGCAAGGTATATTGTATTATTGTATACCTCGATCGTGTTATAGACCCGATCAAGATGAACAGTGCTGTCTGGAACAAGGGAGAATAATATGAGAATTAACATATGCTATGTCATATCAGTTTTTTTTTGCCGGACATGGATTTATTCGATAACCAGCCGAGCGAGGCGTTTGGTTTCGTGTCTATTCTAGAGATATAGGGTTTAATATCTATGAGGGGTGTCCCCTCGATCGCGTCGAGTCCCTTAACCTTGAGGATATTCTGTTTTCTTTCAAGGAGTTCGACTGCTGTATAGGCGATAGGATTTATGCGATTTGGTGACCGGGTAGCGAATAGACCATGGGGTTCATCGTCCCAGGGAGTATTAACGGATAAGGTAAAACCCTTGGTTTTGTGCAGCCAGTAGAAAATATGTAGGTGCGAGAACGCTTCAATATCTTTTAACCCTTCTTCATATTTTTTGAATATTTCGATATCGCATGTTTCATTACCACCCTGGTGAGGTGCCTCTGATCTGGTTTTGTATGGTGAATGAATAATTCCAATAAATTTCAGTTCTCTCATTATTATATACTATTCGAATCGTTCAGGAAATCAAGTACTAGTAATTGGGGTCAAATCTCGAAACTTGATAAATCTTCAAATATTATTATAATATTATCATGGCTAGAGCATTAAGAATAGAATATCCTGGTGCTTTTTACCACGTAACTTGCCGCGGCAATTGGCGTGGGAAGGTCTTTCTTAACAATGAAGATCGGCAAAAGTTTCTTATGATACTTGAAGAATCATTAGGGATCTATCAAGTTATCCTCAATGCCTATATCTTAATGGATAATCATTTTCATTTGTTGGTGCAGACCAAGCGTGCTAATCTGTCGGAGTTCATGCGTCGTTTCAATGTGTCTTACACTGGTTGGTTTAATTACCGGCACGATCGTTGTGGTCATCTTTATCAGGGTAGATACAAGGCTTTTTTAATAGATGCAGATAATTACCTACTCGAGGTGTCCCGCTACCTTCACTTAAACAGCGTTCGGTCAGGAGCCTTGCGTTCCTTAGATTATCAAACGCGGTGGCATCATGTTAAAAAATATCAGTGGAGTAGTTTATCTGGGTATATCAGCAGGAATCGGGCTATTGATTTGGTTGAATACGATATGATTCTTGAGATGGTTGGTGGTCGACGAAAGTATCAATCATTTATCTCGGATGGATTAAAACATGACATCACCAATCCCTTTGAAAAGGTGCATAATCAAGTGATATTGGGTGATGATGATTTTGTTGCCCAGATAAAGAGCAAATACACATCGGGTTCGTTACGTGAGCAGCCCTCATATCGTAATTTGAGGATAGAACTTATTGAACCTGGTATTGTAATAGATTGTGTCTGTGAGATATTGGGTATCGGGATGCTGGATTTACAGAAACGTTATTTTAATTGCGATACGCGTGGTATTTTGAGTGAGCTGTTGCATAGATATAGTGGTTTGAACCAGGCAGAGATAGGTGAGTTATTAGGGGGTATTGATTATACTGCGGTGAGCAAATTGCGCCTTCGTTTAAGGCGGAGGATATTACAAGACAAGCGGGTTCGTAAGAGTTATCAGAGAGCGGAAACAAGGCTAAGAGAATTGTCAAGTTTCGAGATTTGACCCCAGCTGTTCGTCTTGACACTAAAAACTGACGAGGTATAATAGAACATGAAAAAAGTGATGTTAGTCTTTGTGATCTTAGTGATCTCTTGTATGGTTTCGCCTGGATCGGGCGAGAAGATGTCAAGAGCAGATGAGACCGGTGCAAGTCCGGAAGGAGTCAAATTGATCGTTGATGCCAATAATCGATTTGCTTTTGAACTTTATGCTCAATTCAGCGAACAGAGCAAAGAGCGCAATATTTTTTATTCACCGTATAGTATCCTGGTCGCTTTGACCATGACCTATGAAGGTGCAAGAGGGCAAACCGCAGAAGAAATGCAATCGGTTCTCCACATCCCGGAACATGCGGATGCCAGAAGGCCAAATTTTGCCAGCATATATAATGACATAAACAAGGAGGGCAAGGCATACAAACTTTCTACTGCAAATGCCTTGTGGGCTCAGAAAGATTACAAATTTCTGGAAGAATACACAAATAGCATTGAAAAATACTTTGGTGGCAGAGTGACGAATCTTGATTTCGAAGGAGCGAGTGAAAAATCTCGTCAGACAATCAATAAATGGATCGAGGATAAGACAAATAAAAAAATCAAGGATTTGATCCCTCCAGGATTACTCAGTGCTTATACTCGTTTGGTGCTTACCAATGCGATATATTTCAAGGGTACCTGGGTCAGACAATTCGATAAAAAAGAAACTCAAGATGATGATTTCACAATGAGTTCTGGAAATACAATGAAAGTCCCGATGATGAGACTGACTGGCAATGACGCGAAATTCAATTATGCTGAAAACGATGAGCTCCAGATCTTGGAAATGTTTTATGATGGCGAGGATCTCTCGATGCTTATTATCCTGCCTAAAGGAAATGATCTAGCGGGTATCGAAGAATCGTTGAGCCTGGAGACATTATCTGCATGGCAGGATATGCTTCATGAGCAAAGAGTCGATGTTTTTATCCCTAAATTCACCTTCGAGACAAAATATCTGATGAAAAAAACATTGACTGAAATGGGTATGCTCACTGCATTTGGTTCGACCGCAGATTTTTCAGGGATGGATGGGACAAAAGAGCTTTTTATTCAGGATGTAATCCATCAGGCTTTTGTCGAAGTCAATGAACAAGGGACTGAAGCCGCGGCCGCGACCGCCGTTATTATGGAGTGCACATCAGCGATACGCAGCATACCGGTTTTCCGAGCAGATCATCCCTTCATCTTCATAATCCAGGAAACCGGGACAGGCAATATTCTATTTTTGGGCAGGGTCTGTGATCCGCGAGCAGCAGGTGGCTAACTCACCAGATAATAGGTTATTATTCGTCTTCTAATATCTCTTCAATTTCAGGTTTCCACGCCGGATCGACGATACACAGAAAATCAAGGTTCTCTTCACCGGCGTTCTCAATGAACTGATTTGCATCTTGTGGAATATAGACAGTGTCACTATCATTGATTCTTTTTTCTTCATTATTTATATGTATAATACCAGTGCCTTTTAAGACATAATAAACTTCGCTTACCTTGAGTTTATGAGGTAGTGTTTTTTCGCCAGGTTTTACCTGTGCCCAGGCAAGACTGTAGCCGATATTTAGATCTTCTTTAAGTGGGTTCAGGATCTCACAAATGGTAGAATTATCACCTGCTATTATTTTAGGAATAGCTTTTAGATTTTTCATCAGCATATAGTATTATACCGAAATACCTTGAAAAATCAAGATATTCATTGAATCTGTTCTGTCCGGTTTGTTCATGGAATTCATTTCTGCGAAGAGTAAATGAAGAAAAATGCCGTTTCGTTAGTTGACATGATAGGTATTTTGTGTATAATTATTTCCGTGAAAATGCTTCTCTGCGGAATGGGTAACAGGGACCGAGGAGATGACGGTTTTGGTTCATATATTGTAGATAAGATTCAGGAATCTGATAGCTTAAAGAAGATCGATTGTACAATCTACCCGGAGAATTATCTCAACATAATGATCGATGCAAAGCCCGATCTGATAATTTTCCTTGATGCAGTAAAAAGAGAAGGTTCGCAAGCTGTTCTCCTGAGGAATGGAGAAATATTGGAGAATAATCCAATTTCGATATCGACCCACAACCTACCTTTTAGTGCGATCTATGAATATCTAAGGACGAATACCCAGGCAAAAATATGGTTTTTGGGTATGCCGCCGATTTCCTTTGAAAAAATGAGTGAAACTGCTAAAAAAGTGGCGCAAAAGATAATCAAAGCACTAAATTTTCTTGACAATCAAGAAAAATTAAATATAATGAAAATCTATGAAACTTTATCTACTACCCTCAAATAATATCAAAAGTCTTATAAAAAAATTGGCTCAAGATGGTTCGGTATACTATCCAATCCTTGAAGATGATAAGACACATCTTGTGAAGTATGCTGAGGACAAGGATTTTGAGCCCGATTTTGAGAAGATTAGGACCGCTGAAAATATCAAACATTTCTTTTTCCCGAGTCGCGATGTAGTAGCGAAATTCCCCAAGGATTCCAAAATAAAGGCGGTAAAACAATACTTATTTGGTGTTAAAAGCTGTGATCTCAAGGGGATTGATGTTTATGACAGGGTTTTTTTGAAGGCTGAGCCGGTTGATCCGCTGTATCAAACGCGCCGAGAAAATACAGTCATTATATCTGCCGATTGCCCAAAACCGGCTGATTGCTGCTTCTGTAATCTGGTCGGTATTGGCCCTTACGGTACTGGCATTTGTGATCTGAATGTGACAAAAACGACAAACGGGCTAGTGTGCGAAACGTTTACCAAACGCGGCGAAGAGATCATTGAGAAGTATCAAGATTTGTTTGAAGATGCCGGCAAAGAAGAAATAAAAGAACGCGAAGGAATACGAAAGGGCGCGCTCAAGGATTTGGGGAAAATAAATGAAAAACCGTTTAAGGAGGATCTTGCCGAGCGTATTGAAAAAGCCGGTAAGGAGGTTATGCGTGATGCTCATAAGGAATGTGTTGAGTGTTTTGCTTGTTTGCATGCATGCCCAACATGTTATTGTTTCTTACTGAGCGATTATAAAAAGGGAAAAGATATCGAGCGTATTCGAACATGGGATGCGTGTTACTATGCTGCCTATGCTCGGGTTGGTGGTGGTGCGAATCCAAGAAGCGATTTGATGGAGCGATTCTGGAACCGTTTTCTCTGCAAATTCAACTATTTCAATGAATACGAGGGGCTGTTTGCGTGCTCTGGTTGTGGCCGATGTTATCGTGGCTGTTCAGCAAAGATTGATATAAGGGAGATTTTATGGAAGCTCTAAATCCATACTATCCAATTCCGACAAAAATCAGGGATATAATACCTGAAACCTCTAATATTACGACCTTTATACTTGAAGGGATGCCAATACAGTTTGAAGCTGGTCAGTTTGCGGAATTGACTGTTCCTAGTGTTGGTGAAGCACCGTTCACACCATCTTCATCTCCATTTGGAGATGATCTGGAATTCACAGTCATGAAGGTTGGTCGGGTGACTGAAGCCTTATTCGAGTTGAAAAAAGGCGACCTGGTAGGAGTCAGGGGGCCATTTGGCAAAGCTTATCCTCTAAAAGCTTTTAAAGGCAAAGAAATTTTTATAGTGGGAGGTGGAGTTGGTTTTGCACCTTTGCGTTCGCTTTTTCTGGCACTCGTTCATAACATAAAGGATTACAAAAAGGTCTACATTAGGTACGGTGCACGGACACCAGATGATCTGGTATACCGCAAATTAATTCCCCAGTGGCAGAAAATAAAAGGCGTCGATATCACTCTTACAGTCGATGTTGGCGACGGTGCATGGAAAGATACAGTGGGTGTAGTGACTGTTCTGCTTGACGATATCCCGGTCGACCTAGCTCAAGCACCGGCTTTTGTCTGCGGCCCGCCACTGATGATGAAATTCGTAACCCAGCGGCTTGTTGAAGCTGGCTTCAAACACCAGAATATCTATTTGTCTATGGAAAAGAATATGTCCTGCGGTATTGGTAAGTGCAATCATTGTCGCGTGGGAAAATTCTACGTTTGTAAGGACGGACCAGTTCTTACTTGGGAAGATGTTAAGGACATTGAGGAGCCATTTTTATGAAGAAGGTTGATCCGACATTCACGACTGTCAAAAAAACGGTTTGTCCATTCTGTAGTTTTGGCTGTGAGTTTGGTGTGGTATTTGATGATTTTGGTGTACGGGGTGTTGAATATATCGCAGATGGTAGCAGCCAGGGTAGATTATGCCCGAGAGGAAGTGCTGCGGCACTTTACTTGAATCACAAATTACGTTCATCCATGCCAACCCACAACGGCAAGGTTCTTGATTGGACAAAACTCAGCAAAGATCTTAAGAAAGCACTTGAAAAACCGGCAAATATGGCAATTACTTTTGATAGGAATCTAACGATCGAAGATTATCATTCAATACTCGGTTTTTGCAATGAATCAGGCATCGATAATATAGCATCATCGTATTTTGAACCTGAGTCTCTGCTGCGTAGTTTTTTCCGTAACTCATTTACAGTTGATGATATCGGTAAAGCAAATACAATACTCGTGGTCGGCGATCCGTTCAACCAGGTCCCGATGTTATCAAAATCCCTGATCGAGTGGAAATTAAGTAGCCGTGAGAACCGATTGGTCGTGCTCGATTCAATAACAACGCATACCTCTACTTTTGCTACTGATTTTCTCAGATGTAAAGTCGGCACTGAGCCACTATTGCTCATGGCGCTTGCCGGGGAGGATCCCGGGAGCATTGATGTCTCTGAGAATACCGGGGTTTCATCAGCAGTGATAGCTGATATTGCGAAAAGCATGAAGGCGGATAATAACGGGTTGATCCTTGTCTGTCTTTGTTTTGCTCACACATACGATTCGCGATTCTTGGTCGAGGCACTGGACCGTCTTGGTTCATATAGTGGTTGTGCAGTCATCCCCTTTGTCGAGTTCGCTGGATTTGAAGGAAATCAGCAGTTTGGTGATATCCTTGATAAGGTTAAAAAGAAAAAGATCAAATACCTGGTGAATTTTGGCGAGTTATTTCCTTTTTACTATCCGCAAGTTGCTAAAGTCTTGAAGGGCGTCAGTATATACGCAACCTCGCCGATAAAATATAAGTATCATACTGTTCTACCGGTTGCTTTGAACCTCGAAAAACAAGGGACGATTTTGACGAACCGCGGCCAGCAGGCTTTATCCGGTACTATTAGTCCGGCAAGCGGTGCGCGTATGATCGGGGAGATCCTTGGTTTACTGAAATCCACAAAACCGGATAAGACGGCACTTACTGTACCAAAGTCCAGGATTGATGTAACCGCGCGAGCGAAGAATATTTTAGCAAAAACCAAGGCGCCAAAAAAGAAGAAAACACTGAAACTAATCGGCGAGAAGATTGCTTATGATTTTCTTGGATTGTTCGGAGACGGAAAAATAAAGATAAATCCCCTTGATGCCGAAGCTTTGGGTTTAAAACCGACCGATATAGCAGTCCTTAATTCAAAACATGGAAAAGCTGAATTTTTAATAAAGTTGACGGCTGAAGTTGATCCGGGGATCGCTGCGATCGCTGCGGAAACACCTGAGGCAAAAGGTTTATTCGACTATGACTTGACTGATAATATCGTTAATTTTATCCCAACTGAGGTGGAGATATGGCGAAAAGGATAGTATTAGATCTTGATCTGTGTTGTGGTTGCCGGTCATGTGAGGCGGCCTGCAAAGCAGCTTTTAATGGAGAAGCACGTATCCGACACGGTGATTTGGTCGGGGAGGCTTATTTGCCACTTGCCTGCAAACACTGCAAGGAACCATTGTGTCTCAGCGCGTGTCCGGTCGATGCGATTACAAAAGATGAGGTAACGGGTATTGTTACACGCTCAGCCATGGTATGTATCGGCTGCAAGAGCTGTGCTCTTGCATGTCCTTTTGGGGTAATTGATGCTCCACTCATCAGACATATTTCTCAAAAGTGCAGTCTGTGCAGCGATCGTAAAGAAGGTCCCCGTTGCGTTGCCGCATGTTCCTCCGGAGCCCTGAAATTCCTGAGTGATGACGAGATCGAAAAACATCAGATCGGTATGAGGATGGTGTCCAAAGATTCATTTTACAGGAGACGTTCATGAATATCGTGAGGATTCTTTTTCAATACATCATATTCCCGGGTTTCCTTTTTACCGGTATTGTCGGTCTTTTCCTAACCTGGATAGACCGGAAAGTCACGGCGCGCGTCCACTGGCGTGTAGGACCTCCATGGTTTCAACCCTATGCAGACTTTTTAAAACTGTTATTAAAGGAAACTATCATCCCCGAAGGCAGCTCCAAGACCCTCTTTCTGTTAGCACCTCTTTTCGGCGTTGTCAGTATGCCGATTCTAGCAGTAATGCTTTTTTCGATGAATTTTAATCCGACTAGTACTTTTGTAGGTGACCTTATCGTTATTGTGTACCTCCTTGCATTACCGCCGATAGGTATAATCATTGGGGGTTCGGCATCGAAGAATGTTCTTGCTGGTGTCGGTGCTTCCCGGGAGATGACCCAGTACTTTGCTTATGAATTGCCCTTTCTTGTTGCTATTGCGACGATAATACTGAAAGCAGGGGGCAGTATAAAATTTGGGGAGATCATTCTTGCTCAGCAAGCCAATGGTCCTTTTTTGTATTCGATATCTGGTGTTATTGCAGCGGTTGTTGTCCTTCTGTGTATTCAAGCCAAGTTGAGTTTTGTTCCCTTTGATATACCTGAAGCTGAACAGGAGATTATGGCCGGTCCATATATTGAATATTCCGGGGTCACATTGGCTATGTATAAACTGGGTCGAGCGATGATGCTTTTTCTCTTACCTTTATTTTTGATTTCTTTATTGTGGGGTGGTTTTGCAGATTGGTGGGCTATCCCGAAATTCCTTTTAATTATTGTCTTAATAGTCCTCATAAAAAATACAAATCCGAGACTGCGTATTGATCAAGCTCTCAAATTCTTCTGGATCGGAATTGGCATTCTGTCGATCATTGGTTTGGTCTTAGCTTATTATGGATTGTAAAGGAGAAGAATATGGGAAATGCTAAGCTTTGGGGATTGAAGAAGTCACCGTGGGTATTCCATGTTGCAGCGGCTTCCTGCAATAATTGTGACATTGAGATTTTAGATATTTTGACACCAAGATGGGATGTTGAACGTTTCGGGATTGTACTCGTCGGTTCACCAAGGCACGCTGATGCCTTGTTAGTTACCGGTGTCCTGAACCGCAAGAGCCTGCCGCGTGTGATAAGTGTCTATGAACAGACACCAAAGCCATGTCTTGTCATCGGTGTCGGTACATGCACATGTCATACCCATATGTTTGAATGTTCATACAATGTTGTCGGTCCATACGATAAATATATCCCTGTTGATGTATATATCCCTGGCTGTCCGCCCAAACCTGAAGCTATTATTTTGGGCGTGGTTAAGGCTTTGAAGAGGTTATGATGATGAAGAAAGAATATTCAAAGAAGGTGTTAGAAGAAATAACGAGTAAATTCCCCCAAGTTACCGTGAAGATCCATGGGCCACGCAGAACATATCTGAGAGCACCAAGAGAGATTGTCTATGATTTCGCTGAATACTTGTTCAAGGAGAAGGAGTTCCGTCTATCGATCGCCACAGGTATTGATACGCGCGATGGCGTTGAAATAATATATCATTTTACCCATGACGCAGCGGGGACATATTATAACATAAAGACTTTGATCCCAAAAGACGACTTAAAGATAAAGAGCCTGGCGACATTTTTGCCGGCTGCAAACTGGATAGAACGAGAGATACATGAATTATTGGGTGTTGATTTTACCGGACATCCAAATCTCATACCGTTACTGACCGCTGAAACCTGGCCAGCCGATCTACATCCACTTCGCCGCGATTATCAAGATGAACATAAAGAACTGAAATTCAAGAAAAAAACTTAGGAGGAATCTTGAGAAGAGTAGTACCGATTGGTCCATACCATCCCTTGCAGGAAGAACCAGAATTCTTCAAACTGATCGTCGAAGGCGAAAAAGTCGTCGATCTCGAGATCAATATAGGGTACAATCACCGCGGTCATGAGTTTGTTTCGCCTACCCTGACATGGGATCAGGTCCCTTTCTTAGTGGAAAGAATTTGTGGTATTTGCTCGGATTCACATCCTTATGCGTATGTTCTGGCTGTAGAAGATTGTGCTCACATAACAGCACCACCTCGTGCCCAGTATATCCGGACGATCATCGGCGAACTGGAGCGGATTCATTCCCATTATTTGTGGCTTGGATTGGCCGGGCATTTCATCGGGTATAACACGGTTTGGATGTGGGTCTGGCGTTATCGTGAACCATTGCTTGAGCTTTTCGAATTGATCATGGGCAACCGTAACCATTATGCAGTAAACAAGATAGGTGGTGCAAGAAGAGATATTCTTCCGGAAGATTATCCGAGGATCGAAAAATACCTGGATTTATTGGAAGAAAAAAATGCCATGTTTACCAAAGCCATACTCGATGATCCGGTTATTAGAGCACGACTCGAAGGTGTCGGTATCTTGTCGAAAGAAGATGCGGTCGCTTATGCTGTGACCGGCCCGACCGCACGAGGTTCGGATTTTGCGATCGATGTTCGAAAAGACGATCCCTTTGATGCCTATGATAAAGTGGATTGGAATATGATAGTATTCCCCGAAGGTGATGTGCTTGCTAAAGCTAAAGTAAGATTATTAGAATGTGATGAGTCGGTTAAGATAGTAAGGCAGTGTTTGAAAAATATGCCCGATGGTCCGATAGAAACACGGGTCGATGAAATACCACCTGGAGAGGGTATCGGTCATTACGAGGCTCCTCGAGGTGAAGTTTTTCATTATGTGCGTTCTGATGGATCTAATAAGCCAGTCAGGCATAAGGTAAGAGCTCCGAGTTTTATGAATATCGCCTCGAATGTAGTTGCGGTAAAAGGTTACTCAATCGCAGATGCTGCTTTAGTGCTTGCTGCTGTTGATCCCTGCTATTGTTGTACAGAACGGACCACAGTGTATGAGAATGGCAAGAAAAAGTATTCAGGACAAGACCTTCTGACGTTATCACTCAAAAAGACTGAAGAGATAAGAAGGAGATATAAGAAATGATAGGATTTGACTTTTTCTTGGATAGGTTCGGGGTATTCCTCAGCGCTCTGTTTATCTTTATCGGCCTAATGTCGTTTATCTATGCACTCGCGACTCTAAAGAAAAAAGGACACCGTCTTGAGTTTTATATTACAATGTTGCTGATCGTCGCATCTGGTATCGGCGTTGCGTTGTCTTATAACCTCTTGCTCATTTTTATATGCTGGGAAATATCGACATTCGCCCTCTGGCGGGCGATCGGTTTCTATAGAGAAAAGGAAGGATTGAGTGCAGCCAGTTTTGCATTTATCACGAATTTCATCGCTGCATCAATAATGCTCGTCGGTTTCATAATGCTCTATATTGACAACGGCACATTCAATATTTTTGAAATCCAGCAGTATAATATGGTGGCAGTCGTTCTCATTATGGTCGGCATCCTCGCAAAATCTGTTACCTTACCGCTGCATATCTGGTTAGTACCGGCTTATAAAGCGATACCATCAGCTATTGGGGGGTGTCTTGCTGGTATCGCTGAGAATCTCGGTGCTGTGCTTTTTCTCAGATTGTTCACAAGCTCGAATTTCATAGCACCGCCATTTTTTACCGCGGTCGCGTGGATCGCAATAGTATCGAGTCTGCTTTTAGGCGGTGCTGCTCTTCTTTCGAACCGTTTGAGAAGTCTGCTCGCTTATTCGACCATTAGCCAGCTGGGTTTTATTTTGCTTGGTTTCGCAGTCGGTGGTACTTACGGTACGATCGGAGGTTTGATCTATATCCTTGCTCATGCCCTTGCTAAATCGGGTCTTTTCTTTGGCGTGGGCATAATCGAGGATATGACTGGTAAGGATGATCTGAGCAGTCTCTGCAGTGTGTTGAAAATATCACCAGCGCTTGGTGTCTTAATGGCCCTGCTTGCTGGTTCAATCGTTGGTTTTTTCCCGATGCTCGGTTTCTGGGCAAAGCTGATGGTTGTAATAGGAGCAGTCGCTAAGAGCACATATCTTGGTATTGGTGCGATAATCGCAGCAGTGTTTACGCTCTTATATAATTGGCGATTCTACCATGAATTATTCTTCGCAAAACCATCATGTCGGTTGTCTAAGATCAAGAAACCAAGCTATACGGCATTAGCCGTTGTCTTCGTGCTCGCAATGGTTTCATTGCTGTTGGGTATCTTCTTTTATCAACCAATAAATTATCTTACTGCTAACGGAGGGTTTTAATCATGGAATTTTGGGGAGTTAATATATATTATTGGATAATATTCTTGCCCATTGCCGGTGGCTTATTGGGTTTCATCATCAATCGATTACGCTCAGAATTCAATTTTGTCGCCTTGGTTGGAACTCTTTACTTCGCGATACGAATTTTTCTTAAGACAAGAGGTGAACCGATTTTTGACAATCTTGCACAAATCGGTAGTTTTAATTTCAGATTCTACCTTGATAATCTTACTGGTTTTATCCTGCTTTTTGTTGCGATATCGGCATTCCTTGTTTGGCTTTATTCGCTCAAGGCGATGTCAAAAAGACCAAGAGAAAGAGTTTTCTATTTATACCTTTCACTAACCCTGGCCGCGGCAAATGCGGTAGTCCTTTCAGGCAATCTTATTTTCCTTTTCATCTTCTGGAATTTATTGGTGTTTTCGCTATATGGGATGTTGCAGGTCGCCAAGGGTGATCAGGACAGCTCGTTTGCGGCACGCAAAGCAATTACCATAATAGGTGTTGCTGATTATGCATTAATGCTTGGCATCGTTATTTTACTGGTCACAGTCGGCGATGTTGATTTTCCAGTGGCTGAAAAACTCACCCTGAGCAATCCCTGGTTGATAACATCATATATCTTGATAATGATCGGCGCATTAGCGAAACTGGGTACTATGCCTTTACATACCTGGATCCCCGAGAGTGCAAAGGTCGTGCCGGCATCTACACTTGCCTTTATCCCAGGCAGCATCGATAAACTATTAGGAGTTTATTTATTGATAAGGGTCTCTTATTTCATTTTCGATATTTCCGGGTCAATGTCGCTTCGTATCCTTTTAATGGTGATTGGTGTTGTATCGATCGTCGTCATGGCGCTAGCTGCGTTAATGCAAAAAGACGCGCAACGGGTTCTTGCCTTCTCTACTGTTTCTCAGGCTGGTTATATGGTTCTGGGTATTGGTACAGGTATGCCCGTTGCTATTGCCGGTGCACTTTTCCATATGCTCAATAATGTGCTTTATAAATCTGTGCTCTTCATGACCGTCGGTTCAGTTGAGGACAGAACTCGAACGACAGATCTGGCTTTGCTCGGTGGACTTGGCTCAAAGATGCCAGTGACACTTTTTGCTTTTGTGATTGCGGTCCTGGCAATATCCGGCGTACCGCCTTTTAACGGCTTCTACTCCAAATGGATGATCTATCAGGGTATTATCAGCATGAGTAACCAGCTACCGCTCTGGTTTATTTTCCTGATATGCGCCATGTTCGGCAGCATTCTGACGCTCGCGTACAGTCTAAAATTACTCCATGCGATTTTCCTTGGTCAAAAGCCGGAAAGCCTCAATAAAGTGAAGGAAGCGCGTTTTGTAATGGTTGTGCCGCCACTCGTGCTGGCACTTGCTTGTGTCGTTTTTGGTGTGTTTGCCAATATCGTTCCTTTAAAATTATTTGTGCTGCCCTCATTACCTTTTAAGATCGGGAGTATCGGATTTTGGTCGCCGAACCTTGCAACCATTCTGATAATCGTCGGCATAATTATTGGGTTGATCATATACTTGATCGGGACAGTTAGCAAACCAAAGAAAAGCCGAGTCTTTGTTGGTGGTGAAACACTCAATGAAGATGAAGCACGTGTTACTGGCATTGATTTCTACTCATCGATTACAACTTTTGACATGCTCGACAAAACGTACAGTTTCAGTGAAGGCGGTGCTTTTGATTTCTACAATTACCTTCAAGGAGCAGCACGTGGTCTTGCTTACATATTCAAGAATGTCATCAATTATATAATTGTTGGCATCTATCGTTCAATAGGGAAAATTGTCAGAGCCATGGGTAATCTGACATCATTTCTACATACCGGTGAATTGTACAATTACGTCGGTTGGATATTCCTGGGCGGTATTATCTTGATGCTGTTGTTAGCGCTATGATGCGGGGGTCCTAATGATTGAAATCTATCTTTTTCTAGTCTTTATACTGGTTGCTGCGATCATCGCGACTGAAATAAAAGATCTTTTAGCCGCGGTGATTTCCTTGGGTGCGGTCGGGTTCGCCGTGGCGATTGTCTTTATTCTTGTTCAGGCGCCTGATCTTGCGATCGTACAAATCGTCGTAGAGGTTCTTACCGTGGTCATTTTTGTCGCCGTGATACTGCGTACGACTCATATTGACAAGACGATCGGGAAGAAGCTTGCCGGAACCCAGATCCTAGCGATCGTTCTTTACGCTTTTTTTGCCGTTCTTTTCATTATAACGATGATAAAGATCCTGAATCAGCTGCCGATATTTGGGCAAGCTACTATGAAGGTCGCTTCAGAATATATCAGAATCGGGCTTGCACAAACTGGCGGGACAAATCTGGTGGCTGATGTAATACTGGACTTCCGCGCACTTGATACGCTCGGTGAAGCTACGGTGCTTTTTACAGCAGTGATAGGTGTCGTAGCATTGATGCGCAAATCCGGGAGGACAAAATGAAAGGTATGAGCTTAATAGTCAAGACGATGACGAACATAGTAATCGGTTTCATTTTTATCTATGGAGTATACATTATCCTGCACGGTCATCTAACACCGGGTGGAGGTTTTGCTGGCGGTGTGATAATAGCTGGAGCATTTGTTTTAAGACTCCTTGCTTTCGGCGGGACCACCAAATCAGAAAAGAAATCTTCAACTGCGGGTTCGGTATTCGAAAGCATTGGCGCACTGCTTTTTATCCTTATAGCGATCTTGGGAGTCGTTTTTGTCGGAGCCTTCTTCGCGAATTTCCTGCCCAAGGGGATACCTTTTCATCTTGTTAGCGCAGGTATCATCCCGATATGCAATATCGCGATTGCCATCAAGGTTGGTGCCGGATTGTTTTCTATATTTCTTGCCTTGGCTGCAATGAAGTATGTCATTGAGGATTGAGGAGAAAGGACTATGATTATCTTTGGAAGTTGCATTGTATTATTTCTCATTGGTCTTTATGCCATTGTTACAAAGCGTAATCTGATCAAGATAGCCATCGGTTTTGCCCTGATTGAATATGCGGTTAACCTTCTTTTTGCTCTGATAGGATTCAGATCTGGTGCACTCGCTCCGATCATAACCAAACTTGATACGACTCACGCATTTGTCGATCCTATTCCTCAAGCTCTTGTTCTCACCGCTATCGTTATCGCGTTAGGAACGACTGCACTCATGCTCACGGTTATTCTACGCATATACAATCACTATAAGACTTTTGATATTGCAGAGATCAAAAAACTGAAAGGATGAGGAGGCGTTAATGTCATTTATCCCTTTATTTTTTGTATTACCCTTGTTAAGTGCATTTCTGATTCCGATACTCGGTAAGATCTTCAAACCCCTGGTCTGGATCGTTTCCACTGTGGTATCTTTTATTCTTTTCATAATCGCACTCTATGGTCTATCAGCAACCCGTGTTATCCCGATGATAGTCTATAAAATGGGTAATTGGCCACCACCCCTTGGTATCGTGATGGCATTTGATTCCTACTCGGCACTGATGGTGCTCGTTATTTCGATACTTGTTTTTGCCGGTTGTTTATTTTCTCTGCGCTATATGTCCCATTATACAGGGCAGTGGAAGTTCTATTCTCTTTTGATGTTAATGACAGCTGGGATGATGGGGATTTGCATTACGGGTGACCTATTCAACATGTTCGTTTTTCTTGAGATCGCGGCGATATCCTCCTATGCACTCGTCGCTTTCGGAGTTGGACCAGAGGAACTTGAGGCTTCGTTCAAATATATGGTCATGGGAGAGATAGGTGGTCTTACATTTCTTTTATCGATCGCTTTGATATATGCCAAAACCTCAACCTTGAATCTCGCTGATATCTCAAATAGCTTGCAGGCAATACAGGGTACAACATTTTTTTGGATGATCCTTGGTATGTTGCTTTTTGCATTCTCTATAAAGGCAGCACTCGTTCCTTTTCATTCGTGGCTGCCTGATGCTCATCCTGCAGCTCCGGCACCGATATCGAGTCTTTTGTCAGGTGTTTTCATTAAAGTGCTCGGGATATACACTGCTTCAAGGCTCATCTTCAATGTCTTCGGTTTATCCCGGGATACCGCGCCACTATTCTTTAATATATTGATCGGTCTTGGCTTTCTTTCAATAATCTTTGCCGGCTTGACCGCTCTCAATCAGAAAGATTACAAGAGGTTACTGGGTTTTTCCAGTGTTTCACAGATTGGCTATATTATGCTGGGTTTTGGTATCGGAAATTTCAATGGGGTAGCCGGCGCATTATTTTTTATTCTGGCTCATGGTGTGGCAAAAGGCCTGCTCTTTTTAACCTCAGGAGCTGTGGTCAATGCAACAGGCACGCGTGAACTGACGAAGATACCCGGATTAGGTGAAAGTATGCCGACAACTGCCTGGAGTTTCCGGATAGGCGCCCTTTCATTGATCGGATTGCCTCCTCTTGTGGGCTTTTTTGCTAAATTCTTGATTGTCTTGGGAGCTGTTGAGGCAGGATATCTATGGATTGCCATTGCTGCTGTGGTGCTTAGTGGCTTAACATTAGCTTATCTTCTAAAGATAGAGAATAATGTCTTCATGAAGCAAGGCAAGACGAACGCTAAACAAGCGCCATATACGATGAGATTAGCCATGGTTCTACTAGTAGTTTTGGCCTTGGCATTAGGTATCGGATTCCTGCCGATAGTGGAATGGGTTATTAGTCCTGCTGCTCACGCATTACTAAGGGGTCTTGAGTATTCGCAATTGGTCTTTAGCAGTATGACATTCAGTTTCTAAGGAGGTTTGCATGCGCTATGTTATTTACTTTGTTATCGGTTTTGGGCTTTGGTTATTATTAACCTTGAGCGTGAACCTCGACCATCTGATCGCCGGAGCTATCGTTGTTGCTATTACCACGATTCTATTTGGTGGATATTTCACAAAGCAGCCGGTAAAATTTCTGCAGATACATAGGCTTTTCTGGATTATTATATATATACCGGTTTTCATCCTGTATATGTTCCGTGCAAATATCGATGTTGCATATCGTGCATTGCATCCTCAAAGACCGATAAAACCTGGTATCGTTAAGATAAGAACATCATTGAAAACCGATATTGCCAAGGTCTTTTTGGCTAATTCAATAACCCTTACACCCGGAACCATGACCTGTGAGATCGATGATGAATATCTCTACATTCACTGGATCTGGGTGCAGGAAGAATCAATTGATAAAGCGTCAAATATCATTGCACGTCCTTTTGAGAAGTATTTAAGGAGGATTTTCGAATGAGCATCATGATAGTTATACTCGGTATTGGTGGTTTTTTATGTCTCTTACGGATCTACCAAGGTCCTTCTATTTCCGACCGCGCCGTTGGTGTGGATATCATGGGTATTCTATTCGTTGGCATCACTGCTCTTTCTGCAGTTTTTTACGACCTGTCATTTCTTATGGATCTTTCAATAACGCTCACGCTATTCAGTTTCATAGGCACTTTGGCATTAGCCAAATATCTGCAGAAAAGGAGTCTCGATGATTAGCCCGATCGGTTGGATCATAATTTGGATAGGTATCGGTTTTGATATTCTTGGTGCTATAGGACTGGTCCGTTTCCCGGATGTCTATAATCGTTTGCAGGCATCGACAAAATGCGTTACCCTGGGAACATTTGGCATAATGGTCGGTATCTTTTTACTCAAGGGATTCTCACCTATGGGCATAAAAGCACTGATCTGCGGTGCGTTCCTGTTACTTACAAGTCCAGTAGCTGCTCACGCGTTGATGAAGGGCTCATTACATTTCGGTACGAAGATGTGGAAAGGAACGGTCATGGACAAGTACGGTGAAGACAAGCTGAATGGTAAACAGATCGAAAAGGGGGATAAATAATCATGCGTAAGCCAAAACTAAGAGAACTTGGGGAGGCGATACGAGCCGTTTTTCTTGGCCCATATACCTCAAAATTCCCCTTTAAACCATCGGTTCCAGAAAAAAGATTTCGTGGAATAATAAAATTCGACGAGGACAACTGCATTCTCTGTGGGGCTTGTGTCGAGGTATGTCCAGCCAATGCCCGTGCTCAGGAAGATGATCTGGTCAAACGCGTGCGCCGGGAGATCCATTACCAGGAAAGGTGTATTTATTGCGGCCAGTGTGTTGCCTATTGCACGACAAAAAAGGGTATCAGTCACACGCTTGAATATGATCTGGCTAAGATAAAGAACGAAGGATATGACAATGCTATTGAGAAAGAATTGATTTTGTGCGAAAAGTGCGGTGAAGTGATAGCGACCCGAGCACATCTATTATGGATCGCGAAGAGAACCGGTGAATTAGCCTATGCAAATCCGAATCTTTTCCTGGTATTGTCTCAGGAGTATGGTGAAGAGGCGATCCCAAAGAGCGCTGATATGCCGCCGTATCGAAGTGAACATATTCGTTTTCTATGTCCAACTTGTCGCCGGGCAGTTTATCTGAAAGAAATCTGGGGATACTGAATCGACCGTAGGGAGTAGGCAGCAAGCAGACGACAGTCGGCTGTGAGCGACAGATCGTATAAGAAGACTTTTGGATTAACGATATAGACAAAATCACTTTAGCCAACTTAAAAAATAAAATACCAGGGGGTGTGATTTGAAAATAAGGTTTTTGTATATCTTTGCATTATTGATCATAAGCTGTGCCAGTACTCCAAAAGCAGAGCAAGATATTGTTTTGCCTGATTTTGATGAGCTTTGGAATTATGATGATCCTGCGCAGACTGAAGTCGAATTCCGGAAACTCATGCCGCTTGCTGAAAGATCAAAAGATATATCATATTATACACAATTGATGACACAGATAGCACGTACTCTTGGGTTACAAAGGAGATTCGCAGCCGCGCATGCCTTCCTCGATACGATCGAGCCATGGCTTACTGAAGCTCCGGCAGTATCCCGGGTGCGCTATCTGTTAGAAAGAGGGCGGGTCTTTAACTCCTCAGGACATCCAGATAAGGCAAAGTCTCTTTTCTTGAACGCCTGGGAACTTGCCGTTGCGAATAATGAAGATTACTATGCGATCGATGCGATACACATGTTGCAGATAGTTGAACCAGCGGACAAACAGCTTGAATGGGCGAACAAAGCGATAAAGCTGGCTGAAGAGACTTCTGATGAACGTGCAAGAAAATGGCTGGGACCTTTGTATAATAATACTGGCTGGACTTATTTCGATCTAGAAGACTATGATAATGCTCTGGTATTATTTGAGAAATCTCTTGCCTGGCGCCAATCTCAAGAAGATGTGCATGGCGAGATAATCGCCAAGTGGTGCATAGCCAGGGATTACCGGGCTATGGGGCGGACTGAAGAAGCGCTTGAAGCCCAGTTGAATCTTGAAAAGGAAGTAAAAGAAAAGGGTCTGGACCAGGATGGTTATATCTATGAGGAGATCGGTGAGTGTCTTCTCGAACTCGAGCGTGCCGACATAGCAAAAAAATATTTCGGACTCGCTTATGGGTTGTTATCTCAAGATGAATGGCTGCAGGTGAATGAGCCAGAGCGCTTGGAGAGACTGAAAAACTTGAGCGAATAATTGGCCCCTAAGAGAAATAAACAAAAAGTCAATCCTGCTGAGAATTATCAGTTGATTATTAGTGTTGCCGATCAAAAACTCTACCTTTATAAGAATAATGAACTTATGAAAACTTATCTGGTTTCCACCTCAAAATATGGTATCGGCAATAAAAATAGCAGCTTCAAAACTCCCCTTGGTAAACACGTTGTTAGTTCAAAGATCGGCAGGAAAGCACGCCGCGGTTCAATCTTTAAGAACCGGCGCAACACAAAAAAAATCGCAAAAATAGGTAGTGATCGTAATAAAGATCTGATAACGAGCAGGATATTAAGACTCAAAGGATTAGAACCGGGAAAGAACAAAGGCAAAGGGATCGATACTTTTGAGCGCTGTATATATATCCACGGTACAGCTGAGGAACACCTCATCGGCAAACCTGCTTCGCACGGCTGTATCAGAATGAAGAATCGAGATATCGCCGAATTGTTCAACCTTATCCCGCGCAATACCATCGTGATCATCGGTCGTTAAATATCGTCAAGTTTTCTCTATTATAATTGACACGTCGCTATTCTCACATATAATTAATCAATTGACCGGATAAAATAATGGAAAAAGCAAGTATCTTAGTTGTCGATGACGACCAAGCAATAAGGGAGTCGTTAAACAACCTGCTCGTTGGCAGGGGATATGAGGTTTTTACAGCAGAGGATGGTTATCAAGCGATCAAAGCAGCCCAAGAAAAAGAATGGGATGTCGCGATGGTCGATCTGAAAATGCCCGGTATTGATGGTCTGGAGGTGTTGAAAGAGTTTACCAGGATAAGTCCTAATACCAGGGTGATAATCGTTACCGGTTACGCAACCGTTGAGAGTGCGGTAGAAGCCATGAAACAAGGCGCGGTCGATTACATCGCAAAACCGTTCACCGTCGATGAATTGCTGATTCGATTGGAAAAAACTCTGGAGAACGTGCGTCTTATCCATGAAAACATATACCTGCGTGAACAGCTTAATGAACGATACAAATTCAATAATATACTCGGTAAAAGCGATGCCATGCAGGATATTTTCCGGCTGATCGAAAAAGTGGCGCCGACCGACTCGACGATATTGATCCGCGGTGAAAGTGGTACCGGCAAGGAACTCATCGCGCGCGCGATCCATCATCACTCATTGAGAAGGAACGAAAAGTTCATTGCCGTTGACTGCGGATCACTTCCAGAGACACTTCTGGAAAGCGAATTGTTCGGTCATGTCAAAGGATCCTTTACCGGTGCGGTTGTAACTAAGCGTGGTCTTTTGGAAGTGGCAAACAACGGGACTTTTTTTCTCGATGAGGTGGGCGATTTGAGTATCGGGATTCAGTCCAAGTTATTGAGAGTTCTGCAGGAAAAAGAGTTTAGACAGGTCGGTGGGATCAAAAATATCAAGGTAGATGTTCGAGTGATCGCTGCGACCAACAGGAATCTTGAACAGTTGATTGACCGCGGCAGTTTCCGGGAGGACCTCTTCTACAGAATCAATATTGTTCCGATATTCTTACCGCCCCTGCGGGAGAGAAAAGAAGACATCCCTCTTTTGGTCGATCATTTTCTTGAATCATATAACAGGAAGAGGAAAAAACACATCAAAGGCATTTCATCCGATGCGATGAGTACACTGATGGATTTTGAATGGCCTGGTAATGTACGGGAATTAGAACATACAATAGAACGGCTGGTAATCATGAACGAAGGTGATGTGATAGAGGCTGAAAAATTGCCTATTCAGCTAACCGGTGAAAGAGTTTGTTTTAACATCACAACACCAAAGACCAACAAAGAGCTCAAGAAAATTCGAAAGCAGATGAGGGAAAAAGCAGTTGAAAATGTCGAGCGAGCTTTTATAATAGAAGCACTCAAGAAAAATCAGTGGAATGTCAGTAAAACTGCACGCGAGGTTGGTTTGAAACGCCAGAATCTGCAGGCGATGATGCGCAAATACAATGTCAAATCAAACACAAGAGATTGATGCTTTTTAGACGTATCACCATATAAAAACATATAGAACCGACATAATAATCTGATATTCATAAGGTGTAAATTATGAATAGACAAAATATGCATGCATAATTTTTATATTCATTAGTATTTCATAATTAACTCTCGAAATATTGGTAGTTAATACATGTATAGTGCATATATTATTTATGCACTATACATATCAATAATAATAATTCAGGAATGTTTACTTTTTCATATATATAAACTCTCAAAATATCGGTAGTTTTACTTAAGTCGTATGGAATGATAGAATCTCGATCTCTGGCATAGTTATTGCTAATCTATTCAATAGAGACAGATGATGAAAGAAAAAAGGAGAAAGAAGCGCTTTCGCATCGCCATTATGGATAATGATAGACAATATGTGGAAAAGATGATTACTTCGCTGCGTAATGATGGCTATCATATCGAAAGCGTTGAGCAAAATCGTGAACTGCTGACTTTGGTACGTAACAACATGATCGATGTGCTGATAATCGATGTTGATGTCGGGGTTAGTAAAGGGTATGAGATCATTTCATTGATCAAAAATATGGATCGGCTTTTGCCGATTATCGTTACGTCATCTGATGATTCAATAGAGGTTGCCGCACGGGTAAGGGAACAAGGTATTTTCTTCTTTACAATAAAACCAGTCGACATGGCTGAGATAAAGTTGGCGATACAGAATGCACTTGATCGCAAGTATGCATACCAAGATAAATCCTCCTTAGAGGGCCTTGGATATTCGTTCAAAGAGGACACAGATGAGGGTATTTTAGAAAAACTCGACCTTGATAGCATCCAGAAGCATCTTAACTGGATAATGGCTTTTTTTGTGCACGAATGCAAAGGAACGCTCGGCGCAGTAATGATGAATATCAGTGCTCTTGTCGATAGGAATATAGGCCGTCATATCGACCCCCGTAAACAGAGCAAAATGCTGCTCAGTTCCCTTTGCAGTTTGAAGATGCTACACGATATGATCAGAAACTATGTCATTTCATATATTGGAGAGAACAGGAGGCTGATCTGTGCAAAAAAGCGCATCGACCTATATGCCGATTGCCTGGAGCTCGTAATCAATGAATTCAAACCGATGCTTGAAAAGAACGAGATGAACATCAGCGTGAACACAAACGGTGGATGTTTTGCTTATTGTGATGCCGAGTTAATGAAAATAGGAGTGAGCAATTTAATAAATAATGCGATAAAATACGGTATCGAGGGTACAGCTATACGTTGTGAATTATGCACAAACGGGGATATTTTTAAACTCAGTGTACTGAATGAAGGCATCGGTGTAGAAAAGGAGCGCTTGGGTGATATTTTCGAGAAATTTGCAAGATTCGATAAGGTTGGTATAAGCGGTACTGGTCTGGGGCTGCACGTAGTTAAAATGATCGCGGATCTTCATGGAGGTTCAATAAAAGCAGAATCAGGATATTTGATTGCAAACAACCCATTAACCTATGATGAGTTTGATAACAACCCAAGTTTACAGAATAAAAAAAGTTCGGATTTTAAAAGATATGCAAAATTTATTTTTGAAATTCCTTCAAATATATCGAAAATAAGTGGAGGTGAAAAATGAAAGAACAAAAAATAGTCCTTATTGTCGATGATGACCAAGATTTTCTCGATGCGACGAAGATCGTCCTCGAGAAGAGCGGTTATTCCGTCCAAACCTGCCTTTCAGCCAAGGAGTGCCAAGCAAAGCTGAAGTCAATGAAACCTGATTTGATCATCTGTGATGTTATGATGGAGACTGATCATTCGGGTTTTGATCTGTGCAGAGAATTTAAAAAGGCAACAGCGACGAAAGATATACCGGTTCTAATGCTGACGGCGGTAGAGCAGAAATATGCTTTCAATTTTTCATCAGCTGCTGGTGATGAAACTTGGTTGCCGGTTGATGGTTTTATCGACAAACCAGTCGAGGCGAGTGTCCTGGTCGCACATGTTAGGAAGATCCTAGGAAATTAATGGACAAAGTGGATAACAACGGTAAAGTCGGTGCTGCTCTTGTCGTTGGAGGTGGTATCGGCGGCATTCAATCGGCCCTTGATCTCGCCAATTCCGGATTCCGGGTCTATATACTGGAAAAATCGCCGAGTATCGGCGGAGTGATGGCGCAGCTTGACAAGACTTTTCCTACCAATGACTGCTCGATGTGCATACTCGCACCAAAACTAGTGAGTGTTGCCCGTCATCCGAATATTACGATCATAACGGATGCAGAACTTGAGAAAATATCAGGAGAAGCAGGTAATTTTCTGGTTACTGTAAGGAAAAAACCTCGTTATGTCGATGTTGAGAAATGTACTGGTTGTGGATTATGTATGCAGAATTGTCCAGTTCATCAGGCTATATATATGAATGGTACGATTGAACAGACCCAATTGAGTCCAGAGATGGTCAGAGGCATTAAAAATATCCTGGAAGATTTCAGGGATACCCGGGGGAGCCTGATGCCGGTGCTTCAAAATATCAACAGTGAATACGGTTATTTACCCGCTGATGTTCTTAAATATATATCAAAGCAATTACATATTCCATTGAGTTTGATATACAATGTGGCTACCTTTTTTAAAGCTTTTAGCTTAACAAAGAGGGGGAAACACATTATCAGGGTATGCCAGGGGACTGCATGTCACGTTCGAGGTGCAAAAAGAGTCCTCGAGGAATTTGAACGTGTACTTGGTATACCACCGGGGAATAATACTGAGGATCTCATATTCACCTTGGAAACCGTCAATTGTATCGGTGCGTGTGCATTGGCACCGGTTATTATGGTAGACAACGAATATTACGGTCATATGACTCCTGATAAGGTTAGCGTAGTTATAGATAAGTGTTACAAAGACAAAGAGTAAGATCATGACGAAGAACAATAGCCATGATAAATCGCTGGAATCCCGCGGACTGAATAAATACTGTGTGAGTGTCTGCGGAGGCACGGGTTGTCATGCATACCACTGCGAACAGGTGAGTGAAGCGTTTCAAAAAGAAGTCAAGGATCGCGGGATAGAAGAACTTATAGAAGTGAAGACTACCGGTTGTCATGGGTTTTGTGAGCGAGGCCCAATAGTAGTTGTATTCCCGGACGGTATCTTCTATCAACGTGTCAAACCCGATGATGTAAATGAGATAATCGACGGTCTGCTTGACGGTCATAAAATAGTTGAACGTTTGCTCTATGTCGATCCGGTGACCAATGAAAAAGCTATCCATGTTAGTGATTTAGTTTTCTACAAGAAACAAGTTCGATTGGTTCTTGGCAATAATGGCAAAATCGATCCCAAAAGGATCGATGATTATCTCGCACTCGATGGGTACCAGGCTTTATTAAAGGCATTAAATGCTATGAGTCCTGAGCAAATTATCGAACAGGTTAAAAGATCGGGGCTCCGTGGACGAGGTGGCGCAGGTTTTGTTACTGGAGCGAAATGGGATCTATGTCGAAAAGCAAAAGGTACAACCAAGTATATCACCTGCAATGCTGATGAAGGAGATCCTGGTGCATATATGGATAGAAGTATCCTTGAAGGAAATCCGCACAGTGTCCTTGAAGGTATGGCGATCGGTGCATACGCGATTGGCGCTCATGAGGGTATTATTTATGTACGGACTGAATATCCGCTTGCCATTGAGAATCTTCACGTAGCCATAGAACAAGCGATTGAACGCAATTATCTGGGTAAAGATATTAGAGGCACTGGATTCGATTTTACAATACGCATATGTCAGGGAGCAGGTGCTTTTGTCTGCGGGGAAGAAACTGCACTCATCGCATCTATTGAGGGCGAACGATCACCCGAGCCGCGCATGAGGCCACCATATCCAACAGAGTCCGGCTTATGGAGTAAACCGACTAACAACAATAACGTGGAAACGTGGGCAAATGTTCCTCTGATTATTGGCAAAGGTGCACAGTGGTATTCGACGATCGGTACAGAAAAGAGCAAGGGTACAAAGATTTTCTCGCTCGTCGGAAAAGTAAATAATACAGGATTGGTCGAGGTTCCCATGGGTATATCACTTCGTGAAATAATCTTTGACATTGGCGGCGGCATACCGAACGGGAAAAAATTCAAAGCAGTACAAACCGGAGGTCCGTCAGGGGGGTGCATACCGTTAAGTTTGCTGGATCTCCCCGTTGATTTTGAAAGGCTGACTGATGCGGGGTCAATGATGGGCTCAGGTGGTATGGTGGTTATGGATGAAGATACCTGTATGGTCGATGTAGCCAAGTATTTTCTTAACTTTTTAAAAGACGAATCATGTGGTAAATGCGCGTCATGTCGAGAAGGCACACTACAGATGTATGAGATCGTAAAGCGCATTACAGAGGGCAATGGAAAAGAGGGCGATATCCCGCTGCTCGAGAATCTCGGTAATGTTGTTCAAAAGGCATCTATGTGTGGTCTTGGTCAAACTGCAGCTAACCCGGTACTTTCAACACTGCGGTATTTTCGCAATGAATATGAAGCACACATTCAGGAAAAAAGATGTCCAGCTCTTGTATGCAAAGCACTTATTTCATATGTAATTGATGCTGAAAAGTGTCTCGGCTGTACTGTGTGTGCAAAAAACTGTCCAAATGATGCGATTATTGGCGAGCCGAAGAAAACGCACCGGATAAATCAGGCAAAGTGTATAAAGTGCGGCATCTGTGTTTCGAGTTGCCCACCCAAGTTCAAAGCAATAAAGATAGTGTCACCGGCTATATCATGAAGAATAAAAAGTCCCAAAAAGAAGAAAAGAAAACTAAGAAGATCTCAGCTGTCCGCACGAAAAGGTCTGAGACCGACAAGATTACACTTACGATTGATAAACAGTTAGTTAAAGTGAAAAGAGGAGCAACGATTCTTGAGGCTGCACAAATGCTCAATATCGATATACCGACATTGTGTTATCATAAAGCTCTGAGTCCCTATGGCGCGTGCCGATTATGTGTCGTTGAAATAATTCAGAATGGTCGGAAAAAGATACAGACTTCATGTATCTATCCAGCTGAGAAAGGCATCGTAGTTAATACTGATACCGCTGAGCTTAGAAACATACGCAAGACGATGATACAGTTGATGCTCGCGCGTGCGCCTGAATCTAAGGCCGTACAAGACATGGCTTGTAGACTTGGGGTCGAGGATACGCCGTTTGTCAAGCGGGATGATGATTGCATACTGTGTGGTCTTTGCATCAGAATGTGTCGCGAGCGGATGGGTAAAAATGTCATCGGGTTCAAAGGAAGAGGAGACCAGCGGGAAATCGCACCACCATTCGATGTCGAATCTCCTGATTGTATGGTATGTGGCGCCTGCTACGCAATATGTCCAGCAGCTTCACAGCGTCTGAAGAAGATGAGTGTAAAGACCCCACGGCCACTGCTCGATGAATTCGATCAGGGTCTTAGATCAAGGTCTGTGATTCGTATACCGTTCCCTCAAGCAGTCCCGAATGCGGCTGTGATCGACCGGGAACATTGCGTTCACTTTGCGACTGATAAGTGCAAGATATGTGAAGATCTTTGTGAAGCGAAGGCGATTGATTTCGATCAGAAAGAGCAACTCGTAGATATACCTGTCGGTTCAGTAATCATTTCTACCGGTTTTGAGGTGTATGATGGCAAAAAGAAACGGGAGTATGGTTATGGAAGATATGAGAATATCCTTAATTCCATAGAATTCGAAAGAATTCTATCAGCATCCGGACCTTTTCATGGACATATTGTAAGATTGAGTGATAATACGGAGCCAAGAAAAATAGCCTTTATACAGTGTGTTGGAAGCAGGGATGAGGAGCACTCATATTGTTCATCAGTCTGCTGCATGTATGCAACAAAGGAAGCGCTTATTGCGATGGAGCATTCACCTGATCTAAAGTGCAGCATTTTTTATATGGATTTACGCGCCTATGGTAAAGGATTCGACGAATACTATGAAAAAGCCAAGGAAAAAGGGATTGAATATATACGTTGTCGTCCCTCTGCTATTAACGAGGATTCTAGATCAAAGAATCTTATAATCACTTATTCTGGTGAGGATGGCAATATGCATGCTGGAGAATATGATATGGTAGTTCTGTCATGTGGTTTAAATCCACCTCGTAGTCTCCAGTCGCTTTCTCAACAACTTGGTATACAGTTGAATCATGATGGTTTCTGTAAGACCAAAACATTCATGCCGTGTGAGTCGAGTGAAAAGGGTATTTATGTGTGCGGTCCGTGCACTGAACCTAAGGATATCCCGGAAACTGTCATCCAGGCGTCCGCTGCTGCTGCGAAAACAATGGAATTGTTGGCTGAAAAGAGGCATACCTGTGTTACAAGAAAAGAATATCCTCCAGAGATCGATGTTTCAGATCTCGAACCTCGCATTGGCGTTTTTATCTGCCACTGCGGTATTAATATCGGGGGCTATGTGAATATTCCGCAGGTTGTAGCCTTTACAAAAAAACTTCCTTGCGTTGTACATGTTGAAGAAAATATGTATACGTGTTCGCAAGATAGTCAAAGGAAGATTGTTGAACTAATAAAGGAACATGGCTTGAATCGAGTCGTCGTCGCATCATGCACGCCAAGAACTCATGAGCTTCTATTCCGCGAGACAATACGTGAGGCAAACCTCAATCCCTATCTCTTCGAGATGGCGAATATTCGTGACCAGTGTTCGTGGATTCATATGAAAGAGCCCGAAGCCGCAACCGAAAAAGCCAAAGATCTTGTAAAAATGGCCGTTGCTAAGGCAGCGTTACTGACCCCTCTTAAAAGAGTCGAGTTGGATGTAGTCCAAAAAGCACTGGTCATAGGCGGTGGGATCGCAGGCATGGTTGCAAGCCTCTCGCTTGCCCGTCAGGGATTTGAGGTTGTCCTTGTCGAAAAAGAGCCTGTGCTTGGAGGTAATGCAAGATATATATCATATACTATTGAAGGCGATGATGTTCAGGCCTATTTATCAGAGCTCGTTAAAAATGTCTACGACCATAAGCTGGTACGTATCTTGACGAATGCTGGAATAACAGCGGTGCGTGGGTTTGTTGGAAATTATGAGACAGACGTCACTCTGGCTGGTGGCCGCAAAAAAACATACCAGCACGGGGTGATCATAGTCGCTACTGGCGGCAAGGAATATCAACCTGACGAATACTCTTACGGGAAAGATACAAGAATAATGACACAGCGGGAATTAGAGGAGAAAATCACCCGTCCGGATCCGCAGATTGTCGGCTTGAAATCGGTCGTCATGATACAATGTATCGGGTCTCGTGATAACGGACATGAGTATTGCAGTCGCCGCTGCTGCTCACAAGCGGTTAAAAATGCTGTACGGCTATCAAAGATGAACCCGAGAATAAAAATATATGTGCTCTATCGAGACATACGCACTTACGGTTTCAAGGAGAATTACTATACGGCAGCTCGTGAAGCAGGTGTTATTTTCATCCGCTATGATAAGGACAGAAAACCCGTTTTAAGCAATAATAATGCCGCGCTCGACGTTTCTCTTTTTGATCCGGTGCTAAAACAGCATTTGGAAATACATCCCGATATTATCGTTCTGTCAACAGGCATTGAGCCTGATCAGAATAATGAGAAGATCGCTAAAATGCTGAAGGTGCCACTGAACAGCGATGGATTTTTTCTTGAAGCACATGTTAAACTGAGGCCTGTGGATTTTGCCACGGAGGGCGTATTCGTTGCCGGTCTTGCGCATAGCCCGAAATTTATCTGCGAAACGATCGCCCAGGCCGGCGCAACGGCTGCCCGCGCTGCAACGATCCTTGCCCAGAAGAAGTACTTTGCCGAAGCAACCGTGTCGTACGTTGACGAAGAGAGGTGCGTGGGCTGTGGTATTTGCGGCAGTTTATGTCCATATGAAGCGATTGCGATCGTTGAAGAAGATGGTAAACGTCATTCAAAAGTGAATCAAGCCCTTTGCAAAGGGTGCGGAACATGTGTGGCGGCATGTCCTTCCGGTGCAATGGATCAATATGGATTTACGCGCGATCAGATCACGGCAATGATTAAGGCGATAGGAGAGTGAGCATGTCCAGATATGACCCTAAAATAGTAGTTTTTTGTTGTAACTGGTGTTCCTACGCGGGTGCTGATCTCGCCGGAGTATCGAGGTTTCAGATCGATCCGAATTTCCGTGTTATCAGAACTATGTGCTCCGGAAGGATTGAACCAGAATTTATACTGAGTGCTTTTGAAAACGGTGCAGATGGGGTGATGGTTACCGGGTGCCATCCAGGAGACTGCCACTATATAACCGGGAATTATAAGACTATCAGAAGATTTTATTTTATCAAAGTTCTCTTGAAAGCTTTTGGTGTCGATGTAAAAAGGATCAGATTGAATTTTATCTCTGCCGGTGAAGGTATTGAGTTCCAAAGGATCGTTAACGAGTTCATTGAAGAAGTCAGGAATTTAGGTCCGGCGCAATATAGAACAAAGGGGTGATAAGATGGTTCTAAAAGATGAAAAAATAGTCGTCAATAAAATGGATTCCAGTTTTGCTGAAGAGATCATGTCTTACCCAGGGGGTGAAAATCTGAGGAAGTGTTTTGCCTGCGGTTCGTGTACGGCAGGTTGTCCGATCAGCGAGATAGATGAGGACTATAGTCCACGTCGTCTTGTACGTCAGATATTATTCGGTATGCGTGATGAGGTTTTATCTTCTCCGACGATATGGTTCTGCCTGATATGTTACCGCTGCTTTGCTCATTGTCCTCAGAAGGTCAATTTTCCGGATCTAATGCGCGTCTTAAGGTATCTGGCGATCAAGAATGGGTATGCAAAACCTGAGATCCTCGATCATATTCAGGAGGTTGATAAGCGTCTGCAGATCTTCAGACATGACCTTATCAAATACGATATTGCCAAACACACATCAGCACATTATCAAGGTGATTAGTCATGATATTATTGACGGGATATGGATACCATGAAAAACAATAAGAAAGCCATGGTCATCGGCGGTGGTATTGCCGGCGTTCAGGCTGCTCTGGATTTAGCCGATTCAGGTATCGAGGTCTATCTAATAGAACAATCGCCGAGTATCGGCGGTCGGATGGCTCAGTTGGATAAGACATTTCCAACGAACGATTGTTCGTTGTGTATACTTTCCCCAAAACTCGTTGAAGCAGGCAGTCATCCGGCTATTAACATAATAACAAATGCAACGGTCGAGAAAGTTGAAGGTAAAGCTCCGTATTTTAATGTAAGGATCAGGAAAAGTCCTCGTTTCGTTGACGAAACTAAATGCACAGGCTGTGGTATCTGTATGACAAAGTGCCCGGTAAAGATACCTGATACCTATAATATGGGTCTGATGGATACAAAATGTATCCATATACCATTTCCTCAGGCTGTACCGGCCGTTGCTATTATTGATAAAGATCATTGTCTGTATTTTCAAAAAGGGAAGTGTCGGACCTGTGAAAGATTCTGCGAACCCAAGGCAATAGATTTCGCACAGAAGGTGGAAAATATCGATATAACGGTTGGCAGTATTATTGTTGCTGCGGGGCTCGCTGAATTCGACGCTCACCTCAAAGATGAGTATGGTTATCAGACATGTCCTAATGTCGTGACAAGCATGGAATTCGAACGGATTCTCAGTGCCTCTGGACCTTCCCAGGGGCATATTCTAAGGCCGTCAGACGGTAAGGAACCAAAGCGCATAGCTTTTATACAGTGTGTTGGTTCACGAGATGAACAGGTCGGTAATGAGTACTGCTCAGCGATCTGTTGTATGCAAGCGGCAAAGGATGCAATAATTATCACCGAGCATCTGCCAGAAGCAGAAATTACGGTTTTTGGTATGGATATTAGAGCCTGTGGCAAGAATTTTGATAGCTTCATTGAACGAGCAGAGACTGAACATAATACGCGTTTTGTGCGCGCGCGCATATCAGGCGTCGATATCGATCCAGTAACGGACAATCCAACCGTACATTATGCTGAGAATGGTTGCAACAGAACCGAGGTTTTTGATTATTTGATACTTTCAATAGGTTTACGGTCGACCCCAAAATTAAAGCAGCTAGCTACTATTTTAGATATTGAAGTTGATGATCTCGGTTTTGTCCGTACACCATCTTTTGAACCGGTTGGAACATCGCGACCAGGTATCTTCGTGTGTGGCACAATCTCTGGACCCAAAGATATCCCCGAAGCAGTTATTGAAGCAAGTGGCGCGGCGAGTTCCGCAGGTATTATCCTCAAAGATTTTCCGCGTCTTGAAGTTGACGTGGAATATCCTGATGAGAAATATGTTTGTGAAGGTGACCGCCCAAGGATCGGTGTTTTTGTCTGTCACTGTGGTATCAATATCGCAGCGACGGTCAATGTCAGTGAAGTCGTTAAGGAAATTGCAGAGCTGCCCTATGTTGTTCACTGTCAAGAACTGCTGTTTGCCTGTTCGCAAGATTCCCAGAAGTTGATTACAGAAAAGATCCATGAATTCGATATCAACCGTCTTGTCGTCGCTGCCTGTACACCGAGAACGCATGAGGCTTTATTCCAGGAGACTCTAAAAAAAGCAGGCATAAACGAATTTCTCTTTGAATTTGCCAATATCCGTGAACATTGTTCATGGGTTCATCAGAAAGAACCAAAGAAGGCTACGGCAAAAGCCAAGGATATCGTAAAAATGGCCGTTAATAAGGTCAAGTATCTAGAACCACTCAGCAAAATACACTTGGGGGTCGATAAAAACAGCCTGGTAATTGGTGGCGGCTTGGCCGGCATGACGGCTGCTTTGGATATTGCAGAACAAGGTTATCATGTTGACCTTGTCGAAAAAGAGGATCAATTGGGTGGTAATATACTCGATATACATTATACTCTTGAACAACCAGAAACCTCTTTGCTGCTTAGTCGATTGATGGAACGGATAAGAACGCATCCCGGTATTGCTGTTCATACCTCATCGGAAATCAAGGAGATCAAAGGTTTTATAGGAAATTTCCAGACGGCTATCAAGGTCATCACTAAAAAACAAGGACATCAGAGGGAAAGAGAACGAACGATCGAGGTCAAACACGGTGTTGTCATTGTTGCGACGGGCGCTCGTGAGTATGAACCTGAAGAATATTTTTATAAGTCGAATCCACGGGTTATAACCCAGCGAGAACTCGAAATATGGCTTATGAGTTTAGAAAAAAATGTCTCAGCGACCGGGGTTATCAGAGGAAATAAAACAAAGCGGCGTGGAAAAAAGACGAACAAAGATCTGCCTGGCGTGATCGAAAACATAAAATCAGTTGTCATGATACAGTGTGTCGGTTCGAGAAACGAGACCAATCCGTACTGCAGCAGGATATGCTGTAGCACAGCCATAAAAAATGCCCTGTTTCTAAAGAAAATCCATCCAAAGATGGAGATATTTGTTCTCTACCGTGATGTGAGAAGCTATGGCCTCAAGGAATTGTATTATAAAAAGGCACGTCAGGCAGGGGTGATTTTTATACAATATGACGAGCAGGAGAAGCCACGAGTCACCGACGACAATGGTATTATTGGCATTGAGGTGCGCGAGAAAATATTAAACCGGATATTGCAGTTGAATCCGGATCTCCTCGTTTTGAGTACGGGGATAGTTTCGAATCCGGACAATAAATCACTCTCTCAGGCTTTGAAAGTTCCCCTCGGCAGTGACGGATTTTTTCTTGAAGCTCATGTCAAATTACGACCAGTAGACTTTGCGACCGATGGAATATTTGTCTGCGGTCTTGCTCATTACCCAAAGGATATGAGCGAAAGCATTGCGCAGGCAAAGGCAGCTGCATCGCGAGCAATTACTGTGCTGAGTAAAGAAGAAATAGAAGGTGAAGGTAAGGTTGCCTCTGTTGATAGCACACGGTGCAATGGATGTGGTTTATGTATTGATGTTTGCGCTTATAGCGCTATTGAGATCGATTCGAAGCTGAGTATTGCCAGAGTCAACGAGGCACTGTGCAAAGGATGCGGTACCTGTTCTGCATCTTGTAGATCAGCAGCTATCAACCTTAAAGGATTCAAAGATGTTCAGATACTTGCAGCATTAGCTGCTTTATAAGGAGACAGATAATGGATTTGTCACAGGTTAAGCATGACAGAGGCGCTAAAATAAACGAAGATTTCGAACCTAAGATACTTGCTTTTCTGTGCAACTGGTGCTCATATGCTGGTGCTGATTTGGCAGGTGTTAGCAGGTTTCAGTACCCAACGACTTTCCGGGTGATAAGAGTTCCGTGCTCTGGTCGTATTAACCCGATATATATAATCAAAGCTCTTCAAAACGGTTTCGACGGTGTCCTTGTGTCAGGTTGTCACCCAGGTGACTGTCATTATATCAGCGGCAATTATTATGCAAGAAGGAAATTCGCTGTTTTGAAAAAGTTCCTTGAGTATCTTGGAATTGAACCAGCGAGGGTGCAGTTCTCATGGGTATCTGCAGCAGAAGGTGCACGTTTTGCAAGGGTGGTAAAACAAGTCACTGAGGATATCAGAAAATGCGGCCCCATGACTTATTTTAGAAAGAATGGAAAATCGGTTGAAAGGATGTCATGAAACAAGCAGAACAGGAGATAAGAAGCAATATCGAAAAACTTCTAAAACAGAAGAAAATAAATACTTTCATAGGTTATGAAAAAGGGTCTCTGCCACTCCGCACATCACCTTGCTTTGTGTCGAGTGAAAAAGATATTTCGAGACTTGTTTGGAATAATTTTTGTGTCAATAATCTTGCCGTCTATTTGCCCCGGATTGTCGCTGCTGAAAAAGAAAAGGAATCTTTTCGAATGGGCATTATTTGTAAGGGATGTGACAGCCGCTCCCTCGTTGAATTAATCAAAGAAAAACAGCTTTCCAGAGATCAAATTTACATCATCGGGATATCCTGTCCAGGGATGCTCGACCACAGAAAAATTCTATCCGACATCAGGATCGATGATTTTATCGATGTTGAAGATGCGAATGATGAAATAATCGTTAAACTTAAGAGAGGCGAGCGCGTTTTTCGTAAGGAGGATTGTCTGTGCGAAGCATGCCTCTATTGCAAGCATCCTGTGCCTGCGGTATATGATATGTTGATAAAGGCTGAACAGCAGTTGCGTCAAGTTATGGAACGTGATCTAACTGTCAATAATTTTGCAAAAAAACCCCGACAGGAAAGATGGGACAACATTGAACAAGAATTTAGCAGATGCATACGCTGCTATGCATGTCGGAAAGTGTGTCCGAATTGCTACTGCAATGAGTGCTTTGCTGAACAGACGAATCCCAGCTGGCTGGGTATATCGACCGATCTCTCAGATGTAATATTCTATCATATAATCCGCATATTTCACCAGGCGGGGCGATGTGTCGATTGCGGTGCTTGTATGCGGGCATGCCCTATGGATATCAATCTCAAACTTCTCACCCGGATGCTTGTCGAAGAAGTCAAAGAACGGTTTGGCTACGAACCTGGCCTTGTACCAGAAGAATTGCAGCCCTTCGCAACCTACAGTACCAAGGATAAACAAGATTTCATGGTTGAGCCAGAGTGAGGTGAAAAAATGAGCGATAGAAAAGATGACGGTTTTATTTTTAAAAATGAACAATTACCGGCACTACTGAATTTGCTCATAGCAAAATACAGAGTTATCGGTCCTGCGCAAAAAGATCGTGGCGCGAGCATGGTGACGCTAAAGCAGCCAGAAGAACTCTGTCTGGATTACCAAAATACCGTCATGCCGCAGAAAAAATTTTTTCTACCGCAGACTGAATCTCTTGCCACTTTTGATCCTCTGAATAACGACGCCAAGCATTCTGATCAAGAAATAGCTACCACTATCCTGATTGGTTTGCGACCGTGCGATGTATTGGCGGTATCCCATCTGGATAGAGTTTTTCTTGAAGACGAACCGCAGGATCCATACTATCGGAAACGCCGGGAAGCTTTTCGGATTATTTCGTTGGCATGTAATGATCCACAACAGACTTGTTTTTGCACAAGTGTCGGCTGTCGTCCAGACTCAGAGGATGGTGCGGACATCATAATGCACCAGCTCAATGGTCGTTATTTTATCAAAGGCATCACGGCTAAAGGAGATGACATCCTCGCCCTATTCACTGATTATGTACAGCCTGCTAGCAAACACGATATTGAAGAAAAAGAGCATCTCGCTGAAGAATCCTACAAGAAAATGAAAGGGTCTTTTGACACCGATAAATTCATGGAAAAAACGGATGATTTTCAAGCATCCTGGTGGAAAAACATATCACAAAAATGCCTTGGTTGCGGAATATGTACATATTTCTGTCCTACATGTCATTGTTTTGATATTACTGACGAAGTCTGCATGCATTACGGAAGACGGATACGTACATGGGATTCGTGCATGTATCCGTCTTTTACGCTGCATGCTTCAGGGCATAATCCCAGAACGAGTCATAAGGAACGCATGAGACAGAGAATAATGCACAAGTTCAACTATAGCTTCAAAAATTATCAAAAGTACTTCTGCGTTGGTTGCGGTCGTTGCGTTCTGCACTGCCCGGTTAATCTCGATATCAGACAGATAATAAGACAGGTCACGGAGGAATCATGAGCAACCCTTATGAACCGATGTTGGCCAGGATATGCAATATAGATATCGAAAACGATGCGCGCGATATCAGATCGTTCAAACTCGCTTTTTGCAATAAAAATGACGAGGCGAAATTTTCATTTCTTCCCGGTCAGTTTGCAGAATTATCCATACTTGGCTTTGGCGAGTGCCCTATCGGTATTGCATCTTCACCGACTGAGAAGGGGCATCTTCTATTTACCGTAAAACGAGCTGGTGTTGTGACCACTCGTCTACACCAATCTGCGCTCGATGAGAAAATAGGTATTCGCGGTCCGCTCGGCAATACATATCCTTTTGAGAAGATGAACGGTAACAACATTCTGATCGTTAGTGGAGGTTTTGCTTTTACCACGTTACGTGCGACCATTAAATATATGATTGATCCAGCCAATAGATCCAAGTATCGGGATATAACAGTCATTTATGGAGCACGGAATCCAGGCGAACTGCTTTACAAGAGTGAACTCTGGGACTGGGAAAAAAGAGACGATTTAGCCATGCACGTTACCGTTGACAAGGCAGATAAATCATGGTCAAGGTATGAGGGATTCGTTCCTGCAGTATTGAAGGAGATCGCACCGAATTCCCGACAGACCATCGCTCTGGTGTGTGGACCGCCCATCATGATCAAGTTTACGTTGCCGATTCTAATCGACCTCGGTTTCTCTGAAGAATCGACATATCTGTCCCTTGAAATGCGCATGAAGTGCGGTATCGGTAAATGTGGTCGCTGCAATATCGGACATCGGTATGTTTGCAGGGACGGTCCCGTTTTTTCATGTGCTGAGCTTCAAAGATTGCCACAGGAGTACTAGATGCCTATGTGCAAAGGTAAAATATTAATAATAGACGATGAACCGACTATTTGCCAATCATGCGCACAAGTACTGTGCGGTGATGGTTATACGGTAGATTCAGGCAGGACTGGTGCAGAAGGCTTGGATAAATACAATACTTCATTGTTTGACGTGGTGTTTCTGGATCTAAAGATGCCCGGACTGAGTGGTATGGAGGTATTAGAAAGGCTACGCAGTGCAGACGAAAACGTCGTTACCGTGGTCATTACCGGTTATGCAACTGTTGAGTCAGCGGTTGAGTCAATAAAAAGGGGAGCATTTGATTTTCTGCCAAAACCGTTTACTCCGGATGAACTCAGGATCATCGCCGGAAGAGCTTCAAAGCATAGAAAGTTGATTCTTGAGGCGGCAAATTTACGGCGCGAAAAAGAAAAGATGCGTGAGAGATTTATCTCCATGGTTTCACATCAACTTAAGGTGCCACTTGTAGCAGTCCAGCAATACTTCGAGGTGATCCTTGGCGGCATGACCGGTGAAATAAACGAAAAACAAAAACACATGCTCATGCGTTCTCAGTGCCGTATCGGTGAGTTATTGAAGTTGATCGATAAATGGTTGTCGTTTTCGAGGATTGACCGAGAGATGTTGGTTCGGGAATACATCGATTTTGATATCGTTGAGGTCATAACCAATATTTGCACATTCCTGGAGCCCCTTGCCGATGAAAAATCCATAAAAATCAGTATTGAGGGCGACGATACTTGTAGAGTACGCGCCCATCAGGAATTCATTCATGAGGCTTTAACCAATCTTATCAGCAACAGTATCAATTATAATAAGAAGGGCGGTTCAGTCATTGTTTGTGTAAGCAGGTTGCCACAAGCAGTGCGCGTGGAAATAAAAGACACCGGGATTGGTATAGAGAAAGATGCCCTTCCACATATCTTCGATGAATTTTATCGAAGTCAAAGAGCAAAAGTGACTTTGGGCTCAGGGCTTGGCCTTTCTATCGTAAAGAGGATTATCGAGGCACATACTGGAACGATTACGGTGGCCAGTGTTATTGATGTGGGATCGACTTTTGTCGTGGAATTACCAGCACAAGCTGCCCGTGATAAGGTTATGCCAAAGGGAGATTGACATGGGCACGCGGAAAAGCAGGTTAATCTTAGCCATTAATCCCGGTTCTACTTCAACAAAGATCGCTGTTTACGACAAGGACAAACAAATATATCTTAAAGAGATCAATCATACGCTGCAGGATTTATCGAAGTATGCTACTATTATGGATCAACTCGATTTTCGAAAATTAAATATACTGAATTTGCTTAAGAATACGGGATTTTCCCTTGACACTTTCGCCTGCATAGTTGGACGAGGAGGTCGTTTAAAGCCGATCCCTGCTGGGACATATGTGGTCAATGAAACAATGCTGCGTGAACTAAGAAAGAACAGCGAACATGCATCGAGTCTGGGTGCTTTTTTAGCGAAGGATATCGCAGATAGAATCGGTGTACGATCCTACGTTGTCGATCCAATATCGGTCGATGAAATGGACGAGCTGGCGCGCATTAGCGGCATGCCTGGTATTAAAAGGGAGAGTATCTTCCATGCCTTGAATCAAAAGGCGGTTGCCCGACGTGCAGCAGCCGCTATGAATAGACCCTATAACAGAACAAATTTAATAGTAGCACATCTCGGCGGTGGTATAAGCGTCGGTATCCACAAAAAGGGTAAGGTTGTCGATGTCAATAATGCACTTTGTGGTGATGGACCTTTTGCCCCGACGCGGTCAGGTGGATTACCGGTATGGGCTTGTATAGAATATGCCAGATCGGGGAAATACACTCTTGACGATTTAAAAAAAAATATAATGAACCAAGGCGGAGTTGCAGCGTATCTCGGTACCGAGGACATGAAAATAGTGAAAGAGATGGTTAGGCAAGGTGACCGCAAAGCGCGTATCGTCTATCAAGCGATGGCGTATCAGATAGCCAAGGAGATCAGTGCTGGTGCTGCAGTTCTATTCGGAAAGGTCGATGCCATAGTATTGACCGGCGGTTTAGCGCGCGATAAGGAGTTCGTCGATTTGATCAGAAAGAGGATCAAGTTCATTGCTCGAATCCTGGTATATCCAGGGAATAATGAAATGAAAGCTTTGGTCCAGGGAGCTCTACGGGTTCTGTGCTCTAAAGAAAAAGCGAAGGAGTATATATAATGGCAAGTATCAAGACTCTTGATGAAATTGTGAACAAAGTAAAAGGTAAAAAGAAACGTCTGGTCGTCGCCGGCGGGGATGCGCCGTCAGTTATTCGTTCGATCGCTCGCGCCTCAGAAGATAAGATAATCGAGCCGACACTCGTCGGCAAGAAAGATGAGATTCTCAAACTGGCAGCTAAGTACAAAATCGATCGCTCATGTTTTTCTGTTATTGACGAGGCTGATCCCCGAATGACCGCTGTGAAGGCTGTTGATTTAGTAAGACAAGGCGCGGCCGATTTTCTTATGAAAGGTATGATAAACACTGCGGATTATATGCACGCAATCCTCGATAAGACAAAAGGTCTTGTAGCAGGAAGCGGTCTGCTGACTCATGTCACTGTGATTGAAGTTCCAACCTATCACAAATTGTTGATCGTTTCAGATGTGGCGATCATCGTCGCGCCCAATCTGGCTCAAAAGGTCAGTATGCTGGAATTCTGTATTGACATAGCGAAAGCCCTTGGTATTACAAAGCCAAAAGCCAGTATCATATCCTGTGTTGAAAAACCAAGCTATAAGATCGATTCGACGATAGATGCGAATATAATCAAAAAGCTCGCACAACGAGCTCAAATATCGGGCGCTATTGTTGATGGTCCGCTGGCTATGGATCTAGCGATATCCATGCGTTGTGCCAAGGCGAAGAAGTTTGTCAGTCCTGTAGCCGGTGATAGTGATATCCTTATCTTCCCGAATATCTGCTCGGCTAATGTATTCTTCAAAACCCTTACCATTCTCGCTGAAGCCAAAATCGCTGCGATCGTTGTTGGGGCTAAGGTGCCGTGTGTTCTCACCTCGCGCGCTGACACTGAGGAATCAAAGTTCGTTTCTATCGCCCTCGGAGCGCTGACTTCATGAAACCAATATTGATTATTGACGACGACAAAGATTTTGTCCGGGAACTTAAAGACACGCTTGAGAATAATCAATTCACATATAATTGGGTTCGTTCTTCAAAGTATGCCAAGCGATTACTAGAGGAACAACCTTGCATGATCATTATCGATACATGCCTGGATTATCCAACCGAGGGGTTCAAATTTATCAATACACTACGTAACCCGTATGGCAAGAAACATTATGAGGATATCCCGATTCTGGTGGTTACTGATATCGAAAAGAGCACCGGCATTCAGTTTAAGAAGATCGCCGGCACCAGACTTTTACCGGTTGATGGTTATTTGCAGAAGCCAGTGCGTGGACATGAAGTCCTTGCAGAAATAAAGCGTATTCTCTCAAGAGGTGCAACAGGTGAATCCGTGTTTGATCGCGACGGCGAGATGATTATTCTGTGTTTGAATTGCGGCAGCTCATCGGTTAAATATAAGCTTTATAATTGGGACAAAAAAGAGACGATGGCCAATGGCGTGATCGAACGTGTCGGACAGCCGAAATCGATATGTCTTCATGAAGTGCCGGAACGTGAAAAGGTGACGATCAATAAGGATTGTCCGTTACACGGCGATGCGGTTGAGTTGGTGCTTAAGATACTTACCGACAAACAATATGGTGTTATCAGGAATTTACACGAGATCCGTGCGGTTGGTCATCGCGTTGTACACGGCGGAGAGAAATTCGCTAAATCGGTCGTCATTGACGATGAAGCGATGGAGATGTTCGAAGATTTGATAGACCTAGCTCCGCTCCATAACCCCCCCAATATAATCGGCATAAAGACGGCAAGGGCCCTTATCCCTGACGTGCCACACGTTGCAGTTATGGATACGGCATGGCATCAGACTATACCTGAACACATTTATACATATGCATTGCCTTATGAATGGTATCAAGAACATAGGATCAGGAGATACGGCTTTCACGGGACCTCACTGCTCTATGTCTCGAAACGCTGTGCAGTATTATTGGGAAAGGACCCGTTCGATTGTAACCTTGTGGTTTGCCATATCGGAAATGGTGTTTCCTTGAATGCAGTCAAATATGGCGTATCGTACGATACAAGCATGGGCTTTACTCCTCTGGAAGGCCTTGTGATGGGGACACGGGCTGGCGATCATGATGCTGCAGTGGATCTTTACATGATGCAAAAACATGGGTACACGCCGGAACAGATGAATACGATACTGAACAAAAAATCCGGTATCCTCGGGATAAGCGGCCAATACATCGATCAACGTGATCTCCTGGCAGCATGCGAGCGTAATGACCCAAGAGCTCGGCTTGCGCGTGATATTGAATGTTATCGGTTAAAAAAATATATCGGCGCTTATGTCGCGGCCTTAGGGAAAATCGATGCTCTTGTTTTCACCGCTGGTGTTGGAGAGATGGGGGATTGCTTACGCGCTGAGATTCTTGATGGTCTTGAAGGTATCGGCATCAAATATTGTCCGGTGAAGAATCGACTGGCCCGAACGCGCAACGGAGAATGCGAGATAAATGCGTCTGATTCTAAAGTCAAAATTTTTGTTATCCCGACAGACGAGGAGAGAGTATTCATTGAAGACGTCGCCGCGGCAGTGGAAAAGAGCCAGACAGGCAGAATAAAATTCTCCTACAGATTTCAATTTGCAAAGTACAGTAACCGTCTGAGAGATAATCTGTTAGCGGAAGAATTAAAGATGAATCCGCGTATGAGAGATGTAATTGCCGAAATACCGACAGGAGGGTAAATGGCAAAAACAAGAATTTTAATCATTGATGATGATGATGATTTCCGTGAGACAACGAAGATAATTCTACAAGGCGCAGACTATGATGTAATAACTGCAAGCGACGGCGCTCAAGGGCTGGCTCTGGCGCATGGACTAAAGCCGAACGTCATCCTTCTCGATCTTATGATGCCTGGTGAGGATGGCTATTCAGTATGCCGTCAGATCAAGGAAGACCCGACGCTAAGCAGCATCGCGGTAATTATCGTCACAAGTATCAGTCGAGATTTGGGAAGCGATTATTTAAAAAAGATCGCCAAGAACCATCAGGCAGATGAATATTTGGAAAAACCACTTACCAAAGACAAATTGCTTGATACGCTTTCTAGAATCTCCCGCGCAAAGAGCAGAATACCACGATCGTCCAATAAAAAAAGGCGTGTGTTGATAATAGACGATGATCCTGATGTGCTCGCTTCGCTTGAACTCGTTCTTCAAAAAGACGGCTATGAAGTGTATGTTGCAGAATCTGCGATAGAAGGTATGAAGCTGGCAAAAGCTTTTCATCCGGATGCCATAATCCTCGATGTTATGCTTCCGGACAAGGATGGCTATACTACTTGTTATGAACTGAAAAAAGACCGTGACACACGCGATATCCCGGTACTGATACTGACTGCTCTTCCTGCAGAACTGAATAAACCAGGATATGCGCAGAACATTGCAAAGGATCATCTGGCTGACGCATATGCGGTCAAACCGATCACGCCGAATGAGCTTTTATCAAAAATCAGTTCTTTTACGGAAAAAGATGGCTGTTCCAATCGTGAATCATAATATCCGATATCTGGTTTATGCTGTCAGCCTATACCTGCCGTGCTATCTTGATGTATTTTCTATTGCAATAGGCAGTGAATAGTATAGAATAACTCGGGTCCTGGATGAGTTTTTCGATAAGGGAAAGGAAACGTTGAAATGACATTGCGCACAAAGCTGATATTGAGTTTTTCAATCGTCATTATCGTTGGTGTATTTTTATCCGCAGTGGTGGGTGTTCATCTTATCGGAAGCACAATCGTAAGTCAGGCACAAGATAAGGTAAGACTCGATCTGAACTCAGCACGGGAAGTCTATCTCAAAGAAGCTGAGAGTATTATGAATACGGTTCGCCTGACTGCCCTCAGGTTTTTTATTCAGGATACCAAACAGATCGGTAATAGAGAAGCATTGGCGGCGCTGTTTGATAACATTCGAGAACGGGAGTCTCTTGATTTTCTTGTCTTTGTCGATGAGCGGAATCAGGCGATCGTTCCTTTTATGGGTCACACGAGCTATCAGGAGCAGACCGATGATGATTTTGTGAAATGGGTGAAGATAAACAAAAAAGCCGTTGTTTCTACCCAGATAATATCCGGCGAGGAGCTCTCAGATTTTAATCCGGATTTGGCACTTCGTGCGAAGATTAATTTGATACCGACTCCCAAAGCAAGACCACGGAATGCGGTAGAGGAGACTTCAGGGATGGTGATCAAAGCAGCCGCGCCAGTTTTCGATCGGAACGGTGAGTTAGTTGGTATATTATACGGTGGTAGACTGCTGAACAGAAATTTTGAAATAGTCGATAAAGTAAAGGATATTGTCTATCGGGGTGAGCAGTATAAGGACAAAGATATCGGTACAGCTACAATATTCCTCGATGATCTCAGGATCAGCACTAATGTCGTTACTGCTGATGGTTCGAGGGCTATCGGTACCAGAGTATCCGAGGAGGTTTATGATCAGGTCGTCGTTCGCGGTATTCCGTGGATCGGCAGGGCATTTGTTGTGAATGCATGGTACAGAACAGCCTATGAACCGATACGGGATATCAAAGGTCGTATTATTGGCATGCTTTACGTCGGGATTCTTGAAGAACCGTATGTTGATCTTAGAAACCGCGTAATCGTTACATTTCTTGGTATTGCTTTATTGAGCGTGATCATCTTATTTGTGATAGCATATTTTTCTGCAACGCGTATAACAAGACCGATAAATGCGTTGCTTTTTGCAACTGACAAAATCGCCCATGGTGAGCTTTCTCATCGAGTGAACATTGATAGCAGTGACGAAATAGGGCAGCTCGGTAAGTCCTTCAATCATATGACATCGGAGTTGCAAAAAGCCACTGAAGAGCTTGTCGGTTTGACTAAGACTCTTGAGAAAAAAGTTCGAGAGAAAACTGACGAACTGGAAAAGGCTCAGGATTCTCTGATTGAATCCGAGAAATTGGCATCGCTCGGCAAGCTTGCCGCAGGCATAGCGCATGAAATCAATAACCCATTAACGTCCATTCTTATCAATAGTCATCTTTTGGCTGAACAATTCCAGGACCGGGACAAGTTAGCCCGGTCACTTAATATTATAATAGATGAAACAGAAAGATGCAGCAAGATTGTCAAAGGTCTGCTTCAATTCTCGAGACAGAGTCTTTCAGAAAAAACATTGACCAACATAAATGAGCTGATTCAGAACACCCTATTGCTCTTCGATAGTCAGGTTCTCGTGAGTAATGTCAGGGTCGAGACAGAATTCGACGACCGATTACCCCAGGTCATGGTTGATGGTAATAAAATAAAACAGGTTTTCACAAATCTTATATTGAATGCTCTCGATGCAATGCCAGAAGGAGGAACATTATTTATTAGCTCCAGACTGTCAGATGATAGAAGTTCCATCGAAATCGCATTCAAGGACACTGGTTGTGGCATTGATGATAAACATATCGGCAAGATTTTCGATCCTTTTTTCAGTACCAAGGGAGTGAAGGGAACCGGCTTGGGTTTGTCGGTTAGTTATGGTATCGTCAAGCAGCATGATGGGTGCATTGATGCCCGGAGTATTTTAGGACACGGCACGACCATGACGATTATCTTGCCCGTTCAGACATCAGATATTGATCCATCAAGGAGTTAAATGTTCAAAAAAGCAAAAATCCTGGTTGTTGATGACGAAATACATGTTTGTAACAGCATAGCAAAGGCTCTTGAAGTTGTCGATTATCTTGTCGATACTGTGCTCAGTGGCGAAGAAGCATTGAAACAGCAAGATGTTAATAAATACGATGTGATAATAACCGATCTTATGATGCCGGGGATTAGCGGGATGGAGCTGCTGAAAGCTCTAAAAGAAAAAGATCCAGCTGTGCGTGTGATCATGATTACCGGATATCCTTCCACTAAATCAACGGTCGCCGCCATCAAATCTGGGGCGGTCGACTATTTGCCTAAACCTTTTACACCCGGTGAGCTGCGCAGTGCAGTTGAAAAAATAATCAAGCGAACATAAATATGAAAGTATCGCAGAAAAAACTACTTGGTATGGTCAATGCAGTCGTCGCATTGCTCGACGGCTATGTTCCGACAGAATTAACGTATTTAGATACTTGCGGGAAATGGTTATCTGGACCGAGAACGATGAGGGATAGGATATCTAATGAATTATGGCACAGATTTTGGAAATTGAAAAATCTGGATCACAATAGTAAGGAACTCCATAGAATGTTCGATATTTTGTCCTGCACCAGGTACGCTGATCTTTTTGTTTTTGAATCTTCGTTGCATAAAGACACAAAATTATCCGGATCAGAGGCCCTTGCAGTTCTTGAAACTCTATATCGACTGATTGAATATGAATCCCTCAATATAAACAGCAAGGTATATGTTACGGATTGGGATTATGACGGGAAGAAGCAGAAAATGGAATACATCGTGAAGGTTCATAAATTTCTCAACAGATACGCCCAGATACCTGGTGGTGACGCAGCTGAAAATATATTCATCGAGGTTCTAATCCAGTTACGGGAAAACAGTGGTATATTCAATGATGTCAGCCGGTTGATCGCCGAAGAAGATAAGATACGGATAAGTTTGCATGATGTCTTCAAGGAATTTAAAAATTCTCAGGATTGGCCTTTAGTATATTCGATCATCAGTGAAAAGATTCCTTCGTCAATAGCTGCTTTGAGCAAAATACCAGGTGCCCTCCTTCGTCCTTGTCTTGATATTCTTATCGATCAGGATATCGATATCGCAAGCGGTCTTCAGTACGATGCATCAGATATATTGGGTTCTTTGGTCGATTTGCGTGCTACAGATGTTCTCATTAAAAAGCTCAAGTCAACTGAATTAAAACATACAAATATCAGATGTAATCTTATTTATGCACTGGGTCATCTAAAGCAACCCCGTTCCTTACCGACCTTTACTGATGTGTTGGACAAACCTGATTCAGTTACCGTTTACCTAAGCAGTGGTACACAGGGATATGAGCAAACACTTCGCTGGGAGAAAAACGAAGGCATTTGGGCTTTGGGAAAATTGGGTGAAAAAGCCCTGCCAGCGCTGCCTGTCCTTATGAAGCAATTAACCAAAAAAAATCGCGATACCGAGCTTGCTCTGGCCTGGGCAATGGGGATGATCGGTAGTTCACAGAAAGAAACGTTCGGCGGCATTGATGCTGGCATTGTAACGACATTGATGAATTTGATAACGAGTAATGATGGTAGAGTCCTGGAGGAAGTAGCATTCAGCTTGCGCAGATTGGGCCTGCCCGATTTCTTACATTCATTGTATTTCCACAATACCGCGACCTTACCGTTGATCGCTCTGAAATCAAGCAGTGCAGGGCTATATGAATTATCTGAGACCGTTTTTCATTTGATCACAGTTAAAAAACCGGTTGTCATGGCCGTGACCGGTGATTCGGGTACAGGCAAGACTTTTTTCTGTGAGTGTATAAAAGATGGTTTTGGTGATGTCAAAAAAGACGAGATCCTGTATCTCATGCGCGATAATCCCGGTCACATGTATATTTTTAACCGGATGATGGGTATCAGGTTGCTGAAAGAATTTTTTGATCCAGAACAATATCAGGATTATCCATATAGTGAGGAAGAGGATGATCCCCGTGCTTTTTTTGATGATTTCATAGAGCAGAACAGTAATAAAAAGTTGATAATACTCGACGGCTGGATGGATGAAACATATTTTTATCAGGTGATCAAGATCTTTTACTTATACGGTCATATGGATGTTATCGTCAATTTTCGCACGACCTTTTCGACAAAGCGTTTGAATCTTGAAGACCGCGAGGGTTCATTGGAGCATATTAAAACATGTCTTTCATATGTTGAAAAACCGGTTATTGAAGAAACCGAGTTCTACCGCAATGGCGATGTTTTTATTTATAACCTGGATAATTCCATACCATCGAGATTAACGAGCGAGCAAATTAGAGAGATTTTCGCACGTCAGAAAGTGGCTAGCTGGGGTGATTACATTAGACTCGGCGAGTTCAAGTTTGGGAAAAAACAACTCGAAATAATAAAAAGAGAAGCTGGTCGTAAAATGATGAAAGCAGTTTTTTCTACCGACCATTTTACTATGCAACACGTCGCCGATTTCACTCCTGAGCAAGCACGATTCAATAGGTTGCTCAACGAGGATAGCAAGAGGCAACCTAATCTTCTCAATACGATCGAATTCGCTACATGCAAAGTCAAACATATTGAATTTTACACACAAGGTCAGCTGGCTTTTGCTGGATACGACGGTTCGGTTGGGATCTTATCGGGTTTCAATGACCATATGCTCTACACGGTAGCACACGATGGTGAGGTGTTCGATATATGCGTTATTGGTGGTGATATCTGTTCAGTTAGTGCGAATGGTGATCTCAGACTTACTTCTTTTGACAGAAAAACCATACATGAAATTGCTGCGCGAATTCCATTGATCAATGCCCTTGGTACTGATCGTAATCACCTCATTGTTACCGGGCATGCTGACGGCTCGATCATGGTATGGGATATGGTGTCAAAGGAAGTCAAGCAGATAGTCTATGAAGGATCCGTTGTGACGTGTGTTACCATTGATCATTCAGGTTCTGTTTATGCAGGCACAGATCATGGGGAAGTGCTTATCTGGGATTTGATACATAACAATTTGGTGATTATCAGTGGTAATGAAAGACCTCTTAATTCGCTTGGTTTGTACCCGGGCGGTAAAGTCCTTGCCGGTCTAAACAAAGCCGCGGTTGATAAATATGAGCTCATACGAATTTTCGATACAAAAAGCACGAGTGAAACTGCCTTTGTCGGTCCAAAGAGAGCTTCTGTATCGGCATTATGCAGCTGTAATGACGGGCGAGTCGTTGCAGGGGTAGAACTCGATGATGATACTGTGCCAGTCAGCACGTTGATGGTATATGATTTACGAATAGATGATAACTCAGGATATACAGAGTTGGGCGAGCACGGCTCTGAGATCAGAGACTGCATCATAATTGGTCCAAGGATTATTACATGCGGTACAGAGAAAAACGGAAAACAAAGCTTAAGGATATGGGGAACTTCTAGCTATGTTGGCAGGGAGCAGAGCAAATTGAGTTTGATGTCGGAGACTATGGTCAAGCCTTCTTATTATCGGACTCTATTCTAATATCACACATTACAACAGAAAGATCAGGGCGACGCCGATCATGGCAATGATCGTTCCCAAGACTGCCGAGATAGTTATTTGTTCTTTAAATACCCATCGAGACAATGGGATGAGGAATATCGGCGGTAAAGCCATGAGCGTAGAGGCGATGCCGACATAGGTGAGTTGCACAGCGATAAGGGATAGCCAGACACCTAGAAATGGTCCGAGGAATGCTCCGCTGCACATTGCGAGTGTTGCTTTTCTGTCTTTTAAAGACCGAAATGTCAAAGGGACACTGCCGCGGACCAGTGAAATTAGCCAGACAACGACCGCGGCGGTGAATATTCTAACGATATTGCCTTCGAGGGCAGGGAAATTATTAGCTAAACCCTGTTTAGAGAGTATTAGACCAAGGGCTTGGCCTAAAGCGCCGCCGATCCCGAATAAAAGCCCGATCATATAGCGGTCTACCTTGCCAGTGCTCTTGCTCCGGGATAAGACTACCCAGCAAATGCCGATAAGTGTAACTCCTATCGCCAGGATATCAGTCGTACCTAAAACCTCATGGAGAAATAGCCAGGCGATTAACGTGCTGAAGATCGGCACCAGTGCCATCATTAGCATACTGAGACGCGGGCCGACGAGGACAAATGAACGAAATAACATTGTATCGCCGATCGCAAAACCGACAATGCCTGATATGCCAAACCAGAACCACTGATAGTAGGTAATACCCTGTGGTATGAGTCGTCCGGTTAGAACATAATGTGCTGCTAACAATAATACGAGACCAATGACCAGACGTAGTCGGTTAACAACATGATGACCCATACGTCGTGATGATATCGTAAAGAAAATCGAACCCACTGACCAGCAGAGGGCAGTGCCCAACGCCGCGAACTCACCGTGAAAATTGCTCATATCCTAGTTTATATATGATAAAACTTAGACAAAATCAAGTGTGTCGTTTTCGTTCTTGAAACAATATCAAGGAGAGCGCGTTGACATGGTCTGTTATTTCATTAAAATAATAGTGTAGGATTGGAGGATCTATGAAAAGAATTATCGTAAGCACTATGATATTCATCAGTATAGCAGTTGCATTACCTTTCTGGGATCAGGAGGATTTTGAAAAAGCACAGCTTGTACCAAAAGCAAAACCAGTGATGCAATATGAGACCGATATGGTCCGGGGTAATTGGCAGACCTGGAGTTATATCCATGAATTATGTCAAACTGCAGCCTTTATCGGCTCGCTGCAGGTAGCTGATTCTTTATCTCCTGATTATGGCGGTATTATCGAGGGAGAAGATGAACCCGATATCGTTCAAACGGATAACACTCAAGAAGCGATCTGGGTGTGGTGCCGCCACTATGAGATTACCGGAGATACAACTTATTTTGTTAATCTGCGGCGTGCCTGGATATATGTCATGAACTTTCCTGCCTATGATGAAGAGGGTTCAGATAGTGATTACTACCGTGTTTGGAATTGTGGTTTAGCGCTGTTCGCAGAAAGTAAATATCGCAATGTTCTTTCAGACTCGAGCTTTCTATCATACGCAGATACATGCGCCAAATATATTATGGAGCATCCATTACCGTTTGATGATCCACTACCTGTTTACCGACGGCTTCATCCAAAAGTCACTTCTATGGCAGCTGGTATGCTTTATCAATACGGTAAGGCTATTAGCAATCAAACATTCATGGATACCGCATTAGTTTTTGCAGACAGTGTGAGGATATGGATAGAAGCGGATCCGAACATTAATATCAACGATGAAGCCTGGGCAATGTCAGGCGGGACTGCGGTCTGGGGTTTATGCCGTTCTATATTCGATGCCGATACATCAGCTGGTATTACCTGGCTCGATACTTATTTGCCGTATATGAAATACTATCAACCAACGGGTAATTGGAATAATTCATGGAATATCTGGTATGCGAACGCATATAATTTCTCTGCACGGATCGTGCAGAGCGGGACTTATGTCGACTATCACCATGCACTTACTGACAGCCTGCTTATCCAGGATTATGATGATGATGGTGGTGTTCCGCCGACCAGGAATTGGGGTCAAGATCAGGACCACGCCTGGGTATCTGCATATATGGTCTTCATGGGTTTTGAAGGGCTTATGGATTCGATAAAAGACCTTGATGCCGGTGTCAATGACCTTTTTGCTGACGGACCGAGGTCATACCTACTTGCTGGTGATTCTGTTGACATCGCTGTAAAAGTAGCGAACTTCGGTTTCCAGCCGCTGTCTAATGTGTATTTTGAGATTACTGGACCTTATTCTGCTGATACGACCATAGATTTAGGTATTGGCGAGCAGGACACTATACGGTTTGTTGATCCATGGATACCGGGTGATACAGGGTATTATAATTTCCAAAGTTTCAGTATTTTAAGTGGTGATGAAAGATCTGAGAATGATACCCTAAATAAGATGATCAGGGTTCGTCCTTTACTGCAGGTAATCGGTTCGGTTATTGATTCGACGAATGGGTGGGGGATCGGTGCAAGAGTTTATTTCCAATTTGCTGATGACACAGGTTCTGTTTATATCGATAGTGCGATGACTGATTCAGTGACTGGTCTGTTTAATTTGATCCTACTCGATTCACTTTATCGTGCATTTTTATACACTGATATCCCTTATGCCGATTTTATTGAAGATAGTATTTACGTCACGGTTGATTCAATATCTGATCTGGATTTTTATTTGAATCCAACCGACCTGTTGGTGATCAACCGTGATGATCAAGCACGCTATGATCGATACTACAGAATTTCACTCGATTCATTGGATATTACATATAAAATATGGGCACCGGTTTTGCAGGGTATTTTTCCTATTAATAGGGTCGCTGAGTTTAACAAATACGCCATCTTATGGTATACTGGCGATGCACTAACGGATAATATTACTGCTGAAGAGCAAGATAGCCTTGCGTATTTTCTCGATAATGGAGGTAGACTATTATTGACCGGACAGAATATCGGCGAAGAGATTTACAGCACATCATTTTTCAGCGATTACCTCCATGCGCAACTCCTCAATGATTCTATCAATATTGTCAATGTATTTCCTGACACTCTCGATGCACTCGGTCAGAGTAGCGGTAAGCTATTCACGGTCGGAGGTTATGGCGCATCAAATCAGTACTCGCGCGATGTTATAGGTTCTGATGGACAGGCTCATGAATTCTTATTCTATGACAGCACTTTTTCTAGTTGTGCCGGGATATGGTATGATGATCAGACGCATGGTTATCAGATAATCTACTTTGGATTCGGTATCGAGGCAGTCCATCAGCGCCCCAACTACATGACACGTACCCAGTTGCTCGATGTTCTTTTTGAGTGGCTGGGAATAATCGGCATAGCCGAACATGAAAAAGGTGTTTCTCAAGGCCATTTTTTCAGTATCTACCCGAATCCATTTCGAAGCAGTATCAACATTACTTTTAATAGTGTACATAAGGGAGAATTCATACACCTTAAGATCTACGATGTTGCGGGACGTTTGGTCAAAGATCTATCTTGTCCTGCACCAGATGCTTTATGTCCGATGAGAATAACCTGGCAAGGTGATGATAATATGGGACGTCAGGTTCCAGGTGGCGTATACTTTATCAGTCTGAAAACAAAATCCATCGATGTATTGTACAAAACAGTGGTCGTGAAGTGAAGTGATGTTGAGATAATACACATAATACAGGTATGCATATTGAAATAGATCGAGGATAACGTATAGACGCTCGAAGATAGCCTCAAGACGACTTCAAGATAACTCAAGGAAAAAATACACTCTGATAAGTTTGCAAATGCAATAATTGAGCAATTGAACAATTGTTCAACTATCGAATTCTCCCGAAAAATCAGCGGGTTTTATGGTATGTGGTGATGGTTTATAGGGATGGTGTATGGTGATGGCTTTTATGTTATATAGGGTATGAGTCGGTTGGTATAATCGCCTACGATCAAGGCATCATCTTTGATCGCTCCTTGTATTTCCATTATCGGGCCGATCGACTGTGGTTTGTACTTATCCGGGAATATGATCGTTTCTATTATCCCGGTCTCATCATCGATCGTTACAAATGACATTAGCTTTTTATTCTTTGTAAGCACGGTCCGCCAGGTTATCGGTGTACCGATCACTTTGCTCGGTTTACCGGCTACAAGATCACGTATCCGGATCTTTCTTGACGGACAGAAAATTTCAAGGATGTGGTGACCAGGTAAGAAATGAATGGTACGGAGCTGATCGTATAGCTTTGTCCTTGAACAAAAATCGTTAAACTGGGGTATCTTGTCATGTAATTTCACTATGGTTTTTTTAAAAATCCTGGAAACTAACAATATAAAATAAAGCTCAGGCCACGTCTGGTTAAATACATCGAGGGCAGCGGATTTTATCAGTGATAGGCCTTCGTCAATTGACGGTCGAGTACGGTAGAAAAAATCCTCCCCGTTATCAAAAGGACGGTATTTAATGATACGTTTGATCGTCGCATGGGAAAGGTTTTTCACCTTATCTAAACCGGTTATGAGTGAACCGTTCTGGATAGTGAAATTGCCTTCACTTCTGTTCACATCCGGTGGTAGGATCCGGATCTCCCATCTTCGTGCTTCGTTCAAATAGGCATAAGTAGGATAATAGCCGCCTTCATTGTTTATGCGTCGGCAGAAAAATTCTAGTGGGTTGTAAAATTTCTGGTATGCCGATAAATAAGCAAGGGTAGCATAAGTAGTGCTATGCGCTTTGTTGAATCCAAAAGAAGAAAATGATCGTATCCGCATCCACACTTTTTCAATATCTTTTCTGTCGTGCCCTATTTTTAATGCTTTCTGGAAAAAAAGCTCTTCCAGTTCCTTCATACGTACTGGATCTCTGTCTTTGGTCATCGCCCGGCGGAGCATATCGCCGTTGCTCAAAGAGAAACCGGCAAAGTCGTGTGCTATCTGCAGTATTTGTTCTTGATAGATCGGTATGCCAAGAGTTTGTTCCAGTGCTTTTTTGAGTTCAGGATGAGGGTACTCGATTTGCTCTTCATGTTTCAAGCGTCTTTGAAATTTTTCTTTCATCCCGCCGCGTGCAGGACCTGGTCTGATAACCGCGATCGCATTAGCAATACCCATGATCGTTTTTGGTTTTATTTTTTTTAAGAATTGTCTAACCAGCGGGCTTTCTATCTGGAAACAACCGAGGGTTTTGCCAGTACCTATGAATCCATAGACGTTCGGATCGCTAAAATCTATTTTATCGCGCGACAGAAAGAGCTGGGGAAAACCGCGCACGCCAAGGATATCTATTTTCACCAGGCCGACCATACCGATACCGTCTTTATCAAAATTGGTGATCTGACCGGCTGGGCTCGGGTAGAGTGGTACATATTTTGACACTGGCTGTGGTGTTATTACAATACCGCTGGCATGGCATGAGAAATAATGTGGGTAGCCGTCGATCTCTTCAGCCGCGCGATATATATCTCGAACGAGTCTTTCGCCTTGATGTTGCCTTATTTTTTTCAACTCTTGCGGTGAGATACCAAAGGCGCGTGCCGTGTTCCGAAAACGCGCCTTATACTGAAAGCGGTTTATCGTTGAAATATGGGCGACATATTCTTTACCAAATTCCTGATAGATTTCCCGGATCAACTCTTCGCGCTGATTGAATTCAACATCGACATCGATATCCGGAGGTTCACTGCGCTGGGGATTGAGAAATCTTTCAAAAGGCAGGCTGTATGTTATGGGATTAACGATCGATAAGCCGAGTAAATAGAGGATGAACGATGATGCTGCCGAACCCCGTACATTCATGCCAATACCTTTTGATAAAGCAAATTCTTTCAGATGATAGACCAGGCAGAAGTAGGGGCTGAAACCCATTTCTTCAATAAGCTTATGTTCGTAGCTAAGACGTTCTGTTTCGGTCGGGGTCAGCCTTTTTCTGGCGATGATGGGTTGAATGATTGCGCGGAGTTTTCGCTCTGACTTTGGAAATATCCACCCTCTGTTTTCTGGTATGAAGTTGCAGGATTCTGCCACGATTTTGTTATTGTTCATAGCCTGTTGATAGTCGGCGAACACCTTGCTGAATTCTATATTATTGAGGAGGTGGTTTGGACAATCATGCGTGGACTCATATTGGTGATTCTTTATTTTGCACATCAACTTATAAAGGCTTTTATCTTTTTTTAACACGTAGAACACTTCATTTGCAGCGACCGATGGAAACTCCTGTTTTAATGTCGTATGGTACGGGAGTAATAAGTAATACTTCTGAGCAAATACCGTATCCAATTTTCTTAATATTTTTAATGAATTTGAGAGCAAAATAACTCCTGAAGAATTTTCTTTAATGAGATCTATACTGATATTGCCAAAGGCATATGCGGTCAGGATACCGCATATGTTTTCGTATCCTTGTTTATTCTTTGCAAATAAATAGAGATAATGACAATTGCTTTTTGTCGTTACGAGACCACCAAGTTTTGTGGCGGGCGTGGTAATCTCTTGAGATCGTTCCGATTTATCATATTGTATATTCACAATAGATGAAAATCGTGGACCTTCGCATTGCAGGGCTTCGGCCATCCGGTCGTATTCCTGCAATGACAGCTGAGAAATAGGAGGGAAGATAAGAGAGATTCTCGCTCCAATGATCGCTTTTATATCGTATGTCCGGGCATGTTTTATAAATTCGGGGAGGCCAAAAAAATTATTATCAACGATGCCACAACTTTTGATGTGATATCTGTTAAGATACTCAAAAAGGGTTTTAAAGGTAGAACCACCGATTCCGTAATTGCTGTGGTAGAGAAGAGGGGTGTAGTGGTGAAACCCTGGTTTCAAAAATCTAAATCCTTAACAATAATTGAGGGTATCAGGTAACAATGTTTTTCGAATAAATGATATTCTGATACTCTGATGTCCATATTTTTAGACTGTATGAATATCATCTCAATTCCTTATCTCTTATTATATTTGTATTTGCCGGGTAAAGAGAGCTGAAACCAAATTTGTCCCTGACCTGATCGAGTGCGAAGTTCAACTGGTTGAGACGCTGTTGCTTTATTTCGAACATTGAAGGTTGTAAACCGTCATATTGGAATTTAGACAGAGCGATGCCAGTAAGTCGTACGCGCTTGCTTTCTTGCAGAATATCCTGGAGCACCCGTGTACCGTATTCAAATATCACCTGCTGGGCGTTACTGGGTGGTATTTTGGTTGTTTTCGACACGGTTTTAAAATCTGAAAATCTGATCTTTACCGTTACCATGTTCGCGAGAAGCTTTTTCCCCCTGAGCGTGGCACAGGCACGTTCTGTCAAATAGTAAAAAAGTGCGTAAATCAAATTTTTATCCAAGGTATCTTCAACCAGGGTTGTTTCCCGGCTTATTGATTTCATACGATCGCAGTTATTAAAGTCTCCTCCCTTAATGAAGAATTTTAATACTTTAGCATAATTACCGAGGGCAACGCCCAATGCCCAATCCGGTGTCTTCAATAATTCATCTATCGTATTGATATTAAGGTTTTTTAATATCGCCACATGCTTTGGTCCGATCCCGGGAAGAACGCCGACTGCAAGGGGAGAGAGAAATTCCATTTCTTCGTCAGGTTGAACAACCAAGAGGCCGTCTGGCTTTGATCGCTCGCAGGCGATTTTAGAAAATATCTTTGTGCGGGCAATGCCTATAGAAACCGGTATATTAAGTTTTGTTCTTATTTCAGATTTTAATCTTTTGGCCAGAGCGAGTTGCGGTCCGAAGAGCCTTTTCGTTCCTTTTATATTTACATAGGCTTCATCTATCGATGCCATATTGATATCTGGTGAGAAAGAGCTCAAAATTTTGTGAAATTTTCTTGAAAACCATCGGTACTGTTCAAAATTACCCCTTAAAAATATTGCATGGGGACATAAACGGTGAGCGCGAGCTGTCGGCATACCTGAGTGTATGCCTAATTTTCGTGCTTCATAAGATGCCGAAGCAACGACACCACGCTCTTTTGGTAAACCTCCGACAATAACCGGTTTAGCGATCAATGCCGGGTTCAATGCCTGTTCTACAGATACGAAGAATGCATCTAAGTCAGCACAGAGAAACATAATTAGAAAACAGCAGGGAGTAGACAGTAAACAGCGCGAGTCCTGCCTGTTCTGAGTTTCATGGTCTTCATGATTAAGATCACACTTGCCTTATTACACCGATGACTTTGCCGACTATATCAAATTGACCTCTAAGTACCGGGTAGGATTTATTCTCGGGCTGTAGAATAAATGTATTGTCTGCTTTTTTTAATCGTTTCACAGTCGTTTCACCTTCAAAATTCGCCACGACTATGTCATTGATCATTGCTTGTTTAGCCGGTTTAACGACGACCATATCACCGTCATAAATATGGGCATTGATCATACTGTCACCGCTGACTTTTAATAGAAAACAACCCCGCCATTTAGTCTGGTCAAAATATCCTTCAACATCTTCAAAAGCCAGTTCAGGTAGACCGGCAGTAACCCGGCCGACGATCGGAATCGGTTTGATCCGGATGCTGATACTCCTTGCCTGCCCGGCGATCCGCTCTATTAATCCTTGTTTAGCGAGTGCATCGAGGTGTACTTTTACTGCCTTAGTGCTTTTGAACCTTAATTTTTTAGCGATTTCACGGATCGACGGTGAGTAGCCGTGGTCCTCCATAAAATCACTTATTATCTTGAGGATCTTTTTCTTTGTTTCCATAATACCTCCTTTTTGAAAATAGTATTAAGGGTTTACCCAGCCCCTCATAGAGAGGTTTGGTAAACATTTGTTTACTAAATATTATAATGAAAATACGCCAATTGTCAAGTACTGATTTTGTAGTTGTTTGTTCCATCAAACAATGCCTGATGAATCAGGCGACTACAATATAGGTTTTCTTGAACCTCCCTATTGACATATAAAAATATGTATTTATAATGGATAGCATATGTTATGATGTAAACATAAGAGACTTAAGTTTATGCTATGTACATAAAAACGGAGGATTTATGAGAAAAAGTATCTATGTTATTCTTTTTGTTTTATTCTTACCTGGTTTGATCCATGCACAGGTCGATACGATCTTTATCTGGGATAATGATCGCGGTGAATACTGGCAAACAGATCCAGCTGTTGGTATGCGTAACTGGGGTGCTTATATTGCCTGGGTCGACAGCCGCTGGGGAGATTATGATATTTTCAAGCAAGGAATACGTTTTAATGGTACTTATAATGGTCAGAATACTATAACCAGTATTGATGAATTCAATCAATTCTCTCAGAATTTTCCTGACCTTGAGGCCAATCCAGCAAACTATGCGATCACGGTCTGGGAGGATTCAAGTTATCAACCAGGCGACGAGGAACCTGCCCAGATCTGGGCACGGCTCCATTATGGTAATGCTTTTATGGTTTATGGCAATGAAAGAAGCCAGAAAAGGCCGGCTGTTTCCTGCCGTATTAACGGTGATTTTGTCGTTACCTGGACGAGTTATGATGAAAATGATCCGGCGATACTATGCCGGCGTTATAATAATGGAGGCGGGTATCAAGAGCATTATATGATAAGGGACCATATGGAATTCAAACAGCGAATACCCCTGTCAAAAGCCGCTTATTGTGATTCTGGTTTTTTTGTCGTTTTTGAAGATACCCTCGATGATAATACACAGCGTTCTATCTTTGGACAGTACCGTAAAGTAGACGGCGGTTTATTAATAGACTTTAAAAAATTGAGCCATGAAGAGACTGCAGATTATAATAATGAAGAATATCCTGATATTGCGATCAATGAGAACGGTAACATGGTCGTGGTATGGCAGGATAATCGTAATGGTAACTGGGATATTTATGCTCAACGGTTTCAGGCCTACAGGGACGGTTTTGATTGGGTTGGTCCAGAACTTGCAGTCGCGACTTCCAATGCGCACCAGTACCGACCCAAAGTAGCTCTCTTTGAAAACGGTAATTTTGTCGTTGTCTGGTTTGATGCACATTCTGGCAACCATGATATCTGGGGCAAAACCTGTATCCAGGGTAGTTTCCGCGAAGAATTTCGGGTCAATCAACTAACAACCAATGTCCAATGGTTTCCTGATATAGCAGGTCGATATAGTGACACGATATTTGTTGCCTGGCAGAGTCGAGCAACGAGTAATTGGGACAAAGTATACTGTAGAGGATTCAGATATTTTTTAGATAGCCCAGGTGGTGTAGATTCAATAACCAATGATATTCCGGTTACTCCAGATACATGTTATCCAGGCGGCCGGAAATGCTGGTATTTTGATGATGAAAACTATGATAATCCAGCTACGCCGTGGAATGAAGATCCGATCGATGAACCGGATTCAGTTTATGTAGACATTGATTTTGCCATGGTCGATCAGATCACGGAATTAAATCTCAATGGTCAATACTTTATCGTATGCGAAGATACATTACCATCCCGCGAACAGGACGCTTTGTTGACTGCATATGACGCAGTTTTTCTCGACCTCGGTTACCGCACTGCACTTTCGACCGCCGGTCTGATAACGAGTGAAGAGCAAAACACCCTGGTCGATTACATTAATCCATCGGTTGGTTCAGGTAAGCCAGCTATGGTCGATGGCAATGACTTCGGCTATTTATATAACGGTACTGCATTGTTCTCGCTATTCGGTGCTGAATACAAGGGTGATGGCGCGCCATATACTGACGGTAATATCGATACGATTCTGGGCGTGGAAGGTCTATTTGCCGGGGATGAAACTTTGATGTATGACTATAAAGAAATGGTCGATAATTACATAGATTCCCTCGATGCATTACCGCCTGCCAAGCTGCTCTTATACAGCTCAGGAGCACCGACTGATTGGTATGCCGGTCGTGCCGTATGCTGGGGCAGCTACTGGAAAACACGCGATCATGGGAGCACAATATACAATAGTTTTATACCCGCGGGTATATCAAGCACGATCCATCCGCATACCTATGCAGAGTATTATCGCCGCTGTATCGGATTTTTGGGACTCAATGCTCAACCTGAGCCGATAACCACGCTTGAAGCAGTTATTGGTTCTTCTGAGGGTCGTGTAACGATTACCTGGGATGTGGTTTCAGATGACAGCCTCAGGGAGTCAGCTGCCGGTGACTATAAACTGAAGTTCGCACGCGATAAGATCAGTTCAGAAGCGGCATTTGAGGATTCATGTGAAGAGTATTATCAGACCTGGTATACTGGCGACAGTGCAGTAGG